>Ga0256406_1000526_pt1 | contig 69149 bp, 54 predicted proteins | sample RumenRJG_03DNA_FD_185986 | JGI IMG/M metagenome (GOLD analysis project Ga0256406, IMG submission 185986) | Bovine rumen microbial communities from Lethbridge, Alberta, Canada - RJG_03 | ecosystem: Host-associated > Mammals > Digestive system > Stomach > Rumen | place: Canada: Alberta | collected... | reverse complement strand
TATGCAGACGGATTTATGACCGCCGCGACTATCTGGTAAAACGCAGTCAGTGGATCTTCGGCGGCGACGGCTGGGCCTATGATATCGGCTACGGCGGCCTGGATCACGTCCTGGCCCAGGATGAAGACGTCAATGTCCTGGTCATGGATACGGAAGTTTATTCCAATACAGGCGGCCAGTCGTCGAAAGCGACACCGACCAGTGCCATTGCGAAATTCGCAGCTGGCGGCAAACGGACGAAGAAGAAGGACTTAGGCCGCATGGCCATGACCTATGGCTACGTCTACGTAGCCCAGGTAGCCCTCGGCGCCGACATGAACCAGTGCATCAAGGCCATCAAGGAAGCCGAAGCCTATAAAGGACCGAGCCTGATCATCGCCTATGCACCGTGCATCAACCACGGCATCAAGAAGGGCATGGGCTTCAGCCAGATAGAAGCAAAGAAAGCCGTACAGAACGGATACTGGCACCTCTACCGGTACAACCCGGACGTAGAAGCAGCCGGCAAGAATGGATTCAGCCTGGATTCGAAGGATCCTAAGGGCGATTTGAAAGACTTCCTCCTGGGCGAAGTACGGTATGCATCGCTGCAGAAAGTCTTCCCGGAACAGGCGGAACAGTTCTACGAACGTACGGAAAAAGATATGAAAGACCGGCTCGATTCCTACAAGAAATTGGCAGACAGAAAGTAATACCCCTGTATCTCCCCTCTGTCTGTTAACAACCTCCATTTTCACCATAGATGTATAAGCGCACGAAAGCACTCTGGATATGTGTCCGGGGTGCTTTCGTACGCTTGCTTGATATTTGAATTATTTATAACTATCGATATAGTACAACAAAGTTAATATAAAATTTGGCTATATAAAACCAAAATGAATATGTATTATACAAAAACGACATTATATTGTAAAATAAATACAGAGTTAAGAAATACGAAAATAATAACTGCATATGTATCTATGACAGTGATATTATTAAATATTTGCGGATGTAGATGGACGGGGACATATGTATTGCTCTATACCGATATATTAATTTTAACTATAATTATGTATAAGAATCTGTGATACGTGGCCACTACAGATTTTTAATAAAGCAGAAGAATCCGATGCTGTTATTTCATTGGGATATTTGAAAGGAGAAATCATATGAAAGAGCGTGAAGAACTCGAAAAAGAAGTCGAGATGGACGTTAGAGATGAAAAGGAACAAGTAACGAATCAGGCAAAACCAAATGCCATTGCATTGATTCCGTTCATCGTCTTTGTTGCCGTATACCTGGGCAGTGGCATTATTCTGGATATGAGCGGTATGGAAATGGCCTTCTATCAGTTCCCGGCTCCACTGGCAGCTGCTATTGGCGCGATTACTGCATTCTTTGTTATCAAGGGTAATTTTGAAGAAAAATTTGAAACGTTTGTCGCAGGCTGTGGTGATTCCAACATCATCATCATGTGCATCATCTATCTGCTGGCCGGTGGCTTTGCTGCTACCTGTAAGGCTATGGGCGGTATTGACTCGACGGTCAATCTGGGCCTGACCTATATTCCGCCAGAATACCTGGCAGCAGGCGTATTCGTTATTTCCGGTTTCATTGCTACGGCAACGGGTACATCTGTCGGCAGTGCGGCTGCTGTCGGACCTATTGCTGTCGCCGTTGCTGAAAAAGCCGGTATTCCCCTGCCTCTTATGATCGGCTGTGTCATGGGCGGGATCATGCTCGGTGATAATCTTTCCATTATTTCCGATACGACCATTGCCTCGACCCGTACACAGGGGTGTGCCATGAAAGATAAATTCCGCCTGAATTTCTGGCTGACATTGATTCCGGCCATCCTGACAGTCATATTGCTGATTATTTTCGGTGGTTCTGAAACGGCCGTCAGCACAGGGGACCATCCCTATAATCTGATTAAAGTTCTGCCTTATGTAGTCGTTCTGGTTACGGCCGTTGCCGGTGCCAACGTATTCCTGGTCCTGGCCGGTGGTATCGTCCTGGCTGGCATTATCGGGCTCTTCTATGGAGATCTGACGGCTCTGACTTTTGCACAGGCTATTTACAAAGGCTTCCTGGGCATGACGGATATCTTCTTCCTCTCCATGCTGACCGGTGGCCTGGCTGCTATGGTCAATAAAGCCGGTGGGATTTCGTACCTGCTGGTCAATGTACAGCGCTTTATCAAAGGCAAGAATTCGGCCGAACTTGGGATTTCTGCACTGGTATCCATTACGGATATTGCTACGGCCAATAATACCGTTTCCATCATCATCAACGGCGAAGTTGCCAAACGCATCTGCTATAAGTTCCACGTTGATCCCCGCCGCAGTGCGGCCCTCCTGAGTACATTTTCTTCTATCTTCCAGGGCCTCATCCCATACGGCGCACAAATGCTGATCATGGTCGGCTTTGCCAACGGCAGAGTATCTCCGCTGGAAGTATTGCCGTATTGCTGGTTCATTTACCTCCTCGGCATATCTGCCATCGTTTCCGTTTTCGTTCCTTTCTCCGATGGTTTCATCCGCAAAGATCCCTGGAACTTTGCCGAACAGAAACCGCAGAGTCAGGTTGAAGGTAGTGCTGGAAAAAGCACAAACTCCATAACAGCATAGGGTTTCATCTGACAGAGGCTTCTGGATTCCGGAAGCCTCTGCGGACTGAATAGTATTAATAAAACAAGCTGTAACAAAAGGACTTTTGAAGTCCTTTTGTTACAGCTTGTTTTGCTATATCTGCTTAGCTTTCTGATGGCATATCAGTTTTTGCAGAATCAATTGTTTTTGGGACGGCTGATTCCGACAGGGTCACGCCACGGTTGATGAGAGTATTTTTTAATTGTTCGATATAGTCCCGGGCTGTCGGAGATAAGTTTGTAGTCTGGGATTTTATCCAGCCGACGCGCATGATATCCAGCGGGTTTTTCATAGGAATAGACACGATAGGCCAATAATCCCATGCGCGGAACAGGATACCCGTACCGACTGTATAGGCATCGGTCGAAGCGATGACACTGAATAAGGTGGAACGGTCGGTGATATTGATGGCCCGTTCGGGATTGATATCGGGGATAATGATTTCTTCAGAAAACTGGTACGAGTCTTCTTCCTGAGTGTACTGGATATAGGGATATGGTGCCAGCTGTTCTATGGACAGGGAAGCGTATTTGGATAATGGATGAGCCGTGTTCATAAATACATAAGGCGGATAGGAAAAGAGTTCTGTAAATTCCAGTCCGTTCTTGCGTAGAGTCCGTTCCATGAATTTCTGTGTCATTTTGGAAATAAAAATGATGCCAATCTGGCTGCGCTGAGTGATGACATCCTGAATGACCTGGGAAGTACGGCCTTCACGGAAGGTGATGGTGTACCGGGGATTCCGTATAATCGACTGCAGATAATCGGTGAGGGCATCGACGGCAAACATATAATGCTGGGAAGAAATAGACAGGCGCAGCTTTTTTTCTCCTTCCTGCTGAGGACTGAAATGTTCGCGCAGGCTTGTCGTCTGCTCGATGATATGATTGGCATAATTGAGGAATTCCAGCCCTTCCGGTGTAAAACTGATGCCATGGCGGTTTCGTTCCAGAATGGTAATGTGAAATTCTTTCTCCAGCTCTTTTACAGCTGTACTAAGACTGGGCTGGGCAATGAACAGAGCCTGGGCGGCCGCTGAAATAGAATTATGCTTTGATAGTTCAACAATGTAATGAAGCTGTTGTAAGGTCATACTGCCACTTCCTTGATATATGGGTAATCTATATACATAAACTAAAAAGTGTCCGACATATAGTGTATATCATTATTTTAACAGAGTGTTTCCTAAAATTAAAGGAAAAGTGGCGGAACAAAGTGAGATAGTATAAAAAGTACAGGAACCGTGATGGAATAATATGTAGTTTATTACATATAAATAGTGCTTTTGTCATAAAGAAAAACCTGGCCAGGAAACGTTTATGCCAGGTTTTTCGCATTATATCAGCTTTGGTTCAGCATGAATAGATGGCTTATTCTTCAATACCGACGCGGGCGCCTATCCCTTTATCGAAGGGGTGTTTGCGCTTACAGATTTCCGATACGTAATCAGCCATGTCGATAAGGGCTTGTGACGGATTGCGGCCCGTCATGACGACTTCCAGTTTTTCTGGCTTTGTGCGCAGGAATTGCAGTACTTTTTTTTCATCGAGAAGGCCCAGGCTGCAGGTGACGAGTATTTCATCGAGGACGAGCATATCCGGCGGATCCTTGCGTACCGTATCTACGATTTCATCGAACATCTGTGTCTGGATTTTTTTGGCTTCTGCCAATTCTTCCGGTGTCATCTGGAAGGTGAATTTTTTAAATCCCTTGCCACGGATGACCGTGATGCCGGGGATGCAGGCCAGCGAAGCCAGTTCTCCTGTTTCCATATCTTTGAGGAACTGGGTGAATAATACCTTGCCGCCGCGGCCGGCACAGCGGATCGTCAGCCCCAGGGATGCCGTCGTTTTTCCTTTGCCGTCACCGCAGTAAATATGAATGAGCCCTGTGTCCATATCAAATCCCTCCTCGCAGGTAGTATTTTTTTCAGTATAGCACAGAAAATAAGGCTTGCACAGATGCACGAATTAGGGGAGACAATGGAATTTGTCATAGTCATACATACATTTTTTCATATCGCTGATACCGGTTTTGTGGCGCATAAAAATAAATTTGTGCGTATCACGTTTTACTTCGTCTTCTGGTACTTGACAAGGCTCGTATCCCGGTGTATGATTTGGTACATCAAATGAACATCGTCCCAAAACCTTTGAGGCGGAAGTAAAAACATGACGTGCACGTACAGAGAGCCGGGGTGCTGAGAGCCGGCCGTAAGCAGCTTGTTAAATGGACCGCTGAGGGCGCAGTCAAAGGCTGATGCCGAGTATTCTGCGACGTGGAGGCATACGTCAGTTGCCGGGAATATGATGGTATTCCGTCGAGAGCAGGAGTCAGATCCTGAAGCAAGGTGGCACCGCGGTATAAGTTAACCGTCCTTGACAATATATACAATTGTCAGGGGCGGTTTTTTGGTGTCTGAATGGAGGAGGTCCCAATGGAAACGCTGAGTCTGGAAGAAATAAAACAATATGCCGGCACATATAAAGTCGTACCGTTGTGCCGCAGTATATATGCTGACGTACGTACGCCAGTCGAAGTGCTGCGCATCGTCAAGAATGTCAGTTCTCACTGCTACCTGCTGGAAAGTATGGAAGACAGCCAGCGCTGGGGTCGGTACAGTTTTATCGGATACGATCCACAGATGGGTATTTATTGCAAGGACGGCGTCGTTCATATCAAGACCGGGGCAGAAGTTACGGTCCGCTCGCAGCATCCCGAAACGTTCATCAGTCAGATCCTGGATGATAATAAAGCACCGCGTATCGATGGCATGCCGCCCTTTACAGGCGGGCTTGTCGGATATTTTGCCTATGATTTCATCAAATACGCCGAACCATCCCTGAATCTGCAGGCAAAAGATGATGATGGATTTAATGATTTTGACCTCATGCTGTTTGATAAGGTCATCGTCTTCGACAATCTCAAACAACAGATTTACCTTATCGTCAACGTACGGCTGGAATCGGCTGATGAAAATTATAATCGGGCTATGCTGGAATTACAGCGCATGGAAGTACTCATACGCAAAGGGGAAAAAGCCCGGAATATTCCACTTACACTCAAAAGTGAATTTAAGCCTCTTTTTACGAAAGACGAATACTGTCGCATGGTGGAAAAAGGAAAGGAATATATCCGGGAAGGTGATATTTTCCAGGTCGTCCTCTCCAACCGCATGATGGCCGAAGCCGAAGGCAGCCTGCTCGATACATACCGCGTATTGCGCACGCTGAATCCATCGCCGTATATGTTCTTCTTTTCTGGTGATGAAATCGAACTGGCCGGCTCATCACCGGAAACACTGACTCGTCTGGAAGATGGCAACTTATTTACTTTCCCGCTGGCTGGTTCGCGGCCCAGGGGAAAGACACAGGAAGAGGATCAGGCATTGGAACAGGAATTGCTCCATAACGCCAAAGAACTGGCAGAACATAATATGCTCGTCGATCTGGGGCGGAATGATCTGGGACGCATCAGCGAGTTTGGCAGTGTCCACGTAGAAAAATATCTCGACGTACTCCGCTTCTCCCATATCATGCATATCGGTTCGACTGTGCACAGCCGGATACGGCCAGACAAGACGGCTGTCGATGCCATTGCTTCCGTGCTGCCGGCAGGGACGCTTTCCGGAGCTCCCAAAATCCGGGCCTGTGAAATCATTGATGAACTGGAAGGTCATAAACGGGGCGTCTACGGAGGGGCCATCGGCTATATCGATTTTACGGGAAACATGGACTGCTGCATTGGCATCCGCCTGGCGTACAAGAAAAAAAATCACGTCTTCGTCTGCTCTGGTGCCGGCATCGTAGCGGACAGCGTTCCGGAACAAGAACATCAGGAATGCATCAATAAGGCAAAAGCCGTCGTACTCGCACTGGAAAAGGCCGATGGAGGGATAGACCAATGATTGTACTCATCGATAACTATGATAGTTTTACCTATAATTTGTATCAGCTCCTGGGACAATTCGACCCGGATATTTTGGCCATCCGCAATGATGAAAAGACGGTAGAAGAGATTGCTGCCATGAAGCCGGACCACATCATCATTTCTCCGGGACCGGGAAGACCGGCCGATGCAGGAATCTGTGAACAGGCCATTACCTATTTTACCGGCAAAGTGCCACTCCTCGGCGTCTGCCTGGGCCATCAGGCTTTATGTGAAGCCTATGGCGGTACGATTACCTACGCCAAAGAATTGATGCATGGCAAGCAGTCCATCGTGGAAGTTGACACGGAAGATCCATTGTTTTCCGGCCTCGGCAAACGTATCGATGTGGGCCGGTATCACTCGCTGGCACTGGATCCGGATACGCTGCCCGATGAATTACAGGTTCTAGCCCGGACGGAGTATGGGGAAATCATGGCGGTACGGCACAAAGACTATCCGACATATGGCCTGCAGTTTCATCCGGAATCTATCCTGACACCGCAGGGACCGATTATGATACAAAATTTCTTAAATATGCATATATAGGACAGAGGGGGATTTATCATGATTAAAGAAGCGATTATTAAAATTGTCAGCAAAGGTGACCTGACGTACGATGAAGCCAAAACGGTCATGCTGGAAATCATGAAAGGGGAAACGACGCCGACGCAGAATGCGGCTTTTCTTTCCGCGCTTTCTACAAAGAGTACGAAAGCAGAAACCATTGATGAAATTTCGGGATGTGCTGAAGCTATGCGTTCTCTTGCGACGCCGGTTCCTCATCCGGGCATGGAAGTGCTGGAAATCGTCGGTACCGGCGGTGATGGCGCCCATACCTTCAATATTTCCACGACGGCCGCCATGGTCATTGCCGCAGCGGGCGTCAAAGTAGCTAAGCACGGCAATCGCGCTGCCTCGTCGCTGTGCGGCACGGCAGACTGCCTGGAAGCGCTGGGTATCAATATTCAGGAAGATCCGCAGCTGGCTCTGACCATGCTGAAAGAAACGAATTTCTGCTTTATGTTCGCTCAGAAATATCACGCCGCTATGAAATACGTCGGTCCCATCCGCAAAGAACTGGGCTTCCGTACGGTATTCAATATCCTCGGGCCGTTGACCAACCCGGCAAAACCGGAAATGTTCCTCCTCGGCGTCTATGATGAATATCTCGTCGAACCGCTGGTCAAGGTCCTCGATTCGCTCGGCGTCAAACGGGCTATCGTCGCCTACGGCAAAGAAAAGCTCGACGAAATTTCACCGAATGGACCAACGACGATTTGCGAACTGCGCGACGGCTATTATCGGACCTCTACCATCCGGCCGGAAGACTTCGGTCTCGTATCGGGAACGAAAGAAGAGCTGGTCGGCGGCAAACCGGAAGAAAACGCACAGATTACGCGGGATATCCTGGCAGGCAGGATTCAGGGAACGAAACGCAATGCCGTGCTGCTCAATGCCGGCGCAGCTTTGTTCGTAGCCCGCAAGGCTGATTCCATCGCCGACGGCATCAAACTGGCTGCTTCGCTCATAGATAGCGGTAAGGCCACGGCCGTCCTTGATAAATGCATCGAAGTCAGCAATCGCTGATGGGAGGCAGACCCATGATTTTAGATGATATTACGGCAGCCGTTTCGAAGCGCCTCGCTGCTGATAAAGCGGCTATTTCACCAGAGGAGATGAAGCAGCTGGCCTTGAAGGCGCCTAAGCCGGTCGGCTACCCTTTTGAACAGGCCTTATCGCAGCCGGGCTTATCCTTTATCTGCGAAGTGAAGCGGGCCTCGCCGTCGAAAGGATTAATTGCTCCCGATTTTCCCTATGCCGCCATTGCAAAAGCCTATGAAGAAGCTGGGGCAGCGGCTATTTCCTGCCTGACCGAACGGGATTATTTCCAGGGAAGCATAGACTATTTGAAGGACATTGCCAGCCAGGTTTCGATTCCTGTCCTGCGTAAAGATTTCATCATTGATGAATATCAGATTTATGAAGCCCGTGCTAATGGGGCGGCAGCTGTCCTTCTTATTTGTGCAATTCTCGACGATGACACCTTGCGGCGGTTCTTTGCGCTGGCTGATTCATTGGGACTGTCGGCGCTGGTAGAAGCACACGATGAGCAGGAGGTGCGCCGGGCCATAGCGGCCGGGGCGCGTATCATCGGCGTCAATAACCGCAATCTGAAAGATTTCATGGTCTCTCTGGATACGAGCTGCAATCTGCGGCCTCTCGTACCGCCGTCAGTCCTCTTTGTAGCCGAAAGCGGCATCAAGACGGCAGCGCATACGAAGGTCTTGCGGCAGCACGGCGTCGATGCCGTCCTGATTGGCGAAACGCTGATGCGAGCAGCTGATAAAAAAGCGATGCTCCAAGAACTGGCAGGTGAGGTCCATGACGCGGGTTAAATTATGCGGCCTGAAACGGCTCTGTGACATCGACTGGGCCAATGAATTCCGGCCCGATTACGTCGGCTTTGTCTTTGCCGGTAAAAAACGGCGCGTAACGGACGAACAAGCCGCGGCCTTAAGAAGTCATCTGCTGTCGGACATCCCGGCGGTCGGCGTCTTTGTCGATGAACCGCAGGAACATATCCTGCGGCTGCTAGAGGCTGGCACCATCCAGGTCGTACAGCTCCATGGCAGTGAGGAGGAGGCTTATATAAAAGCCTTGCGGCAGCAAACGAAAGCGCCCCTCATTAAGGCTTTTTCTCTGGAATCTGAAGCAGATGCTAAAGCGGCAAACGCCAGCAGCGTCACTTACGTGCTTGTCGACCACGGCAGTGGCGGCAGCGGTCAGGCTTTTGACTGGGACCTGCTCCGCTTTCTGGAACGCCCCTATTTTCTGGCTGGCGGTCTGTCACCAGAAAATATCGAACAAGCCCTTGCCTACCGGCCTTTTGCTGTCGACGTGAGCAGCGGCATCGAAACGAATGGATATAAGGATTATGACAAAATAAAACGATTCATGGCCTGCCTGCGCGGTGCCATGGTAGAGGAGGAACAACGATGACAACAGGAAGATTCGGCCCTTTCGGCGGCCAGTATATACCGGAAACACTGATGAATGAAATCCAGCGGCTCGACAAAGCCTATGCGTATTATAAAAAAGACACTCAGTTCCAGGCAGAACTGAAGGATTTGCTCGATAATTATGCCAACCGGCCCTCCCTTTTGTATTATGCCGAACGGATGACGAAAGACCTGGGCGGCGCTAAGATTTATCTGAAACGGGAAGATCTGAACCATACAGGTGCCCATAAAATCAATAATGCCCTCGGCCAGTGCCTGCTGGCAAAAAAGATGGGTAAGACCCGGGTCATTGCCGAAACAGGTGCCGGGCAGCACGGGGTAGCTACGGCTACGGCAGCGGCATTCCTGGGATTGGAATGTGAAGTATTCATGGGGGAAGAAGATACGATACGCCAGGCACTGAATGTGTACCGCATGGAATTACTGGGAGCCAAAGTCCATGCCGTTACATCGGGGTCGCGTGTTCTCAAGGATGCTGTCAACGAAGCGATGCGCGAATGGGTCAGCCGCGTCGATGATACGCACTATGTCATCGGCTCGACCATGGGTCCCCATCCATTCCCGATGATGGTCCGCGATTTCCAGGCCGTCATCAGTCAGGAAGCGCGGCAGCAGATTCTGGAAAAAGAAGGAAAACTGCCAACGGCCGTTCTGGCCTGTGTAGGCGGCGGATCGAACGCCATGGGCATGTTCTATCATTTTATCCCTGATACAGGCGTACAACTCATTGGCTGTGAGGCTGCCGGCAAGGGCATAGATACGAAACTTCATGCGGCTACTATTGCCAAAGGCAAAGTCGGCATTTTCCACGGCATGAAGTCCCTGTTCTGCCAGAATGATGATGGGCAGATTGATGCCGTATATTCCATTTCGGCTGGCCTCGATTACCCTGGTATCGGACCGGAACACGCTTACCTGCATGAAACGGGCCGCGCCCAGTATGTGCCGGTCAAAGATGATCAGGCCGTAGAAGCCTTTGAATATCTGGCCCGTACGGAAGGCATCATCTGCGCTATTGAAAGTGCTCATGCCGTGTACCATGCGATGCAGATAGCACCGGAGATGAATAAAGACGATATCATCATCGTCTGCCTCTCTGGCCGGGGAGATAAAGACGTAGCGGCTATTGCAAGATATAAAGGGAGGGACATCCATGAGTAAGATTGGCAACGCATTTAAAGATGGCAAGGCGTTTATCGGATTTCTGACTGCCGGGGATCCGTCACTCGATAAAACCTATGAATATATTATGACCATGGAAAAAGCTGGCGCCGATTTAATAGAAATCGGAATCCCTTTTTCCGATCCGATTGCCGAAGGCGTCGTTATCCAGGAAGCTGATTTGCGGGCACTGGAAGCCGGCACGCGCATAGATGACGTATTTGAACTGGTAAAAAAAGTGCGGAAAGAAACACAGATTCCACTCGTATTCCTGACGTATCTGAATCCCGTTTTCCACTACGGGCCGGACCGTTTCTTCGCCCGTTGTGAAGAAACGGGAATGGATGGCATCATCATTCCCGACATGCCCTATGAAGAAAGGGGAGAATGTGCGGCGGCAGCTAAAGCGCATGGTATCGATATCATTTCTATGATTGCACCGACATCGAAAGATCGCATTGAAAAAATAGCAAAAGTGGGAGAAGGGTTCTTGTACATCGTTTCCTCTTTGGGAGTTACTGGGACACGTACGGAAATCAAAACAGACCTCAAAGAAATCATCGATGTCGTAAAACATGTGACTAATGTGCCGGCGGCAGTAGGGTTCGGCATCAATACGACAGAACAGGCCGAAAAAATCGGTGCTATAGCCGATGGTGTCATCGTCGGCAGCGCTATCGTCAAGATTATTGCCAAATATGGAGATGATGCGGCTCCTCATATTTATGATTATGTAAAAGCCATGAAGGAAGCAACCATGCGTGGTATACAATAAATATACGAAACAGGAGTTGCAGAGACAAAATGAACCCGGCGGGCACACGACATATGCCCGCCGGGTTTTCTTACGTTTCTTTCTTATGTGCAGTCGATATGAGTTATTCTGGTTCTGGTATCTTTAACCTCGCAAAAAATCACACACAATCATTCGCTTACTACATAAACCATAAACCGATTCAGTTGTAATCTATGTAAACGAAGATTTAGATGCTGCTGCTTTTTGTACTTGTAACGAACAATGACAGTGTAAACAGGATTCTTCGTATCCGTGCTTTCCGACCGATACCTTCACCGCCGGTTAGTACGTATCCATCTCCCGTCTTGACGGTCCGGATGCCTTTGCGTAGTGATTACCTTGTTCGTCTGATTCCCTGGTCGGAGTGGCTGGTCAGAACACTGTATTGTCTGATAATGCATGACAGTCCAACGAAATTCGTCTTTCCTTTCTCCAGGCTACGTGCCTTGTCGTTCCGCTTGCGTTTCTTACGGTATTACTTGTTTCTCCCTTTTCGTCGGACCTATACGTGGCTGCTGTTTCTTCTGAACCCATTGGACTCACCCCTTTCTCTTTCTTGACTACATTATACCATAATATATTCTGTTTGTCTTATTCGATTATTAAAAAATTACAGAAAAATCTATTCTATTATTGCATGAAAAAAGCGGGACGGGGGTTAATGTCTCGCTTTTTTCGTAACTCATTGGGTTTCGTATTGGGGTATACTATTCATTCTGAAAAGAATGGAAATAAGAGGGAAAGAAGGTAGTATCCTTTTTCCGTTTGCCTTGCAATCACCTTGCAAGGCTGTTGTTAGTATACCATATTCAGGAGAAAAAACAAGGAATAATAGCCTATGAGTATGTAAAATATTTAAAACAATTCCATGATAGAATAAACACGACGGTATGTCACGCCTTATACGTTTCCCATATGGACATGGGACAGGTACTGACAGGCAATCTGCTGCAGCGTTTTCAATGTTCCTATGGGAGTGGGCGGCAACGTGCAGTGATATCGTGGGAAATATCGTGTAATATGCAGGGGAATATCCGGACGGATGGATGCCAGCCACGAGGCGAGAGAGACCATGTCTTCCGGATTATCATTGACTCCGGGAAGAATGAGACAAGTTACTTCTACATGAGATACAGCGGCTGCTTTTTCGATAGTATGAAGAACCGGGGATAATGTGCCCTGACAGATACGCCGATAGTAATCATCACTCCAGCTTTTCAAATCGATGTTCCAGGCATCGATAAGCGGGAGAAGCGATTGGAGAGGCGAGTCTTCTATGTATCCATTGGTTACCATCACATTATAGAGCCCGGCTTCGCGGATCAGTGGTGCTGTATCCCGTATCCATTCATAGGTCACGGACGGTTCATTATATGTATAGGCAAGACCAATATTATCCCGTTCTTTCAGGCTCCGGGCCAGATGGGCTGCTCTCCGGGGAGACAATTCCTGCCAGGAAGGGCTGCCCTGGGATATGCGCCAGTTCTGACAAAATGTGCAGGTCAGATTGCATCCCCACGAGCCGGTCGATAAAATCTGACTGCCAGGGTGAAAATGCCGGAGCGGCTTTTTCTCGATAGGATCCAGTGCCAATGAAGTACACTGGCTGTAATTGAGGGCCAGAAGGGTTCCGCCTTCATTTTTCCGGGTACGGCAGAAGCCTGTTTTTCCTTCCTGTATATGACAGTGATGAGGACAGAGCTGGCATTGAATCACCTGGTCACTTCCCCGCTTGTAATATGCAGCTTCCATGGGGCATCACCTACTTGTAACGGGTTACCGTAAAGCGGTATAAATCAGGGCGGACCTGTGGCGGGATGCCGGCCTTTTCTTTGGCAATATCTATCTGCTGCTGTACCGTATCGACACCAGGAAGATCCGGGAGCAGCAGACCTGTACGGGCATGGCTCATGACGATGACACCGTATTTTTTCGGGTCCAGTTTGTCCGGTGAAGTGATGGCTTCAGGAGCGCCGAGTACGTCAACGGAGATAGACAATTCATTCAGTTCTTCCGGCCGGACCGGATAGAAACGGGGGTCTCTGGTGGCGGCAGAGACGGCGTTATGAATAATTTCACTGGCAATGTTCATCTGCATGGGAAGAAATGTCCCGATGCAACCGCGGAGCATGCTGCCTTTGTGAAGCGAAACAAAAGCACCTGCCCGGTCTGTCAGGCCTTCCGGAAGATTTTTTGGCACGGCCATTACGCTGTGATGTTCCAGATAATAAGCAATACTTTCCCGGGCCAGGCGCACGCGAATATCGGGAACAGCCCGGTCTGTGACCTGGGCGCCGTCGCTTTCATTAAGATAGAGTGCCACGCCGTATCCGACTCCGAAAGGCCCTTCATAAGAGAATACAGGCATCGATGGATGCATGCAGCGCAGGGCTCCAAAGAGAAAGTAGACCGAGGGGAGGCCGCACATTCCCGCTTCTTCAATGAGCTGGGATGACATGGCGCGGATGCCGGAGAGATCTTGTTTTTTCAATCCTTCCATGACGGTTTTGTCGAAGATAGCGCCCGATGGGGAATACCCATTGGGTGATCCGGGAGAAAGGCGGTGGGACAAGTCACCAGAGGCGATGATAGCAATGCGACGGCCGGTCCTGGCTGCAGACTGGACGACGAGGTGACCTAATTCCGTCATGCTTTCATAATCGTCAAAACGGGGCGACAGCAGGACGACAGGACCGTCAAATCCGGCTTTCTTCATATAATACAGGGGGACGAACGCGCCCTGGTCCAGGAAGATGGCATGGCCGTATTTTTCGGCCCACTCTTCATCAATTCGGTATAGAGGTGTGTGACCATCAGCCTGACGGAGGATTTCTTCAGCCAGTTCCATGTCGGTGTTGACGTTCATGGTCAGGTCAGGAAAACCGAATTTTCCCAGGTCCCCGTGAATCCGGGCTGCGGGAAAGATAGCCGCGCTGTCAGAAAAGACATAATTATGTGGGGTAATGACGACCAGCGTTTCTGGCCGGCGTTCCACCAGAAGCGATGCAGCCGTTGAAACAGCGGTTACAGTAGCTTCCATTTTTTTCAGTTCCTGCTGGCCGATTTCCGGCAGCATGATGGGCGGATGTGGCAGCAGTGCGGCGCCTAGACAAGTCGTATCCATAGGAAAACCCCCTTTGTGGAAGGAATAGAAATCAGATATATTCTTATATACTATATTCTACACTATTTTCAGGAGAAAAACAGACGTCCATGCCTAATGGAGATAGCCGTAGCGGGAACCCAGTCTGTAAAATGTGGATACCGTAATCAGACAGGTGCAAATTTCGGCTATGGGAAAAGCCGCCCATATACCGGTCGTCCCATATAAAAGAGGAAAAATGATGATACAGAGCGGTTCCAGTACGAGTGTCCGGACAAATGCCAGAAGTCCTGAAACGAGGCCGTTGTTGAGGGCCGTGAAAAAGGCGGAGCCGAAATAATTAAAGGTACTGAACAGAAATGCCAGACTATACCAGCGCATGCCCTGCAGGGTAAAAGCCCACAGGTGCTGGTCATAACCGACGAACAGAGCGGTAAGGGGTGAGGCGAACAGCTGGGTGATGGAAAACGTCGTGAGACTAAACGCGGCCAGGATATGCATGCTGCGGCGGAACAAATTGTGCAGTTCTTCCCGTTTTTTCGCTCCCAGATGATAGGCAATGATAGGCGATGCTCCCATGGCATATCCGATATAGACGGCGGCAAAAATAAAGCTGAGGTACATGACGACGCCATAGGCGGCAACCCCGTCCGGGCCCGCCCATTTCAGCAGCTGATAATTGTATAGGAATGTGACGAGAGAACTGGCGGCGACGTTTACCATTTCTGAAGAGCCATTCAGGCAGGCACGACCCAGTATCCGGGCTGAATAAATGCCTTTGCCCAGGCGGAGGAGACTCGTGTTGGGGCGGATGAAATACAGGACGGGAAGCAGTCCGCCTACGGCCATGCCGAGTACCGTGGCAGCAGCGGCTCCTGTCAGGCCCCAGTCCAGAACGATGATGAACAGGGCATCGAGAAGGGCGTTGGTAATGCCGGCGGCAATGATGATTTCCAATCCCAGACGCGGTTTTTCGGCTGCGGCAAAAAAACTTTGAAAGGCATCCTGCAGCATCAGAAACGGAACGCCTAGCAGGGCGATTCGTCCGTAGTGAAGACTTTCTGCCAGAAGCGTTCCTTGGGCGCCGAAGAGTTGTAAAGCCGGCTGCAGCATCCATTGGCCCAGTATCAGGACGATGATACCGGCTGCAGCAGTGGTCTGAATCAGACTGGAAAAAAATCCGTTGGCAAGGTGGCGTTTCTTCTGGCCCAGCGTCGCGGCGACAACAGCTGTACCGCCTGTCCCCAGGAGATAGCCGGGACCGCTGAGAAAATATAAGACAGGCATGACCAGATTGACAGCAGCGAAAGGAGTTGATCCTACGAAGTTGGAAACGAACAATCCATCTACGACACCGTAGATGGATGTGAATACCATCATAATCATAGACGGGAGAGAAAAGCGCAGCAACGTGCGGTACGTGAAGTGATCTGATAACTGAATACGCATAGGGGATACCTTTACGGCATGTCTTTTAAACGCTGTTCCAGCTCCCGGCTGAAACACTTCATGCTGTTTACAAAAGAAGGATATACTTGCAATACCGCGTCCAGAGCCCCGGATTCACACTGGTACATGACTTTTAAGGCTTCATTGGCGTAAGCGATGCCCTTATCTGTAAGCCAGATTTTCTTTTCACGTCGTTTGCCGGGAATCGCTGCCTGCGTAATCAGCTCGTCCCGTTCTAAATCTTTTATGATGGAATTGACCGTAGTCCGGGGTAGTAACCAGTTTTCGCTGATTTCTTTCTGGGAATGGCCCTGTCCATCATTCAGTGCATAAAGCAGGATGAGCTTGTTTTCCCCAATGGAACTGTTGCGGGCAAACTGATAGTAGACATTGTCAATCCGGTTGAATGCCAGGATAAGCTGGCGCATTTCTGTTGTGTGATGGGGCATAACAAATCCTTTCTAAAAAAATAAAATCCGAAATCGTACTATTATCATAGTAATACGATTTCGGATTTTTGTCAAACTGGGTGTTGTATCATCACCCTGCCAGAATTCTAATATTCCGTATCATCCATCAGGCTGTCCCGGCCAAAGCGGGTACGCAGGTCCTGACGTTCCAGATGCCACTGATCAGAAGCGAGGCTCCACGACGGGTCGTAGTTGGGCGACTGCATATTGAGGATGCCGCAGATAAATTCATATTCCAGATCATTAGTAAAATACACATTCTGGTGCTCTTTGACGGTGCGGGTGATTTGCGGATTCCGCGCCGTATAAGCGTCTGATAAGTAGACGAACATAGGGATGCGGAGGACTTTAAAGCTGGAGCCATCCGGGGCACGGGCTACGTCCGGATCGGAACCGTGGTCGGAGAAGTAAATCATGGCATCGAGGTTCAGATTCTGACGGCCATAATCATAAATCTGCTGGAGAATCCAGTCCGTATAGAGAACGGTGTTGTCAAAATCGGCTTCTTCATTGATCTTACCATCGTTGAAGTGCTGGAATTCTGCCGGGTACCGGTTGCGGTATTCGATATGGCTGCCCATAATGTGGAGGACAATAAAATTCTTTTCATCGGGATTTACCTGATTGAGGAATTTCAGCAGGGCTTCGTCATGGGTCGATTCTTTGAGATCCCGGTCTACCCATTCGGATACGTCGGCTGTATTGGCAACCAAGGTGATGGGCGTATCGGCGACGCCGACAGATCCCTGGTTGCTGAACCAGTACGTTTTATACCCGGCTTTTTTTGCCATGTCAATGATAGAAATAGACTGGTTAAATTCCTTATTATTATAGAAATTAGATTCTGTCAGGGCATGCTCCAGAACGGGGACGGTATACCAGACACAGGCGTAAGCGTTGTTAAACAAGGTAAAACGGGGATTGCTTTTTTCTGACGTCAGCCAGGGCGTGTTGGGAACATGATCCGGATTATAGGCATTCATGAGTGTCCGCGTTTCCGATTCACCGATGACGACGATGATTGTATCGGGATACTGCGCCGGATTCAGTTGGACTGCCTGGAGATTGGCAAATTTGCTGGAGTGGTTCTCGGCATAGAGTGCGGACCGTTCCATATAATCATGAGTATCCAGGAAGGTACGGATGGGGAAGCATTCCGGAAAAATTTCTTCTCCCAGGGCGCCGATGGAAGGCAGCACAATGACCAGTGAGAGCAGTGGCAATACTTTGCGGTATAACGTCGTGCGAGGTAATGGCTGCTGCAGATACTGGCAGATGACAAAAAAGGCAATCAGGGCTGCTACAAAGAAAAGAGCGAGCAGCATATTACCTAAACCGAGGGAACCGAAATATTCCTTTACTTCCGCAGGGCCGGTCTGAAAAATCAGAAGGGCGCCCGATGTGGTGATGGAGGAATGATAAAGATAATAATATCCCCATTGCAGGACGATGACCGAAATGGCCAAAAGCTGGATCAGTGTCATGAGAACCATCCGCACTTTTGGTGGGGCATATTGGCGCAATGCCATAGAAAGGCAAAACAAAATAGCAAAAAAATACAGCCCCACATAAATGTCATAAATATTGTTTAAATAGACGGTATTACTATTTAATAATGTATTATAACTCAGTACGGGACCTGTTATAATCCAGGAAATGCCAATGATGGCATTGGGGAGGATGGCTGAAAGAGTCAGGTGTTTCCAGTATAAAGCCAACGATAACGTAACGGCGGCAACGGCCGGTATGAGGCCGAAGGTCATATCTTCGATGTTATCTTCACCCAGGCCTAGTGACACGAGAAGCTCCCATTGGAAGCATAATGCATATATGACGGCAAAGATACAAATAAGGTAGAAAATCTGGCGTCCGGTATTGCCCCTGGCCATTGAAGAATCCTGATTTTTCCTGCATGAAGGTGCAGGACGTTTTTTGTGAAAACCTAACATAGGATGACGCTGCCTTTCTGACATAATATCTATTTGTAAAAAGTCCGGGTACTTCATGTAAGAATCCTGTAAATAGCGGACCGTCCTTATTATACATCATTATAAGTTCTTTACCTAGAGGAAAAATGGTTCTTTTCACCAAAAAAATGAAAAAAACTAAAAAAAGTACTTGCCAAAGTGCGCGATACATGATACAATTCTTTTTGTTCGAGGCACTCAGGCCTCGGAACTGGAAGTGGAAACGGCCTCGTGGTGTAGCGGTTTAACATGTCGCCCTGTCACGGCGAAGATCGTCGGTTCAAATCCGATCGAGGTCGCCATATTCGCTCAGGTAGCTCAGTCGGTAGAGCAGGGGACTGAAAATCCCCGTGTCGGCGGTTCAATTCCGTCCCTGAGCACCACAAACAATTTCATATGCGGTCGTGGCGGAATGGCAGACGCGCTACTTTGAGGGGGTAGTGAACGTAAGTTCATATGGGTTCAAGTCCCATCGACCGCACCAACAGATAGCGAAGGTTTTCAGTAGATTTACTGGAAACCTTTTTTATTGTGTATGTGGAATAATCTGCTTCTGCCAGGAATTATATTCATTCAGTTTTTTGATTGAGTGCATCGTATTTTTTTATCGCCATTGGGGGGCATTTTTTATTGTCATAAAACGTAATACGTGCTAAGATAAAAATAATTTCAAGGCTTATAAATGAAAAAATATATATAAACACGATTGAATCATTATCGTTTTTAATGCGCATCGTGTTTTCTGGGAAAGAATGTGATTTTTTGAAAACCCTGATTAAAAATGGCCTTCTCATTGATCCGGCTAATGCGGTACAGGCGAAACTGAATCTGGTGCTGGAGGATGATCACGTGCTGGGTGTGACAACGGAGGAACCGGAAGCCGATACGATCATTGATGCGGCAGGTCAGGTCGTATCTCCGGGCTTTATCGACATCCACATGCATGAAGATTTTGTAACGCCCCAGGGCACTCTGGAACAGAACGAAAACAACGCCATTTTCGGCTGTATGCTGCGCATGGGTGTGACGACGGTCCTGGGCGGTGAATGTGGTGTTAACCGCTATAATCCTATACAGTATCTGGATATCGTGGACCGCGATGGAGCTCCCGTTAATGTGGCTCTCCTGGTCGGGCACAGCTGGCTCCGGGAAGCTGTCGGTCATACGGATAAGTACAGTCATGTGACAGATGATGAACTGCAGGCCATGGTGCCGCTTTGTCGGCAGGCACTGGATGCTGGCTGCTTTGGTATTTCCTATGGGATGCGCTATGTGCCAGGAATCGACCGCCGGGAATTTGTGACGACAGCCCGGACCTGCGTGTCAGACCGGCGACTTATCGCAGCCCATGTCCGGGATGATGCGGCAGGCATATTTGCAGCGGGCCGGGAATTTCTTGATGTGGCCTGCGAACTGGGACTGCCGGCGGAAGTGTCCCACATCGGATCCATGGCGGCATTCGGTCAGATGGAAGAGTTTTTGCAGATGATCGATGCCTATCGCCTGAACGGTCTCGACGTGACCTGTGACTGCTATCCCTATTATGCCTTTTCTACGGCAATCGGTTCGACGACGTATGATGATGGGTGGCTTCAGAGATACCATTGCGATTATGATGTGGTGCAGATTTGTGAAGGAACTTATCAGGGACGGCGCTGTACGAAGGCGATGTTTGAAGAAGTGCGCCGGACCCACCCGGAATATCTCACCGTCTGTTATGTCATGAAAGAGCAGGAAGTTGATATGGCACTTTGCAATCCCGGTGTCATGATTGGCAGCGATGGTATCCTGAATCATGGGCAGGGCCATCCCCGTGCAGCCGGAGCATTTCCCCGCGTATTCAGCCAGTTTGTCCGCACAGGAAAACTCTCCTTGTACGAAGCCGTCCGCAAAATGACGGCTATGCCGGCGGCGCGCATGGGTATTTCCCACAAGGGAAATCTGGCAGCCGGATCTGATGCCGATGTTGTCATTTTTAATCCTCACGTCATTGCCGACGGAGCGACCTTTGAGAATCCGGTTCTGCCGGGCAGGGGGATTTCACATGTCCTGCTCGGCGGCCAGGTGGCAGCCCAGGATTGTCAGGTGACCCAGTGGCATCTGGGACGTTCTGTCCGTAAATAATTTAAGGGGGAAATATAGTATGGAATATGGTTTTCTATCAGTTATACCACCGCTAGTGACAATTGTACTGGCTCTGGCTATACGAAATGTGTTTATCGCTCTCCTGGTCGGGATTTTCATGGCAAGCATGACGCTCAGTCCGGATATTTTTACGGGGATTAATGCAACCTTTTATAATGTCGTAAAGACCTTTGCCAGCAATGGCAATACGATTGTTATCATGTCCCTGCTCCTGATCGGGGCGATGCTCTATCTCATTGAACGGTCCGGCGGTATCGAAGGTTTCGTCGATATTATGGTCCGCAAAAAGAGCATCATCCGTTCCAAAAAAGCGGCAGCCTTTTTTACCTGGCTTCTGGGGATTGTCATCTTCACGTCCGGCTCGCTGAGCTGTATGGTCACAGGGTCTATTGCCCGACCCCTCAATGACAGCATGAAAGTGTCTCATGAAAAAGCGGCATTTCTCATTCATACCACATCGACACCTTGGTGCGTATTGCTGCCACTCAGTGGCTGGCTTGGAGCGATGACAGGCTATCTGACATCGGGCGGCGTTCCTGCCGATCAGGCCATTACTGTTCTGTTTCAGTCCATTCCTTTGAATTTTTATTGTATTATAGCTGTCGTTTTTGCCCTGATTTCCTGCCTGGCTCCTGTCGATTTCGGACCGATGAAAAAAGCGGAAGAACGGGCGTCTCAGACGGGCTATCTTGATGATCCGTCCCATGTAGCTGCCAATGCTTCCCAGAATGCGACTAAATTGGCGCCTAAAGCAAAACCGCATCTGGCCAACATGATTGTGCCCATTGTCGTCATGATTGTGACCATTATCGGTGTCCTCTACGTAACCGGTTCGGGCAACCTCACCAAAGGCGCTGGCATGCAGGCATTGCTCTGGGGATCGGTCTTATCCGTACTTTCTATTTCCATCATGTGTCTCGTAGAAAAAGTATTTACCCTGGAAGAACTGACCAGTGAAATACTGAAAGGCATGTGCACCATGTTTGGCATTGCCACCATCCTGTGCCTGGCTTTTACATTGGGCCCTCTGGTAAAACAGCTGGGAACCGGTGCCTATCTGTCGTCTATCTTTATGCAGTTCCTTACACCGTCTCTCCTGCCGCTTCTGACATTCATCATCGCCATGATTTTGTCTTTTGCAACGGGGACATCCATGGGGACGATGGCTATTATGGCCGTTATTGCCCTCCCTATGGCGATTAATATGGGTGTAAGCATTCCTCTTACGGCAGGAGCCATGTTTGGCGGATCCATTTTTGGTGACCATGCCTCGCCTATTTCTGATACGACCATCATGTCCTGCGCTACATCAGGCTGTAACATCATGGACCATATCAAGACACAGATGCCTTATGTAATAGGCTTTGCCTGCGTCTCTATGGTATTATATGTTGTCTGCGGATTCATCATGTAAGAAGCATATATACTAACGGAAAAACGCGTACCAGCCATTGACTGATACGCGTTTTTCGTTAATGTGTGTACAGCGTATGGGATGCATGCATAGGAAGTTAGCTGTGATATAGCATGTCGGCAATAGGACCATAGGTCAGACCTGATATAATAGCAAGCAGGACTAAGGCACCGCCGGCAAAAATTAACAATTTGACAAATACCTTTGTTTGCTGCGTAGAGGTGAAATTGTCTAAGTTTGTTCCTAATGCTGCCAGAATCAAGGCACCGCCTGTTGACATAGGAGAAAGACCGGCGAGTGAACCGCCGCCACCAACAGCCGCCATTAGTGCAACAGGACTGACTCCACCTACCTGGGCGGCAATATCAGGACACATAGGCATCATGGTCGGGTAGACAACGGCCAGTGCCGAACTGACCAGGCTGAGCAAACCAGCAGAGATACCCATGAGAGGTACAGCTGTACTGCTGGTCATAATAGAAGAAATAGCAGAACTCATAAGCTTGATACCGCCTACTTTGTTAACTACTCCGAGTAGGGCACCGACGGCAACAACCATGATAATTGTGCTCCATGGCAGTGCTTTCAGGGCTTCTCCATCTTTAGCTACGCCACATAAAACGAGAATAGCAGAAGCAAAGAATGCAGCCAGACCGATATTTACTTTGAACCCAATCATAAGTAATAACATGAGTGGGATTCCTAGCAAGGATAAAATTTGGTCTCTGGTGAAAGAGGGCAATTTTGTATCTGTCAAATTTTGTTTTGGGGCTTTTAATTTATATCCTTTAAATACAATGAACACAACTATACCGTAAACAAACGTTACTAGTGTCTGGCAAACTAATACCGTTGGCATGACATCACCAAATCCGGCACTGGTTGCGGCATTAGTAATGATGGCTGCTTCAGGGGTGATACTGGTCATTCGGCCTGCCATAAGTCCGAATTCGCCAATCAGGGCAAGCATTAGTGGATCATATCCTACTTGAATTGCTGTGGTGACAGCCAATGCAGGGATAATAGCTAGTGCTGGAATTGCCCCAGGACCGACACCGGCGATAACGAAACCAGCGATGTAAATTGTAATGGGGAGAAGCCAGACACGGTTCCCGGTACTGGAGACTATTTTTTTGGCAAGCAAATCCAGAGCACCAGTCTGTTTGATAATGGCGAACAGGAGTGTAATCCCAACTAGTGTGCAGAACATGCCACTACTGATACCGCTAATTAAATTTTTATCCGTTAGTCCAAAGATTCGTACACAAATTACGCCCATTGCTAAGGCTACGATACCAATGTTGACATGACGGACAAATGCTAATATAATCGCCACGAGAAATAGGATAATTGCTAATAAATCCATACTCATGATGAACAACTCCTTTCTGTTCTGCCCAGATTATATGTATCCGGGCAGAACCTAGGGGATAATGTAAAATTATTTAGAGCAAGGTTCACCAATATGAATCTGGTGGCTGCTGAAATTTCCGTCTATGATCGTCGTTTCGTATTTTGCGGCAGCAAGCATCTTATCAAAATCAATACCCGTTTCCATATCCATAGCATTGAACATGTAAATTAAGTCTTCTGAGGCGACATTACCGGAAGCACCTGGTGCAAAGGGGCAACCTCCCAGACCACCCAAGGCGGCCTGGACATTGGGAATTCCAGCTTCAATCGCTGCTAGCGTGCAAGCTACGCCCATATTACGGGTATCGTGGATGTGCACTTCAAAATATTCGTTTGGGAATACTTTTTTTACAATTGCTATAGTATCGCGGACCATTTTAGGATCAGCCTGACCAATTGTATCGGCTAAGCAGTATTTGTGAATACCCAGCTGTACGCCTCGGCGGATGATGCGCAATACATTTTCTACGGGGGTTATGCCCTCAAAGGGACAGGTAAAAGTTGTAGCCATAGAGAGAATAATATCTATATCGGGTAATTCTTCACGAATTTTTGCCAGCCCTTGTAGAGATTCTTCTACGGTCCGGTTGATATTTGCCTTGTTGTGAGATTCGCTGACGGAAATAACCGTATCGATTTTTTTTAAACCACAGGCTGCAGCTGCTTTAGCACCATAGAGATTAGGGACGAGAGCGAAGAAATCGATGCCTTCATCACCGTGTTTTTCTAACGTTTTCGTGACGACTTCTTTGATGTCCTTCATCTGGGGGATGGCTTTGGGATGGACGAAGGATCCGATTTCCATGGATTTGACACCAGCGTCGATGAGCATATCGATTATTTTCAACTTTTCTTCTGTAGGAATAAATTCTTTTACATTCTGGAAGCCATCGCGGGGACCGACTTCAACAAAATTTATTTTTTGTGTCATGATATATACACTTCCTCACTGGACATTACAAAATTTTTTTATCTTGTAGCTGCTTAACTTCGTCTTCTGTAAGACCTAGCACCTTGCCATACACTTCTACATTGTCCTGACCAAGTGCGGGAGCTGGAACACTGATATCTACTTTTGTATCCATCAATTTCACCGGGTTGCCATTTACTTTCATATCGCCGATAACCGGATGATGGAGAGGAACGAACATTTCACGGGCTCCAGCAATATGGGGGTCAGTAGTGATTCTAGGCAAATCGTTTATTGGTGCGGCCGGTACACCTGCGGCTAATATTTTTTCGACAGCTTCATCAATAGTATATTGAGAAGACCATTTTTCGATAATGGGTTTGAGTTCTGCATGGTGGTCACAACGTTTGATATTTGTTACAAAACGAGGATCTTCCAGTAGTTCCGGCTGCATCAGGACTTTATTGCACAGCAGAGTGAAGAGCTTATCGTTACCGCAACCGATGACAAAGAGACCGTCTTTGGCTTTGAAGGAGTCATAGGGATAAGCGGATGCATAGCGGTTGCCCATGAGTTCCGGTTGTTTGCCCGATGCGAAGAACCGTTGGATGCCGATTTCCAGACTGGATACGACAGAATCGACGAGAGCGACATCAACACGCTGGCCTTTCCCGGTCAGTTCTCTTGCATGCAGTGCCATGAGAATGCCGATTGTGAGGTTCATTCCACCAAGTACATCACCCATTGCATTGCCGACACGGAGCGGATGGCCGCCCGGTTCACCGGTGATGCTCATGAGGCCGCCTGTAGCCTGGGCAATGATATCGTAGCCAGGACGTTTATGGTTAGGGCCGTAGCAGCCGAAACCGGAAACGGCGGCATAGATGATGCGGGGATTGATTTCTTTCAGTACATCATAGCCGACACCTAGTTTATCCATGACGCCGGGACGGTAATTTTCAACGACGACATCGGCTTTTTTAACCATTTCTTTAAAGATCTTTTTGCCTTCTTCAGGTTTTAAGTTCAGCGTTACACCTTTTTTGCCACGATTTACATTGGCATAATACATGCTGGCTCCGTTTTTAATCGGCCCCATGCTGCGAGTGTCATCACCTTTTCCGGGCATTTCGATTTTGATTACCTTGGCACCATAATCAGCCAGCATCATTGTGCAATACGGACCAGCGAGAACACGGGTCAAATCAAGTACAACGATATCTTCTAATGCTTTTTTAGTCATAATTAATCACCTTCGGGAATACAGTTTTAATAAATTTGTGTGATAAGTTTGGAAACCCATTTACGTTAATTGTCCGGACATATGTATTTTGGATTTCCTTTTGACGAGTGCATTATACAACCGCATTTATGATATTATCAAATATAATAGATTTATGTAATTGTACAAAAGTGCATCAAAATGTATTATTGTGTATCAATGTATAAATATCATAAAGTTATAATAAATTGAATAAAGCACTGTCTTTAAATAAAGTAATCGTGCAAACGACTACAAATATGTTGACTAATGGCCATTATTGTACAAAGTGCTCAATACATTTTTTGTACAGTTTGTTTAGAAAAGAAAAAAATTTAATGGAAACTTTTAAACTGATGATATGTTGGAATTATTTTAATGAATATGCTGTAATTGCATTAAAGAAATATGTATATAAAAAGAAGGAACCATAACAAAACAAATCAAAATTTCGTCTTGTTATGGTTCCTTCTTCAAGTAAAACGTATAAAATATTGGTTGGAATAGTGGATATGCAGACATTCCTACTGTCGGGATACTTCCTGAAAAATTTGTTTCTTTATGCCTTTGATACTATATTTATAAATCTATCGGATATTATTGACTTTTATGTTTAATTCCTTCATCTTTTTATATAATGTACTGCGGCTGCAATTCAACATTCGGGCGGTTCTGGATATATTAAGATGACTGGCTGTCAATGCTTCGACAATAGATGAGCGAGTCCATTTGCCTAATGTTACATTCTGATTCCGAATCAGTTCGTTTCCTCCATGGGGCAGAGTGGATATGATTTCCTCTACGGTCATATCATTTTTTAACAAGACACTGATCCGTTCTATTATATTCGATAGTTGGCGGATGTTTCCTTTCCACTCATATCCTTGGAAATAGTGAACGATAATATCAATCTTTTTTTTGTATAGAACGTAATCGGCTCCAAAATTGCGATGAAACCAGGTATCACAAAATAGTACATAATCCATGTCCCTTTCATGAAGAGAAGGAATGTGCAAAGTAAGCACACTGAGTGAATACATGAGTTCTTCTAGAAAGTGGCCCTGGCTGGCATCTTTAGTCAGATTATGACTGGTGGAAGCAATGATGCGGACATCAATGGGAATGACCTTGTCGCCGCCAATCCGTCGTACCTCTTTGGCATCAATAATTCGGGCCAATAAGGACTGGACTTCTAGTGGGGAATCTCCTATTTTATCAAGAAACAACGTACCGCCATGAGCCAGTTCAAATGCCCCTTCTTTACTCCCTTTGATACCAAAGGGGGAAAAACCGTTTTCATACCCGAGGAGATCGGCTTGTAACGCTTGTGATGAATAATTAGTACAGTTGATGGTAACAAATGGTTTATTGCGGCGGTTGCTTTCATGGTGAATCGCATGAGCGAACATTTCTTTTCCTGTTCCGATTTCACCAGATATTAAAATATTGGAATTCGTATGGGCATAGCTTTTGGCGATGCGGATGGCACGGCGGATAGCGCGGGATTCTCCAATCATATCGGCAAAACGATAGCGGGAAGCCAACCCTTTGCGATGGAGGCTGCTGCGGATTTTCTGTTCGCTGTTTTTGATAGATTCTATGTCCCGGAAGGTAGCGACGACGCCTTCTATTTCTCCATCGACAATAATAGGAACACGGTTGGTGTTGATGATCACGTTGCCGATTTTCATCAGTTCATCTAATTCTTTATTGCCATTTTGCAGGACTGAAGGTAGTTTTGTCTCTGGGAGAATTTCTTCAATATGACGGCCTTCGTATGGCTTATTTTTTAATGGAAGAATATCATCAGCCTGCTTATTTACTACTTCAACTTTACCTTTTTTATCGATAGCGATAATGCCGTCGTGAGTATAGTTAAAGATTGTTTCATATCGTTTTAAGTGCAATTGCAAGATATGATTGCGTCGTTCTCCTTCCAAAACGGATTGTAGAATTTGCTGAGCCGTATCCAAAGCCGTTTCAATGTCTTCCCGCGTATTTTCCAACGTATAGTAATCCAGTTGCAATTTCTCTGCAAATTTTTTTGTCAGGACGCCGCCAACACCGAAGATATTACCGTCTTTTATGGCCTGCTTAACGGCGGCCTGGGCACCTTCCGTATCCTTGAAATAGTAGTAGTTGGCGTCCACATGAAGAAAATAGCAAAGAGATCGAACGTTATCTTGAATTTTATCGATAGAGAAAAATGCTACTGGACCATTGACCATACGGATTTTTTCAAACGCATTGATATAACTGCCGCTGGTCAGCTTTGTATCTACAACGGGAATATGGCATTTCTGTTTTAATAAAAAGGCCATGCCACTACGACTGATGATAACCTTGATGCCTCTTTTTATTGCATCGATAGCAATACTTTCTGCTTCTTCAAGAATTGCTGTACAAGTTTCAATTCCTATGCCGCGTTCCTCAGCAATAGTTTTCATTTGTTCTGCAAGCATTTCTGACGGGGAGATTAAAAGTATCTGTGTCATAATATTCTCTTTTCCCTGTATTCCGACTTATCACACACCTGTAGTATAGCATGAAATTTCTAAAAATTAAATATGGATTAAATGTAATGAAAAAGTTGACATTAATCAGAGAACCTGGTATAGTATCACTTGTAAGAAGTAATTGAAAATATTACATCAGATACATTAGGTCGTGAGAAGCCAGGCTTCTCAGAAGGGAGCACATACTATGAAAATTGCAGTTGTAGCAGCCGATGGCCGCGTTGCCAAAAAAGTTATTGCCGAAGCCTTACAGAGAGGTCATGAAGTAGTTGCCTTTGGTCGTCATGATATCAACGAAACGCCAGCCAAGACGTATATTAAGAAAGATATCCTTGCTTTGACGAAAGAAGACCTGCAGGGCTTCGATGCCGTCGTCGATGCCTTTGGGGCCTGGACGCCGGAAGCACTGCCGGGACATTCGACGACGACCGCTCATCTGGCCGATATCCTTTCCGGGACGAATGTCCGGCTGCTCATCGTCGGTGGTGCTGGTTCGCTCTATGTTGACCCAGACCATACGACCCAGCTCGTCGATACACCAGATTTCCCCGATGCCTTCAAACCGCTGGCCACGGCTATGGGCAAGGCGCTGGCAGAACTTCGCCTGCGCAAGGATGTCAAGTGGACATATATCAGCCCGGCAGCAGATTTCCAGGCTGATGGGGAACGGACAGGAAAATACATCCTTGCTGGAGAAGAATTCAAACTGAACAGCAAAAATGAATCGATTATTTCCTATGCTGATTATGCTATTGCCATGGTCGATGAAATCGAAAAGGGCCAGCATATTAAGCAGCGCATCTCCGTCGTTCGTGCCTGAGACATTTTGAATATAACGCAGGAATAGCCATCCTGCTCCTTACCCTCCCCTCTTATAGATTTTCCTGTAAGAGGGGATTTTTCATGATATATTCCTATTTATTGACGTACAGAAATTCGTACGTTATAATCAAATTAAAGGGAGTGATTGAAATGATGGCTGTCAATTATACTCAATTCCGTGACCACATGAAGGCGCATATGGATCGAATCGTGGAAGATTATGAACCGCTCGTTGTAACGCGCAAGGGAAATAAGAATGTCATTGTCCTGTCTGAAGATATGTATAATAATCTGATGGAAAATATTCATGTTCTGGGAAATAAAGAAAACTATCGCTGGCTGATGGAATCAAAACAGCAGTTAGAAACGGGAAAGAGCCGGATGCATGAATTGCTGGAGCCTGATGATGAATAAACTCTTTACGGATAATGCTTGGCAGGACTATTTGTATTGGCAGAAAGAAGACAGGAAAACGCTAAAACGGATCAATCAGTTGATTCAGGATATCAGCCGCAATGGCAATACGGGGATTGGTAAGCCAGAACCACTGGTAGGACCGCTGGCAGGTTTTTGGAGTCGCCGGATCAATGAAAAAGATCGGTTAATTTATAACATAGAAGAGGAAACTATTAATATTCTAGCCTGTCGTTACCATTATAAAAAATAAATCAGACAGGAACTGGCTGTAACATAATACCATTTGCAAACATATGCCATCTTGTTTATTGAGATGTTTGAAGTTTGAAGAAAAACTTTTATTTTATCGTATCCTTTTTACAAACTATCCACTACAAACTGAAAACTAAAAGAGGGCTGTAACAAAATGAGCTCATAAAGCTCATTTTGTTACAGCCCCACTTTTTTTATGGTGATTCGCCGTGACTTACATACCACGCAGGCCGAGCTGTACCGGATCTTCTGTATTCTGTTTGAATTCGATTTCCGGTTTGGCAGCGAGCATTTCAAGAGTATAACCGACACCGGCAACGACACCGGCACGCAGGCCTTCTTCATCAATATCAAACTGGGGGGTATGATGGTTTCCGCCGCAGCCTTTTTCTTTATTGGCAATGCCGGTAAAGGTAAAGACTCCCGGGAAGAGGGACAAAGTCAGACCAAAGGTTTCGGAAGCCATCCAAGGTTCTACATCGTACAGGGCGTCTTCGCCGAGATATTTGGCAACAGCTTTGCGGGCATAATCGCCGCAGACAGGATTGTTGCGTACTTCCAGCAGCGGTTGTTTCATGCGGACCAGTTCATAAGTGCAATCGTAGTTGTCGCATTCGTTTTTGAGAAGTTTGAGGAAGTCATCGTAGAATTTTTTGCCAGCATGTTCATAACTGAAGAAACGGGATGAACCACCGAAAAAGAGTTCATTCGGGATGACATTATAGGCAGAGCCGGCCTGGACTGTACCAATAGAAAGAGTCAGACATTCCAACGGATTGACATCGCGCATGCGCAGTGCCTGCAGATTGCCATAGAATGCATGGAAACAGTCAATAGGGCTCTGGGACAGGTCTGGACGGGAACCATGACCGCCGTGACCTTTGATTTTAATCTGGAAGGCAAAACCGCCGGCCATGGCTGCTCCTTGTTCTACATTGATTTTACCAGCCGGTACATCCCAGCGGACATGGGTGCCATAGCAGTAATCGATGTTCTGCTTGAGCAGATAGGGCATGAGATGCTGTGTCGCATCGGAACCTTCTTCGGCACGTTCAAACATGAAAATGACGCGTCCGGACCACTGATCTTTGATTTCCTGCAGGATTTTAGCTTCTGTGAGCAGCATGGAAATATGGCCGTCATGACCGCAGGCGTGCATTACACCAGGATTTTTGGAAACACATACACGTTTCTGATTCAGATTGGTTTCTGTTTCCTGAATAGGAAGACCATCAATATCGGCACGCATCAGAACAGTTTTACCAGGGCCATTGTCAATAAAACCGAAAACGCCACCGTGTTCCACGACTTCGGTGCGGATTCCATATTCTTCCAACTTTTTTTGGATTGTATCGCATGTCGCATCTTCTACATTGGACAATTCCGGATGTTCATGAAAATAACGACGCAATTTAACTAATTCATCATAGTGAGCATCTGCTAACGCTTTTACATTAATCATTGGAAAAGACAGCCCCTCTCGAAATATTTTCAGCCTTTTAGCAAATATTTTTAAATAAAATATTTGTTTTGCTATAGGCAACTTTATTATATCACGGTATATATCAAAGTAAAGAGAAAACAAATGGATGATTTTTTTATCATTTATTTTAGAAATATTTATCGGAACTCATTCGTGTATAAAAACTTTGAATGTCTTTCCGGATATCAGTGAATTGCGATGATAATATAATTATATTTTGATTGATAAATCACCGAAATAAACATCGTATGAAATAGATTTGTATCTAGTATTTGTTTTAAAAATATATAAATATTAATGTTGATTAGCATAAATAAACATAATATAATACTGCACTTTACGGAAAATGATTATAACACATAGATTATATGGCGAAAATATGTATTTTGTCTATATGTTGAGAAGAAAAAATGCGACACAATACTTAAATATTTATAATAAAAAGTAGGATATCTTTATTAATATAAGTGAGAAAAATTGAACCTCCTAAAGCAATAAGAAAAACGTATAGATAATGTTTTTGCAAAACTATGCAAAATGTATTATACTAAATTAAGATAATTATAGGAGGGTGGGGAAAGATATATGGAATACTATGCTCGACTGCGAATATTGCGGCGGGAACGAAAATTATCTCAACGAGAAGTTGCTAAACTTTTAAATTGCACACAGGAAGCATACGGTATGTATGAATTAGGAAAACGAAAAATTTCTGTGGAGAAGTTGATTATATTAGCACGTTTTTATAACGTGTCCCTGGATTACATTACAGGCCTGAAGGATGAATAGAAAGAACCCTGCCAGCAATAGGGGAAGTGCTGACAGGGTTCTTTTTATTACTTTTTCTCTTTTAATTTATTCCAAATTGTAGCGCGGCTGATTTCTAATTTGTTAGCCAGACTCTGTTTATTTCCATTTTCTTTTTGCAGAAGCAGTCTGATTATTTCTTCCTCCATTTTCTCTAATGTATTAATCTTCACAACGATATGACTTTGATCTTCGGAAAAATTGCCTTTAGGAATTACAGTCGTATCAGGCTTTGAGTTATCCAGGCTAAAGTGATTTCCTGTATATTCTTCTAGTGTATTTTTGATAAATGTTTCGTCGATGGTGTCAGAATCGGCTGTGATTACAATTTTCTCAATAAAGGTCTCTAATTCTCTGATGTTTCCAGGCCAGGGATATTTTTTTAATATAGATAATACTAAGGGCGAAAACATCAGTATATTCCGGCTGTATTGGACATTATATTTCTGTAAAAAGAAACAGATTAAGCCTTTGATATCTTCAGGACGGTCGTGTAAGGCTGGTATTTTTAATGTCAGGACGGGGGTGCGGATATTTTTTGGACCTACACCGCAATGCCCTGCATCTTCCTATATTGTATTGGACTCATACCGCCAAGTGAAACTTTAATCCTTTTTTCAGCATACCAGTGGATATATTGATCCAGTATATCCATGAACTCTTGTATAGTTACCGTTGACCAAGAACGATTGTAAAATAATTCATTCTTGAGACGTCCGAAAAAGCCCTCACAAGCTGAGTTGTCTGGAGAACACCCCTTCTTGGACATAGAACGGATCAGACCTGAGTTTTCTATTCGTTCAATCCACCCTGGCCAACGATAATGTGCACCCCGATCGGAATGTACTATTGGCCGTTCACCATTCTTTAAGGTAGTAATGGCGGTGTCCAACATGGTGTTAACAAGCTCTGCGTTGGGAGAAGTTCCTATGGTCCATGCTACAGGAAGACCGTCAAAACAATCAATGACAGGAGAAAGATAGACTTTCCCATCAGGAATACGGAATTCTGTGATATCGGTCAGCCACTTTTCATTTGGCTTTTCTGAATGGAAGTCTCGTTGCAGTAAATTTTCTACTGCGGGGCTGATTTCACCCTGATAAGAACTATATTTCTTGTGCTTTATGCATTTAACAATAAGTCATTCTTCCCGCATTAAGCGACGAATGACCTTTTCTGAATAATTACTGCCATCTGGTTTCTTCAAACATAGATGCATACGGCGATAACCGTAGCTTTCGTAAGTTTCCGTAAAGATTGACCGAAGTTGTTCCCGAGCTTCTTTGTATTTATCCGGTTCAGAGAGTACCTTCTTCTGATAACAGTAACTGCTTTTTGAAAGGTGGCATATTATCAATAACTCCTTAAGGCTATATCTATTTCTAAGGACACCAATCACTATAGCCTTTTCTCTGTTCGATAGAGTATCAAGACTGATGCCCTGGTCTTTTTTTATTAATTTTGTTGCTATCTCAAGTGCTTCTTTTTCTAATTTCAACCGATGGACCTGCTGTCTTAGCTGGTTTGCCTCATCCGTTAATGTTTTTACTTCGCATTTTAGAATTTCTATATTTTTAGATGTAGAGTGATATTCCGCCTTATCTTTCGTCATCTGGGTAGGTCTCCAATCGGGAAAAAGCTTGTGCTTCCAGGCATAAAGTGAAATTCGACTGACACCATATTGGTCAGCAACATCCTTGGCAGATCCAGTACGTGAGCATAAATCCAATACAGCTTGCTCTTTTTGGGCTTTTGTTAATTTTACTAAAGATGTGCTTTGCGTACAATAGGGGAAATCTTCTGGATGTATTTCTCGCAGCCATTCGCCTAATACGGTGCGGCTTGGGAAGCCAAGTTTGCGAACCGTTCTAGCAAGACACCGCCCATGTTCATAATAGTAGTTGATTGCCAGTTGCTTCTGTTCAGGAGAATATTTAAGCCTTCTTGAAGATTTTTTATGCAATCCTTTCGTTTCCTCAAATTCTTTATACCATGCCTTCAGAGTCTTTCGATTTTTGGGATATCCTAATTCATGCTGGACAGACGAAAGACTATAATCATACTGAATATATAGTTTGACAGCCCTCATGCGATCATCGTATGAATACATTACGCTTGAACCTCCTGATTTATCCTAAATCAGGTCCAAGATTTCGTCCGCACTTCCTTTAGGTCAATTATAGTCCGGCCTTGATACAAGGTCCCTGCCAGCTGTGTAATATGAAGAATTACATAGCTGGTAGGGGCTTTTTTTATGATACACGTACAAAGAAATTTATCGTGTCGCCAATATTCTTTATGCAATATATGAGAATTGGAAAAATGTTAAAAAGGAAATTGCGTTGATTAGGAGAATAAATTATATATAGGCAATATAAAAACAGATATTCTGTGAGGAGGTGGCAATATGGCTAAACGTACAATTTTTGTCAACACATTTACAAACGGTATTTTAGGACCAGATGTTCCTATGACAGGCCCGGTAGCGGATGGAGGATATATTGTTGCTAACACGGCACCGGGCTGTTGGGGACCAATGTTAACCCCTGCTATCCGTGGGGGTCACGAAGTGACAACACCTGTGAAAGTAGAAAATGCTGAGGTTGGAGATGCAATTGCGATTAAGATTGTTTCGGTTCAAATTACATCGCATGGTACGGCGTCAGGTAATGATAAAGTCTTTCCTGACAGGTGTCTGGGGGATCCATTTGTTGCTGGGAAATGTCCTCAGTGTGGCACTTTATATGAGGAGACGGTCATTAAGGGAATTGGACAGGATGCTATTCGTTGCAAAAACTGTGATGCTCCTGTAGCGCCTTTCGCTTTCACCAGTGGATATACGATTGCATTCGATGATAATCACACAATCGGGGTCACACTTGATCAAAAAGGAGCTGAAGCGGCAGCTCATTCTGGTCGTACATTTATGCAGACGCCAGATAATTCTATTCAGAATCCTGTGGTAACACTGGCCCCACATGATTTGCCAGGTATAGCTACACGATTGAGACCTTTTTTAGGGCAATTAGGAACGACGCCGCCTGTCAATACTCCGGATTCTCATAATGCCCGTGATTTTGGACAATTTCTTGTAAGCGCTCCTCATGAATATGCGCAAAGTGAAGAAGAATTGAAAACTGTCACCGATGGGCATATGGATATTAACAGAGTCAGGGCAGGATCTGTACTCATTGCACCAGTTCGTGTTCCCGGTGGCGGTGTTTACGTAGGTGATATGCACGCATTGCAGGGAGACGGAGAAATTGCCGGTCATACCTGTGATGTATCGGGTATTGTGATTTTGCAGGTTTCGGTCATCAAAGGATTGACTCTTGATGGTCCAATCTTGCTGCCTCTGTTGGAAGATTTGCCGTATCTTGCTAAGCCGCTTACCGATACAGAAAGGATACTGGCACAACAAGAGGCTGATAAATGGGGGGTGAAACTTGAAGAAGCTGCTCCTATTTCTTTTATAGGGACAGGAGCTAATTTGAATATTGCTATTGAATGTGCCATGCAACGTGCGGCAGATTTACTTGATATGACAGTGCCTCAGGTCATGAATCGCATTACTATTAGTGGCGGATTAGAAATTGGCCGGGCTCCGGGAACCGTGACGGCTACATTCAGAGCTCCTATAGAAAAACTGAAAAAGTTGGGGCTATGGGATATGATCAAAGAACAGTATAGTTTGTAGAGCAAAAATATTTTTCACAATTCCCTAAAAGATTTTTCCGCATCCTCCCTCATGTATATGTAAAATTTTTTTACTATTATACATGAGGGAGAATGACAGGATGGGTGAGTTTGCTGGAAAGATTGTCGTGGTTACTGGTGGCAGCAAAGGGATTGGCGAATCGATTGTACGCAGGTTTTGGGAAGCGGGAGCGCGTTGTGTGATTGTCAGTCGACATCCCGATGAATACCAGGCGCTGGCCGATGAGTTGAAGGCTGCTGGCATGACGGTCAATGTCTTAGCTTGTGATGTCAGAATGGTGGGTGTAAATAAAGAATCTGGTGGCTGATACGGTGAAACAAAGTTGCCGACGCCGTTTTGTTCCTGGCTTCATCAAAAGCTAGCTATATTACTGGTGCCGATTTATGCATCGATGGTGGATGGACTGCCAGCTGATGCTTGTAAGTATTCTTTGAGCAGGAAGGTGCAGAAATAGGGAAAGGTTAAAATTTGTTCTGCACGACCGATGTTTCCGCGAATCAATTTTATGCCAAACCGGATATCGGGATATGTTCTGCTGTTGAGCAGGGTATGCAGTGATTTTGATTTGTTATTGGTTGATTTTACTTCTACGGGTACAAGACTGTTTTTTGTGCGGACGAAGAAATCTTCTTCCAATGTGGCGTTCTCTTTTTTGTAATAATACAGATCGTAGCCGGATTTTACCAAAGCTTCGGCTACGATATTTTCATATAGAGCGCCTTTATACACTCCCAGATTTTTATTTACCCTTAAATCATCCTGTGCTTCTTCATCCAGCATGGCCACGAGCAGGCCGGTATCCTTCATATAAATTTTGTATTTTGTACTTTCATAATTACCTTTTAGTGGGAGTTCTGGAAAAGACAAACAGTAGCATATATTTATAATACCCGCGTCATGCAGCCATTCTATGCATCCTCTATAGTCCTTAAAACGGGCGTTGGGAGCTACTTTGGAGATTTGAAATTTTTTATTGTCCTTGGCCAATTGGACGGGTATATGTTCGAAAACATTTAAAATTCTGGTCTGATCAACACCACTGGCATATTTGCGGACATCTTCCCTATAATCGGCTAATAATTGCCTTTGTGTATTCAAAGAGCCTTCAAATGTCTGATTTGCAATGTAATCCCGTACGACGGCTGGCATACCGCCCAGAATGCAGAAATCCATAAAAAGAGAAAAGAAGGTAGATAAGATTCCTGGACTGAATGGGGTTTGCGTGACCATGTGATTGAGCAGTGTGGTGCGGATAGAATGATCATAACCGCGGGCCCAGAGAAACTCTTCAAAATCCAGAGAGTGCATTTCATAATCTGTTTTGTATCCAACGCTGTTACTTTCAATTTTTTTGTATTGTATTCCCAGCATGGAGCCACTGCAGATTACGTCGAATCTGTTATCTATCTTAAAAAATTTTAAGGAAGTTGCAATGTCTGGAAATTCCTGTAATTCATCAAAAATGATGACCGTATTGCCGGGAATAAATCGTTTGGATGGGTCCAAAAGGGAAATCATTTTGATGATTTCTTTTGCGCTATAGCCATTTTCCGTTATGGTTTTATATTTTGGTTCTTCTACGAAATTGATATAAATAACGCTGGCGTATTGTTGGCGGGCAAATCGAAGGATGGATTCTGTTTTTCCTACTTGTCGGGCTCCCTTGACAATAAGAGGGCTTTTGTTTTTGGTTTCCTTCCAATGTATTAAAAAGGTGTCAATTTTACGTTCTAAATATAACATAAACCGGCCTCCTTCCTGTATTCCTACTGTATATTATACCGATATTCTGCAATGGCTGCAACAAAACATGAGCGAATATCAGACGATTTCACACATTTTATGAGCGAATATTTGGTAAGGAGTACACATTTCATGAGCGAATATTAGGGGTAGTGCACACATTTCATGAGGGAATGAGAAAACCACGCAGCAAAATAGATTGGCATAAAATCTGCTTTTGCTGCGTGGTTTTATTTTGGGTATCCATCTGGAAATTCACCGTGCATAGACCTGTCATAAATCAATACAAGATATCCAGCTGATAGGGCGGCCTTTTTTCCAATTCTTCATGGAGACAGGCCAGAAAGGCCTGGGTACTTGGCATGGTCCGGGCTGCCTGGGTAGCGACACAGTAGGTGACACGCTTGGGTATTTTGAATTCAGTCCGGCATATTTTGATGGAAGCGTTGTCGGCAATTCCTTCGGCAACGCTCAGGGGGACTATGGCCCAGCAATTGGGCTGGGATGTGAAAATCCGGAAGTTGCTCATGATTTCTAAATGGACGAGCGGCCGGGTATCCTGGCCGAACATATTCTGGTGCCATTCGTACTGGGTGTCGCTCCATTTTGTGAAAATTTCCCTGTCTATGAGGAGCTCTTCCCTGTTTACCAGTTCGGGGTACGGCGAATCGGTCGAGCAGATCAGCACCATGGGTTCACTAAAGACGGGAAAGATATGCAGCGTTTCCGATGGCTGGATGTCGCTGTGAAACATGAGGTCTACCAGGCCGCTGTTCATTTTTTTGTTGGCAAGGGCCGGTACATTATCGGCCTCCTGTATTTCCAGCCGGTACTGGGGATACTGACGGAGAAATTGCCCGTAAACGGGAGGGAACAGGAACGTCCCGATACTGTTGACGACGGAAATACGCAACTGTTCTGGCCCTTTGCTATGAGATACGGCCAGCATCTGCCGGGTCAGTTCCCGGTACTGACAGGCATATTCGTAAAATTTCGCTCCTTCCGGAGTCAGTTCCAATGAACGGGCCCCGTTGCGTCGGGCGACGAGTTGACATCCGATTTCTTGTTCCAGCTTTTTCAGGCGCGTACTCAGAGAAGACTGACTGATATACAGTGCTTCAGCCGCCTTAGAAATACTTTTGTGCCAGCAAATAGTCAGAAACGTTTCAATTTCCAGATTCGTCATGATGACAGTCCCCCCATGATACGGAAAATGTACGCCACTATTATAATCGTCTGCAAGTATACTGACAAATCATCTGAACTAAAAATGTTTAAACTATTCTATAAATTTTATGGAACAATGGATAGAAAAAATGAAAAATTATATATAAAAAATACAATTCGAAAAATAATACGTGATTCAAAATATGATTTTCCTTAATATATTCTATTTTTATTAAAAAAGATAGAGATAGTTTGTTATTTTATGCCTAATATTTTTAAGATACAGCTGAATATCTAGTTTTAATAATATTTTTTTCGGAATTTTGAATTTTACAACAGGCTGTACAGTCTGTACAATATAGACAGATGTTCATTCGGAAAACAAATATAGATTCGGTATGATGGATAGGGATGTAAAGAGCAGGATGGTTTCTGACTTCCCCATCATAATGCTCTCATTGATATTATCCTTATATTATTTCAGAGGGAAGTTATATATTTTGTGGGGGTGTAATGCGTATGGAATTTTTTGGTTTGATTGCAAAAGGTATGATGGCTTATGCCGACTTTGTCTGGGGCTGGCCGCTGCTCATCGGCACGTCTTTTGTGGCTGTTTTTATGTCGGTCCGGCTGGGATTCTTTCAGTTTACGTATTTTGGGCATGTCATGAAGAATACCTTTGGCAAAATCTTTGACAAAGGTTCTGGTGACGGCAATATCAAGCCGTTTAAGGCGGCCTGTACGGCTCTGGCATCGACACTGGGTGTCGGTAATATCGCCGGCGTTTCCGTCGCTATCGCAACGGGCGGTCCTGGTGCCGTCTTCTGGATGTGGTTCATCGCCATGCTGGGCCTCATCGTCAAGTTCTCGGAAGTTACGTTGGGACTGGCTTATCGTGAAAAAGACCCTGTAAGCGGGGTCTGGCATGGTGGTTTTCCCTGGTATGTCAAGAATGCCCTCGGGAAAAATTGGCGTTGGCTGTCCGTCCTCTGGGCGGTTGTCATGGCTGCGGGCATGATGTTTGCCCCGTCTATCCAGGCGGCAGAAATCTCTAATGCTGTCAATACGGCTTTTGCCATTAATCCCTATGTCGTCGGCATTACTGTTGCAATTCTCATGGCGGCCGTACTCCTGGGTGGTCTCAAGAGTATAGCTAACTTTGCCAATCTCGTCGTTCCCTTCATGGCTGTCATCTACATCATCGGCGCTATCTTCGTCATGATTACCAATGCCAGCATGATTCCAGCGGCCTTTGCCATGATTTTTGAAGATGCTTTCACCGGTACGGCTGCTTCGGGCGGCTTTGCTGGCAGTACGGTCATGTTGGCCGTCCGCTGGGGTCTGGCCCGTGGTATTTATTCCAACGAAGCCGGTACAGGTACGGCGCCTTTGGCTCACTCGTCGGCATCGGTCAACCATCCGGTCAAACAGGGCCTGTGGGGAATTTTTGAAGTGTTCTTTGACACCATCGTCGTTTGCACCATGACGGCTATGGTCGTCATGACATCGGGCCTGTGGAATACGGGTATTTCCGGTGCTGCCCTTACGACAGCCGGTTTTTCCTCTGCCTTTGGCAGTGTAGCCGTCGGGGCTGTATTTATTTCGGTTATTATTACCTTCTTTGCTTTTACGACCTGTGTTGTCAATATTTATTACGGCGGCATCTGCCTCAATTCACTGGGGCTGGAAGGCGTCTGGATTAAGATTTACTATGCCATCGGTTGTGCCTGGGCCGTCGTCGGAGCTATCGGCGCAGCAAAGACCCTGTGGTCTACCTTTGACTTCTTCTATGGTACGTGTGTCATCTGCAACCTCATTGTCGTATTCCTCCTGAGTGGCAAAGTCAAGATTCTGGTGGATGATTACAAACAGCGCCTCCAAGATGGAAAATGGGATGCATCGGCTGCTGACTGCGTGGCACGCCTGGGCATCTGGCGCGATGAAGTCACTCTGGCTGCAGAAAAAGAAGCAGAACATAAATAACATTCATAACTTAACATTTTTAACGAGCACAGCTGTTTTCGCGGTGCTCGTTATATTTGACCAAAAATCAGGAAAATATAGAGCGAATTTAATGCATATCATTAAAATTTAAAATATATATTTATGTGTCAGGGGGAATTTGTATGAAACCATTAGCCAAACGTATTTCCAGTGTGGAAGGCTCTGCAATCCGCCGCATGGTTGGTAAGTCCTACGGACTCGACAATGTCATCAGTTTTGCTTTTGGAGAACCAGATTTTATCACACCGGAACACATCATTGAGGCGGGAGTCCGGGCTTTACAGGACGGCCGGACCTTTTATACACCCAATGCGGGGATTCCTGAACTGCGCGATGCCATTGCGGCATCGTACGGGCCACGGGGGATGGCGTACAGCCGGGATAATGTCATTGTTACGGTTGGCGGCTGTGAAGCATTGCTTTTGTCGGTTCTGACGCTTCTGGATTCGGGAGATGAAGTCATCATATCCAATCCCTACTGGGCAAATTACAACGGATTTGTATCGGAAATGTATGCCAAGCCTGTGTTGGTCGATGTATATGAAAAAAATGATTTCATGTTTGATCCCGATGATATCAAAAAGGCGATTACACCGAAGACAAAGGCTATCCTCATGAACTTCCCTTCCAACCCGACAGGTGGACTGGCGACAAGGGAAAACTTGGAAGCTATTGCACAGCTGGCGATACAGTATGACCTGTATGTCATTACCGATGAAATGTACCGCCGCCTTATCTATACGGACGAAGAATTCGTATCCATAGCAGAAATCCCGGGCATGAAAGAACGGACCATCATCGTCGATGGCTTCTCCAAAGCCTATGCCATGACGGGGTGGCGCATCGGGTTTGCCGTAGCTAATGAAGAAATCATCAAAGGCATGATAAAGATGCAGGAAAATGCCGTATCCAGCGTCTTCGAACCGGTGCAGCGGGCCGCTCTGGCAGCGCTCACGGGAAGTCAGCAGCCTGTAGCGGATATGCTGGAACAGTACCGGGCACGGCGGCAGTTGATGCTCGAAGGGCTGAATACGATGATGCACGGCAAGATTACCTGCCGGGAACCAAAAGGCGCTTTCTATATGTTCCCCAATATTACCGGTACCGGCCTTTCATCAGAAGAATTCAGCAACCGGCTGCTTGATGAAAAACACGTTGTCACCGTTCCGGGAACGGGATTTGGCAGCAATGGCGAAGGATTCATCCGCCTGTCTTACGCAACGAGTGAAGCCAATATCCGGGAAGGACTAAAACGAATCCGGGAATTTATTGAATCGCTGTAAGAGGGGACACGCAGTATACGGATAGACATAAAGGAGCATTCTCTGAAGAACGAGCTGTCAGAGAATGCTCCTTTTGTGAGAAACGAAAAGAAGATTACGATTCCTCTTGTTTACCTATGCCGTTAAAGATGATATTGAGGACGACGGCGGTGATGCTGCCCAGTGTGATGCCACTGTGCAGAACAATCTGGGACCAGGAAGGGAAGGCGTGGAAGAAATTGGGAACGGTAAGGGTAATCATGCTGACACCGATGCTGATGGCGACAAGCATCAGGTTGGAAGTGCCTTCAAATTTTACTTTCGATAAGGAACGGACACCGCTGGCGATGATCATGCCGAACATGGCAATACCGGCACCGCCCAGTACGGAGTTGGGGATACAGGCGACGATGGCGGCCATTTTGGGAAGCAGGCCAAGACCGATGAGGATGATGCCGGAAGCGGTGACGACAAAACGGCTTTTGACACGGGTCAGGGCGATAAGGCCGACGTTCTGGGCAAACGCTGTATAGGGGAAGCTGTTGAAAATACCTCCGATTACCGTAGACAGGCCATCGGCGCGGAGACAACGGGCCAAATCTTTGCGGCCAATAGGCTTATCGACGATTTCCCCGATAGCAATGCAGTCCCCGGTCGTTTCGACCATGGTGACGAACATGACGACAATCATCGATAAAATCGAGCCGATATCAAAGGCAGGGAAACCGAAAGAAAAAGGAGTGACGATACCGACCCAGCTGGCGCGGCCGACTTCGGCAAAATTCGTCTGACCCAGAACAGTAGCGATGATCGTACCGCCAATCAGACCGAGAAGAACGGCAATATTACTGACAAATCCCCTGCCATAGCGGTAGAGCACGATGACAATAGCCAGGGTGATAAAGGCAAGAAACAGGTTCATAGGACCGGCAAAGGCGGGGTCACTGGTATTGCCGCCGCCACCAATCCAGATGACGGAGACAGGCAGGAGGGTGATCCCGATGATCATGATGATCGTACCGGTCACGACGGGCGGGAAAAAGCGGATGAAGCGGCTGAAAAACGGAGCGATGAGAAAAGTCACCAGACCGGCGGCGATGATGGCACCATACATGACGGGCAGGCCGTGCTGGACACCGATGAGGCACATCGGTGTGACGGCAGCAAAGGTAACACCCTGAATCATGGGAATACGTGCACCTACTTTCCAGAAGCCCAGAGTCTGGATAATGGTGGCGATGCCGCAGGTAAAAAGGTCGGCATTGATCAGATGGATCAGTTGTTCCGGCGGCAGATGCATGGCCTGGGCCAGGATAATCGGTACGGCAACTGCTCCGGAATACATGGCCAGGACGTGTTGGAGACCGAACGCAAAGAGCTTGCCGTATGGCAGCATTTCATCTACAGGATGAATGGTTGCAGAAGTGGAGTGAGAGTCCATGGTTTCACCTCGATGGGAATAATTAAAAATGAATAATAAGCATTATAGCATATTTTGACACCTTTGTAGTATGAAGAATAGAAATGGCAGGGGAAATTGCAGACCGAATGGGAGAAAGGCACTTTTTTTGCAGAAGAACATCTTGTATAATATAACATAGTTATATCATAGTTCAGGGGGCGCGTAGGTGTGACAGCATATGGACAATCAGAGTACGCATCGCGGACGGCATTATTGTCCAGCCGTGATGTCCGGGTAATGACCCAGGGCATACTGAAAAATATGGATACAGGGCTGCTAACGAAAGAAACGCTGCAAAAGAAAGCAGAAGAACTGCTCGTTTCGGCAGATGATTACTGGATGGCATATGGATTGGCAGCACTTATCTGCTGGCTTGCCGATGACCGGGTGAAAGCACAGCAGGCTCTGCAACGGGCACTACAGGCCGATGACCAGAAGACATCGTTGTTCTTTTTCCTCCTTTCCCTGCGGGAAGAACGGGACCATGCGGCAGATGTCTGGCTGGCACGGTATCTGGGACAGCAGGATGGTTCATCGCTGGCAGAGCATTTCCAGTACTGTATGGAAGCGTATACCGACGGGCTGATGAACATGTCCGGATTTCGCCATGTAGAAGGCAGGTTGAATGACTGGAAAAGTGAGCAATGCCAGGATGCCCGGCTGATACAGCAGCAGATCCAGACCTGGCATGACTGGTTTGATAAGGAGCGCAGTTCCGTTACTCTGAATGAAGACGAACAGTTTAAACTGTTGAAAAAGGCTCCCAAGGCCAGTGTAGAAGAATTGCTGCAAGGAGCGCATCTGCCTGGGAAGGCGCTGGATGACCTGCAGAAACTCATGGACGATGATGAAGCGTCCGTAGCAAAGGAACAGGCCAAGAGTGTTTTATTGGAACGATTCATTGAAGCCGACCGTTCTGAAGAAGAACAGCCGTCTGTATATAAGCCGTATATTTCCTGGCTTACGGACTGGTGCCTCGATGACGGAGAAAAGGCAGTCATATCCCTGCGGCAGTATGCGATAGCGTCATCGAAAGACTGGATCCGCAGCGCCGCTGACGATGCGCAGGGGGAAACGGTCCAGAAACTCCCCGATTCCTTTGAATTTTTTTCTAATCTGTCCTATGAGGGCCATGTGGATAAACTGACATTCTATTCCATAGATGGGAGAAATGAACGGGATCATCTCTCGGCCCTGCATACCATTATTGATGCCTGGCAGAAGGAAGAACTTAGCAAGCACCGGCCGGGATGGACTGTGGTCGCCATGCTGTTCTGCATCATCGGCGGCGGGGCGCTTCTGTACTATGGCGGCGGCTGGGTTCTGGATAATCATCCCTTTATGCTGCTGGCAGGTGTGGCCCTGCTTTGCATGGCCTTTGCCGGTCCGATAGGGGGCCTGATTGTGACGGCAATCCTGGCGGGGATTACGGCCTTTTTGATGAACGCCATCACGGCTGCCTATGCCAGCCATCAGTATATCTTCATTACCGCCTGCGTAGTGATTCTGGCAGGGCTGTCCTTTAAAGTATACTATGCTACCTTTGGCATACGGCGGAAACTGGAGAAACAATTCAAACAATACGCCTGGGAAGAAGAAAACTGCATCTGCCGCTGCATGGCCGAAACGGCTGATTTCTACGATTACTATACGAAAGGCATGGAACGGCAGCAGGATTTGCATGCATTTCTCGATGGACTTTCGGCATCGGACTATGTCCGCCGCAATCAGGAAAGTGCGCGGCGGATCCGCATATAGGAGGTACTATCCATGGAAACAGGACAAGATGTAAGGCGTCCGTCTGGGCGCAGGCATATACAGATCAGGCGCCCGCAGGAAGAGACACCACAGCCGGCATCGGAATTAGCTGAACCGGCGCAGAGCAGGCCGGCAGGGGATAAAACGGTACATTCCCAGTGTATCACTGGACTTCCGGACTGGGATCTTCTCCCTCCCCGCGGTGTCGTACGGAGGTATCGGGAATGAGCAGGGTACCAGGTATTTATGCAGAATGGATCCCTGTTCTGAAGGAATTTGCAGCCGGCCGGAATGATGAGGAAACCATACCGGCCATGCAGCAGGGACGGCTCCATTGGTGTGATATTGTTGCCGGCCGGTTTGCCAGCCGCCTCATGGCAGCCTTTAACGCCCGGTTTGACTATATAGGAGAACGTTTCCGTAAGGCCCAGGACGATGGAATTCCTATAGAACAGGCTTTGAAACAACTGGACCGGGATCTCGATTTGCTGTTTCAGGCCAGTCAGCTGCGGTGTCTGCCCGAAAAAGAAAAGCAGATGCTGCAGGACGAATTGCAGAAAACACGCCAGGATATGGACGACGCCCTTGAAGAGTCAGCTCAGCAGGACCCGAGTGGTGAACTGGACGTACTTTTGCGGCGCCGGAATAAAGGGAGCAGATAAACGAAATGAGTAATAAAAGTGAATGTAAAAAGCAATTGAAACGGTACCTCATTGCCCGTATTCCCCTGATTGTCGTGAATACGATCGAACGCAGCCGTATTCTGGGGATTCTGCGGGATGTAGCCGAAGAAATGGTAAAGGATACGATGATAGAAGAGGGCAGTTTCTTCGTCCATACCTTTTCCCGCGGCATTTACGATATCCGCACCGGTGATGCGGTCGATGAAGGTGCGGTATCTTTTGTGTCAGCGCTTGATTTCGCGGCTGATATGATGCGGACCCAGCACCGGGACAATCAGACGCTGGTACTGACCGAAGTTTCGGATATCAGCAGTGATACGTCCGATGCCCAACGCCTCCTCGATGTAGTCAATCTGGCAGTCGAACACGGTACCTGCCTGATCGTCCTGACCAATAAACCCGTCTGGAACACGCTGCAGCGCCATGGCCTCATCATCAGTCTGGACCTTCCTGGGGAAGAAGAAATGTATGACATCATCAAGCGGTTCATCGACGATTACCGTCAGGAAATGCCTATCGAATGGGGCGAAGAGGAAATGCGTGACGCGGCGGCAACGCTGGCTGGCGTCACCCAGATTGAAGCAGAAAATGTCATGGCCGCTCTCGTCGCCAATGGACAGATACGCAATGAAGACATGGCCGAAGTGCGGTCTGCCAAAAACCGCCTTTTTTCCAATATTTCCGGCCTGGAAAAAATTGATGTCGATCCCGATATGAAAAACGTCGGAGGCCTTCAGGGGCTGCGCAACTGGCTCGATGAAAAGAAAGAGCTGCTGCGGCCGGAAAAACGGGAACAGATGCGCCAGCTTCATCTGCAGCCGCCACGGGGCATTCTCCTCGTCGGGGTACCCGGCTGCGGCAAATCTATGTCGGCCAAGTCTATTTCAGCAAATTGGCAGTTACCCTTGTACCGCCTCGATTTCGCTACGGTCCAGGGCAGCTATGTGGGTCAGTCGGAACAGCAGCTGAAAGATGCGCTCACGACGGCGGAAAATGTGTCGCCGTGTATCCTCTGGATCGACGAAATCGAAAAAGGCCTTTCCGGCGCCGGCTCGTCCAATGATGGAGGCGTATCGACCCGCATGGTGGGGCAGTTTTTGTTCTGGCTGCAGGAATGTAAAAAACAGGTCTTTGTCGTAGCTACGGCCAATGATGTTTCCATGCTTCCCAGCGAATTGCTGCGCCGCGGCCGGTTTGATGAACTCTTTTTTGTCGATTTGCCGACGGCGGAAGAGCGCAGGGAAATCCTGGCGCTCTATTTTGCCAGATATCTCCATGCCCGGCTGGCTGCTGTTCCGGAATTTGCCGATAAGCTGGTGGAACTGAGTGACGGCTTTACCGGTGCTGATCTGGAATCTACTGTCCGGGAACTGGCCTATCACCGCCTGGCTGATGAAAACGGGAAACTGAGCGATGACGATGTGATTTCGACCTTTGAAAATGTCGTTCCCCTGTCGAAAACCAGTCCGGAGAAAATCGAAGCTATCCGCGATTGGGGCAGAGAACGGGCCGTTCCGGCTTCTGGCCGTCCAATCGGAGAAGAAACACTGCCACAGGCGGACCGTCTCCATGTACGGCGCGTCCTGACACGCCACTAACGTAAGGAGATGATAGGAATGGCACGTTTTATTTTGCGTCCCCGGACGCAGGCCAATACGAAAACCGAAAACCATATGCAGCTTTCGGTGGCACCGCGCCGCCAGCGGGGAAAAATGCAGATGGATACGGGAAAACTGGCTCTCCTGCTGCGCAGGCCACGCTCACGGGAATACTGTGAAGCACTGCGCCGGCTCGATGCCGGAGGCGCTCATCTCAGCCCGGAATTGCTCGATAAATTTATGAAAATCATAGAAGAGGAATTTCCGAAAATCGCCATCCGGGGCACGCTGATTGGCATCGTATCCCGGTGTTACCTGGGTGATCCCTATGAAGTCCATACGCTGGATTTAACGGGGGACATCATCGAACATTACAAGCGGGGCGAATCGCTGCCGGAATATATGGAAAAGGCCAGGGGACTGGCCCTGCACGGTAATTATGCATTTGTCGAAGTCTATGAAAATGCCTGCCGTGCCATAAGCGAAGATGGTTCGGTGGCCGTCATCATGGATGAGGCATAACTCTGATTATTCCGTGGATATTGCATGACAAACCGGCTTTTTTCCGTACATGATATGTATAGAAAAAAGCCGGTTCGTTGTTTTTATCGAGTTTCTTGAGTTTCTCCTGTCACCGAAGCCCATTGTTCATTGATGGCTTCGGCCATGAGCTGTTTGCCCGTACTGTTCAGATGGATGCCATCGATACCCAGTGCAGTCGGTAATTCCTGGTCTTCCGGGATTTTGGCAGACAGATCAATATGGGTCTGCTGGCGTATCCATGCATTGACCTTCTGAAAACGTTCCCGCCAGTCTTCCGCTGTCGGTTCGTCAAAGGCTTTTTTGATATTGGCCGGATTGATGGGTGGCAGGGTGAGGAAAATGGGCTGGATGTCGTGGTCGAGGCATTTTTCTTTGATGGCAGCCAGGTCACTGATGACTTCGTCGGCACTGGTCCAGCCGCGAAGACTGTTGCTGCCGGTCATAATAATCAGGTATTTCAGATGAAAGGGAAGGACATCCTTTTCAAAGCGTTCCCGTGTCATCTCACTGGTATCGCCGCTTTCTCCCAGGTTAATGGTATCAAAATCGAGGTAATGCTGATAACTGAATTCCCAGTCTGATGGTGAATAGGACAGGTCTCCGCCGCCGTGGGTAATGCTGTCACCCAGTGTGCCTATAATATACGGTTTATCCGGATTAATCATCATTGGCTGGGGCGGGCAGAATACGCCCAGAGGCTGGTTGTCTTTGGTGTAAGCACGGACGCGCCAGTACAAAGTCTGGGTGGACATACGGGGGCTGTCGTCATACCAGTCGAACCAATGAGATGTGCCGCGGCCCATAACCAGATTGTCCGGTGCATCCTGATCCGGCATTACGTCGGGGGATGTGAGAATTTCTACTTTATAGGATGCGGCCCCGGTCACGGGAACCCAGTTGTATACTGGATAAAGCAGTGTTGCACCATTCCCCGTGTTAAATTTGCTGAGCGGATGAGGGTAGAGCGCAGGCTGCTGCTGCGGGTCTACGTACATCGGTTCTTCCGGTGAATAGGCTGTGATAGGATTGTAGTCGAAATCAAGGGCACGGACGCGCCAGGTTGCCGTCCCTTTTTGCGTATTGGCCGGGAGAACGGCATTATATCCGGGAACGAAAATATGACGTATCGTCTGAGAAGGCATCTGAGGCGGCGTGATTTCTACTTCATAGGATACGGCTCCTTTTACTTTGTCCCAACGCAGGACTGGCCGCAGGGAAGCCGGTTGTTCTTCCGTGTAATGAGATAGAATATGGGGCGGCTCCTGATCATACAATTCCCGGACCTGGTCAAGGGGAATGCCCTGAACCATGGGAAGCTCGGATGCAGCCGCTTTGGCATGGACTGCGGTCCGCGTGGCATGGGATGCATTCACGGGAGTTGCCGGCGTACGGGCCAGTGCCGGGGTACAGGAAAGGGCAATCAGGATAAAGACAGATACTGTGCGGAATACAGACATAATATACCTCTTTTTATATACTAATTTTCTTTCTTTTCTTCCCGCACATAGACGACGCGCTGTGGGAAGGGAATATCAATGCCACCGGCATCAAAGGCGTCTTTGACACGGGACATGGTATCATAGAATACGGGCAGATAATCGGCATTGGCTACTTTAGGATACGCGGCGATACGCACGGAATTGTCAGCAAATTCCTTGATGCCGATTTCCATCGTATCGGCGTTCAGAATCCGCTTGTCTGATTGGAAAATGTCTTTCAGGATAGCGATCGCTTTATGGTGATCATTGTCGTAGCCGATGTCGAACAAGAAAGAAATATACCGTTCATCCTGATAGGAACTATTGATGACCTGATTGGAGGTGATGATAGAATTGGGAATGAATACGGTTTTGTTGTCTTTCGTGATAACGGCCGTATTTAGCATCTGGATTCCTTTGATACTGCCTTCGACGCCGCCAATCGATACCCAGTCACCGGCTTTGAACGGCTTGAAAATCAGGATGAGCAGGCCAGAAGCAAAATTGGACAGATTATTCTGCAAGGCCAGACCAACGGCGAGACCGAAGGCACCAAATGCAGCTAAAAACGAATTGGTCGGGATTCCCGCTTTATTGAGAGCCGAAAGGATGACCAGAGCCATGATGGCATAATAAATCATCTGGCTGACAAAGGTAATGACTGTATGATCGTAATTGGCATGGGTCATCATACGGATGGCTACGTTTTTGAATCCTTTGGCGATATAGCGGCCAATAATAAAGATGATGATGGCATAGATGACATCGGGACCGTGGTTCAATAAAAATTCTTTTAACTGATCCAGAGCGGAGACACTCTGGGTGACCTGGTTCTGCACATCTGCCTTTACGGCAGAGGCTGCAGTCTGGGCCGTATCAGCGGTATTTGCGGCTAAACTCATGATAAATGCTCCTTCCTGTCATGAAGAAATATGGCAGATATCCTTATTGTAGACGTTTTATGCTTCCTTGTACAGATGAGCACGAAAAAAGGACGCCATCAGTAATCCTGAATTGGCGTCCCTTTACTCACAAAAGTGTTTCTTATCTATTCAATGCAGCTTCTGTAATCATTTTGCCATAGGCAGTGTAGTTATATACGACCTGGCTGCTGAAATTTTCATTTGTAGCATTGCCATAGTTGGCAAAAGCAGTACCAGCGACAGCGGCAACGGCAATGATGCAGGCAATAACACAGACTTTTACGCTTTTCATGATGAATTAGCTCCTTTATAAATACAATAACCCTTTGAGTGATTGTATTGTACAATACTTTTTCATGAAAATAAAATATAATATGGCTATAATTTACATAGCTTTTGTGCATGATCTTGCCCGGCTGCAGAGCGACAAAAAAACAGCTCCTGCCTTTTGACAGAAGCTGCATATTTATTCTTATGGTGGGATTAGGGGGACTCGAACCCTCGACCTCTACGATGTGAGCGTAGCGCTCTAACCAGCTGAGCTATAATCCCGTGAAACATAGTTATATTATAATCGTTTACCATGATTTTTCAAGTCTCACTGTGAAAAAAATAAGGGATACGAATAACATATAGCCATAGTTTAAGTGATTATGGTATACTCTGAATATCATATAAAATAGTATCTGCATGATTCAGGGGAGATGAGAAACGTGGGGAAATGGTCAATCAGAATGACGATACTGACGGTGACATTGGCGCTGTATGTGGGAAGCCTGTGTGCTGCCACGGAGGCGGGAACGCAGACAGAGACACCAGCTGCCAGACAACGTATCGGTATGAGTTCATCTGGGACAGTACACTGGCAGTCTGGAAAAGCGATGGAAAGTGGCGTCCGACCGGGAGACCGGATGCCGTCTGTGGCGCTGTATGATATGGGAACACAAAAGACGGTGTCGAATATCGGACAGAATCATCGGGCTGCATTATTGTATATGGCCCAGCCCATTCCTCACAGCATCCAGCTGGATAAGAAATTGCAATTTGTGCAGGAAATGCAGAAGAAATACAAAGGGCGGGCCGATTTCTACATCGTTTTTCCGGCCACGCCCAATCAGTCCCGTTTTCAGGAACTGCGGGACTGGGATATTTCTTTACCCAAACTCTATACCGACCAGGCCTCATATAGCAAACTGGGCCGGATGGAGCAATTGATTTTTATCGATCGCGACGGCTATGTCCGGTATGCCATGAATACCTGGGGAATGGGAAACCAGGTATTGGAACATATGCTGAAAGAAGTCATGACTACGCCCCTTCCGGCGGATGCAGGGGAACGGCAGGAACACCTTCTGACAGAAAGAATTCAACGGCAGGAAATGCATAAAGAACTGCATCTGCCTGAAGCCTGGCCGAAAATGGTGCAGGTTGCCACCGTGTGGCGGGATGGTATATTGAAAGACCTGACCTATGGAGCGGCCAATCAGGCAGCACAAGATCCGGTGCTGTATCGCCCAGTCATGGAAGCTGCTTGGGCGGATCAACAGCAGGACTATGTACGGGCGGCTGCCGCCTGTGAGGAAGCGTTGCGATTGAAACCGGATAATGCCCATCTTTATGCGCTGCGGGCGTATAACTGGCTCCTGCAGGGAAATGAACGGAAGGCCCGGGATGAATTAAAAAAAGCCGTTTTGCTGTCGCCTCATGATGCGGGGCTCTGCTGGAATCTGGCCTTGCTGGAATATAATCAGGGGCGGCCTCTGGAAGCGGCTCACTGGCTGGAACAAGCCGACCGGACGTATATCCCGGCCCGGGAACAAGCCTATTACGCCAGCTGGCTTTCTATCTATGGTGGAAAAGTACAAGAAGGGCTGGCCCGCTATGCGTCCTGGCTGGCTAAGGATACGAATCCGGCAAGAGGAAATACGGACTATGCCCTGCTGCTCATACAGGCCGGACGATATGAAGAAGCGGCTTCCTGCCTGGGGAAAGCATTACAGTGTCTGGATACGGAGAGACAAGGTTCCCTGGAACAGGCCTTTCGCAGCCAGCTCTATGCCCAGAAGGCCTGGTGTGAATGGAAAAGTCACAAAAACAGGACGGCCCTGGCCGATATTACCAAGGCTCTGGAAGGAGAAAAGCGCCAGTACTGGGCCAATTGGAACGATCTTCGGGACCGGATACGGCACGATCTGGGACTGACGACAGAAAAAAGAGACGGACGCGGAATGAATGAGCCTATTTCTCTTCCGACCCTGTCAGAAGACTGGAAAGACTGAACGGGAAGTTCCCGGCGGATTCAAAATTTGCCTTGACAAGGAAATCAGTAAATGCTATAATCTCCCTTGTAGTCACGACATGGGGGTATAGCTCAGCTGGGAGAGCGCTTGCATGGCATGCAAGAGGTCAGGAGTTCGATCCTCCTTATCTCCACCATAAAGAATATGATAACCACGCGGTTTACGAGCCGCGTGGTTATTTTTTTGTTTGCGTACGCATAAGGCTGTGGGGGTATGAAAAGGGAAACATGGGGTAAGGATTTGTCTTATGAAGCATTGGTTGCTTCACAAGACAGACTGTACAGAACAAAATCGGTCGTTTTACATAACAGGATAGCTGGGAACTTTGTCTATCGCTTAGTGTCAGTTCGATAGAAGAGGCTTTGCGAAAGCTGATAGCTTCTGGTAAACTGAAGAGAAAAGGGCTGGGAAAACGTTCCCGTTATTACCGGCTGAAATAATAGTATTCCGGATGGACTGTGGATGAAAAATTCCTAGTTCTACATTTCACATGGTGTAGCGTTTTTTACTTTTTGAACGGGCAAAGCGTTCTAAACTGGATGCTGATTATCCGGATTGCAGGAATTTTCCTATGCTTTGACGAATGTATTTAGAAAGGTGAGCTAATAATGTGTGTTAAGATGATCTGTGACGGGTGTATAGAGGTGAAATCATGAATCGTAAACCGTATAGTGCCGGAGCTGTTAAATTTGCTTTCTGGTTTCCTGAGTTTCGTAAGGAAATCGCTATGCTTTCTGAGGGCCTGAGTTTTGATGAAATCAAGACGGCGTGTCTTGAACAGAATATGTTTAATGCTTCGACGCCGGCCCGGGCCACGATGATATATCAGACAGTGACAGCACGGATCCAGGAGCTGGATTCCAGTATATACCCGTTATTTCAGCAGTCGGACCTGGCAACACAGAAATTGATCAACCTGACGGCTATCATGATGCATGAAAGCCTCTTTTTTGATTTTATGTATGAAGTGTTTAAAGAAAAAATTCTCATTGGGACTAATGAGCTGAGTGACAAGGATATACGGATTTTTTTCCGCGACAAACAGCTGCAGGACAGCAAAGCCGCAACCTGGACGGATCAGACGTTGCAACGCCTGGGGAGGACCTATAAAAGTTATATTCTGGAAGCTGGCCTTTCCGACCGGGGCCAGAAGACACGGAAATTATTCAAACCCATCCTGGATCCGGCTTTTGAAGCCTGGCTGGGCCAGCAGCACCTGGAACCGATTATCAAAGCATTGACGGGAGTTTGATCAGCATGGCAGTACAGACAGTATCGCGTGAATATTATAAAAATCGCCGCAGCCTTTCCGAACGGTTTGCCGAGATGGACGAAAAAATCAAAGTTCCCTCCTTCCGGCAGTCTACCGGCAAAGCCAACGAGGTCAACTACTGGGTATTTGACTATCCGCCGGAACAGGAACTGGAAGTCCGCAGTCATATTGAATGGCTGAAAAAACGCAATAGTAAAGGTTTTGATGACTACGAATTAATTATATATGATTTATACGATATCATCATCGACCGATTAACGGAAAAAGGCTATATTGAAAAGACCAAGAAGTTGGAAAGCCGTGGCGGTATCCAGCATGTCGTAACGGCTATACAGCGGATGCTGCGGATTACCGACAAAGATAACTACCTGGTCCGCTATATGGAAGAACATACGCCGGAAAACGCCGTTGTCCTGATTGCGGGGATTGGCAAATGCTATCCTATCTTAGAAGCGCCGGAAGTGTTCAATAAAGTACTTTACAATTTGCCGCAAAAATTTGCCGCCACGCCGGTCATCCTGTTTTATCCGGGAACCTATACGGAACAAGAGCTGGTGGTTTTTAATGAATTTGTGGAAGATAGCTATTACCGGGCATTCCGCATAGCCCGCTAAAGAGGGATGAATCATGGAAATTAAAAATATGTTTGCCAAACCCATCGACCGTGACCTGCAAGGCGTCATCAAGGTCGGCGACATTGAAAATGAAAATATCCGGCAAGAGCTGGAAGAATACGTCGTGACGAAGGAACTGCAAAAACACTTTGCCGATTTTTTTGCTGCCTACAAGAAAGGAATCAACGGGACGACGCCGAAAATGGGCGTCTGGATTTCTGGCTTCTTTGGCAGTGGTAAATCGCACTTGTTAAAAATCTTTTCCTATCTGCTGGATAATACCGAAGTCGGTGGCAAAAGAGCCATTGACTACTTTATCGATGATCATAAAATCGAAGATCCGATGGTGCTGGCCGATATGAAACTGGCCGCCGAAACGCCGACCGATGTCGTCCTTTTTAATATCGACTCCAAGAGCGACTCCAATGGCAAAAAAGATAAGGACGCCATCGTCAACGTATTCCTCAAAGTCTTCAACGAAATGCAGGGCTTCTGCGGCACGATTCCCTATGTAGCCGACCTGGAACGCAATCTTGTGGAAAAAGGCCGCTACGACGAATTCAAACAGAAATTTGCCGCCGTCAGTGGTGAAGCGTGGGAAGATGCGCGCCATGAATTCGACTTCGTACAGGACGATATCGTCGATGTCCTGGTCGATATGGGTGTCATGTCGGAAGAATCAGTACGGAACTGGTGTGAGAAAGCTACCCAGCCCTATCGAATCTCTATCGAAGAATTTGCTGGCCGCGTCAAAAAGTATATCGACGAAAAAGGTCATAACCATCATGTCGTGTTCCTCGTCGATGAAGTCGGCCAGTATATCGGTGACGACCGTAATCTCATGCTCAACTTGCAGACAGTGACCGAAGATCTGGGCAGCGCCTGCAATGGCAAAGCCTGGGTCATTGTCACATCCCAGCAGGATATCGATTCCATTATCAAAGTCAAAGGCAACGATTTCTCCAAAATCCAGGGCCGCTTTGATACCCGTCTGTCCCTGTCTTCTGCCAATGTCGATGCGGTCATCAAAAAACGTATCCTCGAAAAAAATGATACTGCCGCCCAGACGTTGCGTCTCCTGTACGGCCAGGAAGAAACGACCATCAAGAACAAGATTGTCTTCACCGACTCGGTAGAACGCAAATTGTACACAGGAAAAGACGATTTTGCCGCCGTTTATCCGTTTATCCCGTATCAGTTTAATCTGCTCGGTTCCGTCCTGACCGCCATCCGTACCCACGGTGCTTCCGGCAAGCATCTGTCCGAAGGGGAACGTTCCATGCTGGCCATGTTCAAAGAATCGGCAGTGGCCTATATGCATGAACAGCAGGGCACGATTATCCCGTTCTATGCCTTTTACACCCCGATGGAAAATTTCCTCGACCACAGCCATCGCAGCGTCATCATCAAAGCCTATGAAAATGACTATATCAACCCGGATCACAAGACCGGCGATGTCTTTGCCATCAACGTACTGAAAACACTGTTCCTCATCAAATACGTACAGGACATGACGCCGAATGTCGATAATATTACGACCCTCATGATGGATAATCTTGAAGAAGACCGGATTACCCTGAAGGAAAAAGTCGAAGAGGCTCTGAAAGTCCTGATCCGCCAGATGCTGGTACAGAAAAATGGCGAATCCTATGTATTCCTGACAAACGAAGAACAGGAAATCAACCGGGAAATCGAAAGCGAAGATATCGACAATGCCGATGTCATCCACAAAATTTCGGAAATGGTCTTTGAAGATATCTTTACGGACAAAAAATACCGTTATCCCAAATTCAACGGCCGCTATACATTCAGCTTTAATCAGACCGTCGATGAATATCCCTATAAAGTAACAAAAGGCAATGATATTGGCATCCATATCCTGACGCCGGCTTCAGATATTACCGATGACGCCATGCTGGCTTCTTTATCCATCGCACAGCCAGATGTCCTGATAGCCCTGCCCAATGACCGGGCCTTTATGGATGAAATCCAGACGTACCTGAAAATTGAAAAATTCCTGCGCCGCAATACGACGGCCTCGATGGTGCAGTACGAAAGCATCAAAGAAGGAAAACGGTTGGAAATGCGGGAACGCTATGACAATGCCCGCTTATTCCTGATGGAAAATCTGAAGAACGCCACCATCTACATTAACGGCAGCCCGGCGGATATCAAGGCTAAAGATGTCAATGTCCGCATTCAGGATGCATTGCATCACCTTGTCGATAAGGTATACAACAAATTATATTACATTGATACGCCTTTTGATGAAAGCAGTATACGCAAATTGTTTGCCCAAAACGGACAGACCGCGCTCAATCTGGATCAGACGCGCCAGGCCAACCAGCTGGCTCTGGATGACGTACTGGCCTATATCCAGATGAATTCCCAGGCGCACCTGAAAACCTCCCTCAAATCGGTCAAAGACCGGTTCATGAAAGCTCCCTATGGCTTTGTCGAAGACGATGTGGAATACCTCGTAGCCCAGTTGTTCCGTCAGGGCGATATCGCCTTTACCGTCAATGGGGCTCCGGTCAGCCTGATGAACAAAACGAAAGATGAAATCATCAATTATATCACGAAGAGACAATTCGTAGAAAAACTGATGATGGAACGGAAAATTCGCATTTCCAGCAAGGATAAAAATACGTGTAAAGACATTATGCGGGAACTGCTGCAAATCACTCCAGCAACAGACGATGAAGACGAACTGATGCAGCATACCCGCAACGGATTCCAGAAATTGCTGTCCCAATTAGAAAAAGTACAGGTATATTATGAAAATAATGATGCCTATCCGGGAAAAAACGTAATCGGTCAGGGAATCCGGCTGTTGCAGGACATCCTGGCAACACGGTCTACGAAAGAATTTTATAAAGAAATCGTCGATGCTAAGGATGATTTGCTTGATTTTGCCGAAGACTATGAACCAATCCAGGGATTTTTCCAAGGTGAACAAAAGCAGATTTTTGATAATGCCCTGAACTCGATGAAAATTTATGATGACAGCAAAAACTATATCGTCAACCGTGAATTGGAAGGCACGGTAAAAGAAATCAAGCAGATTCTGTATGAAGATAATCCGTATCGGGATATTCCCCGCCTGCCGGAACTGCTGAATACATTCGGGGCGCTTTATACTGCGGTTCTGGATGAACAGGAAAAACCGGTCCGCGATTCTATCTACAGCTCTCGTCAACGCGTTATGGACGTACTGCGGGAAAAGTCCTATCAGGAAGAAAAGAAAGATTCCTATACACACCAGTTCGATGATCTGCTACGAAGAGTGGACCGGTGCAATAACGTATCGACACTGCGCAGCTTTGCTGACCAGGCCGATGCGTTGAAAATCCGCCTGCTCAATGAAATGGACGCCAAGGATAACAAACTGGCACGGGAACAGGCCGAAAGGGACAGAAAGAATGCCCCGGGCCAGTCCGGAACGAAAGAAACCACGCCTAAGGTTACGCCGCCTATCAAAAAGACAAAGAACGTGACCATCAAGGCCATGACCGGGACGGCTTCGTGGCGTCTGGAATCGCCCCAGGATGTCGATGCCTATATCGATGCCTTGCGGAAAAAATTACTGAGCGAACTAGATAAAGACACGATTATTAATGTTGAATTTTAATTGGAAAGGGCAGGGACATCATGGATAAAACGGCTATAAAGAAATTTGCCATCTGGGCGAGGAACAAACTTATTGCCGACAGCGTATATAGGGCGCGGCTCCTGGGCATCACCGATAAAGAGATACAGGACCCGCTGCCCCAGTCTACGAAGGATGCCCAGTTCTTCGATATCGGCTTGAAAGAACCGGCTATCGTTACGGGAGACGCTATCGCCCAGCGGAAAAATCTCGTGGCCGTCATCAGGGAAAAGGCCAAAGACATCTCCTATCCGGAGGCTTTTTTCCGTATCATGGAAGAAACTGCCTATACCTGGTTCAATCGTCTCATCGCCATCCGGTTCATGGAAGTGAACAATTATCTGCCCGGCCATGTCCGTGTCCTGTCCTCGGATAATCCGGAAAAGATTGAACCGGATCTGGTAACGTCGCCGTTTGATTCGGACCTGACTTTTAGTGAAGACGAATCGCGGCAAATCGTAGACTGGAAAACAAACAACCAGACTGACGACCTGTTCCGGATGCTGTTCCTCAAGGAATGTAATGCCCTGAATGAACCCCTGCCCATGCTGTTTGAAACCATCGCCGACTATACGGAACTTCTGCTTACCCTCACCATTTCTGACCGGGACGGTGTCGTCTGGCACCTCGTCCATGATATACCTGAGGATGATTTCCGGGACCAGGTGCAGATCATCGGCTGGTTTTATCAGTATTACAATACAGAACCGAAAGATAAAGTCTATGCCCGTAAGAGCAGTGAAAAAATAAAGAAAGAAGATATCCCGGCTGCTACCCAGCTGTTTACGCCGGACTGGATCGTCCGCTACATGGTAGAAAATTCCCTGGGGCGGTTGTGGATAGAAGGCCATCCCAATGAGGACCTCAAAGGGCAATGGAAATATTATCTCGACGAAGCGAAACAAGAAGAAGACGTCCAGAAACAACTGAATCAGATATATGCTGAACACAGTAAGCTCAATCCGGAAGATCTGACCTGCCTCGATCCCTGCTGTGGCAGCGGCCATATCCTGGTTTATATGTTTGATGTACTTATGCAAATCTATCAGAGCCGGGGCTATCGTGACCGTGATGCCGCCATCAGTATTGTCGAACATAATCTATATGGCCTCGATATCGACGAACGGGCAGCCCAGCTGGCCTATTTTGCCGTCATGATGAAAGCCCGCCAGTATGACCGGCGCTTCCTGAGCCGGGGCCTCCAGCCCCATATCTATGCCATCGAAGAAAGCAACGGCCTCTCGAAATGGCAGGAATTTGCCGGCAGTGATTTTGGCCAATTGACACTGGACCAAACTTATATTGTGCAGGCTGATGAATTGATCGGCCTGTTCCACGATGCCAAAGAATACGGCTCCATCCTCAAGGTAGAGCCGACAGATTATGACAATCTCCAGGACTATCTGGAAGAAATCCGGCAAAAAGGTTCGGAAAATATCCTCTTTGCTGCCTGGGCTGATGAAATGACTGACAAAATGCCCAAACTCATCCGTCAGGCCAAGTTGTTATCCAGAAAATATAATGTCGTCGTGACCAATCCCCCCTATATGGGCAGTGGCGGTATGGATGCTAAGTTGTCGAAGTATGTCAAGGATAATTATCCTGATAGCAAGAGCGACCTCTTTGCCGTCTTCATTGAACAATGTGGAGCTATGATTAAGCCAAACGGTTATCAGGCCATGATTACCCAGCACGCTTGGATGTTCCTTTCCAGCTATGAAAAGCTGAGGGAAAAGATATTGCAAAAGATGATTGTCAATATGGCTCATTTAGGTCCACGGGCCTTTGAAGAAATCGGCGGCGAAGTCGTACAGACGACCAGTTTTGTTCTACGAAAAGCATTTTCAAACGGATACCAGGGAGAATATTGCCGACTTATTGAACCGACGACACAACAGGGCAAAGAAGACATGTTTTTGTCAGCCCAAAATAGGTATGTGAGTAAGCAAGAAAATTTTGCTAAAATTCCTGGAAGCCCCGTGGCGTATTGGGTTAGCCAGAAAATATTACATTCATTTAGATATAAGAAACTTGGTGATTATGGAAAAGCTCAAAAGGGGCTTGATACATGTGATGTTGATAGATTTGTAAGATATTGGTTTGAAATCAACATAAATAAAATAAATTTTAGTGCTAGAGGAAAACAAGATACTTATAAATTCAAATGGTTTTCATATACAAAAGGAGGAGAATTCAGAAAATGGTATGGCAATCTTTATAACGTTGTTTTGTGGGAAAATGATGGATTAGAGTTAAGAAACTTTCGAAATGCAGATGGCAAATTAAAATCACGACCTCAAAATACAGATGACTATTTTAAAAAAATCATTACATGGTCTGCAATTTCTTCATCTAAACCATCAATGCGATTAGTAGAGAATTGCATTTATGGAGGTGGTGGAACAGCATATATTCCTGATGGGGATATATGGTATTTTATTGCCTTTTTAAATTCAAAAGTTTCTTTACAACTTCTTCAAGTGACTAGCCCTACTTTGAATTTTGAAGCAGGGCATATTATGTCACTTCCATTAACTATTGATAACCACAAAATTAAAGAAATAGAAGTTTTAGCAAAAAAATGCGTTCATCTTGCTAAAGCAGACTGGGATTCTTCAGAAATTTCCTGGGATTTTACAGTTCATCCATTGTTAAAAAATAAACCAACTGAATTAGAAGATGCTTATGATACATTTAAACAAGATTATACTGATTGTTTCCAGCAATTGAAACAGAATGAAGAAGAACTGAACCGCATTTTTATCGATATTTACGGCTTGAAAAATGAGTTAACGCCTGAAGAATCAGATAAGAATGTAACGGTTCACCGGATTTTCGATACGAAAGACGATGTGCCGGAATCAATGAAAGACAGTAACTACGTCCTCAACAAGCAGGACGTCATCAAATCCTTTATTTCCTATGCAGTGGGCTGCATGTTCGGCCGCTACTCTCTCGATACGCCGGGCCTGGCCTATGCCGGCGGCGACTGGGATGATTCTAAGTATACCACGTTCCTGCCTGATGAAGATAATGTCCTGCCCATCACCGATGAAGACTATTTTGATGATGATATTGTCGGCCGTTTCGTCGATTTCGTGAAGACCGTCTATGGTGCCGATACGTTGGAAGAAAACCTCGCCTTTATCGCCGATGCACTGGGTACGCGGGGCAAATCGAGCCGTGAAGTCATCCGTAATTATTTCCTCAAGGATTTCTTCAAGGACCACTGCAAAACCTATCAGAAACGGCCGATTTACTGGCTCTATGACAGTGGCAAACAGAACGGCTTCAAGGCCCTCGTTTATCTCCACCGCTGCGATGAAAACACCACCGGCCGGGTCCGTGCCGATTACCTCCACCGCATGGAACGGATTTACAGCGGCGAAGTCAACCGCATGCAGGACATCATCGATCACAGCCATTCGGCCCATGAAGTATCGGTCGCTGAAAAACGATTGGAAAAGATGAAGAAGCAGATCAAGGAATGTCAGGACTATGATGCCAAGTTGGGCCACCTGGCCCTGGACCAGATTCACCTCGACCTGGACGATGGCGTCAAAATCAACTACCGCAAAGCCCAGACCGGCCGGGATGGTAAATTTTACGAAGTATTGGCCGACTCCAAAGCCATCATGGCCAAAGACTCCCTCTGGCACGAATACCTCACGGAATGGCCCCATGAAAAGGAGTAACCTATGAGTAATGACTATATACCTCCTTTTACAATGACGGAGGAAATAACAAATCTTACAATTGAGATTGGTCAATATGTGGGTATGATTGCAACCTATGAATTGCTGCATCCTAATCCTGTTTTGCGCCGGGAAAACCGCATCCGCTCGATTCATTCCTCATTGGCTATTGAGCAGAATACCTTATCCCTTCAACAAGTGACAGATGTCATTGAGGGAAAACGGGTTTTAGGACCACCGCAAGACATTTGTGAAGTAAAAAATGCCTATGAAGTGTATGAAAAGGCAGCTGCTTTTGATCCGTACAACATTCAGGATTTACTGACGGCCCATAAAATGATGATGACCGGATTGGTAAAGGAAGCGGGATACTTCCGTTCGGGCAATGTAGGTGTTTTTGCGGGAACGCAGCTGGTTCATGCCGGGACTCCCGCTCGTTACGTGCCGGAATTAATTCAGCAATTGTTTACCTGGATGAAACATTCGAACTATCATCCATTAATAAAAAGTTGCATTTTTCATTATGAATTTGAATATATTCATCCTTTTGCCGATGGCAATGGCCGGACCGGCAGATTGTGGCAGTCGGTAATACTACAAAAATGGCAGCCTTTTTTTGCCTGGCTGCCTATAGAGACACTGGTACATGAAAACCAGGAAGCGTATTATCACGCTTTGCAAATGGCAAACAATGATGGAGAATCCACTGTTTTCGTGGAATTTATGTTACAAATGATTCGCGATGCCTTGAAAGAATTGGCAGAATCGCAGAATGAACAACAAAAAAAATCAAATGTCGGTATACATGTCAGTGTAAATGTCGGTAAAAATGTCGGTACAAACGAACAGAAAGTGCTACTGCTGCTTCAGCAAGACGGAAGATTAACAATAAAAGTATTAGCTGAAACATTGACTATTACCCCTAGACAAGTAGAGCGAATCATTGCTAAATTGAAGAAGCAGGGATTGTTAATCCGGCATGGCGCCAGTAAAGGCGGATATTGGCAGGTCAATTTGCCAGACAAATAACTATTTCCTATGAAGAGTCGGTGAATTATGGCAGAATTAAATCTCAAGCAAATAGAAAACAGACTGAATGAAGAATTTCATACAGGTGGAGACGGAATCCGGAAACTGGTATTTTGGTATGATGACCGGGATGAATTTGCCGAAGATGTAGATTCCCTGCATCTGGATGAGGCAAAAATCCTGCATCTTAAGCCGGATACGCAATTTGTTACCAAGCTCTTCCTCGAACGAGAAGACCGGACTACGAATTATCTCATTTATGCCCCTTTTCCCAAGCCCGACGTTCACGAGAATCATTTGGAAGATATCCTGCTCTATTCGCGGCGTTTTTATGCAGACCGGGCCTCTTTGCTCGCTGTTGATCTCGGCATCAATGAAGAATGGAAGCCGGTCCTGGAGCAACATATCCGCTTTTTTGCCAATAAAGAGCGGACGAAGAAATTTTATGACCTGGGTATCAGCCAGTACGATGGAACGACGATCCGCCTGGGGATGATATGCGCCCTGGCGGGCGCCCGGACGTGTTCGCTTGAAGAAGCACTGCGCATCGTTCTTGATGAAGAAAGCCAGAAAAACCATCGGATTTTTGACGAATTGGCCCGTTATGATTTGATGGATTCTTTTTGGGATTTGTGTACCCGCCATTTTGGCCTGGCCTGGGAAAATCCGGGCATAGCCAAGCTGGTACTGGCCCTGTTTGTGACCTGTGCTGCTCATGAAATCATGGAACCCGTACCAGGTAGTTGGGAACCTTTCAAAATGTGCAAGCCCGGCAATGCTATTGCTTTTCTGGACAGCATGATGAACAGCGTTGTCTATCAGGCTGTTTTTGACAGGCTGTCACTCTTTGCCAGCAAGCAGCTCCATGTCGCAGATTCACTGAAAACGTATCCTCTGGAAAGCTTGATTGCCTGCGGCTGCTTCGCTGATATCGATACGCTGCTGATCCAGTGGATTGCCGGCCGTCTGGAAGCGGAAGATGTGGATGCGCATTTAGGTGGCTACAGTATTCCCGCACTTTGCGAATTTCGCAAAAAGACACATTTCGGCCAGCAGCGGGAACCTGTATACGACATGTTTATCTGTGCCGGCAAACTGGAAAGGCTGACCGGCCAGTCGTATCCTGAGGGATTCCGGGATATCATTACGGCCTATGAAAACAATCTGTACCAGATTGATAAGGCTTACCGCCATTTTTATTACCATCTGGATCAGCTTGCCGATGCCAGCGTTTATGAACCACTGCGGATATTGATTGAAAATATGTATACCAATGAATACCTGAGTAAATTATTGCCGGAATGGAATGCGGGTATCATGGAAGATAAGGCTTTATCGGTGATTCCCCTGCAACGTAATTTCTATGACCATTATGTCGGTGCCTGCAAAGACCGGGTTATGGTCATTATTTCCGATGCTATGCGTTACGAAACAGGACGGGAGCTTTTTGACCGCCTGGCTGATAATCCCCGCAGCGAAGTGAAAATCGGGACGATGCTCAGCACCTTGCCGTCGTATACGCGGCTGGGCATGTCGGCCCTCCTGCCTCATCGGAAGCTGGAACTGTCCCCGGAAGGAAAAGAACTCGTTGACGGGGCATACTGTATCGACATCCAGAACCGGGAAAAAGCATTGCAGGCATGGCAGCCGATGGCCTGCTGTGTATCCTTTGATGACGTGAAACACATGAAAACACTGGATATGCGGGATATTTTCACGGGCCAGCAGGTCATTTACGTTTATCACGACCAGATAGATGTCCGTGGCGAACATGCCGAAGATGAAGTGTTCCAGGCCTGTGAAGAAGCCGTGAAAGAAATCCTGGATTTCATCGAAAAAGTCCATAACGGTGCTAATACACATCATTTCATCGTGACGGCCGACCACGGGTTCATTTACAAGCGAAATAAGGTGCAGGAATCGGATAAAATCGGCAACGTCCATCATCATGATATTGTGAAACGGCGTTACATCATTTCTCAGGAAGGCATCCGGGAAGACGGTGTGCAGAACCTGAATCTCGGCTACCTGTTGGGAAACGAGGACAGCCGGATAGTTTCTTTCCCCATTGGGACCAGTGTATTCAAGACGCGGGGCAGCGGCGGCCAGAATTATGTACACGGTGGCTCTTCGCCGCAGGAAATGCTGGTCCCGGTCATTGATGTCCATATGGAACGGGGCAAAGCGGATGTGCGGACGGTACAAATCCGCTTCATCAACACCATCAGTAAGATTACCAATCTCATTACGACGCTGGATTTCATCCAGTCGGAACCGGTCGGGGAGGCTGTCAAAGAAGCCACGTATCTGATTGGTTTTGTAGATGCCGAAGGCCAGCCTGTTTCTAATGAAATCACACATGTGGCCGACAGCCGGGAAGAAGACCCGGCCAAGCGGACATTCCGGATCCGCTTTACGTTCAAAAATCAGGAGTATGATGTCAGCCAGTCGTATTTCCTGGTCATCAAAGACGCGGAAACGGGCATAGACGTATTCCGCCATCCGTTCATTATGGATCTTCCCTTCGCTGGGGATTTCGGCTTTGATTTGTGATGAACGCAGAGAGGAAGGATTGAGATGGATACAGCAGGTGGAACTACAAACCGGGAGGAAATCCGCCAGAAATTAAAGGATCATTTCCCGGGGAAGATTGTCCGCAAAGATTTGACGAAAAAAATCAAAGAAGGGGCCAATGTCCCTGTGTACGTATTGGAATTTCTATTAGGCCAGTATTGCAGCTCTGACGATGAAGAAATCGTCAAAGCGGGGGTAGAAAACGTAAAAAAAATTTTATCCGCCAATTTTGTGCGTCCCGATGAAGCGCAAAAGGTACTGTCGGTCCTGCGTCAGCACGGCAGCCATACCGTCATCGATATGATTACGGTCAGCCTGAATATCAAGCAGGATTATTATGAAGCCTCCTTTTCCAATCTGGGTCTGACAGGAATCCCCATTGCTGATGAATACCCGGAAAAATACGACCGTCTTTTGTGTGGTGGTATATGGTGCATCGTGCAGCTGAATTATGATGCAGAAGGAACGGAAAATCTGGATATCATTCTGCCCAATGAAAACAGCCCGCAGTCAAATAGCCGGAGACAGAAGAACATCTATCCTATCAGTATCCGCAATCTGACACCAATCCAGATGCCTCATGTCGATATGGATGAATTGAAGCGCGGCCGCCAGGCTTTTACTAAAGAAGAATGGATGGACGTCATGCTGCGCTCGACCGGTATGGAGCCGGACTCTCTGTCCTATCGTGAAAAGTGGCTGCTCCTTACACGTATGATTCCGCTTGTGGAAAATAATTTCAATCTCTGTGAGCTGGGACCGCGCAGTACAGGGAAATCACATATATACAAGGAAATTTCACCGAACAGTATCCTCGTTTCTGGCGGCCAGACGACGGTAGCCAACCTCTTTTATAACATGGCCAGCCATCAGATCGGACTGGTCGGGCTGTGGGACTGCGTTGCCTTCGATGAAGTAGCCGGCATTAAATTCAAGGACAAGGATGGCATCCAGATCATGAAAGACTATATGGCATCGGGCTCCTTTGCCCGGGGCAAAGAAGAAAAAGCGGCTTCGGCATCGATGGTCTTTGTCGGCAATATCAACCAGTCTGTCGATGTCTTGCTGAAAACGTCGAGCCTGTTCGACCCGTTCCCACCGGAAATGGGAACCGACACGGCTTTTCTCGACCGTATCCATGGCTACAACCCTGGCTGGGAAATCCCAAAATTCCGGCCTGAACACTTCACCGACGATTACGGATTTATTTCTGATTATCTGGCCGGATTCATGCGGGAACTGCGAAAAGAGCAGTATGGTGACGCTCTGGATACCTATTTCAGGCTGGGAAAGAATCTGAACCAGCGTGATACTATTGCGGTTCGCAAGATGGTCGGCGGATATATCAAGCTGCTGTATCCGGATGGCCGTTTTAACAAAGACGAAGTAGAAGAAGTACTGCAAATGGCGCTGGAAATGCGCCGCCGCGTCAAAGAACAGCTCAAAAAGCTGGGCGGCATGGAATTCTACGACGTGAATTTTTCCTACATCGACAACGAAACCTTTGAAGAACACTATGTCTCCGTGCCGGAACAAGGCGGCGGCAAACTCATTCCTGAAGGCCTCTGCAATCCCGGGCAGGTCTATACCGTTTCCCATGGGAAAAACAACATGATCGGCGTATTCCGCCTGGAGAGCCAGATGCTGCCGGGAAGCGGGAAATTTGAACGTACCGGCATCGGCAGCGACAGAGAATGCAAAGAAGCCGTCAACACTGCCTATAACTACCTGAAAGCCAATGGCCGGCGTATCAGCGGCAGCATTTCGACGACCGCCAAAGACTATATCATCAACTACCAGGACCTGCAAGGCATCGGTATGACCCAGCGCTTAGCGCTCCCGACGCTCATCGCTATTTGCTCCATCGCCTTGAACAAACCCGTCCAAAGCTCCCTCGTCGCTTTGGGCGAAATCAGTATCAGCGGTACACTGATGAAAGTCGAAGAACTGGCTAACACCCTGCAAGTATGTCTCGACTCGGGCGCAAAAAAAATCCTGCTTCCCATTACATCCGCCGCCGACCTGGGAACGGTACCACCTGAATTAATCGGGAGTTTTCAACTGATATTTTATAGTACTCCTGAAGATGCTGTCTTTAAAGCCTTGGGAGTAGAATGATGCTATGCTTCAGGTGGATTTAGCAGAATTTATATGACGTATATCGAAACTATACTATATAGTAGAAGCGTGCTGTCCATATTTTCAGGATGGAAGAAATTGAAATGAACGCTAAGAAAAGATGTTTCAGTTTTTTTATGGGGATAATTCTTTTGGCATGCACTAGTATAAATATCAGCCAAGCTGCGAAATTCCGTCCCGAATCGCCACAATCTGTCGCAAAAATTTTAAAGGCAATTGATGGTAATTGGTACGATCATAATGGCAATCTGGTATTACAGATACAAGACGGGTATATTAATGGCTGCAAAATATTGACGGTATATGATCTAGCCGGAGCTTCAGGTGATGGCGGTGCTAATTTCCGTATTTTGGAAAGTACGGGGGAACGTTTAATGCATTTTTCGTGGTATGTACGGCATGATAACATGGACCGTCTGAAAGTTAATGATTCGCAGATGCTGCACCGGGTTGCCAAAATTCCCTTTAGTGAATCCGTTGCCGGCATCCATCTGGGAATGACGCCTGATGAAGTCAAAGCTGTATTAGGAACCCCTTCACAAACAGGAGATTTGCAGCCTTACTGGAGCATGCCTGGCTGGTATTATGCCGATAAAAAAATCGTAGTAACCTTTGACGGTGATTGTGTCGATAGAATTATCCTATTACAGGGCAGCAACACAGTACTAAATAACTCGGGTTTAAATTGTTCTAATACTCCGTCTGAATTTGTACAAGCATATCATATGAATCGCATTCCTAAGGTTGAGTTCAACAGCGAAAATGAAGGTGATGGCTGTTATAATATTGGGAATGGAGAATACCTGGCCTTTGGAAATCGTATGTCCTATATTATGCTGACGTATTATTCGTATTGATATAATTGATAAGGAAATACTTTTTATAGGGGATGCTGAATGTAGGGGGGTGAAAGTAATGGATAAAGGGGAACATAAAGAGAAATGTATTGCTGAAACAACTGTATGAAAGTGTAATGCGCTTTAACACACAACGAGACTTTCTGGAATATATGGGAGAGTTGCGAAAATTCCCCTATTTAGCACCTCCTAAACCGGGATCCCGTCCTTTAGTTATCCTGCGTCGTTTTGGACCTATTTCTTTTGTCTATGAATTAGACGATACAGAAGGAAAGAAGATGCCGCAAGAAGTCATTTCTAGGTACATTCTTCATCCATTTCATTCCGATACACTCATTAATGAGGCAAAGCTTCAAACGCTTATTAGCTCCCTGCTTAAGGAGGGAATTCGTTATCGGGAAGAAAACTATGGCACATATTACGGCGGCCAGATACAATGGAACGCCAACAATGTTGCCAGACTCTCACATACCTCGAAAAGTAATGTCGATATCATCAGCCACTATTGCATTACCGTTAATAAAAATCAGTCACCAGCAGAAAAATTTGCGACTATTATCCATGAACTTGGACATTACTTTTGGGGGCATTTGAATCGTGAAAAAATCGAATATATTCCCATTCGGACTAATCTTTCCAAAGAAACAAAGGAATTTGAAGCAGAAACAGTTTGCTGGGTAGTTTGTGAAAGACTTAATCTCTCCCATCAGT
>Ga0256406_1000525_pt1 | contig 69335 bp, 70 predicted proteins | sample RumenRJG_03DNA_FD_185986 | JGI IMG/M metagenome (GOLD analysis project Ga0256406, IMG submission 185986) | Bovine rumen microbial communities from Lethbridge, Alberta, Canada - RJG_03 | ecosystem: Host-associated > Mammals > Digestive system > Stomach > Rumen | place: Canada: Alberta | collected... | reverse complement strand
AAGCGCATCGTGGGTGTGCAGCTCCACAGCGGCCGCAACCGCATCGTGCGCCGCCTGTTCGAATCGCTCGGCTACGAGGTGCACAAACTCGACCGCACCGTCTTCGCCGGCCTCACCAAGAAGGACCTCCCCCGCGGCCGCTGGCGCGAACTCACCGAGAAAGAAGTTGGCTTCCTGAAGATGATATGAAGATTAAGCGGATACTGCTGATTGCATTGGTATCGTTGCTCCTGTTTGGAGTGACGGTTACTGTCGTAGCCAATGTTCGGGTGAACCGTTCCTCGGGAGGACGTTGTTACAGTACCACCGACGATATACCATATCGCCGAGTGGCCTTGTTGCTTGGCACCTCGAGGCTTGGCCGCAAAGGCAACCCTAACCCTTATTTCTACAACCGTATCACCGCCTGTGCCGAGCTGTACCGTGCCGGCAAGGTGGGCAAGGTGCTGGTGAGCGGCGACAACAGCCGCAAGGGCTACAACGAGCCGGAAGACATGCGGCAGGCGCTGGTTGAGGCTGGCATCCCCGACAGCTGCATCGTACTTGACTTCGCTGGCTTCCGCACATACGACTCCATGGTGCGCGCCAAGCGGGTCTTCGGGCTGGACAGCCTCACCATCATATCGCAGCAGTGGCACAACAAACGTGCACTCTACATCGCCAACCGTATTGGCGTCGACGCCGTGGCCTACAATGCTGCCGACATCGATTTCCGTGCCATCAAACTGAGGTTGACAGTCCGCGAATGGCTGGCACGCACCAAGATGGTCTTTGATATGCTCTTCATGCCTGACCCACATTTCCTTGGAGAGCAGATAGCGATATGACCCACCATTTCACAGCCACCATCATTCAGAACGGCGACATGGATGCCGGATATATCGTTGTGCCTGTTGACATACGCAAGGAGTATGGTGTGGGACGGCTGAAGGTGGAGGCCACCTTCGACGGCCACCCCTACAGCGGCAGCGTGGTCAACATGGGTGTCAAAGACATCGACGGCAACATCTGCTATATAATAGGAATAACGAAAGCCATCCGCCAGAAGATTGGCAAGTCCTTCGGCGACATGGTCGACGTAATCATAACACCTACATTATGCTGAACTTCCACACCCTCACCCTCGCCGACCGCGAGGCCTACCAGGCCGTCAGCCTCCGCAGCGGCCGCCGCAACTGCAACTTCACCTTCGCCAACCTCATCGGCTGGCAGTTCTGGTTCCAGACCGAGGTCTGCATCCTCCCCGACGCCGCCGTGCTGCGTTTCTCGCTCGACGGCGGGCGCGCCTACATGCTCTGCATGGCCGGCACGCCGCCGTGCGAACTCCTGCAGGCGCTCTGCGACGACAGCGGCCACCGCCTCACCCTCCTCGGCCTCGAGGACGATGCCGCCCTACAGCTCCAGCAGAACGCCTGCCGCGAAGGCATCGACATCAGCGTCGAGCCCCGCCGCAACCAGTACGACTACATCTACCTCCGCGCCGACCTCGCCGCTCTCGCCGGCGGCAAACTCAAGGCCAAGCGCAACCACGTCAACCACTTCCGCACCGAGCACCCCGACTTCGAGTACCGCCCCCTCGCGCCCGACATGTTCGACCACTGCCGCCGCCTCGAAGCCCTCTGGCGCGAGGAGAGGGGAGAGGTCAATCCCGAATATGGCGACACCATCGCCGCCGAGCAGCGCGTGGTGGAGAACGTCTTCGCCCATTGGGACGACCTCGGCATGCTCGGCGGAAGCATCTGGCTCGGCGGCAGCATGGTAGCCTTCACCTACGGCGCCCCGGTTACCCACGACACCTTCGACGTATGTGTCGAGAAGGCCGACCGCCACATCGACGGCCTCTTCTCCATCATCAACCAGCAGTTCGCCGCCCACCTCCCCGAGCAGTATATATATATGAATAGGGAGGAGGACATGGGCCTCGAGGGGCTCCGCAAGGCCAAACTGTCCTACCACCCAGAGATACTTTTGTCGTATAATGCTGTAAAAATTAACACCTAGGGACACAGCGTGCTGTGTCCGCAGCAGGCAGTTGGCGGACACAGCACGCTGTTTCCCTACAGATGAATATGAACTACACCCTCCATAGAATGACCCCGGCGGATGCGCCGCTCACCGTCGACTGGCTCACCCGCCAGTACGGCTTCGACCGCGCCGAGGTGGATGACTGGGTGGCCAACCTCCACTTCAACTGGCCCCTGAGCGTCAAAGCCGTATCCAATGAGGAATTAGGAATTAGGAATGTTGAAGAGGCCGACGCAGGTACGGATTCAAAATTCAAAATTCAAAATTCAAAATTCGGGCAGACCATCGGCCTGCTCAACATGTCCGACTACCGCATCGAGGAGGAAACCCCGCTCATCGCCCGCGAGAATCCCGACCTCCTCGCCGCGCTCAACGCACAGCGCTACACCGCCGTCTTCTCCTTCATCGTGGCTCCGGAATATCGTGGCACGCGCCTGAATTACGACATGATTATGAGCATCATGCCCGAGCTCCGCGCCAACTACGACTTCCTCTTCATTCCCGTCCTCCACCGCCTCAAGACCCACCGCTACTGGCAACGCTGGGGCGCCACGGAGTTCTACCGCGACGCCGACTGCGTCTACTACCAGCTGCCGCTGCGCTGAGAAAGCCTTCCTACCGCGCTACCGTCACTTTCCGTGCCGGACGGTGGCCTACCCTGACGAGGTACACCCCCGTTGGCAGCGCATGATTGGCCACGTTGCGGCCTGCAAGGTCGTAGACCGCCACCGCTTCGCCCTCGGCGCCAAGCACTTCGATGCGCCCGTCGCGGACGCAGACACGGATGGCGGCGTCCGCGACGTCGTCGATTCCATCGCAGTCCTCAACGTATTTGCTCTCGAACCGGCTCCAGTAGCCGTCGGCCAGCCAGACGTCGAGGCTGCCGCAGGGTACGATGATGCAGTCCACGGTCGTTCCGTAGAGGCTCCCCTCTTCGGTGGTGGCGGGCGGAAGGGTGTTTCTGAATTGCAGTTTTCCAATGGGATGGTCATCAAAAGCGCCATGCTCGATGGTGTCGACGGGCGCGTAGAAGACCACGCGGTCCATTTTGCGCCCCCGCCAGAAGGCTCCGTTTCGGATGATGCGCAACGACGGCGGCAGGTGCAGGCCTGTGATGGCGCAGTTGCCAAAGGCGTAGGAATCAATGGTTTCTACGTCGCAACCCCAATCGATGTCCGCCAGCGAGGTGCAGTACATAAAGGCCTCGTGAGGGATGGTGCGCAGGCCATCGGGGATGCTGATTGTGGTCAGGCGCGAGCAGAGTTCGAAGCAGCCCCGCCCCATGGTGTCGAGGCTATCGGGCATGCCAACCCGTGTGAGTGCCGTGCAGTAGTCAAACGCGTAGGCCCCGATGCGCTCCATGCGGCTGGGCAGATCGATGCTGCGCAAGGAGCTGTAGGCGAATGCGTTGCTGCCGATGGTGGTAGCCCCCTCGGGCACGCGGACGTATCGGACGTTGGTGTTGAACCCAAAGCCGCTCACCACGCGCACCGTGCCGGGCAGAAACACCGAGTCTGTGCTTTTGTGGGCCGACACCAGGGTGTCGCCGCCGGCGGTGTAGATCAGCGTCCCGTCCATGTAGTAGTGGGTGTTGCCGGCTTCGAGGGTGAGGTCGGTGAGCGCCGTGCAGCCGGCGAAGAGGTTGTCGCCAAGATAGGTCGCCGTCGCGGGTATCACTATGTTGTTCAGTCGGATGGCCCCCATAAACGCCCAATAGTCGATGCTGGCCAGTCCGTCGGGGAGGGCGACGCCGGTGACTCTCTTGCAGTCGAAGAAAGCGCAGGGGGCTATGTGGCGCGTGGCCTGCGGCAGGGCGATGGCGCCGCTCTTGCCGCGCGGGCATTGCACGAGGGTGGCGGTGTCCTTGCTGTAGAGGATGCCGTCCACGGCCCCGTAGTTGGGGTTGCCCTCGTCCACCTCAATGGAGGCCAGTCCGTTGGCCGCCAGCGCCCACACGTCGATGTGTGTCACCGTGGCGGGAATGTGGATGGTGGCCAGGCCCGTGGCGTCGCGGAAGCACCCCTGCCGTATCTCGGTGACCGACGACGGGATGGTGAGGCCCGAGAGCGCGGCACGGTAAAACGCCATCTCGCCCAGCGCCACGACATCGTAGCTCTCGCCGAGGTATGTCACCGTGGACGGGATGTCAAAGGTGCCGCTGTAGGTGGTACATGTTTCGTTTACAGTCACTTCCACCGTGTGTTCGGCGGCGGAGAGAATGTTGTAGCCCAAGCCGTCAGCGATGAAATACTGCGCCGAGGCCACGCCTGGGAGACACAGCAGGAGCATGCCTCCGATGATGATTTTAATGTCATTGTGTTTCATTGTGTTGGGGTATTGGTGGTTTGACAAAAGGGGGGCTTCTGCAATATAATACCCCAAAACCATGCCAAATCTGACATGGGGTGCAATTTTTTTATTCCCCGATCAGAAACACCGTGTTCCGCTTGTGCAGGTTAACGCGCGTCCGCTCCTTCTGCCACTGCTTCACACTCATCGTGCGCACATACTGCGTCTCCAGCGTCAGGTCGCACGCCACACACACCGACGTATCCGCCTGCAGCACACCGCACATCGCCTCCAGCAGCTGGTTGTTGCGGTACGGCGCCTCGATGAACAGCTGCGTCTGCCCCTCGCGCCTCGCGCGCTCCTCCAGCTTGCGTATCGCGCTGGCCCTCTGGTTCTTCTCCACCGGCAGGTAGCCGTTGAAAGCGAACCTCTGGCCGTTCAGCCCGCTCGCCATCAGCGCCAGCATCAGCGACGACGGCCCCACCAGCGGCACCACCTCGATGCCCCTCCGCTGCGCCACCCGCACAATCATCGCCCCCGGGTCCGCCACACACGGCAGCCCGGCCTCGCTCAACAGCCCCACATTCTCGCCGCGCCCGGCGGCATCCAGGTAGCCGCCGATCTCGCCGTGCGTCGTGTGCTCGTTAAGCAGGTGGAATTCAGTCTCGTCGATAGGGTAGGGGTACCCGGCCTTCTTCAGGAAGCGCCGCGCCGACCGCAACTCCTCCACGATAAACGTCCTGCACGTCGCCAGCCACTCACGGTTCCCCTCCGGCAGCGACACCTCCATCCCCTCCGCCCCGATAGGCACCGGAAACAGTATCAACTTTCCTTTTTCCATAGCCTACAACATGCATGCCCAGCCGAACTTGCGCGCCACTTCACGCAGCAGTCCGCGGTCGCTCACCGGTATGGTCAGCACCACCTCTTCGCGGCGGTCATTGCGTCGGCTGATGTTTTTTGTGTCCAACTCATACTGTGTCTGCATGTTGAGCCACATCTCGGCCGGTATCTCCAGCACCGCCTCGAGCGCACGTGCCACATTGACCGACACCGGACGCTTCCCGTTCACCGTCTCGCTGACTATCGAGGCTTTGATGCCGCTGGCTTCGGCCAGCTGTTTTTGCGTCATCCCTCTGGCTTCCAACTCGTCACGCAGCAGTTCGCCCGGATGAGTGGCCTGATAGGGGGTGAGATTTTCTTTATTCATAATGCTTTGATATTTCGTACAATAACGCGTTTACTACAATGCCATCACTGTCGGGCGACGATTGAAAGAGCAGCCTGTATTGCGGGTCAATCCACACTGCCTCAACTCCTTTCAGCGTTCCGTGCTTCTTCTCGTAGTGCAGCGCCTTCACAACATAGAGATCTTCCACTCGTCGCGCCGCCTTCAGGTAGTTCACCGTTTTGATATACCGCTTCACCAGCATGGGCGGCAGTTTGGCATACTTCCGCGAATTTGTTCTTCCGTTTAAATACAACTCTTTCAATGCAATATCCTCGAATTCAATATTCATATCGCATGTTTTTTATGGTGCAAAGTTACACAACTTTTTTGAATTATTATCAAAAAAGCGAACCGTGGGTATAACTTTTCAATATTTTAATCGGTGCGGTCAGCCGTGATCTTTCTTCGTCGGTGCCTTGTTTGTGGAGGCGGCATTCACCTTCGAACTGCTTTTTACGGACGGTACTTTGGCAGCATTTCTTTCTTTTTCTCCCTCGTTTTCAGTTCTTTCCGTCATCGGTGCCAGCGAAGTGCCTAGGTAGGCGGTCGCCGAGGCCGTGCCGTCGGCGGCGAGCGTAAAGCCGTAGAAATGAACCTCTTGCCAAGCCCACTCGTCGGGCAGCACAAACGCCAGGCGCTTCGCCTTGCGCGTCGCCGCGGCGCTCAGGATTCCCGCGCCCAGCGCGGGCAGGTAGGCGTAGACATAGACACTGTCCTCCATCTTCGCACGCGACGAACTCCTATTCGGCTCATAATCAACCTCCACGCGCACACCACCCTCCACCTTCAGCCCCGTGAACTCCACGCACGGCAGGCTGCCCTTACTGAATTGCAGCGCCGCGTAGTCCACCTCCACCGCACCCCCGGCATGCCTGAAATGCTTGCAGTTGTAGCGGATGAAGTAGTTGCACTCCGTCAGCACCTCCTCCCGCGCCACCTGCCTCAGTCCCAGGTGCATAGGCTCCAGGTTGCGCGAAGCGAACTGTATCATCGCCTTGAACACGCTCCGCTGCTGCAGCTGCGCCTCCGTCTTGGCGTCGTTTATCGTTGGCTGATAGGCCCTTACGCACCATTTTCCCATGCGGTAGTAGCCCACCACGTTGCCTATGCGGCCGCTGTAGCCGCCCAGAATTCCTTGATCGATTTTTGCCATAATTACAGGTATTTGTTTTCCCCTCATAACGCATCATCCTCGGATTTATTATGCATGTAATAAGAAAATAAAAACCATGGAAAAAGAAGAGCCCTACAATCCTCTTATTGTCAGTCTATTGTACCCGTGGGATTTTGGCACGTTTTTTGCAGTCTTGGGCAATAAACAACCCTTTTTTCAGTTACACACCATGTACAAAATCCGCATCGATATGAAACGAATTCTCCTGGCCTCGCTGGCCATTGCCTCGCTCGCCCTCCAGTCGTGCCACGCCCAGCACACCGACGCCCCCCAGGCCGCCCCCTCCGAACTCACCGTGAACCAGGCCCCGGCGGCTCCCAGTCGCCTGACGCTCACCGACTTCACCGATGTCGCCGCCGCCACCATCGACGGCGTGGTCCACATCAAGACCGAGATGACCCAGATCACCCCCCTCTACCAGTCCTTCTTCGGCTTCATCATCCCGCAAGGCACTCGCCGCCAGGTCTATAACGCCTATGGCTCCGGCGTCATCGTCACCTCCGACGGCTACATCCTCACCAACAACCACGTCGTCCAGGATGCCGAGCGCATCTTCGTCACCCTCAACGACCGCCGCGAGCTGCCCGCCACGCTCGTCGGCAACGACCCCGCCACCGACCTCGCCGTGATTAAAGTGGAAGGTGAAGGACTGACCTATATCCCCTTCGGCAACAGCGACAAAGCCCGCATCGGCGAGCCTGTCCTGGCCATCGGCAACCCCTTCAACCTCACCTCCACCGTCACCTCCGGCATCATCTCCGCCAAGGCCCGCAACGTCAACATCATAGAGAACCCGCGTGGCCAGGAGACTCCCCTCGAGTCGTTCATCCAGACCGATGCCGCCGTCAACAGCGGCAACTCCGGCGGCGCGCTCGTCAACGCCCGCGGCGAACTCATCGGCGTAGTCACCGCCATCGCCTCCGGCAACGGCTACTACACCGGCTACAGCTTCGCAATCCCCTCGAACCTAGCGGTTAAGGTGGCAGCCGACCTCAAGAACTATGGCTATGTGCAGCGCGGCTACCTCGGCCTCCATGTCACCGAGGTCGACGCCAAGGTGGCCCGCCAGGCCGGTGCCCGCGCCGTCAAGGGTCTCTACGTGGCCAAGGTCACCCACGACTGCGCCGCCGACCGCGCCGGCATCCGCCAGGGCGACATCATCCTCCGCATCGCAGGCGTCGAGGTCAACACCTTCGCCGAAATGATGGAAGAACTCGGCCGCTTCAACCCCGGCGACCGCGTAGAGGTTGATTATGAGCGCAATGGCCATACCAACACCGTCGAAGTCACCCTCCTCAACTCCCACGGAAACACACAGATCATCCGCCGTTGACGCTCGACGATAAATATCTGGAAATGACCCAGAAGCCGGTCAAGCTTCTGGTCTGCAAGATGGCTGTGCCTACCATTATCGCTATGGTGGTCACGGCCCTCTACAATGTGGTCGACGCCGCCTTCGTCGGCCGACTCTCCACCGAGGGCACCGCCGGCATCGGCATCGCCTTTGCCTATATGACTTTCATCCAGGCACTTGGCTTCTTCTTCGGCCACGGCAGCGGCAATTTCATCTCCCGCGCCCTCGGCGCCAAGGACCGCTCCTCGGCCTCGGTCGTGGCCACCGTCGGCTTCGTCACCCCTTTCCTTCTCGGCGCCCTCGCCGCGCTCCTCTGCCTGCCCAACCTCAGCGCGCTTAGCCGCCTCCTCGGCGCACCCCCCGAGGTGGTGCCCTATGCCAATGACTATCTGCGTTTTATCGTCCTCGCCACCCCCTTCATGATGTCCGCCCTGACGCTCAACAACCAGCTCCGCCTGCAGGGCAACGCCAATTTCGGCATGGTCGGCATCGTCAGCGGTGCACTCCTCAACATCGCCCTCGACCCCCTTTTCATCTTCACCCTCGACATGGGCGTCTCCGGCGCCTCGCTCGCCACTGCCGTCAGCCAGCTCTTCTCTTGGGTGCTGCTTCTTGCAGGAACGTTTAAACCTGAAAGTGTGCATATTAACCTACGCGACTTCAAGCCTTCGTTTAAGGTCTATTACGAGATACTCCGCGGCGGGCTCCCCTCCCTTTTCCGCCAGGTGTTCAACTGTGCCGCCGCCGTCATCCTCAACTACAGCGCCGCCCACTATGCCGCGCCCGGCCACGAGGCCGCCGCCGTGGCCGCCTTCGCCGTCGTTACACGCGTTATGATGTTCGCTTTCAGCGTCGTACTCGGTTTCTGCCAGGGCTTCCAGCCCGTCTGCGGCTTCAACTACGGCGCCGGCCTCTACCACCGCGTCCGCGAGTCGTGGCTCTTCGCCACATGGGTAGGCACGGCCTTCCTGCTGTTCATCTCGCTCCTCGGTTTTCTCTTTGCACCACAGATAGTTGCGCTCTTCCGCGCCGAAGACCCCGAGCTCGTCGCCCTCGGCGCCGCCACCCTCCGCTGGCAGTGCGCCGCCTTCCCACTCGTCGGACTCTTCACCTCCACCGGCATGCTCTTCCAGAACATCCGCATGACGGGCCCAGCCACCCTTTTAAGTATTTGTCGAAATGGGCTCTTCTTTCTCCCTGCTATTCTGCTACTTCCGCTTGCGCTCGGCATGCAGGGCGTGCAGATGGCACAGGCCGTCGCCGACCTCCTCACCTTCCTCCTGGCGGTGCCCTACGCCGTGTGGATCAACCGCCGCCTGCTGCGCGGCATGAAATAAATTTTGCCACCTCGGATTTATTTCGTACCTTTGCACCCGAAATCAACACATTCCACTCAATACCACACCGTTATGACAATCGAAGAATTACGCACCGAGGCCAATCGCCTCTACTGTGAGGAGGCCACCCCCGAAGCCATCACCCAAGCCCGCGAACTCTGCCTCAAAGCCGCTGAATACAAGGATGTTGTCAGCGCCGTCTTGCTCGCTGGCATCGTCTGCGACACCTGCGACTACGACGAAGCCAAGCGCTGGTGGAGCCAGGCCTTCGACTGGTACAAGGCCAACCCCACCGACGAGGCCACCGACGTCGTCGCCTCCGCCCACGCCCGCTATGCCGACATGCTGTTCTTCAACTACGAGGAGCTCGACCCCGTGCCGGCCTCCTACCGCCACTCGGCCTTCGACCACTACTCCGAGGCCATCGCAATGGGCTGCACCGATTGCCGCGCCCCCCTCGGCCTCCTCCTCTATGAAGGCAACTGGAAACCCAACAGCGAGCCCGACATCTACGCCGCCCTCAAAATCTGGAAAGAAGGTATGGACGATGGCAACCACGAGTGCGCATTCCACTACTGCACCCATTTCGTGCGCACCGGCAAGTCCGACCAATCCATCGTCGACACCCTCGAAGCCCTCGTCCGCGACGACCTCGACCCCTACGCCGACGCCTGCGCGCTGCTCTACCAACACTACTCCCGCACCGGCGACGACGACCTGGCCGCCGACTGGCTCGAGTGCGGACTCGACATGTACAGCGACATGTGCGAAAATATTGTAAACGAGGAGCGTGGGGAGGCCTAATCCTACGCCTCCTCGTCCCGCCACAATTACAATTTGACCATTTTATTTAAATGCCTGACCCTCCGTCGGGCATTTTTTTTGTCCCCCGCCCATTGCCAAACTATGTATTAAGTTGAGAAAAAGGGGAGAAAAAGGGGAACGCTTTTATCCACTTGTTATCAGGCTGTTGTGTAGGGGCCGTTTTCGCCCGTTTTGCCCTTTTTTCAGCCTCGGAATATTATCTTGCCATATCGGGATTTTTTCGTATTTTTGCATTCGCGTACATTATATATATAATACACATGGAAGAGAACGAAAAAGATATAATTCAGGAAGTTACAAACAAAGACTACGAATTCGGCTTCACCACCGACATCGCCACCGAGACCATCCGCAAGGGCCTCGACGAAGACATCGTCCGCCTCATATCCCAAAAGAAAGGCGAGCCGGAATGGCTCCTCGACTTCCGCCTACAGGCCTTCCGCCGCTGGCAGACCATGAAGGAACCCGACTGGGCACACCTCGAGTACGAAACACCCAACTACCAGGACATCATCTACTTCGCCGCCCCCAAGCCGCAGAAGAAAAAGAGCATGGACGAGGTGGACCCCGAGCTGCTGGCCACCTTCGACAAACTCGGCATCCCGCTCCGCGAACGCGAAGCCCTCGCCGGCGTCGCCTACGACGCCATCATGGACTCCGTCTCCGTCAAGACCACCAGCCAGAAAGCCCTCGAGGAGAAAGGCATCATCTTCATGCCCATCAGCGAGGCCGTGCAGAAGCACCCCGACCTCGTGCGCCAGTACCTCGGCTCCGTCGTCCCCGCGGCCGACAACTTCTTCGCCGCCCTCAACAGCGCCGTCTTCTCCGACGGCTCCTTCTGCTACATCCCCAAGGGCGTCCGCTGCCCGATGGAACTCTCCTCCTATTTCCGCATCAACGCCAAGGGCACCGGCCAGTTCGAGCGCACACTCATCGTGGCCGACGAGGGCAGCTACGTCTCCTACATGGAAGGCTGCACCGCCCCCCAGCGCGACGAGAACCAGCTGCATGCCGCCATCGTCGAAATCATTGTCATGAAAGACGCCGAGGTGAAGTACAGCACTGTCCAGAACTGGTACCCGGGCGACAAGGAGGGCCGTGGAGGCATCTACAACTTCGTCACGAAGCGCGGCATCTGCAAGGGCTCGCGCTCCAAACTCTCGTGGACCCAGGTGGAGACCGGTTCCGCCGTCACCTGGAAGTACCCCTCCTGCATCCTGCAGGGCGACGACAGCACGGCCGAGTTCTACTCCGTCGCCGTCACCAACAACTACCAGCAGGCCGACACCGGCACCAAGATGATCCACGTCGGCAAAAACACCCACTCCACCATCATGTCCAAGGGCATCTCCGCCGGCCGCAGCCACAACTCCTACCGCGGCCTGGTGCAGATAGGCCGCGGGGCCGACAACGCCCGCAACTTCTCGCAGTGCGACAGCCTGCTGCTCGGCGACCAGTGCGGCGCCCACACCTGGCCCTACATCAAGGCCGACAACCACAGCGCCATCCTCGAACACGAGGCCACCACCTCCAAAATCTCCGAAGACCAGCTCTTCTACTGCCAGCAGCGCGGCATCAGCCCCGAAAGCGCCGTCGGCCTCATCGTCAACGGCTACGCCAAAGACGTCCTCAAAAAACTCCCCATGGAGTTCGCCGTCGAGGCGCAGAAACTACTGAGTATTAGCCTGGAAGGAAGCGTGGGATGAGCGGAGCCCCGTAGGGGCGACAAGACCATAGCCGTGGGTGCAACCCACGGACGACGTAAAACAACACAATTTGAGCCCCGTAGGGGCGACAGAATATGAAAAAACTGACCCCGGATGAAATGCACCGCCTCTCTGTGGACGAGTTCCGCTCCAGCGAGAAACTCCCCCTCACCGTGGTGCTCGACAACGTGCGCTCGCTGAACAACATAGGCTCCGTCTTCCGCACCGCCGACGCCTTCCGCGTGGAGCACATCGCCCTCTGCGGCATCACCGCCACACCGCCCCACCGCGAGATCCACAAGACCGCCCTCGGCGCCGAGGACAGCGTCGCCTGGAGCCACCACGACGACACCGCGGCCTGCGTCCGCGACCTCAAGGAACGTGGCTACACCGTCTACGCCGTCGAGATAGCCCACGACAGCATCGAGCTTGGTACGGACGGGTTTGTAGGGACGCGGCGCGCCGCGTCCGCCGAAGCATGTGCCGCAGACAGCGGACGCGGCACGCCGCGTCCCTACCATCCGATGGCCATCGTGCTGGGCAACGAGATTGACGGCGTGCAGGAAGAGGTCATGGCTCTCTGCGACGGCGCCCTCGAGATACCGCAGGAGGGCACCAAGCACTCCCTCAACGTCAGCTGCGCCGCCGCCATCGTCATCTGGGAGTGCTACAAGATGCTCCGCCCGATCCCCACAATCCCCTCACACTTGTCTTAACTCCTTAACTCCTGACTCCTTAACTCCTAATATATTTATGACAAAAGAAGAACGCACAGAAAAAGCCCGCGCCCTGCACCGCCAGGGCTGCAACTGCTGCCAGTCGGTCGTGATGGCCTGGGCCGACAAGCTCCCGATTGATGCCGATGCCGCCATGAATGTGGCCGCTCCCTTCGGTCGCGGCCTCGCCGGCACCCGCGAAGTCTGCGGATGCGTCAGCGGCATGGCCATGGTCTGTGGCCTCACAGGCCGCGCTGCCGACACCCGCACCCTGATCGAGCAGTTCCGCCAAAGCAACGGCGACATCGTCTGCGCCCGCCTCCTGGCCTCCGGCAAAAAGCCCTGCCCCGACCTCGTAGCCGAAGCCGCCGGACTTTTAACCGACATAATATGAAATATGACCAAACGCAAGATAATCAATGATCCGGTGTATGACGGGTTCTTGTCGATAGAGGATCCGGTGATACTGGCTGTGATAGAGCATCCGTGGTTCCAGCGGCAGCGGCGCATCAAGCAGTTGGGGCTGACCTACCTGGTCTATCCCGGGGCCATGCACACGCGCTTCAGCCATATGCTGGGGGCGCTGAACCTGATGGGGAGGGCGCTGGAGGTGCTGCGGCAAAAGGGGGTGGAGATTACGGACGACGAGTGCCGCGGGGCCAAGCTGGCCATCCTGCTGCACGACATCGGGCACGGACCCTTCTCGCACACCTCGGAGCGGGTGCTGGTGGATGTGCACCACGAGACGCTGACGCTGATGATGATGCAGCGTATCAACGGGGAGATGGGTGGGGCGCTGGACACGGCAATCGATATCTTCGCCAACCGCTACCCGAAGCACTTCCTGCACCAGTTGGTGAGCAGCCAGCTCGATATGGACCGCCTCGACTACCTGGGGCGCGACTCCTTCTTCACCGGCGTGAGCGAGGGCATCGTGGGCACCGACCGCATCATCTCGATGCTCAACGTGCATGACGACGAGCTGGTGGTGGACGAGAAGGGCATCTACAGTGTGGAGAAGTTTATCATCAGCCGGCGATTGATGTACTGGCAGGTGTATATGCACAAGGCGGTCATCGCCGCCGACCAGCTGCTGCTGAACGCCATCCGCCGCGCCCGCGAGCTTGACCCCGCGGTGTTCCACCTCGACCCTGCGGCGGCCGACTTCCTGGACCGCTTTGCCGAGCTGGACGACGACGATGTGATGGTGGCTGTGAAGCGGTGGCAGCATGCCGACGACGAGGTGCTGCGCACACTGGCCACGAACCTGATCAACCGCCACCTGCCGGCCATACGGGTGGAGAACGAAGAGAGCAAGGTGGAGAGCCTGGCCGAGGCCTGTGTGGCAGCGATTCCCGCATGCCACGCTCCGCATGCCGCTTATCTGGTAGGCACCGGGGTGCTCCGCAACAGAAGCTACGACTTTTCCGACCACGAAATCAAGGTGCTGTACAAGGACGGCCGCTGTGTGCCCATCAGCGAGGCCAGCGACCAACTGGACCGCCGCTTCCTGGAGAAGCAGGTGACAAAGTATTTCTGCTACCATCCGAAATGAGATGCGCACCGGAGGCAGTATAATTTATTGTATAAATTATATTCAACTGTCTGGTTTCCGGTGTCGAATAGGTCTGTGGCTTCCCTAGGGCATGTCTATACCAAGTCTATGGGAGCGGCTGAATTCCAGTGGTTTGCCAGGGGAGTGCGGAATGAACAGAGGGGTGTGGCCGGCGCCAAAGGGCGGGCAGAAACAATAATGTTCGCGCATGAGCGAAATATAATAAGGGGATACAATATTTTGCGGACCGTGGCGTTATGGATGGAAAAACAGGGAAGAGATGAAAGTACACTTCATAGCCATCGGCGGTTCGGCGATGCACAATCTGGCTATCGCGCTCTGCCAGAAAGGGATTGCGGTCACGGGCTCGGACGACGAGATTTTCGACCCGGCGAAGAGCCGGCTGGAGAAGTGCGGCCTGCTGCCGGAGCGGTTCGGGTGGTACCCAGAGAGAATCACGAAGGAGCTCGACGCCGTGGTGCTGGGCATGCATGCTCGCGTGGACAATCCCGAGTTGCTGCGCGCGCAGGAGCTGGGAATCAAGATTTACAGCTATCCGGAGTACCTGTACGAGCAGTCGAAGGACAAGCTGCGCATCGTGGTCGGCGGCAGCCACGGCAAGACGACTACCACGGCGATGATACTGCACGTGCTGGCGCACTGCGGCATCGAGGCGGACTATATGGTGGGGGCACAACTGAAGGGTTTCGACGTGATGGTGCGCCTTTCGCACACGGCCAAGGTGATGGTGATCGAGGGCGACGAGTACTTGACTTCGCCCATCGACCGCAGGCCAAAGTTCCACCTCTACCACCCCAATGTGGGCATCATCACGGGCATTGAGTGGGACCACATCAACGTGTTTCCGACGTTTGATATTTACCGCGAGCAGTTCGCGAAGTTTATAGAGTTGATAGAACCCTTCCCGCGCGAGGCCGGTCTGTCGCACTCCAAGGGAGTGCTCATATACTGCGACGAGGACAAGGAGGTGCACCGCGTGGTTCAAAATTCGAAATTCGAAATACGAAATTTGAAATTGCTGCCGTATGTGTGCCCGGAGCATGAGGTGGTAGGCGGGGTCACCAGTTTGGTATGTTGCAACACTGTTGCAACACACAGGAACACTGATGCAACACACAGGACGCCCCTGCGCATTTTCGGCCACCACAACCTGCTTAACCTCACCGCCGCACGGCTGGCGTGCCGCCAAGTGGGGGTCACGGACGAGCAATTTAATGAGGCAATCAGCAGTTTCGAGGGCGCCTCGAAGCGGCTGGAGCTGGTGAAGAAGAGCGACACCTGCGCGGTGTACAAGGACTTCGCCCACGCCCCCTCGAAGCTCCGCGCCACCATCCACGCCATGCGGGAGCAGTATCCCGACCGGCGGCTGGTGGCCTGCATGGAGCTGCACACCTTCAGCTCGCTGACGGCGGAGTTCCTGCAGCAGTATGCCCACTCGATGGACGAGGCCGACGTGCGCTGCGTCTACTTCAGCCAGCATGCCCTGCAACTGAAGAAGCTGCCGCCGCTGGACCCCGAGGAGGTGCGGCGCGCCTTCGGCGGCGATGTGGAGGTCTTCACCGACAGCGCCGCGATGGTGGCCAAGTTGAAGGCGATGGAGTGGAGGATCGCTAATCTACTGATGATGAGCAGCGGCAACTTCGACGGCATCGACTTCGCCGCCCTGGCCAACGAAATAATCTGATAATAATATGAACGGCGAATTTAGCGAATTAAACGAAGCTACGCAAGATATGAATTATAAGCGAATTACTCGAATGCTTGCGCAGTCAATAGGATTGCGTAGCTTCGAGTAATTCGCCAGCAATTGACATGCGTAGCTTCGTAAAATTCGTTTAATTCGCCGTAAAAAAAAATAAAAGTTATGACACAATTCAAGATAGGAGACAAAGTGAAGTTCCTCAACGCCGTGGGCGGGGGAATTGTGAAGAAAATACAGGGCACCACCGTTTTCGTCGAGGACGAGACGGGCTTCGACATGCCGATGCAGCCCTCGGAGCTCATCCGCATGGCCGACCAGGAGGGCAAGGCCAAAGCCTTCAATGACGAGAACATCGGCCGGCGGCCTCCGAAGCCCGAACCTGTCGACGACGACGGCCGCCTCAGCTTCCCCACCATCGACGAGCTCGAGGCCGAAGTGCGCCGCCTCAAAGGCCAGAACGCCAACCTGCAGGACCAGGTGAAGCAACTCAAGGCCCAGGTGCTGACGTTGCAACGCACCATCGCGCGAATATCGTAAATTCTAAAAAGATACGTACAATGAAAAAGATGATCAAACCGACGATTGCACTGGTTATGGGTGCGATGCTGACCATGGCCTTCCAATGCGGCAAGAGCGAGGACCCCGAGCCGCTGAACACCAACTACAATGCCCGCCACTCCGAGTGTCTGTCCCACACCGACAAGGGCACAAAGGGTATCTACAGCCCCGACTCGGCAAGCGTGGTCTACGATGCCGCCAGCCAACGGCTGCACGTGACCCACCACAACCTTGGTGTCAACTGCGGCACCGCCGGGATGGACGGCGGCATCACCGTCAACGCCATCCGCAACGGGCAGACCATCGACATCTACGAGCGCGAGGACGAAGGCAACCCGATAGCCGACTGCATGTGCGACGTGGACAACGAATTCGACCTCCACGGCATCGAACGCGGAACCTACACACTCGTCTTCCACAGCTGCTACCCAGAACCGATGTCGTTCACATTCACGTTCTGAGGAATTACAAGCTCAAGCAAGTGATATGAGCAGACAAATACGTATATGGCAAAAGTACAGGAAATAAGTGTTAAATCCACAACAATAAGGACGATGAGGGTGGGGGAGTCGGACTATATCTGCATCACAGATATCGCTCGGCAGAAGAACCCGTTGGAACCGAATGTCGTTGTTGGCAACTGGATGCGCAACCGCAACACAATCGAGTATCTCGGCATTTGGGAGTGTCTGAACAACCCTGGTTTCAACCCCATCGAATTCGAGGGGTTTAAACAGCAAGCAGGTCTCAACGCTTTCACCCTGTCACCCTCGCGCTGGATTGAGGCAACCAATGCCGTTGGCCTGATTGCCAAAAGCGGACGCTACGGTGGCACCTATGCCCAGCGCGACATTGCGTTCAAGTTTGCCAGCTGGGTGTCGGTGGAGTTTGAATTGTACCTCATCAAGGAGTTCCAGCGACTGAAAGAGGAAGAACAGAAAGCCATTGGTTGGAGCGCCAAGCGAGAGCTCCTCGGAGACGGTATCCCTCAGCGCGAAAGACTGCACCGCCTCAATCAGATTGCCATCCGACAAATGAGAGTTCTCGAAGAGGTAGAGAACGGGAAATTGTTAAAATAGGTATTGGAAAAAAACAACGAATTGTACGACGACAACAAACAGATACAGACGATGAAGAAGATATTGATGCTATGCGCGGTGATATTCGCATTACTCGTTTCATGTTCAAAAGACTACGAGAATTTGATTATTGGCACATGGGAGTATGAGCAAGTAACAACAAAGAAAACAAAAGACGGTGTAACCACAGAAACGACCCGTACAAGTGATAATGATGGAGAACTTGGAAAAATGATTTTTCGTGATGATAAGACGTGTTCGGTCTATTTCTATTCTAATTTGGGTTTTTATGTGGACTACTCATATATCTATTCTTTTGATGATGACTATTTGATCTTGACAGACAGTCGCGACAATAGGATTAGCGTAAAATATAGGATAGAGTCAATGAAATCTTCGGAACTTGTACTATGCTATAAACAAAATGCCGTCACTACATATGAGACTCCTGAGCCGTTGGATTATGATATAATAGAAGTTGTTTACACAATGAGGAAACAAAATATATAATGAGCAGACAGATACATATAGGCCATCTGACCCTGGGCGGCGGCGCCCCCGTCCGCGTCCAGAGCATGACCAATACCGATACCCGCGCCACCATGGAGCATAGTTGGATTTGTTAGACACTGTCTGTTGAATTATAAGGTGATATGAACCAAGTTATTACCATACAGAATGAAGATACCAGGTTGTTGGCGACCCAGATAGGAGAACTTATCTGCGAAGCGCGGCGGCAGGTGGCTGTACAGGTCAACAGCCAGCTGCTGGTCACCTATTGGCATATAGGGCAGTTGATTGTTGAGCATGAACAGAAGAGCTGTTACCGTGCCGAATATGGGAAGAGGACCCTCCTCGAAGTGTCGCGTCTTCTGACACGCGAATATGGGAAAGGCTTCTCCCGTTCCAACCTTCAGTGGATGAGACTTTTGTATGTGAAATATCCAAAATGCCAGACACTGTCTAGCAAATTGAGCTGGTCCCACTACTGCGAGCTTCTGTCGATCTCGGACGACCAACGCAGGTCTTTCTATGAGAAAGAGTGCCAGCGGGCGGGCTGGTCGCTTCGCGAATTGAAGCGTCAAGTCGACAGTTCGTTGTTCGAACGACTACTGCTTTCGAAGTCAACGACCCCGACGACAACCCACCCATCGGCATCATCCTGTGTACCGACAAGGACAGCCTTGATGCTGAATACATGCTTGGAAACCTCTCAAACACCATATTCGCCTCGAAATACACACTCTATATCCCCAACCGCGACGAACTTATAGCGCAGGTTGAAAAAATAATTAGCAGCAAATAACATGAGCAGACAAATACATATAGGCAACCTGACCCTGGGCGGCGGCGCCCCCGTCCGCGTCCAGAGCATGACCAATACCGACACCCTCGACACCCGCGCCACCGTGGAGCAGGCGCTCCGCATGGTCGAAGCGGGCTGCGAACTCGTGCGCATCACAGCGCCCGACGTCCGTGCCGCCGAAAACCTCGGCCGCATCAAAGACGAACTCCTCCGCCGCAGCTGCGACGTGCCCCTCGTCGCCGACATCCACTTCAACCCCAAGGCCGCCGAGGTCGCCGCCACCCTCGTGGAAAAAGTCCGCGTCAACCCCGGCAACTACACCGACCGCAACAATGGGAAGTGGTCAGTGGTCAGTGGCCAGTGGTCAGCGGAGATGGAAAAGGAGTATCAGGAAGAAATAGAGAGGATAGGGGAGAGGATGGCCTCCCTCATCGACATCTGCAAGCGCCACCACACCGCCATGCGCATCGGCACCAACCATGGCTCGCTCTCCGAGCGCATCATGTCCCGCTACGGCAACACCCCCGAAGGCATGGCCCAGTCCGCACTCGAATTCGCACAGGTATGTCGCGCGCAAGACTACCACGACCTCGTCTTCTCCATGAAGGCCAGCAACGTCAAGGTCATGGTCGACAGCACACGCCTCTTCGTCCAGAAAATGCATGCCCTCGGCATGGACTACCCCATACACCTCGGCGTCACCGAAGCCGGCGACGGCATGCAGGGCCGACTCAAATCCGCCGCCGGCATCGGCGCACTCCTCCTCGACGGCATCGGCGACACCCTCCGCGTCTCCCTCACCGAAGACCCCGAGGCCGAAATGCCCGTCGCCTACGACATCCTCCAGGCCGTCGGCGCACGCATCACACAGACCGAATACATCGCCTGCCCCTCCTGCGGCCGCACACTCTATGACATCCAGACCGCCCTCCGCGAAATCAAAGCCAAAACCCGCCACCTCGTCGGCCTCAAAATCGGCGTCATGGGCTGCATCGTCAACGGCCCAGGCGAAATGGCCGACGCCGACTACGGCTACGTCGGCTCCGGCCCCGGCAAAATCACCCTCTACAAAGGCAAAGAGGTCGTCAAGCGCGACATCCCGCAGGAACACGCCGTCGACGAACTGGTGAAACTCATCGACGGCCTCACCGACAACAGCCTCACCCCCGACCCCTCTCCTCTCAAGAGAGGGGAGTGAATAGTAAGAAAATCCCTAATCCCTAATCCCTAATAAAAAATGAAGTGGACCTACCTCATGTACCTCCCGGCCATAGTCTCCGCCCTCTGGGCGCTCCTCATCCTGGCCACCAAAAAGCGCCCCACACGCGCACAGATACTCCTCGCCGCCGCCATGCTCCTCGTCGCCTTCGCCGAAGTGCTCGCCACCGTCATCTTCCGCGGACGCACCTACAGCCTCTTCATCTACCAGTACATCTTCCAGCTCGTCGCCATCCTCGCCGGCCCCATCTACTACATCGCCGTCTGCGCACTCACCGAACCCCGCGGCTCCTCCCTCCGCCAGCGCCACAGCCTCCTCCTCCCGCTCCTCTACATCATCGCCCTCACCGTCTCCGTCTCCATCCTCGGCCCGCGCCGCTATGAGCACCTCTGCCTCATCTTCCGCTTCGACAGCCTCTTCCCCCTCGAAGGCGACACCATCTGGAACCTCGTCGCCGTCCTCTCCTTCCCCGTCTTCTGGACCCTCACCGCCGCCATCGACCTCGTCCTCTTCTTCCTCGCCTCGCGCAAGATCAAAATCTTCCAGACCCGCTTCAACAGCTACTACGCCGCAGGCATCGGCGCACCACCACTCAACTCACGCCCCATCCACCTCATCGCCTGGCTCTTCCTTCCCCTCGCCGCCGCCTCCATCGCCCTCGCCGCCCTGCGACCCCCCTACGCCAAATTCTACCTCATCGGCGTCACCACCCTCCTCGCCATCCTCCAGTTCCTCCTCGGCCGCTACGCCTACTCCCTCAACCACGACGCCGCCTACCTCGCCCGACTGGTAAAAATTGAAAATTGAGAATTGAAAATTGAAAATTGAAAACTCAAAATCCCCAATCCCTAATTCCTAATCCCTAATCCCTAATTGAAAACTCAAAATCCCCAATCCCTAATTCCTAATCCCTAATTGAAAGAAAATGACCCCCACCGCCCTCACATACCTCGTCCTCGGCCTCTCCATCCTCTTCTGGCCACTCGCCACCGTCCTCACCCGCCGCCGCATGCTCGGCGCACAGTGGCTCCTCCTCGCAGCCATGCTCATGTTCGGCATCGCCTTCATCCTCTACTCCTGCCTCTTCAACTCCTTCCTCCGCGGCGAATACCTCCTCCTCGTCCTCTACATGACCTTCGCCCTCTTCACCCCCCCCGTCGCCGTCAGCGCCACCGCCCTCCTCACACGCCCCGACGGCGCCACCCGCCTCTCACGCGCCGCCGTCATCCCCGCCGTCGTCACCGCCGCCCTCATGCTCGCCTCCTTCATCATCGGCGGAGCCGACATGTACCGCCTCTGGATCAGCCGCGGCGCCCTCGGCGAAGCCGACCTCCTCTTCGCCAACTCCTGGCGCTACAACGTCATCGTCGCCATCCACTACTACCTCTTCTCCGCCATCCTCTCCGTCGAAATACTCTTCCTCGCACTCTACTCCATCGTCCACCTCCGACGCTACAGCCGCATCCTCTCCGAATACTACACCGCCGACCTCCACCGCGTCGTCCGCCACCGCTCCCTCTACGCCACCATCCTCCTCATCTCCCTCGTCCTCGTCGCCCTCACCATCCTCTACCCCCTCAACACCCCACGCCCCCTCTGGGTCACCGTCGCACAATCCTCCGTCATCGGCGTCGCCACCCTCATCCTCGGCTTCGCCATGTATCGCATCAACTACACCGCCGAAACCCTCAGCCACCAGCTCGGAACCGCCCCCGCATCCCTCCGCCGCGACCTCGCCGCACTCGGCCGCGAGATCACCCACTTCGTCGAATCCTCCGCCTACACCAACCCCGACCTCTCCGTCTTCTACCTCGCCTCACACTTCCACGTCTCACAGGACCAAATCGTCGACGCCATCCACCGACTCCACGGCACCTCCTTCGCCGACTACCTCGACACCCTCCGCATCGAACACGCCGCCACACTCCTCTCCCACGTCTCAAACCCCGACGACCCCCATGCCCTCTCACGCATCGCCCACCAGTGCGGCTACAACACCCCCGACGCACTCGAAGCCGCCTTCGAAAAAATCATGCACACCCCCATCCACAAATCCGGCCTCCTCTGAGACCACATCTTCCCCTATTTTCCCCTCGATGGGTAATAATGTGTAAAGGCCGAACTATTACCCTAGAGAACCCCTAGAAAACCCCTACCGTCCCCCTCTCAACACACTCCCCACAGATGACAAATTAACTGATTTTAAATCAGAATTTTATGAAAAATATCCCAAAATTAACATAAAAAAATTAACATTCTGCACAATAAAACACAAGAATGCCAGTTAATGGGGTACATAATAACAAATAGAACCTATTAATATATAATATGAGAGTCGAAATCAACACCGCCCGCGGCACCCTCCACGCCACCCTCTACGACAAAGAGACCCCCGGCACCGTCGCCAACTTCGTCCGCCTGGTCAAAGACGGCTTCTACGACGGACTGCGCTTCCACCGCGTCATCCCCGACTTCGTCGTCCAGGGCGGCTGCCCCTACAGCCGCACCCCCGGCGACCCACGCGTCGGCACAGGCGGCCCCGGCTGGACCATCAAATGCGAAACCTCCGCACCCCTCCAGCACCACGACCGCGGCGTCCTCTCCATGGCCCACGCCGGCAAAGACACCGGCGGCAGCCAGTTCTTCATCTGCCACTGCCGACAGAACACCGCCCACCTCGACGGACACCACACCTGCTTCGGCCGCGTCGACGAGCAAGACTGGCCCATCATCGACCAGATCCGCCCCGGCGACCTCATCGAAAGCATCAAAATTATTGAATAAAGGTTATAGATTAAAGGTTAAAGATTATAGATTATAGAATAATCACTATTGTCCTTTCACTCCCTTTCACTCCCCCTCACTCCCAACAAAAATATAAACACACATTAACACATTATAAAATTATGAACCTGGGAATCAAACTCCTCGTGGCAGAGGACGACCCCAACCTGGGCACCATCCTCAAAGCCTACCTCACCCAGAAAGGCTACACCGTGGCTTGGGCCAAAGACGGCGAAGAAGCACTCTCCCTCTTCGACGACGAAGACGTCGACGCCTGCATCCTCGACATCATGATGCCGCAAAAGGACGGCTTCGCCGTAGCTAAAGAAATACGCAAGGTCGACAAGAAGATACCCATCATCTTCCTCACCGCCAAAAACCTCGAAGAAGACAAACTCAAAGGCTTCGAAGTCGGCGCCGACGACTACATCACCAAACCCTTCTCCATGGAAGAGCTCCTCGCCCGCCTCAACGCCACCATGCGACGCTCCTTCAACGAAGACCGCCCCGACAAGAACATCTTCAAAATCGGCAGCTTCACCTTCGACTACGCCCACCAGACACTCACCATCGGCAACGACGTCCAGCGCCTCACCGCCAAAGAGTGCGACCTCCTCCGCATCTTCGCCGTCAACTACAACCAGCTCGTCGACCGCAACACCACCCTCCAAAAAATCTGGAAGGACGACTCCTACTTCGCCGCTCGCTCCATGGACGTCTACATCACCAAACTCCGCAAATACCTCAAACTCGACCCCAACGTCGAAATCGTCAACGTCCACGGCGTAGGCTTCAAACTCACACACAAAGAATAGACTGATGTGTTCAAACTGACGTTCCTCGGCACAGGTACGTCGCAAGGCGTCCCCATCATCGGGTGCCATTGCGAAGTGTGCGCATCGGCTGACCCCCGCGACAGCCGGCTGCGCACTTCGGCATTGTTATCGGCCCACGGCCTGAACATCCTCTTCGACATCGGCCCCGACTTCCGCCAGCAGATGCTCCGCACCGGCACCACACGCATCGACGCCATCCTCGTCACCCACGCCCACCGCGACCACGTCGCAGGCCTCGACGACGTCCGCCCGCTCAACTACTTCCAGCACGGCTCCATCCCCGTCTACCTCAACCAGCAGGCCGCCCACACCCTCCAGCACGACTACCGCTACATCTTCTCCCCACACCAATACCCCGGCCTCCCCGAGGTGGATCTCCACGTGGTCAACTCCTCATTCCGCATCCCTCATTCCTCACTTGAGGTTCTCCCCATCCACGCCCTCCACAAAGACCTCCCCATCCTCGGCTACAGAGTAGGGGAGATGGCCTACATCACCGACGCCAACTACCTGCCCCCCTCCGAACTGGACAAACTCCGCGGCCTCAAACTCCTCGTCATCAACGCCCTCCGCCACGAGAAACACTGGTCCCACTACTCCCTCCCCGAAGCCCTCGACATCATCGCCCAGCTACGCCCCGAGCGCGCCTACCTCACCCACATCAGCCACGAACTCGGCACCCACGCCGCCGTCCAGCCCTCGCTGCCCGAAGGCGTCTTCCTTGCATACGACAACCTACAAGTAACGATATGATATCCATCTGCATACCCATCTACAACTTCTACGCCTACCCCCTCGTGCGCCGCCTCGTCAACCAGGTCGAGCAGCAGAACGCGCAGGAGCAGGTCGAAGTGGTCTGCATCGACGACCACTCCTCCGGCTACTACCTCAACCAGAACATGGGCATCTGCGACATCGCCACCTACCTCCGCCTCGAAAAGAACATCGGCCGCGCACGCATCCGCAACCTCTTCCTCAAATACGCCAAAGGCGACTGGCTCCTCTTCCTCGACAACGACGCCCAGGTGCCGGACAACTACATCAAAAACATCCTCAAGTACCAGAATGCCAAGGCCGACGTCGTCTGCGGCGGCACCTCCTACGACCCCCGCCTCGACGACCAGCAGTACCACCTCCGCTACCTCGTAGGCACCAGCGAGGAGACCGCCTCTGCCGACCAGCGCACCGCCGACCCCTACCGCACGCTCCGTGTCAACAACATGATGATCCGCCGTCCCGTCTTCGAGCGCATCAAGTTCGACCCCCGCATCACCTCCTACGGCTACGAGGACGTCCTCTTCGCCTACCGCCTGCAGATGGCCAGCGTTCCCATCCTCCACGTCGACAACCCCATCACCCATGCCGCCTTGGAAACCAATGCCGAATACCTCCACAAAGCCATCGAAGGGGTCGAAACCCTCGCCGACATCTACGGCTTCATGTGGGAGGACCAGCGCTTCTGCCACTCCGTGCCCCTGCTCGAGACCTACAACAAGGTGCGCCGCTGGAAGATGCTGGGCGTCGCCTACCGCCTGTTCAAACTCTTCAAGACCCCCATGGAGTCGCACTTCGCCAGCGGCAAAGCCATCTCGCTCAGGCAGTTCGAGTTCTACCGTCTGGGCATCCTCATCCACAAGCTCAACCACTCTAATTCCGACACCGAAACCCCTGAATAAAAGATGAAAACCACCAGAACCCTCACACTCCTCGCCGCCCTTGTGCTTCTTGCCTCTGGCCCTCTCGCCGCCCAATTCCGTGAGGCAACCACCTATGATGACGGCTCTGTCTACTCCGGCCAGCGCAACGGCAAAGGGCTGCGCCACGGCGAAAGCCTCATGACCTGGCCCAGCGGCGACCGCTACGAGGGCCAGTTCAACCGCTGGCATATCGAAGGCGAAGGCACCATACGCTACGCCGTCAACGGCTCCTCCTATTCCGGCCACTGGTTCAACGATGTCTACGAGGGCCGCGGTGTGGTCACCACCGCCGACGGCACCACTTACAAAGGTATTTTCAAAGCAGGTCAATTAGTACAACAAGATGAATAGAACACCCCACAGCCTCCTGCTGGCAGCCGTCTGCTGCCTGCTCTTGGCCGCCTGCGGCGGCAATCGCTATGTCTCGGCCGACCCCGAGCTTGAGTCCATCTACCTCGGCAAGAACTACTATGACATCGTCGGCGAGTTCGGCCGCCCGGACTACACCGACAACGACGGCCGCAACGGCTCCAAGGCCGTCTACAGCGCCGTCACCCTCAACCGCACCAGCGCCGCCAAGCTCTACCGCCAGCACACCATCCGCAACCGCCGCACCAAGGAAGAAGGGCAGCCCTCGGCCGCCATCACCTTCCTCTTCGACGCCAACATGCGCTGCTATGCCCTCGAGTCCGACTTCCAGCGCGTCCGCACGCCCGAACCCAACCAGGAGGTCGACAAGCCCGACAGCCCCTGGGAGTACTCGCAGGTCAAACCGCAAGTGCCACGCACGCTCGAGTTCCCCAAGGTGGAGCGCTGCTCGCCCTTCGCCGAGTATGTCAGCGTGGAACGCATCGAGGTGTTGCGCGACGAAACCCGCATCACCTTCTCCTTCGTCGACCGCACGCCCAACCGACGCCCCACCCACGACAAAGGCCTCACCATCCACGGCGATGTCTTTGTCCGCGACTGCGCCACCGGCGAGCGCATGAAGCTCGTCAAGCCCGAAGGCATCACCCTCTACCCCGAGTACACCCCCTTCGCCCACAACCGCGGCGGCTACGACATGCTGGTCTACACCCTCGTCTTCGAATCGCTGCCCAAGAATTGCCAGTTTATCGACATCGTCGAGCCCGGCGCCGAAGGCTTCAGCTTCTACAACGTCGACGTCCGCTCCTCCGGCAAGTTCCGCCAGACGGTCGCTCCCATGTATCATTAATACATTATAATATATGAAGAAAACACTACTCTTCGCAGCTGCCGCGTCGATGGCGTTGGCAGCCTGCCAGTCGGAAAAGGCCTCTTCGGACGACCTCATCGTCGAGAAGCCCCAAGTCACCGTCGCCGACGGCCGCTTCACCCCCGAGGTGATGTGGAGCCTCGGCGTGATGAGCGAGTATGCCGTCAGCCCCGACGGCAGCCAGGTGCTCTACACCCTCCGCTACACCAACCTCGAGGCCAACAAGAACAACGCCGAGCTCTATGTGATGCCCACCGCCGGCGGCGAGGCCACCCGCCTCACCACCACCGCCGCCTCCGAGTTCTCGCCCCTTTGGGTCGACGATGGCACCATCATGTTCTGCCGTGGCAACCAGGTGCTCTCCATGAGCATCAAGGGCAAGGGCGAAACCGTTGTCGCCGAGTGCGAGCGCGGCTTTGAAGGCATCGAGCTCTCGCCCGACGGCAAGACGCTGGCCTACATCAGCACCATCCCCGTCCAGCGCCCCGAGCACATCGACCGCCTCTTCAAGGGCCTCGACAAGACCACCGGCCGCATCAACGAGGACCTCATGTACCGCCACTGGGACCAGTGGGTCGACGACATCCCCCACATCTACCTCGTCCCGCTCAGCGGGGGCAAAGCCCTGATGGACAAGGCCGTCGACATCCTCGCCGGCGAGCCCTACGAGGCCCCCATGCGCCCCTGGGGCGGCACCGAGCAGTTCTGCTTCAGCCCCGACAGCAAGCTCCTGGCCTACACCTGCCGCAAAAAGACCGGCTACGACTACGCCCACTCCACCAACAGCGACATCTACCTCTACGACATCGCCGCCGGCACCACCCGCAACCTCTCCGAGGGCATCATGGGCTACGACCAGAACCCCGCCTTCAGCCACGACGGCTCGATGCTCGCCTGGGAAAGCATGGAGCGCGACGGCTACGAGAGCGACAAGACCCGTCTCATGGTCCTCGACCTCGCCAGCGGCACTAAGACCGACCTCACCGCCGACTTCGACTACGGCGTCTCCGGCATCCTCTGGGCTGCCGACGACAGCGAGCTCTACGCCACCGTCTCCTACCGCGGCATGAGCGAAATCTTCGCCTTCAACCGCGTGTTTAACGCGCAGGGCGACCAAAGTGGAGCCAACCGCGTTAAAATCCGCCAGATCAGCCACGGCTACCACGACGTCAACGCCATCCGCATGGCCGGCGCCGACCGCATCGTCGCCAACCAGGTCTCCATCCAGTACCCCGGCACCCTCTACACCTACAACGTCACCGACGACAAGGCCGAGGGCACCAAAATCTCCACCTTCAACGACGACCTCCTCTCCCAGGTCCGCATGGGCAAGGTCGAGGAGCACTGGGTGAAGACCGTCGACGGCAAAGACATGCTCACCTGGCTCATCTACCCCTACGACTACGACTCCACCAAGACCTATCCCGCCCTCCTCTTCTGCGAAGGCGGCCCCCAGACCCCCGTCAGCCAGTTCTGGTCCACCCGCTGGAACTTCGAGGTCATGTCCGGCGCCGGCTACTTCGTCATCGCCCCCAACCGCCGCGGCGTCCCCGGCTTCGGTATGGAATGGCTCGAGCAGATCAGCGGCGACTACGGCGGACTCTGCATGCAGGACTACATGGCCGCCACCGACCACTTCGCCCGCACCATGCCCCAAATCGACCGCGACCGCATCGGCGCCTGCGGCGCCTCTTTCGGCGGCTACAGCGTCTACTGGCTCGCCGGCCACAACCAGAACGTCCCCGGCTACAAGGACGGCATGCGCTTCAAAGCCCTCCTCGCCCACAACGGCATGTTCAACTTCGAGCAGCAATACCTCGAAACCGAGGAAATGTGGTTCGACAACTGGGACATCGGCGGCCCCTACTGGGACTGGAACAACCCGCAAATCAAGAAGTCCTACGCCAACTCGCCCCACCTCTTCGTCGACAAATGGAACGCACCGCTCTGCGTCATCCACTCCGAGTTCGACTTCCGCATCGTCGCCTCCCAGGGCATGGCCGCCTACAACGCCGCCCAGATGCTCCACATCCCCAGCCGCTACCTCTACTTCCCCGACGAGACCCACTGGGTCCTCCGCCCGCAGAACAGCGTCCTCTGGCACCGCAACTTCATCGACTGGTTCGACCGCTGGCTGAAGAAATAGGAAATGCTATTCCCTATAGCCTCGAGGCCGCCCCACTGGGGTGGCCTCTTTTTTTTCTTCCGATTTAAAAAAAAATGTGTATATTTGCAAACTGAATCCAAACCGCTTACTCGAATGTAGAATTCTCATTGTCAATCAAAAAGGAGGTCCGTCATGATAGAAACCATCCAGCATAAAGGGGTCCGTTGGCTCGACATTACCAACCCCACCGAGGACGACTACCGTCTGCTTCTTGAAGAATATCATTTCCACCCCCTTGACATCGAGGACTGCCGCGGCACCACCCAGCGGCCCAAAATCGACGAGTACGACGACTACTATTTCCTCATCCTCCATTTCCCCTATTTCGACCGCGACAACAAGACCATCCGCATCCGCGAGGTGAAGCTCTTCTGGGGGCGCGACTACATCATCACCGTGGGCAAGGCCCATTGGGTGGTCAAGAAATTCTTCGACGACATTCAGGAGGACCTCGCCGAGGGCGACGAGGAGACGCAGGCCATGCTCGCCACCAGCGACCAGCTCCTCTACCACATCCTCAACCGCCTCATGCTCGAAACCAACACCCTCGTCCAGCGCGTCGGCGCCGAGGTGGACCTCATCAACTACGACATCTTCAACAAAAAGGCGCGCTCCATCATCGAGCAAATCTCCATCACGCGCCGCAACATCATCCTCCTCAACACCACCTTCCGCCCGCAGCTGCGCGTGCTCCACATGTTCGAGAGCGGCGGCATCAAAGGCTTCGTCGACCCCGAGGTGGTCGATATGGAAGACTACTGGGGCAACATCCTGGACCAGTACCAGAAGATGTTCGACTCGATCGAGGATTTCGGCGAGTTGATCGAGGGTCTCTCGCAGACGTTCGACTCCCTGCTGACCAACCGCACCAACGACATCATGCGCGTGCTGACCTATTTCTCCACCATCATGCTTCCGCTGACGGTGGTGGCCAGCCTCTTCGGCATGAATGTCGATTTCCCCTTCATCACCAGCACCGTCGCCTTCTGGGTCATTGTGGGCGTCATGGCGCTGATGACCGTCGGGCTGGTCTTCTTCTTCCGCCGCATGACGGGACGCTAGGCCAGCTCGTCCAGCTCCAGCCAGCGCAATTCCTTCTCGTCCAATAGACCAATGATTTCGCCGATACGGTGCGACGCGTCGGTGATTTCTTTCGCGTCGCTCATGCTGCCGTCGCTCAGCTTGCGTTCCAGCCCCGTGCGCTCGGCGGTCAGCTGCTCGATCTCCTCCGTCAGCGCCTCGTATTCCTTCTGCTCCTTGTAGGTCAGCTTGCGTTTGGCGGCCGGCGGGTCCGCCACATTAGTCCTTTCATTTCCTTTCGCCCCCTTCTCGCTCCCTTTCACTCCTGCTTCAGCCTTGCGTTTCGCCTCTTTTTCAAGCCTGTACTGCGTATAGTTCGAGTGGTAGTCGCGTATCTTCCCTTCGCCCTCGAATACGAGCAGGTGGTCCACGATGTGGTCCATGAACGAGCGGTCGTGGCTGACGATGATGAGGCATCCTTTGTAGCCCTGCAGGAACTGCTCCAGAATCTGCAATGTGTAGAGGTCGAGGTCGTTGGTGGGTTCGTCGAGGATGAGGAAGTTGGGGTTGGCCATCAGCACCTGTAGCAGATAGAGACGGCGGCGCTCGCCGCCGCTGAGGTTGCCGAAGTAGTTGAACTGCGTCGTGTTGTCGAAGCCGAAGTAGGTAAGGAACTGGTGCGCCGTCATCCTCTTGCCGCCCTCGATTTCAATCTCTTCGGCGATGTCCTTCACCAGGTCGATCACGCGGCGGTCCTCCGGTGCCTGCATGCCCCGTTGGGTGTAGTAGCCGAACTGGATGGTCTGTCCCACCACCACGCGCCCGCTCGTCGGCTTCAGCCGCTCGGTGATGATGTTGAGGAACGTGCTCTTGCCCACGCCGTTGGGACCCACGATGCCCACCTTCTCCCCCCGCTTGAAGACATAGCTGTAGTCGTCGATGAGTGGCCTCACCCCCGACCCCTCTCCTGATAGGAGAGGGGAGTGGTTTGATTTATCCCCCCCTTCGCCTTCTAGTAGAGGGGGCTGCGGGAAGAAGCTTATGTTGTACAGCTCCAGTATCTTCCCCCCGATCCTTTCGGTCTTCACAGTGAGTTGCGGGCGGCTGTCGTCGAAGCGGGTATGGGCCTTGGCTTCCAGTTCGTAGAAGGCGTCGATGCGGGCCTGCGCCTTGGTGCCGCGGGCCTGCGGCATGCGGCGCATCCATTCCAGCTCGGTGCGGTAGAGGCTGCGCGCCTTGGCCACCTCGGCCCGCTCGTTGGCCTCGCGCTCGGCCTTCTTCTCGAGGTAGTAGTCGTAGCGGCCGCGGTAGTGATAGAGGCGTGCGTTGTCCAGCTCGAAAATGTTGTCGCACACATTGTCGAGGAAGTAGCGGTCGTGCGTAACCATCAGCAGCGCCAGCCGCTGGCGCGAGAGGAAATCCTCGAGCCACTCGATCATCTCGATGTCCAGGTGGTTGGTCGGCTCGTCGAGGACGAGCAGGTTGCAGTCGTCCATCAGCAGCCGGCAGAGGGCCACCTTCTTCTGCTCGCCGCCGCTGAGGGTGGTCAGCGGGCGGTCCAGCATGCGGTCCACACCCATGCGGCTCAGTATCTCCGCCATCCGCTGCTCCGTTTCCCACGCCTCCTCCGTCTCCGGTCGCCGTATGTTGTTCACATAGTCCCTGACACTGGCCACCGGCCACTGGTCACTGACCACTCCGCCCTGCGGCAAATACGCCAGCCTCACGTCGCCGCTGAAAGTCACGCGGCCGCTGTCCTGCAGCGTGTTGTAGCCCGGCTCGCCGTAGGCCGTCATGAGTATGTTGAGCAGCGTCGACTTGCCGTAGCCGTTGCGGGCTATCAGCGCCGACTTCTGCCCGGCGTTGATGCCGAACGAGATATCCTCGAACAGCAGCTTCTCGCCGAAACTCTTCGTCAGGTTCTCAACCGTCAGTAATGCGTCTGCCATTATTTATCTTCGTAGTCGAGTTTCTCATTGTTTCAGCAGTTTGTTGGCTTCCTCTTTCGCGCGGGCGCTGATCTCCGGCGTGATGTACTTGTAGAGGTTGCGCAGCACCACCATCAGCGCCGTCAGGTCGTCGGTGAAGCCCAGGGCCGGGATGAAGTCCGGCACCAGGTCCGTGGGCAATATCAAGTAGCCCAGCGCTCCGATAATCAGCGTCTTGGAACTTTTCGGAACATCCTTCGATTGCAACAGATAGTAGAGTTGCAGGGCAGGGTAGAGCACCTTCGACCCCACCTGTGCCGCCACCTTCGCCAGCTTTTTCCAGAAGCCCTTCTCGTCGTAATGCCGCTCGTACTGCGGCGCAGTTTCCATGTTGAATTTCATGACGGCACTAACGCACGCATTGCAGATTTATTGTATGCAGAAGGTGAATCCATGTTTATATCTGCCCTCCATCCGCCCCCGTTCCCCAATCTTGGCCCTTTTTCCGCACTTTTTGCGAAAAATCCTGCAACTTTTTCGATGGTTTGCAACTCGCTGTGCCACAGTGTTTATCACTCGAAACGCCACTTTTATTTTTCCACCTCGGTTTTTATTCGTAATTTTGCACTCTCATTTTAATACAACAACCCACATGAAAAGCATAGCAATACTCACGGGCGGCGGCCCCGCCCCGGGAATGAATACAGTGGTCGCCTCGGTGGCCAAAACCTTCCTCCGCGACGGCTTCCGCGTCATCGGTCTCCACGGCGGCTACAGCGCCCTATTCACCGACCAGCCCCGCATGCAGGACCTCGACTTCCTCACTGCCGACGAAATCTTCAACAAGGGCGGCTCCATCCTCAAAATGAGCCGTTTCAAACCCACCCCCGAGGACTTCGAGCAGCGTTTCAACCTGAAGTTCTTCACCGACAACGAGGTCAAACTCCTCGTCACCGTCGGCGGCGACGACACCGCCTCCACCGCCAACCGCATCGCCAAGTTCCTGGCCGACAAGCACTATCCCATCGCCAACATCCACGTCCCCAAGACCATCGACAACGACCTCCCGCTCCCCAACTCCAGCCCCACCTTCGGCTACAACAGCGCCAAGGCCCAGGGCTGCGTCCTGGCCACCGCCGTCATGGAAGACGCCCGCACCTCCGAGAACTGGTTCGTTGTCAGCGCCATGGGTCGCTCCGCCGGCCACCTCGCCCTCGGCATCGCCGGCGCATGCCACTACCCCATGGTCATCATCCCCGAATTCTTCAACCGCACCGAAATCACCGTCGACAAAATCATCAACATGGTCGTCTCATGCATCGTCAAGCGCAAGCTGATGGGCATCAACTACGGCGCCGCCATGATTTCCGAAGGTGTCTTCCACTCGCTCTCCGACGAGGAAATCCGCAACTCCGGCATCCACTTCTCCTACGACGAGCACGGCCACCCCGAGCTCGGCAAGGTCTCCAAAGCCCACATCTTCAACGACCTCCTGGAGCGTAAAGTCAAAGAGTTGGGCCTCAAGGTGAAGTCCCGCCCCGTCGAGATCGGCTACGAAATCCGTTGCCACACCCCCATCGCCTTCGACCTCACCTATTGCTCGCTCATGGGCATGGGCGTCCACAAGCTCTTCAACGAGGGTTGCACCGGCTGCATGGTCTATGTCGACCAGCAGGGCAACGCCTCGCCCCTCTACCTCCGCGACCTCCAGGATCCCGAGACCGGCAAGATCCCCCCGCGCCTAGTCAACGTCGACAGCAACAAGGTCATGTCCTACGTCAACGACATCATGGACTACATCACCCCCGCCGACTACGAGGCCGCCAAGAAGTATCTCGCCAACCCCGAGCAGTATGACTTCAAGAGGATTCTTAATTGGTAGCCTGTTGCTACTGCTGGCAGCACAGCCGCCAGCAGTAGCACAGTCTAAACGCCAGCTCGAGCGCGACAAGGCCCGCGTGGAGCAGGAAATCAAGAAACTCAACTCCGACCTTGCCAAGGCCAAGAAGAACAGCCGCTCCAGCCAGCAGCAGCTCAACCTGCTCGAGAAGAAAATCTCCGAGCGCACCAAGCTCATCAACAACATCAACGGCCAGGTCAACCTCCTCAACATGCGCATGACGCAGACCGAGGACAGCATCTCTCTCATCCGCACCCAGATCGACAGCCTCAAGCTCGAGTACGGCCGCGTGGTCCGCGCCCTCTACAACGAGCGCGGCAACCTCGACAAGATGGTCCTCCTGCTCGACACCAAGAGCTACAACTACGCCTACCTCCGCACCAAATACTACCGCGACTACTCGCGCTACCGCCGCCGCCAAGCCGCCCATATCCAGCAGAAAGAGCAGGAGCTGGGCGGCATCAGCCTCGACCTCCAGCGCCAGCAGCGCGAGCAGAGCGACCTCCTCGCCCAGCAGCGCCGTCAGAAAGACCAGCTCTCGCGCGAGCAGAAGGAGAAGCAGCAGTCGCTGAAGGCCTCCAAGCAGCAGGAGAAATCCCTCCAGCAGCAGATAGCCAAGAAAGAGCAGCAGAAACGCCAGCTGCAGCAACAGATACAGAAGATAATCAACGAGGAGATCGCCAAGGCCGCCTCCCGCAAGAAGAAGGGCTCCACCGCCACCGGCAGCAGCGGCTCCACCACCTCCACCGCCTCCAGCGCCGAGGTGGCCCTCACCGCCGACTTCGCCTCCAACAAGGGGCGCCTCCCCTGGCCCTGCTACTATAATAAGGTATCGCGCGAGTACGGCAAGTACACCCACGCCTCCGGCGGCCAGAATATGAACAACGGCATCGACCTCCTCTGCAAGGCCGGCACTCCCGTCAAGGCCGTCTTCAACGGCACCGTCAGCCGCGTCTTCACCTGCCCCAACGGCACCCGCGGCATCATCGTCCGCCACGGCGAATACATGACCGTCTACGCCAACCTCGCCACCGTCACCGTCAGCGAGGGCCGCGACGTGGCCACCAACCAGAACCTCGGCACCGTCTACACCGCCGACGACGGCACCGCCGAATTCTCCTTCCAGCTCTGGAAAGGCACCACCTCCCAAAACCCACGCCAATGGCTCAGATAGTCTTCCTTTCCGATGCCCATTTGGGGAGCGGGGCCGACAGCGCCGAGCGCGAGCGACAGCTCTGCCGCTTCCTCGACTCCATCAAGGCCGACTGTTCCCACCTCTTCCTCCTAGGCGACATCTTCGACTTCTGGTTCACCTACCGCTACCTCGTACCCCGCGGCCACACGCGTCTGCTGGGCAAGCTCGCCGAGTTCTCCGACTCCGGCATCGAAATCCACTTCTTCATCGGCAACCACGACATGTGGGTCTTCGACTACCTCTCCTCCGAACTCGGCATCATCACCCACTCCGAACCCAAACTCCTAACCCTCCACGGGCGCCGCTGCCTCGTCGGCCACGGCGACGGCCTCGGCCACACCGACCGCTGGTTCGACTTCGTCCGCCTCTTCTTCCGCAGCCGCTTCTGCCAGCGCCTCTTCAAGATGCTCCCCTCAGCCTTCACCTTCGGCATCGCCCACCGCTGGAGCGACTCCAATAAGCGCCGCCACGCACGCCGCAACATGCTGCGCTACCTCGGCGACGACCGCGAGGGCATCGTCATCCACTGCAAGCAGGTGCTCGATAAAATACCCCTCGACTACTGCATCTTCGGCCACCGCCACACACCCCTCATCCGCGACCTCGGCCACGGATGCACCTACCTCAACACCGGCGACTGGCTCCACAACCGCAACTACGCCGTCCTCCACCCCGACGGCTCGTTGGAACTGCTGGACTACAAAGATGAATAAAAGTATACATCATTACCCACCGATGGGTAATAATGTGTAAGGGCCGAACTATTACCCTAGAGAACCCCTACCATTCCCCTGGAGAACCCCTAACGCGCTATCCTCACATGACGCAGGTCGGGGCAGTTCATGGCGTTGGAACGCAAGCCGCTGACGCTGAGGTGGGTGAAGTGCAGTATCTGGTCGTAGTAGAGCACCATCACCGGCGCCTCGGCCATCACCAGGCTGTCCATCGTGCGGTAGAGCCTCGTGCGCTCACGCTCGTCGGTGCAGCTGCGGGCGCGCAGGTAGAGGCGGTCGAAGTCGGCGTTCTCGAACCGCGTGTAGTTAGGCCCCGCCGGCGCCTTGTTCCCGCTGTAGAAGAGCGAGAGGTAGTTCTCGGCATCGGGATAGTCGGCCACCCACGAGCCCCGGAACCACGCGTTCTTCCCCTCGCCGATCTGGCTCCGCAGCGCCGCCGGCGGGTTCACATCCACCTGTATGTCCATCCCCAGCAGGCCCAGCTGCTGCTGCAGGTACTTGCAGAGGTCCAGGTAGTTGGCCGTCGTGCTGAGCTTCAGACGCCCCAGCCCCTGTCCGCCAGGGTAGCCCGCCTCGGCCAGCAGGGCGGCGGCGCGCTCGGGGTCGTACTCGTAGCCGTAGGCTCCCAGCGTGTCGAACCCCGGCAGCCCCAGCGGCACAAAGCCCCCCACTCCCGGCTGGCCCACGTTGTTGCGCAGGTAGCGCATCATCTTCCTGCGGTCGAACCCGCAGCTGATGGCCTGGCGCACTCGCCTGTCTTTCAGCGGACTGGCCTCGCCCTCCATCTGGAAGCCCAGGTATTCGGTGTTCAGATACGGCGTCGAGTGCATGCGGATGCGGCCGGAATACTTCTCCTTCAGCTGCCCGTCGAGGGTCAATATTTCATCCTTGTAGCTGGCATCCAGCGAGTTCATGAAGTCCAGGTTCCCCTTGACAAACTCTAGGAACGCCGTGTGCCGGTCCACGATGAAGGTCACCGCCACCGCGTCGAGGTAGGGGAGTCCCCGCTCGAAATAGTCCGTGTTTTTGCGCAGCACCAGCTTGACCCCCTCCTTCCAGTACTGGAACTTGAACGGCCCCGTGCCGCAGGGGTTGCGGCGGAAGTCCTTGCCGTGCCTCTCCACCTCCTCCTTCGGCACCACCGAGCAGTACACCATCCCCAGCTGGCTCAGGAATGGGGCGAAGGGCTGCTTGAGGCATATCTCGAAAGTGGTGTCGTTCAGTGCTTTGAAGCTCTCCACATCGTGGAATATCCACGCCCCGGGCGACATCACCTCGGGGTCCACCACGCGGCCGAAGCTGTACTCGAAGTCGCTCGCCACCACGCGGCGCCCATTGTGGAAGCGCACGTCGTCGCGCAGCGTGAACGTGTAGCGCAGCCCGTCCGCGCTCACCTCCCACCGCTTGGCCACCGAGGGCTGCACCTGCAGCAGGGTGTCCAGCTCGATCAGCCCGTTGTACAGCTGGCGGCAGCCCCAGATGATGCTTTGGTCCTTCGCGAAGGCGGGGTCCAGCGTCGCGATGCCGGCACTCTCGTTGTAGCGGAAAATCATCTTGTCGTCGTGCCGGTGCCCCCCGCAGGCAGCCATCAGTAACGTTATCAGTATCAGTAGGAAATAATATTTCATTTCAACTTCTAGTTTATCCGTTGTCATAATCCAGAATGCCCTGGTCGATGAGCTTGGTCTCGCGGTGGAAGAACGCTGTGGTCTTCAGCTTGAAACACTGCGGCGTGCGGTCGCCGGCAATGCGGATGCAGATGCCCTCGCGCGGCACCGCGTTCCGGCACAGCGGCTCCTCCTGCTCCATGCCGAAGTGCTCCGTGTCGGCCTTCAGCGCCGCCAGCACGCTCTCATGCCAGAAGCGCTTGCGGTCCAGGGTGGGGTAGAGGTCGCCCAGCGTGCCGTGGTAGAGCACCTCGATGGGACGCAGACGGCCTTGCAATTCAGGGTGTTGGCGCAGCAGGTTCTCCGTCCACTCCTTCACCTGCATCACGCTCCATTCCGTCTTCAGCCCCGTGGGCGAGGTGTGCGTGATGCGGTAGGGCATCAGGAAATTCTCCCCGCGACGGCAGCCATAGTCGTAGTTTTTCATCACCATGCGGTCCAGCCCCGTCAGGTAGCCGCAAATCTCGCCGTACACCGTAAGTCCCTCGCTGATATAGGGTTGCATCATCTCGCCATACTGGCTCCAGATGTCCACCTCGTAGAAACCCTCCGTCACGCCCGGGTTGATGTAGCGGTTCTTGATCACCCCGCGGCTGCTCCACACCGGCCCGTAATCCGTCCTATAGGCGCGGACCACCTGGCGCTGAATGCGTTCCAGCTCGCGCTCCTGCTCCTTCCGCTGCCACGGGAAGCGCACCGCCTGCTTGCCGATGGCGGCCTGGCGGCGCATCAACCGACGGTTGATCTTCTGACCCGCAACGCTCACTCTCACAGGTACTTTTGTCAGCACATTGGCCAGGCACACCGACGTGCCGTGCATCTTCAGGCTGATGGTGACCACCGTCTCGGGACGGAAGCGCCACATGTTGCCGTTCAGTGTGTCGGTCTCGTAGTGGTAGATGAACTGGCCGGGGATGAGGCGGTCGAAACGCAACAGCCTGCGGTTGAACTTGTTGCTGATGCCCTTCCGCTTGCGCTGCCCCGTGCGGGGGATGTAGGCCTGGACAAACAGGCGCCCGTCGACCGTGTCGAAGCGGTAGTGGTGCTCGATGCCGTTCTCGTCCGTCGTCAGGTATTCTTCCAAGTTGATATTCCGCAGGTTAGGATTCCAGTTGGCCAGCAGTTCCTTCTTAAAAATGCAGCCGTAGCTGGGGCACCCGCGCAGGCGTATGAGCTTCACGCGCCCCTGCTTGTTGAAAAAACCCACCCGGCTCCTCGCCTCCTCCTCCCGCCCCTCGTTCAGCAGGGCCTCCACCTCCGCGTGGTTGCCGTTCAGGCGGCGGTCGGTAAAGCCGAACAGATTGTTGGCCGACAGGAAGTTGCGGTTGATCTGGCACTCGTTGGCACAGTACACCACAGCCTCCCCCTGCTCATACATCCCCTTCGGCACCACAATACTGTTGCCGTCCACAAAGGTCTGCACCAACCGGTCCGCACCCTCAATCGGGTGCATCGCGCCGATGCGCACAATCTTGGCGCAGTATTCCTTCTTCATGTCGGCGCTGGCGGTGAGCAGTGTGGTGTCCATTTTCAAATGCAAAAATACAACATTTTTCTGACATGCACACAGTTTCTGCACAAAAAAAGTTTTCCACACCAAGTGCGGAAAATTATGCCGTGAAAAGTTCTGTTAATAGATGTTAAACACACCCATCCTTTAACATGTATTAACACAAATGTTAAATTCCCCTCTCATGGCCGAACTATTACCCTACCATTCCCCTAGAAAACCCCTCTGGAGCCAGGCAGGAGGCCGGTTTCAAGAAATTGCGTCTGTAATTGATTGAGTGCCAGTGGTGTTACAAAGGCACTGTTTTCTACCTTTTGCTGTTTTAAGGAAAATTAACAACTTGTTACGCATCCAGTGGAATTTCATAACAAAAGTTAATTTAACTATAATTACGATTTCGATGGGTCTCTAGTCGAAGAACCTCCACGTCAACCCCCAATACAGGCCGAAAGCCTGTCCGGGGTAGTGCGGCAGCAGCAGGTAGCTCGGCTGGCGCTCCCACAGGGCGTTCAGGTGACCCGCCTTGACGCTGATGGTGGCGCGCTTCACCTGCAGGTTCAAGAACACATCGCCCCACAGATATCCGCCCACCTCCTGCTCGTCTTGCTTCATGAAGAGTCCGCTCCCCGCATCGTATATGCTGGCGTAGAAGCGTGTGTGGAAGCGCACATCGACGCCGAATTGCATGCGCAACGCTCTGTTGAACAGGTGCATGTCCACGTAGAGCGAGTTCTTTGTCGCCCACAGCGGCACCGCCAGCTGCTCTTCGTCGCCGCTGTATTGCAGCAGGTGCTGCATGTCGAGGTGCATCACTCCCGCCTGCATCCGCGTCTGTAGCGAGGCCTGCAGCAGCCAGAAGGGATCGCTGCCCTCGTGCACCGTCAGCGCGGTGTCGTACCAGTAGTGGTGGCTCAGGTGCGTGGCCCGCAGCGTAAGGTCTGCATGCGGCAGCCAGCCGCCCTCGCTTTGGCGCAGGTATTGCACTTCGTATCGCTGCGCATCCTGTGGGGTCAGCGGTGAAGCGGCGCGGTGCAGCATCATCAATTTAGGTGCGCTGTGTTGTACACTTGCACTGATATTCAACGTATTTATGCCATTGCTATCAAGTTTCGCTTTAAGCATTGCTGCCGCATGCCAGTCGCTTTCGTCCACAGTGTTGTGGAGGGTGCGAATGGTGTTGTCCAGCTCGGCCTCGGCTGCCAGTTCCATGCGTCCCAGACTGACCTCCGCCTTCACAAAGGGGTTCAGCAGCGACAGGGCGCTGAGGGTGTCGCCCAGCAGGTGGCTGCGCAGATGTCGTGGGGTGATGCCGACGGTGATTTTCAGCGGATTGCACCAGCGGTAGTCGGGATAGGCATCGTTGGTCCAAAAGATTGTCGCCTCCGTCAGGCTCCATAGGGTGGAGTCGCTCATTGAGGGCAGGTAGGCGGCGCGCTTGCGGCGGCCGTAGTTGACCTCAAATCCCACCACGCCCGGGTTGAAAGTCCTTATGGGCGAGGGCATTAGTGTGTCGGTAAGCACGATGGTGTCCAGCCGCATGCGCAAAGAGTCGGTGGCGACGGTGTCGTACTTTACCACTAATGAATCGCGCGTGCGGTAGCCCTCCACCTGGCGCACCAGGTTGTAGCTCACCTTGGCGAAAGCATTGTGCCTGAGGTGCGTAGAGCCGGCGTTGCTGTAGAGCATCGGCAGTCCCCCTTGGTTCGACTGCTGTCCCGAGGTGAAGTAGCTGTCGTCTCTCAATCCGCCGTTCTCGTCCAACGTGTAGCGTTGGAAGATGAAGCCCCCTGTGGCCTGAAGCCTCGAGTCGGCCGAGAAGTAGTTTGTCGTGGCGTCCAGGTAGTGGTTGCGGGCGGCGGAGTGGGCAAACACCCCTTCAGGGTTGATTAGCTGGTAGTTGAATGCCATGTTCCAACCGGGCAGTATGTTCTGCGTATGCGTCAGGCGCAGGCGGTAGTCCTTGTTGAGCGAGCTGTGGTAGGAGAGTAGTGAGTAAGGGGTAAGTGTCTGATACAGACGGATGTTGTCCGGCGTTTTGGCGTAGCCCTCGTGCTCGTCGGCCTGCAGGGTGGGGGCGAGGCCGGTGGCGAAGCGGGGAAATAGGCTGATGTGGGGGTGGCCGATGACGCCGGTGGAGAGGCGGTAGTCGCCGTCCATGGCGTCGATGGGGTCGTGGTACTGTGCGCCTGTAGGATCCAGCGTGGGGTTGAACACCTCGCTAATCTTCACGCTTTTGGGCTCGTACCAGAAGGAAAACACTTTCTGCCGCAGCACCGAGTCGGGCTCTTCCTTTACAAAAACCAGTCCCTTGGTGGCCGAGGTGTCCACATTGGACATGGTGCTGTCGGTGGTTGTTCCGACATTGCCCCCTGTCTGTCCACTGTTGACCCGGTTGCGTATCGGCATGCCTCGTGAGGGCAGCGAGGGTATATACTCCTGGGCATGTAGCAGCACCGGAAACAGCATCAATGCCGCCACCCAAAGAAGGCGGCGGCCAAGGCTTCTGCTCTGTGCCGCAGGGGTCATGCTTTAGTGGTTCTGCAGGAAGCGTTCCACATCCATGGCGGCCACGCAGCCCTTGCCGGCGGCCACGATGGCCTGGCGGTAGTTGGGGTCGCATACGTCGCCGGCGGCGAAGACACCCTCCACGCTGGTGGCGCTGCTGGGGTTCTGCACCTTGATGTAGCCCTGCTCATCGAGCTCCACTTGTCCGCCAAGGAACTGGGTATTGGGTTGGTGGCCGATGGCAACGAAGACCCCCATCAGCTCCAGCTCGCGCTTGGCGCCGGTCTTGGTGTCCTCCAGTTCGATGCCGGTCACGCCGTCCATCTCGGTGCCCAGGATTTGGCTGATGCGGCTGTTCCAGCACATTTCGATCTTGGGGTTCTCCAGTACGCGACGCTGCATGGCCTTGGAGGCACGGAGCTCGTCGCGGCGATGCACGAGATAGACTTTCGAGCAGAGGGTGGAGAGGTAGTTGGCCTCCTCGCAGGCGGTGTCGCCGCCGCCCACCACGGCCACCTCTTGGTTGCGGTAGAAGTAGCCGTCGCAGGTGGCGCAGGCCGAGACGCCGGCGCCGTAGTACTGCTTTTCGCTCTCAAGTCCCATCCATTTGGCGCTGGCGCCAGTGGCGATAATGACGGTTTCGGCCTCGATTTTCACTCCGTGGTCATCCACTGCGTGGAAGGGACGGTTGCTGAGGTCGATCTCTTTGATATAGCCAGTGCGCACGGTGCAGCCGAAGCGCTTGGCCTGCCTCTTGAGGTCTTCCATCATTTCGGTGCCGCCGATGCCTTCGGGATAGCCGGGGAAGTTCTCGATTTCGGTGGTGATAGTGAGCTGGCCGCCAGGCTGTTCTCCTTCGTAGAGGAGGGGTTTGAGGTCGGCTCGGCCGGTGTAGATGCCGGCGGTGTATCCCGCAGGACCTGATCCAATGATGAGGCAACGTGTCTTATCCATAGTATATAATGTTTAATGTTGTTTGCGTTTTTTAAGGCTGAAGTAGATGAGGTAGGCGGCGCCGAAGGCGATGACCACGGCTTGCTGCGAGCCCCAAAGGAGCCATCCGCAGGCGGTGCCGACCTCATAGCTTATGCCATAGATGTTGAGCGCCATCTGCACCAGTACGGGGTAGACGCCGATGCCGCCTTGGGAGAAGGTCATGCCGACCGAGCCGAAGAGGTAGACGACAAAGGCTGCACGGAGGCCCAGCCACGAAGTCTCGGCGAAGGCGTGGAAGATGATGAGGCCGCCGAGGATGTAGAGCAGGTAGATGGCGGCGCTGTAGAGGAGGAAGAGGGCGGTGTTGCGGCGGCCCATGTGGAGCACGCTCTTCACTCCGTCGACCATATTGCGCACCATTTCGTCCGCTTTTTTTACGATGCCGATATGCAACAGGCGTTTCCACAGAAACTTATACAATACAAATGCTATCAGCAACAGCGCGACTAACACCCCGGCGATGAGCGGCATGCTGGGCAGGGAGTCGAACTTTTGGGAGAGGGTGTCGTAGAGCCAGTCTTTGGCTTGGCCGAACATGGCGAGCATGCCGAGGAGGACGATGAGGCCGAAGGCGAGGGTGTCGATGAGGCGTTCGGTGACGACAGTGCCGAGGGATTTCTCCATGGGGATGCGCTCGCTGGTGCGGAGGGTGGCGCAGCGCATGACTTCGCCGGCGCGGGGGAAGGCGAGGTTGCCGAGGTAGGCTACGATGACGGAGCCGAAGGTGTGGTTGAGCGAGGGGTTGAGTCCCAGGGGGTGGAAGAGGAGTCGCCAGCGGAGGGCGCGGACGAAGTGGCTGAGCAGGCAGCAGAGCATGGCGAGGGCTACCCATAGGTAGTCGGCTGTGCGGAAGGCCTGCCAGATGGCGGCCTTCTGGCTGGCATCGAGTTTGAGCAGGAACCAGTAGATGAAGAAGCCGCCAATGCCGAGGAAGACGACCATTTTGAGGACGTCTTTCCAGGAGAAACGGCTGGATGTTTGGGGTTGGTTCACAAGCGGTTGTTCTGGGGGAAGATGACGGTGGGGTGCCACTGGCGGGCTTCGTCGGGCGTCATGTGTGCGTAGGCGGCGATGATGACGAGGCTGCCTGTGGGGGCTTTGTGGGCGGCGGCGCCGTTGAGGCAGATGACGCCCGAGCCGCGCTCGCCTGGGATGGCGTAGGTGGCGAAGCGCTCGCCGTTGGAGATGTTGTAGATTTCCACCTTCTCGTTCTCGATGATGCCTGCGGCGTCGAGGAGGTCTTCGTCGATGGTGATGGAGCCAATGTAGTGGAGGTTGGACTCGGTGACGGTGACGCGGTGGATTTTGGATTTGAGTACTTCGATGAGCATGGGGGTTGATGATTAAAAGAGTATCCAGTAAAGCAGGGCGCAGACCAGCAGTGCGTAGAGCATGATGCGGCCGGCGGGCATGGGTTTGAGGTAGTCTTTGTCGGCGATGTCGAAGCGACGCTTGATGCTTTTGGAGCGTTGCTTGAATTGCTGTATGTGCTCGCCGGTGCCTTCGCTCGGTGTGGTGGCGAAGCGTGGCTGGTAGTTGAATTGGGGCATTTCGCGTTTGCGGAACATGTCCTTCCAGGTGAGGCCGCCCTGGCTGTGGCGCTCGCGGCGGTCGATTTCGCGCAGGCGGCGCTGGAAGTATTCGAGGTCGGGGGCCGGTTCGCCGGTGTTTTCCGCGGCTTCTTCGGCGGCGCGCTCGTCGGCATATTTCTGTTTGAGGGCTTCCCAGCGTTCTTTTTCGGGGTCGTAGAAGCGGGGCTGGTAGCGGAACTGGCGCGGCTTGGGGGTGTGGAACATTGGCATGGCTAGTCGCTGATTACGAGGTTCATACGTATGTCGTGGGGTTCCACGGGTATTTGGTCCATGAGTTGGAAGCCGAAGGCCAGGCCGATTTTGAGGGCGCCGGGTGTGGAGCGGAGGAGGCGGTCGTAGAATCCGCGGCCGCGGCCCATGCGGTTGCCCTGGCGGTCGAAGGCGACGCCGGGGACGATGATGAGGTCGATGGTGTCGAGGGCTGTGAATTCGGGTCCGGTGGGTTCGCCGATGCCGAACTGCTGGCCGGGGACGAGGCAGTCGGGGCCGGTGTATTGCCGCAGGCGCAGGTCGTCGCCGTCGACGCAGGGGAGGAGGAGTGTTTTGTGTTTGTGCCAGCGTTCGACGAAGGCGTGGGTCTGCACTTCGTCGGCCATGGACCAGTAGAGGAGGACGACCCGAGCCTGGCGGAACTCGGGTCGTTGTTCCACTTGTTGCATGATGAGGTCGCTCCGGCGGAGTTTTTCGTCGGGGCTGACGGCGGCTTTGAGGGCGCGCATGTGTTTTCTGACCTCGGATTTGTCCATGGTTGTCAGAAGGGTAGGTCGCCGTCGGGGTCGGACTGCATGGTGGGGGGGGCGGCGAACTGTGGGGCCGGGGCTTGGGGCTGAGCGGGTGCGGCGGCTGGTGCGGGGTTGGCAGCGGCGGCGGGAGCGGGTGCGCCGGCCCAGGCGTAGCCGGTGGCGGCTGGGGGCATCTGGCCGGGGACGAAGGGTTGGATGCGTGAGGCGCGGAGGTCGGTGTACCAGCGTTCCTGGAATTCGCGGCTTTCGGGGTTGAAGGTTACCTGCACGGGGGTGCCCATGGGGATGTTTTTGGCCATGGCGACGCGCTCTTCGCCGAAGGCGGTGAAGGCTACTTTGCGGGGGTATTCGCCGTCGGTTTCGATGACGAAGCCGCCGCGGATCCAGTGGCCGCGCTGCGACTCGCCCTCGACGTCGGGCAAAATCTGAATTAGTCGTCCTGTGATTTCCATTGTTTCTATCTGTTTTTGTTAATAATCAAGTTTTTATATGCGCTCGCGCGCGGGCGTTAATTGTACAAAGGTAGTAAAAATATCCGTGGTGGCAAAATATTTTTTTCAACACCGGCGGGCGGGGTTCTCCAGGGGAATGGTAGGGGTTCTCTAGGGTAATAGTTCGGCCCTTACACATTATTACCCATCGATGGGAAAATAGGGTTACTTTTGTTCGGGCAGCCGGTTTTGTTTCTCGCGGCGGATGTGGAGCACGAGGGCGGTGGTTTCGAAGAGGAGGTAGGCGGGGAAGGTGAAGGCGAAGGCGAGGGTGAAGCGCTGTGCGTGTTCGGGGCAGGAGAGGAGGTAGACGACGAGGAAGGCTGTGTGGAGGAAGAGGGAGGCGACGGTGATGGCGAGGAAGAGCTGGACGAAGCGGCGGGCGTCTTTCTGCATGCTGCGTGTGACGGCCCAGTGCTGGAGTGCGGTGACGACGCAGAAGTAGCCTGCCAGCAGCAGTGTGGAGCCCAGGGGCAGTTGCGGCAGCAGCAGGAATGCCACGACCACAACCGCCGTCAGGGCGGCGAGGAGCAACAGGTAGCGGCGCATGGTTTTCACTCGGCGAATTTCATCGTCTCCTTGGTGGTGAACTTCTCGCAGTAGTGGCAGCGGAGCTTGAGGTTCTCCTTGTCGACCACCTCGAAGCGCGTGGGCACCACTTCGGAGTTGGTGATGCACTTGGGGTTGGCGCAGCGGACGATGTTGTCGACGTGGTCGGGGATTTCGGCGGTGAACTTGGAGGCCACCTTGTAGTTCTCGATGTCGATGATGGAGGCGAAGGGGGCCACGAGAGCTATCTTGCTGATTTCGTCCTTGGTGAAGTGCTTGTTTTTGATTTTGACGATGCCTTTGCGGCCCAGTTTGCCGCTCTGGAGGTAGTTGCCGATGAGGACTTCGTCTTCGTATTGTTCGAGGCCGAGGATGCGGATGACCTGGTAGACGCTTCCGGTGGGGATGTGGTCGATGACGGTGCCGTTTTCGATGGCGGAGACGACCATTTCTTTCTTGGTTTCCATATTGTGATTGTTGATATGTTGATATGATGATAGGTTGATATGTTGAGGCGTTGATGGGTTGAACTGTTTTATCAACATATCAACCTATCAACGTATCAACGTTCATTTTGCTCCGAGGATGGCGGCCATGAGGGCTTGGCGGACGTAGACGCCGTTCTGGGCCTGCTGGAAGTAGTAGGCGTAGGGGGTGGAGTCGACGTCGGTGGTGATTTCGTTGACGCGGGGCAGGGGGTGGAGGATGCGCATGTTGGGCTTGCAGCCTTCGAGCATGGAGGCGGTGAGGATGCAGCTGTCTTTGACGCGCTCGTACTCCATGGGGTCGGGGAAGCGCTCGCGCTGCACGCGGGTCATGTAGATGATGTCGGCCGTGGGGATGACGTCGCGCAGGTCGGTGTACTGGTAGTACTTGAGGCCGGCGTTTTTGACGCTCATCTTGACGCTGCTGGGCATTTTGAGCTCTTCGGGCGAGACGAAGTGGAACGTGGCGCCGAAGTTGCACATGGCCTGGGTGAGGCTGTGGACGGTGCGGCCGTATTTGAGGTCGCCCACCATGGCGATGTTGAGGTTCTCGAGGGTGCCCTGGGTCTTGCGGATGCTGTAGAGGTCGAGCATGCACTGCGTGGGGTGCTGGTTGGCGCCGTCGCCGGCGTTGATCAGGGGCACGTTGGAGACTTCGGAGGCGTAGCGGGCCGAACCCTCCTTGGGGTTGCGCATGACGATGAGGTCGCTGTAGGAGGCCACCATGACGATGGTGTCGTGGAGCGACTCGCCTTTCTGGACGCTGGTGCCACCCGGGTCGGAAAAGCCGATGATGCGGGCGCCGAGCTGGTTGGCGGCGCTCTCGAAGCTGAGGCGTGTGCGTGTGGAGGGCTCGAAGAAGAGCGTGGCCACCACTTTGTCGCTGAGGATTTTCTGTTTGGGATTCTGCTCGAATCCTTCGGCGATGTCCAGCACCTCGATGTACTCCTGCTTGGAGAAGTCGGTGATGGAGATGAGGTTGCGTCCTTTGAGTGTGCTCATAATATTGTTGTTTATATGTTGATACGTTGATATGTTGATACGTTGATATGTTGATATGTTGATATGTTGATATGCTATTTTTGTGCGTCGAGGGCCAGCTGGCGGTTGGCCAGGGCTTCGGGGTGGGAGGGGTCGACGGCGAGGGCGCGGTCGAAGTATTCGATGGCGCGGGCATAGTCGGAGTAGTGGGTGAGCTCGATGTAGCCCAGGTTGTGCCACGCGTCGGCGCTGTTGGGGTTGATGTCGAGCAGCTGGCGGTAGAGGTCCTCGGCGGCGTCGTAGTTGCCGGCGTCCTGGTGGAAGAGGGCGAGGGCGTAGAGGGCATTGGTGTTGTTGGGTTCGAGCTGGATGGCGGTGCCGAGATATTCGGCGGCCAGGGGGTTCTGGCGGGTGGCATAGAGGATGCCCAGCTCCTCGAAGGCGGGGGCGTAGTCGGGGAACTTGTCGGTCACCTGGCGCAGCAGGTTGACGGCGCTGGCCGTGTCGCCCTTCTCCTTGTAGATGAAGCCCTTCATGAAGAGGGCGGTGCGGTTGTTGGGCTCGCGCTCGGTGACGGTGGTGAGGTAGCGGAGCGAGCGGTCGTAGTCGCGGCTGTAGAAGGTGATTTCGCCCAGCTTGAGCTGCACGTCGATGTTGTCCGGCGCCAGGCGCTCGGCGCTTTCGAGGGTGCGGTAGGCCTCTTCGATCGAGCCGTTGGCGAAGACGATGTCGCTCTTGGAGAGCAGGTATTCGAGGTTTTCGGGGTCGAGCTCGACGGCGCGGGTGATGTCGTAGGCGGCTTCCTTGACTCTCCCCAGGTTGAAGAGCACCTGCGCGCGGGCGGCCAGCAGGCGGTGGTCGTTGGGGTCGCGCTCGAGGCCGAGGTCGTAGGCTTCGAGCTTGACGCTGTCGCTCATCTCGGGCTCCACCTGCTTCTGGCGGCAGCCCAGGGCCATCAGGCAGCCGGCGGCGGCCAGGGCGACGAGGGCGGTGCGGAATGTGCTTTTTGTATTCATTATTACAGATTACGCGGAAAATGCGATTTTATTGCAGCAGGGTGGCAATCAAGTTATCAACATCTGTTAGTTTCTCCTGCCGAAGCACCTGGCGCGCCTGCAACTCGGTGATGGGCAGCGACTTCCATAGCAGGCACCAGTATTCCTTCGTCTTGCGGATTTGTGCCTGCTCGGTGGGGAAGACGGTGCGGATTTCGGCGATGAGGGAGCGGATGAAGTGGCGCACGCGGGCGGGGTCGTCGGTGCGGTCGCGGTCGGGCTGCAGGATGTCGAGCGGCAGGAGGGGGTTGTAGAGCACGCCGCGGCCCAGCATCAGGTCGGCCACCTGCGGGAAGCGCTCGCGGATGCTGCGGGCGAAGTGGGCGGTGGTGATGTCGCCGTTGTAGACGACGGGGTGGCGGATGAGCGGCAGGGCGCGGGCGAAGGTGTCGAGGTCCACCTGGCCGGTGTACTGCTGGCGGCCCAGGCGCGGATGGATGGTGACCGAGGCCAGGGGGTAGTCGTTGAGCACGGGGATGAGGGCGAAGAGTTCGTCGGTGGCTTTCAGGCCCAGCCGCACCTTGACACTCAGGCGCATGCCGATGGCGGGGACGACGCGGTCCAGCACCTGGCGCACCAGGTCGGGGTGGGGCAGGAGGCCGCTGCCGCGGCGCTTGCCGACCACCTTGCGCACCGGGCAGCCCATGTTCCAGTTCACCTCGCCGTAGCCCATCTCGCGCAGCGCGCCGCAGAGGGCGACGAACTCCTCCGGCTCGCGGCCGAGGATCTGCGGGATGACCGGCATGGAGCCCTCGTTGTTCTCCGGCAGCACGTCCTCCACAATCTCGCGGCTGATGCCCGAGCGGGCGGAGGAGATGTTGTGGGTGAGCGAGAGGAAGGGGCTGACGGCCAGCGCGATGGCACCCGGGAAGCAGCGCTCGTAGACGCGGCGGAACATGGCCTCGGTCAGGCCCTGCATGGGGGCTAGGATCATTAATTTTGAGTTTTGAATTGTGAGTTTAGAATTGTGAATTGTGAATTGTGAGTTATTTTTTCGACTTTTGGGGAGTGGACGTTTGGGGGTCGGTGGTGAGCATCTGGCGGGCGTCGTCGGCATGGGTGGCGACGAACTCCTTGAGCGACTCGGTCAGGCGGTTGCCGGTGGCGTAGACGGGGTGGTAGAGGATGGAGCGCTCCTTGGTCTCCGGCGTGATGAGGGCTTCGCCCTTGTCTATCAGCACGATGCCGTTCAGTATGACGGCCAGGATGCAGAGCGCCTTGCACATGCCGAGCAGGGCGCCGGCGATGTGGTTGAAGAGGCTCAGCTTGGCGGCTTTCATCAGGCCTTCGATGCTGCGGCCGAGGAGGTAGGCCAGCACCATGGCGCCGACAAAGGTGATGAAGAAGGCGATGAGGATGGCGCTTTCGCCTTCGAGGCCAATCAGTTCGGCCACCCACTGCGAGAGGTGGACCGAGGCCCAGATGCCGGCTATGACGCCGGCCAGGGTGGCCGCTTCGCGGACGAGGCCGCGCTTCCACCCTTTGAAAACGAGCCATGCCAGGGGGATGGCCAGCAGGATGTCGAGTATTGTCATGGGTCAAACTATATATAAACAAGCGCCCGACCTCGCAAGGACAGGCGCTCCAATAACACATTTTCTACTTCTATCGGTGATAGAAATAAGCAAGCACGTCATATATAACGAATGTTTCGTCATTTTGTTTCGTTTTTTTGCAACTTTTTTTCTACCGCGTTGATAATCAGTGTGATTAGTATTCCGACCACCACGCCGAACAGGGCGCCGCAGATGAGGTCGCCGGGGTAGTGCTTGCCGAGGTAGGCGCGGCTGTAGCTGGTGCCCAACGCCCAGAGGATGAGCAGGATGGAGGCCCAGCGGATGTTGCGGTAGCGGAGGATGAAGAAGGTGGCGATGGCGAAGGCGTTGGCGGCGTGCGACGACACGAAGCCGTACTGGCCGCCGCAGCCGGTGCGGAACATGCGCACCCCCTCCAGCGCGTGGCAGGGGCGGAGGCGTGCCACGGTGTCCTTGAAGAGGTGGACCGACCCTTGGTCGGCCGCCAGGAAACAGAGCACCACGCCGAGGGTCACGAGCCACCAGCGGCGCGGCTCGAGGCGGAAGGTGAGCAGGCCGGCGGCCAGCGCGATGACGATGGCCCACGACCAGTGCTGGCTCAGGGTCCACATTGTCCAGTCGAGCGGCACATTGTGGTGCTGGTTGACCCAGTGGAACCACTGGGTATCGAGTTCATTCAGTGCTTCAATCATCAGCGGTCAGTTTGCTATAAATCAAATCTTTGAGCTTGTCGATATTCTGGCCGCTAACGGCGCTGATGAAGACTGCGTCGACACCTTTGGGCAGGTGGCGGCGGAGCTGTTTCTCCATGTCGGAATCGATCATGTCGCACTTGGTGACGGCCAGGATGCGCTGCTTGTCGAGCAGCTCGGGGTTGTACTTGCGCAGCTCCTCGACCAGGATGTGGTACTCCTTGGCAATCTCCAGCTGCTCGCAGCTGACCATGAAGAGGAGGATGGAATTGCGCTCGATATGGCGCAGGAACCTCAGCCCCAGCCCTTTGCCTTCGGCGGCGCCCTCGATGATGCCGGGGATGTCGGCGATGCAGAACGAGCGGTCGTCGCGGTACTTCACAATGCCCAGGTTGGGCACCAGGGTGGTGAAGGGGTAGTTGGCAATCTCGGGCCGGGCGGCGCTGACGACGCTCAGCAGGGTGCTCTTGCCGGCGTTGGGGAAGCCCACCAGGCCCACGTCGGCCAGCACCTTGAGCTCTATGATCACCCACCGCTCCTCGGCGGGCTCGCCGGGCTGGGCGTAGCGGGGCGTCTGGTTGGTGGCGCTCTTGAAGTGGTCGTTGCCCAGGCCGCCGCGGCCGCCGCGGGCGATGATGAGCTCCTGGCCCTCCTCGGTCACCTCGCCCAGCTGCTCGCCGGTCTCGGCGTCGCGGCATACGCAGCCCAGCGGCACCTCGAGCACCTGGTCGGCTCCCATGCGGCCGGTGCGCAGGTTGTCGCCGCCGTTCTGCCCGTTCTCGGCGAAGACGTGCTTGGTGTACTTCAGGTGCAGCAGGGTCCACCGCTGCGTGGTGCCCCGCAGGATGACGTGGCCGCCGCGGCCGCCGTCGCCGCCGTCGGGACCCGCCTTGGCGTTGTATTTCACCCGCAGCAGGTGCGCACTTCCCGCGCCGCCCTTCCCGCTCCGCACCAGTATCTTGACGTAGTCTACAAAGTTAGAGGTCATTGCTTGTCCTATTTTCAAAATGCAAAAATACGACAAATCTCCGACATGGACAAATAAAAAAACATGCTGAAGCAACACAGCATGTTTTTTCTTCATCGCCGCACATCGCGAATCCCGGTTTCATATTTAAAACCGATTGGCCACCGCGACGCTCATTTGGCCGTTTGCAAAATCATTTGGCGTTGTGATGGTTCATTTTGTTTTTAGACTCATAACATTCTCCAACGTAGTATCGGTGTAAGTATGCCAAATTTCCAAAACAATTTGTTTGTAGTCGTCAAATAGTTGCTTCACAAATTCGATTTCAAAAACCAGCCGTAAGTCATTGGGGTCAGTTTCGGGATGCACTTCGTGCTTTGAGCCCACACGGGCAACCCTGATGAGGTACAAATCTCGAATGCCCTTCTTCTTTACATAGGGCATAAAATAGTAAAGGTGATTCAACTCAACTGTCGACGGAAAGTCTTTGCCCGTATAGTAAATTCGTGCGTCCTGTTCAAGATATGGTGCAACATTTTCATTTGTCACCAACGAAATAAGAACATTCTTCGAAATATCCAGGTTTTTCTCCTTGGTGGACTTGACTTTACGAAGTTTGTTGTGGATTATTTCATCGGGATGGGTCTGCTGCAAGTTGAACATGTCGATGGGGAATAGTTGCAGCGGAATCATATTTTTGGCAACTTGGTAGGCTTCCTCGAAGTGGCTTTCCTCATGTTCGCGGGCATCTATGTCGTTGAACAAGCGTATTAGCGAGCGTCCGATTGCCCAAGAAAGATTAACTGGTACGGCGTTGCCAATTTGTTTGTATTGGTCGGAAACTGTTCCTGAAAACATCCACTCGTCGGGGAATGTCTGTATACGGGCATATTCGCGGACGGTCAACGGACGAGTTTCCGTTGGGTGGCAACGTTCTGTCTGTTTCTGCGCCGGAGCGCAAGTGAGTGTCAAGGAGGGTTCGTCCATCGAAAGACGTCGAGCCATTCCGGTTTTTCCACCGCCAAGATAGAAACTGGCACCCATGAACTCTTTGGCTACATCTTCTGGCAAATCACGCCAGTCTCCACCTTCGGGCACCATAGAAAGAACTCTGCGTTTTTTTTCAGGATAGGTCTGCCCTTCAGATTCAGGAACATCTTTCTTGTATAGTTTTCCTTTGTAGAAAGCGTCTCGAAGGGTCATTATCCTCTTGTATGGGGCAGGCCAATGGAACTCAACGTATGGCGCAATATCGTTGCGAATGGCGACAAGAATAAGACGCTCTCTCTTTTGGGGAACTTGATACATTACAGCCTTCAGCACACGTGGTTCAACCAGAGTGTATCCCAACTCTGCAATAGCGTTGCGTATGACATTCAAAGTTCTTCCATCATCATGCGAGAGTAGGCCTTTTACATTCTCTCCCATAAAGACCTTTGGTTGTATTTCTTTGACAGCACGCGCAAGTTCAAAGAACAGCGTTCCTCTTGTATCGTTCAATCCTCCCTTTTTACCTGCATAAGAAAATGCCTGACAGGGAAATCCTCCCGAAACAAAATCCACTAATCCTTTTAGGGGCGTAAAGTCGACTTTGTGAATGTCGCCTTCTAGAACGTTCCAGTCAGGACGATTAATCCTCAATGTTTGAGAAGCCATTGGGTCTATTTCATTGAGAAGTATGTGCCGGAATCCTGCAAAATGCATTCCCAATGCCAACCCTCCAGCTCCTGCAAAGAGTTCAAGTGATGTAAAATCGCGAAGAGGTGTGACGTGCATTTCCTCTTCCCACTTGCTGTTGAGCATCATCTGGACAGGCTCTACATCGGTCAATTCCTCCATGTAAAAACCCATCTTTCCATTTTGAGAGTGAAAAGGATACATTCCGGTTTCACCCCATCGTTGAGTAGTGGCAATAGACGTACCTAGGATGTCTGCCAAGTTAGATGTTGATAAAAAAGTTCTCATTAAATGCCACCTTTCTCGTCGATTTCATTTGCTATTGCGTTAATTTTGGATTCTATCAACATACTGCCGTCAATGTGCTCCTCTTCTACCACCTCGCCAAAAGCTTTTGTAAGCCGATGATAAAAACGGTTGTCACCTGTCAAATGCTCCCAAAAATCTACACCGCAGTATACGGGATAGGTGGTATTGATTGTTTTGTAGTTGGCGGACAAACTTTGTCGTTCTCCATAAAGAACGCCAACAATCAAGTCGTCATCAGCCACACGTAGCCGATTTTGTCTTGCAATACCCTTGAAATTCTTGAAGTGTCCCAATATGGTGTCAATGTCGTCACGGTTTATTGTTTGAGGACCGGCCTTGCATTGACAGTATTTTGTTCTACCGTCAAGGGCGTCTTTAAATTCTATATCAATTCCTGGAACAGCAGAACCGCTACTGGTTATTTCCTTCAAACCAGCAATAAAAAACTGTATGTTTGCGCCAAAACTCGTGTTAATACTTGTACCCAAAACACGCGGATATACCAAAGCCTTTGCAAGCGACTTTGATTCCGTGTTTCCACAGAGAAAAGCTGCCAAATAGTTTATGAGAAACGGATTGATGTTGAAGTCTTTTAATGAAAGATTTTCTATGCCTTTAAGATGAGCAGGGATGATTATTTTTCGAAAATACTCTTTTCCTCTTTCAATAATGGAATCTTTGTCTTTGTTTGTCATAGTGCTAAAATTATTTCGTATGTGCGATATTTTTAAATTCTGCTACGTCTGTAGCTGATTTCTTTTGTATATGGAACTGCCGTCACCGTCTCCGGTGGCGGCAATTGTTGTCGCCCATGTTCAGCCGAGGGCTTCGCGGATGCGGGCGGCGATGGTGTCGACGGTGCCGAGGCCGTTGATGACGATTTTCTTGCCTTGGGCGGCGTAGTGCTCGGCGACGGGGAGGGTCTTGGTGCGGTATTCTTCGAGGCGGTGGGAGATGGTGACCTCGTTGTCGTCGGAGCGGCCTTGGATTTTGGCGCGCTCGAGGAGGCGGTGCATCAGCTCTTCGCGCGGCACCTCGAGGTCGATCATGCAGGTGACCTCGCGGCCGTGCTTGGCCAGCAGGGTGTCGAGGGCCTGGGCCTGGGCCACGGTGCGGGGGAAGCCGTCGAAGAGTATGCCGCGGGTGTCGGCGGCGATGGCGCGGTCCATCATCTCGATGACGATGTCGTCGCTCACCAGCTGGCCGTCGTCCATGAGGCTTTTGATGCGGATGCCCAGCGGGGTCTGGTCGGCAATCTCTTTGCGCAGGAGGTCGCCGGTGGAGATGTGGTTGAGGTTGTAACGCTCAACGATATAGTCGCTCTGGGTGCCTTTGCCGGCGCCGGGGGCTCCAAAAATGACTATGTTTTTCATCATTACAATGTATTGGGGAGTGAAAGGGAGTGAGAGGACTACTTTATTTGACGCTGACGATTTCGAGGTCGAACACCAGGGGCGAGTAAGGGGGTATCTGCTGGCCGGAGCCGCGGGGGCCGTAGCCGAGGGCGGAGGGGATGATGAGCTGCAGCTGGCTGCCGGCGGGCTGACCCTCGACACCTTGCTCCCAGCCGGGGATGAGCATGCCGCGGCCCTGGGTGTAGACCAGCGGCTCGTAGGGGCGGTTGGGGTTGTAGATGTCGCCTTCCTTGGCGTCGCTTTCGACGCTGGAGTCGAACATGGTGCCGTCGAGCAGGCGGCCGGTGTAGTTGACGGCCACTTCCTTGCCGGCAGCCACCTTGGCGCCGTTGCCGCGCTTCTTGACGATGACGTAGAGGCCGTCGGCGTTGGGCTTGGCGGTGATGCCGTTCTCGCTGACGTAGTCGGCAATCATCTGGGGTTCATTCTCCTGGCGCTGCTGGGCTGCGGCCATGAAGGCTTCGCGTTCCTCGTCGAGTTCCTCTTTGGTGACGATGTCCTGGAGGTTGATTTCGTAGTAGAATTTCATGCCGGTGCCGCGCTGATAGGTGGAGGGCATCTGCTCGGGCTGGAGGTATTTGGCCAGGGTGTCGGCCTCGATGGCGAAGGTGGCCTGGTCGCCGACGTGCATCATGAGGAGGCCTTCGTGCAGGTTGCCGGGGGTGTTGGGCACGGCCTGCATGATGCGGTCGGCATTGCCGACGTTGGTGAAGAGGGTGGTGGTGTCGAGCTTGAAGGTCATTTCGCCCACCAGCACGTCGCCTTCCTGCACCTGCTGTCCGGCGGAGTTCTGCTTGTCGAAGCGGTAGTGGAGGCCGCTGTCGGTGGTCTTGAAGCCCGCCATGCCGCCGCTGTTGCAGGCCGAGAGGAGTGTCATTCCCGCCACCAGGAGGGTGGCCATTTTTACTTGTCTTTTCATTTTGTGTTTGTTATTTGTTTATTTTATTGATTTACTGTCAGGTCATAGATGAGCACCATGCGGGTGGTGATGCGGTGGCCGTCGCCGAGGACGCCGTAGGCCTGCTCGGAGGGGAGGATGATGCGGGCGCGGTCGCCGCGGCGGAGGGTGCGCAGGGCGGCGTCGATGCCGCGGGTGGGCTGCAGGCGACCCACGACCACCGTGTCGGTCACGTTGCTGTAGACGCGCTGGCCGCCAAGGGCTTCGACGCTGTAGGTGATGCCGACGGTGTCTTCGTATTCCACCTTCGGCCCTGAGCCCGGTTGCACCACCATCACGCGCGGGCCGGTGGCGAGGCGCTGCATCTGCCAGCCGCGGCGCGACACGTAGGCGTCGATCTGGGTCTCCTCGCTGCGGGCGATGGTGCGGTTGGCGTCGATGAGGTTCTCTTTGAGGCTGTTGTCGGCGGCGGGTTGGAGGTCGAGCGTGGGCACGTCGCGGCAGGAGGCTGCGAGGAACATGCAGAGGATGGCGGAGAGGAGGCCGAGGTGGCGCTTGACTTTGGCGAGGGTGTCGGCCAGGGAGAGGCGGCTTGTGGCGCCGGCGGCGCGCTCGTGGCCGCCGCCGTCGAAGAGGTCGCGGGCCATGCGGTTCACATCATAGCGGGTCTTCGAGCGGAGGGAGAGGCGCACCTTGTCGCCCTCCTCGCGCAGGAGGATGGCGCAGTCGGTGTCGCGGAGGCGCATCACTTCGTTGACCAGGCCCGTGAGGTCGGGGCTGGCGACGCCGTAGGCCTGCATGTCGCGCTCGCGGATGGTCATCAGCGCGATGCTCTGCTCGGGGTGGATTTCCAGCAGGTGGCTCATGGCGTGGCCGAAGAAGCGGAGGCGTTCGGGGGTGAAGGTGTTGCGGATGCGGCGGTTAAGGTCCATGGGGTCGATGCCGCACTGCGAGAGGTGGGCGGCGGCGAGGTAGAGGCTGGCGTGGCGGTTGGAGTAGGCGAAGGTGCCGGTGTCGGTGCAGAGGCCGGTGTAGAGGCTGGTGGCGGCGTCGGGGCCGAAGGCGTCCAGGCCCCAGAGGTCGCGGCCGAGCCAGTAGACCAGTTCGCAGGCCGAGGATATGTCGGGGTCGACGACTTCCAGATTGAATTCTGAATTTTGAATTTTGAGGGGCGAGTGCTCGTGGTGGTCGATGAGGAGTCGGGTGCAGTCGGCGGCGCGCAGGAGGTCGGCCAGGCGGCCGGTGCGGCCGAGGTCGGCCAGGTCGAGGCAGACGATGAGGTCGGCCGCGGCGATGGCCTGGCGGCACTCGTCGGGGTGGTCTTGGCCGCTGAGGATGAGGTCGGTATGCGGTAGCCAGCGATAGTCGTCGGGGCATCCGTCGGGCAGGAGCATGGCGAGGCGGGCGGTGGTGTGGGAAGCGAGGAGGGAGTGGAAGCCGGTGAGCGAGCCCACGGCGTCGCCGTCGGCGTTCATGTGGGCCACCATGACGACGCTCCGCGCCCCCGCGAAGAGGGCACGCAGGGCGTCGGCGTCCCAACGGGCGCCGATTTCGGCAGTGTATTTATAGTCAATCACCATGTGTTTCAGTGTATTGCACGCTTTTTTGGCTTGCAATCCGACTGCAAATATACAAACTTTCCGCCGATTATTATATTAATTCCTAAAAAATATTGCTCTCCGACGGCAGGGGGGCGGTAGGGGAACGGTAGGGGTTCTCTAGGGGAATAGGAGGGCATTGTCCGCTATTGTCCGCCTGCCGGTCTGTCGGGTGGACAATAGCGGACAGGGGGTGGCGAAACCCTGCCGGAGCAATGGGAATGAGCTCTTATTTCCGCCGGAGGAGGACGACGTGCCCCACGGCGGGGTCGGTGGTGTCCACCGGGAGGTAGCGTTCCAGGGTGGACGAGTCGATGGCCGCCTCCAGCCGTCCGGTGTGCCCCACCAGCAGCCATAGCGGTGCATCGCTGCCAAGCGGCACGGGGTCCGGATGGTTGCGCCACGAATGCAGGATCGGGAATATGCGCGGGTTCATCTGCACGATGCCGTTCTGCGGCAAGGTGTGGTAAAAGTCATAGTTACAGTCTACTATGTTGTGGTTCCACACGCTGTCGCGTTCGCTGTCGGGTATGTGCGCAAAGAGTCGTGCCGCCTCGTCGCGCCGCAGCATGTCTTCCGCCTGGCGCGCGGGGCGGACGATGTCCATCGCGTTGTTGAAGGCCGTTGCCAGCGCCTCTTTGGCCACAATGTTGCGCTCCCACTGCACTGTCCAAAGCATCGAAAACACCACTCCCAGCACCAGCAAACTCCTGTTTTTCTGCGTCGTCAGCGCAGCAAAGAAGATGACCACGAAGGGCATCAGCACGATGTAATAGTAGTCGTTGAACCTGGGGCCGAACATCAACACCTCGAGCACGAAGGCCGGCACCAGCGCCCACAGCGCACGCCGCATCGGCGTAGCCGCCACCGCGGCGCCCACCCCCACAAGCATCATCACAAGGCACCAGCCCGGCACGCGCAGCAGAAAATTGCTGATATGGGATGCGAAGCCGCCGCTATAGACCACGTTGATGCCATAGATGCCATACCACATGCGGCTCAACGCTCCATGCGCCGCAAACCAAACCAGGACGGGCAACGCAATCGCCACGGCCCCAGCCATAAAGAGCAGTGCCAGACGGATGGCGTCGCGCCACCGGCGGCTCCACGCCAGCCACAGAAAAACGCCCGTCGCCATGCCGCCCACAAGGCCCACAGCGTCGTTGATACGGATGAAGAACATCCATCCGAATGCCAGTCCGAGCGCCACTCCGCAAAGGGTTACATTCCTGGCGCTGAAGTCTTTGAACAATCGCATTGTGGCCCACAGCGCCCAGGCGAGCATCGGAAGCATCCACTCCTCCGCCAGGTTGCCGTAGTGCATGATTGCGGCATAGAAAAACAGCATCGCCAGCAGCGAAAGCAACGCCTTGCCGGGGCTGGCAATGAGGCACGCCGACTTGTAGAGCAGCCATAATGTGACCGACATGGCGATGCACTGGAGGATGAAAACGCCTGTGTATCCGTGTCCTGCGGCATTGATGAAGAATAGGACTGGCCCTTTGCTGTCGAAAAGGTCCACATACGGGACACGACCCCGCAGAATGCCCAGCCCCATCTCGACAAATATGGCGCTGTCGAAGCCGCCGTGGACAAACAGCGGCGAGGTGGAAGTGGAAAAAAGCAGCAAAAACGGCACCGCAATCAGCGGAAAAATGCATGGAGACAGCCGGCTTCCGCAGACGGCGTCGACGATGGTCTTTATCTTGTTCATAAACAGGTTGTTATTGGCCGCCGAACTCCATGAGGTAGGCCTTGATGAAGTCGTCGAGCTTGCCGTCGAGCACGCCGCCCACGTCGGAGGTCTGGCAGCCGGTGCGGTGGTCCTTGACACGGCGGTCGTCCATGACGTAACTCCTTATCTGCGAGCCCCATTCGATTTTCTTCTGCGAGGCTTTGATTTTGTCTTTCTCCTCCATGCGGTGCTTCAGTTCGCGGTCGTAGAGCTGCGAGCGCAGCAGGCGCAGGGCGTTCTCCTTGTTCTTGGGCTGGTCGCGCGTCTCGGTGTTCTCGATGAGGATTTCCTCCTCGACGCCCGTGTAGGGGTCCTTGTATTGGTAGCGCAGGCGCACGCCGCTTTCCACCTTGTTCACGTTCTGGCCGCCGGCGCCGCCGCTGCGGAAGGTGTCCCACGAGAGGCGCGACATGTCAACCACCACTTCAATCGAATCGTCCACAAGCGGTGTGACACTGACACTTGTGAAGCTGGTCATACGCTTGCCTTGGGCGTTGAAGGGGCTGACGCGGACCAGGCGGTGGACGCCGGTTTCGGACTTGAGGTAGCCGTAGGCGAAGTCGCCTTCGATCTGCAGCGTGCAGCTCTTGATGCCGGCTCCTTCGCCGTCGAGCGAGTTGGAGATAACCACCTTGTAGCCATGCGTTTCGGCATAGCGTATGTACATGCGCATGAGCATCTCGGCCCAGTCCTGTGCCTCCACGCCGCCGGCGCCGGCGTTGATGGAGAGCACGGCGTCGAGGCGGTCGCTGTCGGAGCGCAGCATATTCTTGAATTCCAGCTCCTCCACTTTCTTCTGCGTGAGGGCAATTTGGGCGAGGAGTTCCTCCTCGGTGGCGTCGCCGGCGTCGAAGAATTCGCCCATCACCTCGAGGTCGCCGCAGGCGGCGTCGACGTCGTTATAGGCTGTCACCCAGCTCTTCCGGGCGTTGATGCCCTTGACGACCTTCTGCGCCTCCTTGGGGTCGTTCCAGAAGTCGGGGGCTTCGGTCTTCTTCTCTTCCTCGGCCACCCAGGCGTTGGCGGCGTCGATGTCGAGGAACTTGCGCAGCGCGTCCTTGCGCGCGATGAGGTCTTTTATCTGCTCTTGGTTGGTCATAGACAGGCAATAAAAAAGGGCAAGCTGATTATATCGCACCGCTACAACCAAACACCCTTGCTGTATTCCTACCCTGGGGGATTCAATGGGAGCTGGTCGTATAAGACTTGCCCAAATCTCTGTTTTCTTTCTCAAAAACGGAGTGCAAAAATACTACATTTTCGCGATATGACCAAATTTATTTTGTAAAGTGCTATAAAACAGGAAATAATATCTTGTGCAGAATAAATGGCATCTATGCATTAGGTGGTTCAGAATTCTATAATATCAGCAGTTATGGGTGAGTTGTGAGAACTCCGGCAAGGTGAGCACTTCGACTTTGGGGTAGGTTATCTGTTTCAGCACGTAGTAGTGGCGGTCGTTGGGAACAAGAAACCTGGCACCGGCAGCGATGGCACAGTCGACAAATCAAAAGAGGTCCAAACATGGTGGTAGGGACTTTTGGGAGGGATTACTTGGATAAGACAGTTGGTGTCGAGAACAATTCTCATGAGAGGCGGTGCAAATCCATGGAATTGATTTCATCAAGACGTTGCTGGTCCAGCACTCCGTTGTCCCACAGCTCGTTCAGACGGTCGTTCATGCGTTTGGCGTAGTGTTCGTATAGAACCTGATACAACTCCGTAAGTCCGCGCTTACTGCGGTTCACAGAGAACATTTGCAGCATGTGTACCTGCATGTCGTTGAATGTAGTGGTGGCTTCCATATTGTCGTTGATGAATTTGATTTTGCAAAGATACGAACTTTTTTCCACATGGGGGAAAAATATTTTGCTAGTAGGGGTCGACGTCGTAGTGGATGGAGACGGCGGAGAGGCCTTCCTGCTTGGCGAGGTCGTCGCCGATTTGGAGGATGACGCGCTTGGCGTCGGCGATGGGTTCGGAGCGTTCGAAGCGGAGGGTGAGCACTTTGAGGTAGAGGGCGCGGACGCGGCTCACGAGGGGATACTCGGGGCCCATGACGCGGCCGGCGAAGGTGGCGCGCAGCTGGGCGGCCATCCAGTCGGCGGCGCGGTCGAGCACATCGGACTCGCGGTGCTTGAGGGTGATTTCGATCAGGCGGTGGTAGGGCGGATAGCGGAAGACGCGCCGCTCCTGGATCTGCTCGTCGTAGAGAGCCTGGTAGTCGGCATCCACCACGTTGCCAATCACCTGGTGGTGTGGGTTGTAGGTCTGGATGATCACCTTCCCGCCGTCGCCGTGGCGGCCGGCGCGGCCGCTCACCTGGGTCATCTGCTGGAAGGCGCGCTCGAAGGAGCGGAAGGAGGGGTAGTTGATGATATTGTCGGCATTGACAATTCCCACCACGCTTACATGCTCGAAGTCAAGTCCTTTGGTGACCATCTGGGTGCCGACGAGGATGTCGATGCGGCGGTGCTCGAAGTCGCTGAGCAGTTCGAGGTACTGGTTTTTCTGCAGTGTGGAGTCGAGGTCCATGCGCGCCACGCGGGCATCGGGGAACATGATTTGGAGGTCCTCCTCGATGCGCTCGGTGCCTATGCCGGTCATTTTCAGGTGGGTGGAGTGGCACGCCGGGCATTCGGCAGGCACGGGGATGGAGTAGCCGCAGTAGTGGCAGCGGAGCGAGTTGGTGGCTTTGTGGTAGACGAGCGACACGTCGCAGTGGATGCACTGGGGTATGTGGTGGCAGTCGTCGCACTCGATGCGGAGGGAGAAGCCGCGGCGGTTCTGGAAGAGGATGGCCTGCTGGCCGGCGCGGAGGGCGTCGCCGACGGCGTCGAGCAGGGCGGGGGAGAAGTGGCCCCGCAGGCGGCCGGCGCGCTGCTCGGCCTTCATGTCGACCACCTCGACCTTCGGCAGGCTGAAGCCGCCGTAGCGCTGGCGCATGACGGCGAGGGCATACTTGCCCGTCCGGGCGTTGTAATAGCTTTCCACCGAGGGGGTTGCGCTGCCGAGCACCACCTGTGCGCCCCACATCTGCGCCAGCACGATGGCCGAGTCGCGGGCGTGGTAGCGCGGGGCGGGGTCGTACTGCTTGTAGGAGGGGTCGTGCTCCTCGTCGACGATGACCAGGCCTAGGTCGGAGAAGGGGAGGAAGGTGGCGCTGCGGGCGCCGAGGAGCACCTGGTAGCGGCCGGGGCCGGTGGCCATGGTGCGCTGCCACACCTCGGTGCGCTGGCTGACGCTGAAGCGCGAATGGTAGACGCCCACCTTGTCGCCGAAGTAGCGTCGCAGGCGGTTGATGAGCTGTGCCGTGAGCGCTATCTCGGGCAGAAGGAAGAGGGCTTGGTGCCCTTCCTGGATTGCCTTGTGTATCAGTTTGATATATACCTCGGTCTTGCCGGAGGAGGTGACGCCGTGGAGGAGGGAGACGGGGCGGTCGGCGGCGGCGAGGAGGTCGTAGGCGGCCTGCTGCTCGGGGTTGAGCCGGATGGTGTCAGGCGAGAGGAGCTGGCCGGCGTCGTAGTTTTCGAGGCGGCTTTCGAGGCGCTCCTCGACCACGAGGACTCCGTTTTTGATGAGGGTCTGCAGCGGGGAGCCCTGCGGCAGGTCGCGCTTGGGCACGGCTTCGCGGCCGAAATGCGACCGCTGGAGGTACTGCATCAGCAGCTCCACCTGCTTCAAGCGACGCTTGCGCTCAAGGTCGTTAAACAGTTCGCGCTGAGCCTCTTCCGAGCGGTAGGATTCGGCCAGTAGCAGGTAGGCCGAGCGGCGGGGGGTGAAGCGCTCGCGGAGCTCTTCGTCCATCATGACTATCTGGCGCTCGATCATGCCGCGGATGATGGGCATGATTTTTTGCACGCCGATGGCGCGGCTGATGTCGACCACACGCATGACGGGGTGGTCGGAGAGGAGCTGGACGATCTGCAGCTCGTGCTTGGAGAGTTCGGAGAGTTCGCCGGAGAAGTCGGGGTGGATGGCCAGGGCCGACTCGCTGGCCAGGCGGAGGCCCGAGGGGAGGGCTACGGCCATGACGTCGCCGGGGGAGCACATGTAGTAGCGCGCGAGCCACTCCCAGTGGTCGAGCTGGCGGGGGGTGACGATGGGGCTGGCGTCGAGCACGGCGAGGATGTACTTGCACTGGTAGCGCGGCTGCTCCTGATGCAGGCGGCGGACGAGGGCGGAGTACATCTTGCCGCTTTTCCGGCCGAATTGCACCACCACGCGCATGCCCACGGCGACGGAGGCGTTGTACTCCTGCGGCACTCTATATGTGTAGATGCCAGGGAGATGCAACGGCAGGAGGACGTCGACATAGTATACTTCGGTGGTGCTCATTTCGGGGTGCAAAATTACGAAATAAAAATGACATGGGGATGGCCGAATTTCGGCTTTCGGGAAGTAGGATTTATTTTTGAAAAAAGGTCGAAAAAAGGGTCAAAACGGCAGGGTTGCAACTGGCACATAAACAGCACTTTGTACCGCTCCCCTTTTTCTCCCCTTTTTCTCTTCTTTTTATATGGTAGGAGAAGGGTGGTGGCAAAAAAAAACTGCCGTCCGGGGACGGCAGCGCAGTATGAAAAAAAACATTTTGGGGTTACATCACCATGACGATGCGGAAGCCGGCGACGCTGCTGCGTGGACCTGCGGCGGCGCCTTGGGTGTTGGAGAGTTGGCAGCCTTCGGCGGAGGAGTTCCAGCCGCCGCCGCAGAGGCCGTTGGTGCAGTATTCCCATACGTTGCCGCTCATGTCATAGAGGCCCAGTTCGTTGGCTTTTTTGAGGCCGACGGGGTAGGTGTGGTGCTTCTGGAGGTTGACGTTGCCGGCGTACCATGCCACGTCGTCGATTTCGTTGCTGCCGGCGTACTTGATGGTGTCGGAGGTCATGAGCTGTCCGCCGCGGGCAGCATAGAGCCATTCGGCGACGGAGGGGAGGCGGAAATTGAGGCCGGTCAGCGAGCGGAGTTCGGCACAGAAGGCCTGGGCTTCGGCCAGGGTGACCATTTCGACGGGGTGGTTGCTGCCGTCGGGGAAGCGGCTGGGGTTGGTGTCCATGATGGCCTGGAAGAGGCCCTGGGTCACCTCGGTGGCGCCGATGTAGTAGTTACCGCTGGCGGCGCCGGTGACGAGCACCATGTCGAAGGAGTTGCCTTTGACGACGATGGACTGTTTTTCGACACCTGCGACGGGGTAGGCACGGCCGGCGGAGGAGTCGTCGTTGTCTTTGTTGCAAGCCGAGAAGGCGACGAGGCACGCCAATGCAGCGGCGGTGAGAGTGAGTTTGGTGGTTTTCATTCGTTCAGTGCCTGTTGTATACCATCGGCCCGTCGGTGTTAGTCTGCCACTGGCTCGGGGTGGCGTGGTGTCCAAAAACGAGAAAGTGGAGCCTCCGAACTACGCCCCGAACCATTCAGAAGGGCAGTAAAATCGGCTTTCTCGGCAGATTTCAACTCATTGAATTGCGGCTGCAAAAGTACGAAGTTTTTATGAATTGGCAAAAAATTGTTGATGATATGGCAAAAATGTTGTATTTTTGCACTTTATTTTTGAAACAATAAATATATAATATATGGCTATTACAGACGCACTTACACAGGCGGTTGCGGCGGCGCTGAAGTCGCTCTACGGCATCGAACAGGAGGCTGGAAGCATCCAGCTGCAAGATACGCGCAAGGAGTTTGCCGGCGATTACACGCTGGTGGTGTTCCCCTATGTGAAGCAGGCTCGCAAGAGCCCCGAGGCGGTGGCCGCGGAGCTGGGCGAGGCCGTGAAGCAGAGCCTCGGCGAGGTGAGTGGATATAACGTGGTGAAAGGATTCCTTAACTTCGAGATCAGCGACCGATATTGGGCCCAATTCATAGCCGAGAGGGCAGGGGAGAGCCGATACGGGCTGACGGATGCCGGCACGGAGGATGCTCCAGTGGTGGTTGAATACAGCAGCCCTAACACCAACAAACCGTTGCATTTGGGCCATATCAGAAACAATTTGCTGGGCTGGTCGGTCAGCCGCCTGCTTGAGGCCACGGGGTCGAGGGTGAAGAAGGTGAATCTGGTGAACGATCGCGGCATCCACATCTGCAAGAGCATGCTCGCCTGGCAGCGCTACGGCGGCGGCGAGACGCCCGAAAGCAGCGGCATGAAGGGCGACCACCTGGTGGGCAAATACTATGTGGAATTCGACAAGCACTATAAGGAAGAGGTCAAGCGGCTGATGGAGAGTGGGATGGAGGAGGAGCAGGCCAAGCGCGAGGCCCCCATCATGCAGGAGGCGCAGGCGATGCTCAAGCGCTGGGAAGAGGGCGACGCCGAGGTGCGTGCCCTGTGGGAGAAGATGAACGGATGGGTGTACAAGGGCTTCGACGAGACCTATGAGCGCCTCGGCGTGGGCTTCGACAAAATATACTACGAATCGAACACCTACCTGCTCGGCAAAGAGCTCGTGCAGAAGGGATTGGATATGGGCGTGCTGTTCCGCAAGGAGGACGGCTCGGTGTGGTGCGACCTCACGGGCGACGGCCTCGACCAGAAGCTGCTCCTGCGCCGCGACGGCACGAGCGTATACATGACCCAGGACCTCGGCACAGCCCTGCTGCGCCACAAGGACTTCGGCGCCGAAAGGCTCATCTATGTCGTCGGCAACGAGCAGGACTACCACTTCAAGGTGCTCAAACTGATTCTGGGCAAGCTGGGCTTCGAGTGGGCCGACAAGGTCTACCACCTGAGCTACGGCATGGTGGAGCTGCCGAGCGGCAAGATGAAGTCGCGCGAAGGCACGGTGGTCGACGCCGACGACCTGATTGACGAGATGGAACGGACGGCCGAGGAGATGAGCCGCGAGCGCGGCAAGAACGACGAGCTGACGCCCGACGAGCAGCGCCACCTGTACCACATACTGGCCTTGGGTGCACTCAAATACTTCATCCTCAAGGTGGACCCGACCAAGAATATGCTCTTCAACCCGGCCGAAAGCATCGACTTCAACGGCAACACCGGCCCCTTCATCCAGTATACCCACGCCCGCATCCGCTCCATTGTGCGCAAAGCCGGCGAGTGGAAGGTGGACAATTGGAATGTGGCGATGAACGAGAAGGAGAGGGGAGTGGTCAAGATCCTGCATGCCCTGCCGGCCACGTTGCAGCAGGCCGCCGCGGCCTACAGCCCTGCCATGGTGGCCAACTACGCCTATGACCTGGCCAAGGCATTCAACAGCTTCTATCAGGACACTCCCATCCTGAAAGAGGAAAACACCGAACTGAAACAACTGCGCATCGCACTCTGCCAGTTTGTGGCTAACGCACTGAAAAACACTATGGATATTCTTGGCATAGAGGTGCCGGAAAGGATGTAAATGAGACAATATACCCATCAGATAGATGTGCCGGCCTACCTCTGCGACCGCCAGGACCGACTGCACCCCTGGGCGGCCATACGCCTTTGTCAAGAGGTGTCGGAGGCTCATAGCAAGGCAACCGGCATTGGATATGAGGAACTTCTGAAAAAGAACCGGATATGGATTATTTCGCGCGCGTACTATATTATATATAGGCGTCCAAAGGACCACGAAGAGATTATGTTAAGTACATGGTCGCGTGGGAACGACGGACTGTTTGCATTCCGCGACTATCGCATGGCCGCGCCGACGGGAGAGACCTTGCTGTCCGGAACGACCTATTGGCCCATGATTGACTACACAAGTCGGCGCCCTCTTAGAATCAAAGAGGAGTTGGGCGACTATCCGTACCACATGGAGGATGCTACCAACCACAGCGAACTGCAACGCCTGCGGTTGCCAGACATGAGCGAGCCCGACGACACTCTGCAGCGCACAGCGCATTACTCGATGATAGATCACGCACAGCACGTAAATAATTCAGAATATGTGCGTCTGATTTTTGACAGCCTGATGCAGACGGACTTCGACCTGGACCGTCCGTTCAGTCTCGAACTGAACTACAACCACGAGACACAACCCGGCGACACGCTCTCACTTTTGCATAAACGGACCGACGGTGCGGACTGGTTCCAAATAACGAATTCTCGTGGACTTAGCGTAACGGCCAAAGTGTCAGCGCTGTAAATAATCAATATCGGAGTTATGTTAAGTAGGGTGTATTGAGATAATGCACCCTACTTGTTTTATATTCTATATACCAGACAACGATGCTAAAATGTGAGGGCGTCGAGGATGGCTTGGCGGTCGATGTGGCAGAGGTGTTTGAGTTGGGGTATAGAGCCGTGGGGGATGAACTGGTCGGGGATGGCGAGGATGTGGAGGCGGTCGACGATGGCAGGATGGTGCTGTGCGAAGTGTTCGGAGACGGCTTCACCGAAGCCGCCGAGGCGGACGCCGTCTTCGACGGTGACGATGCGGCGGTAGTTGGCGGCGGCTAGTTTGTCCAGAAGGTTGGTGTCCAGGGGTTTGAGGAAGCGCATGTCGTAGACGGCGGCGGAGATGCCCTGTGACAGCAGCTGGTCGGCGGCGTCGAGGGCGTCGTTGCAGGGGTGTCCGAGGGCGAGGATGGCCACGTCGGAGCCCTGGCGTAGGAGGCGCCCCTTCCCTATCGGGATTTCTTCGAGTGGGCACTGCCAGTCGGGGTGGACGCTGGCACCGCGGGGGTAGCGGATGACGACGGGGCCGTGGCCGGGGAGCTGCGCGGTGTACATCATGCGGCGGAGTTCGTGGTCGTTGCTTGGGGCGCAGATGGTGATGCCGGGTATGGGGCGGAGGTAGGCGAGGTCGAAGGCGCCGTGGTGAGTGGGGCCGTCGTCGCCGACGAGGCCTGCGCGGTCGAGGCAGAGGACGACGGGGAGGTCCTGGAGTGCGACGTCGTGGATGACCTGGTCAAAAGCGCGCTGGGCGAAGGAGGAGTAGATGTTGCAGAAGGGGATCATGCCTTGTGCGGCGAGGCCTGCGGCGAAGGTGACGGCGTGCTGCTCGGCGATGCCGACGTCGAAGACGCGGTCGGGCATGGTTTGCTGCATGATGTTGAGCGAGGAGCCGGTGAGCATGGCTGGTGTGATGCCGACGATGGCTGGGTTGCGCTCGGCGAGTTCGACGATGGTGTGTCCGAAGACGTCCTGGTAGCGGAGGGGTTTGCCGGGTTCGGCGTGCGAGATTTGTTCGCCGGTGAGTGCGTCGAACTGCCCCGGGGCGTGGTAGGCGATGGGGTTGCGTTCGGCCATGGGGAGTCCCCTACCCTTTCGTGTTACGACGTGGAGGAGCATGGGGCCGCCGAGTTGCTGGAGGCGCTGGAGGATGTCGACGAGGGCGGGGATGTCGTGTCCGTCGACGGGGCCGAAGTAGCGTATGCCGAGGGCTTCGAAGAGGTTGGTGTTGCCGAGGGCGATGGTTTTGGCGGCGTGGGTGAGGCGCTGGAAGAAGGAGCGGGAGCGTTGGCGGAGGCCGTCGTCGGTGGTTTCGAGGCGCTGCCAGACCTGCTCTTTGAGGCGGTTGTAGCGACGGGAGGAGGTGATGCGAGTGAGGCTTTGGTTGAGGCCGCCGACGGCGCGGTCGATGGAGATGCCGTTGTCGTTGAGGATGACGAGGATATTGGCGCGGGAGAGGCCGACGTTGTTGAGTGCTTCGAAGGCCTGGCCGCCGGTGAGAGAGCCGTCGCCGATGACGGCGATGTGGCGGCGGGAGGTGTTGCCTTGGAGGCGTGAGGCGACGGCCATGCCGAGTGCGGCGGAGATGGAGGTGGAGGAGTGGCCGGTGCCGAAGGCGTCGTAGGGGCTTTCGGACATTTTGGGGAAGCCGCTGAGGCCGCCGAAGGTGCGGATGGTGGGGAACTGGGCGTAGCGGCCGGTGAGTATTTTGTGGGCGTAGGCCTGGTGGCCGACGTCCCAGACGAGGCGGTCGTCGGGGGTGTTGAAGAGGTAGTGGAGTGCGACGGTGAGTTCGACGGTGCCGAGCGAGGAGGCGAGGTGGCCGGGGTGTGTGGAGAGGGTGTTGATGATGTAGGTGCGCAACTCGTCGGCCAGGGGTTGGAGCTGGCTGAGGGGTAGCTGTTTGAGGTCGGCCGGGGAGTGGATGGAAGAGAGGGACATGGGGATGGCTAGAACTTATAGGCGGGTTGTTGTTTTGGGAGGGGTTCGAATTCTTTGTTGAGGCGTTTGTCGGCGAGGCGGCCTTGGGCGCCTTTGCGGAGTTCCCATTTGCCGTCGACGAAGGCATAGGCGAGTTCGACGCCTGAGGGCATGTAGTAGTGGAAGAGGCCTTCCATGCCGGGGGTCTGGGGTTCGACTTGGTCGAAGATGAGGAGTTGCTCTTTGTGGGTGTGTTTTTTTTCGACGGTGCGGTGGCGGTTGGTGCCTTTGATTTTTTCGCGCACGCGCTCGA
>Ga0256406_1000524_pt1 | contig 69346 bp, 61 predicted proteins | sample RumenRJG_03DNA_FD_185986 | JGI IMG/M metagenome (GOLD analysis project Ga0256406, IMG submission 185986) | Bovine rumen microbial communities from Lethbridge, Alberta, Canada - RJG_03 | ecosystem: Host-associated > Mammals > Digestive system > Stomach > Rumen | place: Canada: Alberta | collected... | reverse complement strand
GCACATGCCCAAGGATGCCATTTCTAAGACGCATTAACATTGGTTTGGAATTAAACGGAAATCAAGTTTGTGAAAAATTAACGCGGTAGGTACACGCATCATACTGGGGGGTGCTGAGTAGTTACTCTTGCTCTTTATCGCTTTAAATTTGCTTAATGCTTTGGCTACACAAAAGCCCATCAAGGTTTGTGCAATGGCCGAAACGGTGCTGAGCAATCCCTCGGGGTCTACCGGGCTCTTATGGTACATGTGAGAGTAACCCAGCACTGCGCGGTCGCTTATAGAAAGTATATTGGTTTGTGCATCATAGTACCATCCCGTAGGATAAATAACCAGTGTATAGCCAACCAGCAATAACAGCACCAGCGCAGGCAACCATTTGTGCGGACAGCTAAGCACTATTAATGACGTAAAGAAATAGCAAAGGGCAATGCGCTGCATCACACCCATAATGCGAAGATGGCCAAAATCAAGAGGATTGCCTTGCAATGCCATGTCAAGGTAATTAAGCAGCAAACCTATAAGAAACAGCTTCCACGTTCTGTTCAGCAATTTGCGCGACACCACACCCGACCATTTGAACTCAAATTTACGTAAACTCAGCCAGGTGGTTACTCCTACTATAAACAGAAAGGTTGGGAATACAAAGTCGGCCAGCGTGATGCCATTCCATTTGCTATGGGTAAGCAGAGGGAAAATATCGTTGCCGGCACCATTGTTAACGAAGATCATCAGGGTTACCGTCAATCCACGGAGTATATCCAGACTGTAAAGTCGTTTGTTTGGGTTCATTGTGATTGTTTGCATAAGAATTTAATAACTTCGTTGGCCATCGTTATGGAATTGCCGTGAGGGCTGGCATCGTAGGCATTATGCTGCCTGGTCCAGGGAGCTTCAAGCGCATACCAGTCAATTTGCGGCTCATGTGGCAGCGCATCTTTAAACAGTTCGGCTGCAGTTTTATTATTGCCCACGCCCAATGCAGCCTCTTTAGGTTTGCTGTCACTCTGCAATTCAGAGCTTAGCACGGCAAGGAATTTCTGCCACCGAGGCAGATAGAAATCCTTTAGCAAACCTTGCCATTCTTTGTGTGCATAGTCACGCAGCCCGCCTTCATCGGCACATTTCCGGTTTCCCCAGGTGGTTATCTGTACCCGGGCATTCCATTCGTAGAGCTGTTGTTCCGCCAGCGTTGTACCAGCCGCCCTGGCCCTTGCAATCCAAGTACCCAGCCGGAACTCCCGACGTGTGCCCAACAGTGAATCTTGCAACATCAGCATGTGAATGAAGCGTGCAGAATCGACCGAAAATGATTTACGGCTGAAGCCTTGATAAGAGGCTATCATTCTAAGATACTGCAAGCGTGCCTGGTCGTCCATAGCCTGTCGGGTAATATCAACCAGGTCGTGCAAATAATTATCATTGTTTGCGAACTCAGCCGATGCCGAAGCAAACAGCCGGGCTGCCTCTAAGGTAGCTGCCGGATCATAGTAATTATGCATCTTGCTCCAGCTCTTCACCTGGAAGTTATGCAGCGACGGGCGCCCGTCAAAAATGCTCTCGTGAGGCCCTTGCTGATTATTGCCTGCAGGGCAATTGTAAATGGTGCTTGCCAACAGCTGCCACGCACGGTGTATGCTGTCGTTGGCATGCCCATAACGGGCATCAGCATAACGCTCTACCCACGATTGTTTGCTTGGTATAGAGTCCATCCACGGCAGTTCAGTCATCAGTTCGAACATCACGGGGTTGTTCTCTATACCTTCCATTGTCAGCCCTGTACCTGTGAGATGCGTGTTTTGCAAGGCCAGCTTCCAGTTGCCCAGCAATTGGTCCATTCTGCCATGAAGGCCCACATTGGCTCCAAAGTTCTCCAGCATACAAAACACCCACGGATGTTTGCCATAGCCTTCAGGTCGTCGCCATACAGATGGAGCACCAAACATGGGCCGGCATTCCGAGAACAAGTCAAGTATGAGTACATCGCCTGAAGGCAGACTGTCTATCATTTGTGGTCGTGGATTCTCCGTCCAGCCCTGTACAACCCAAACGGCTTTGTTGTTGGCTCGTTTCATCGCACTCAGTAAGCTTTTGCCAGCCGCGGCATAATTCACGGTACTGTCATCGGCCGACTCATGGAATGGGTCGAACGAATAATAGTCAGCTTTGCCATAAAGCCGAGTGAGTTCATTGTAATACATTTGGGCGATAGACGCAAAATGGCTGTCCTCGGCACTTAAGTTGGCAGGTCTGGTATACCCATTCCAGGTGCCACCAGGTGTTGCTTCCAGATGAAGTCTCTCCATTGCGTCGTGTGGAAGCATTCCGCAGTAGCCTGGTAAAACAGGGCTCATGCCAAGCGTACGTTCTCTTTGCAGTATTTGCTGCTGCAACCTCTGCTGCCGGGTGAACCAGGAATCAGGAAGTGGGCCTCCCCAACCTTCAAGATTATTCATGGCCCACCATGCCAGGAAGGCCGGACCGGCGATAAAGCGTTTAATTTCTTGCTGACTATAACCCAACTTCTTCAGCATATTGCGCCACACGCACTCCTCGCCTGTTGCAGCCAATGGCATGTTTATACCGTGCAAGGCCATCCAGTCAATCTCTTCCTGCCAGCGGTTCCAATCCCAAAATGGCATGGAATACGAAAAGGTGCAATAGTTAAAGTAATAACGATGAGTGCCTTTGGCTACATGGCGTTCAATGCGCTGCACGGGTGGCAGCACGTTGGGCAGATGCTCATGCATATGGTTCCATCCCAAAAAGATGTGAGCCGTGTACTTAAGGTACCAGTTTATTCCCATGGCAATGCTTACCCAAGAGTTGCCTCTTACGCGTATTTTATTCCCTGCCTGCGATAGTTCAAAGAAGTCTTCGCTGCCCGCCTGCCTTTCTATCACAAACTTGCTGGCGGCACCTTTGTCTATTCTGTTCAGCAATTCATCTATCGGAGTGGCAGCTACAGCAACGTTCAAGTGCATCTGCAGCCAAAGGATTAAAAAGAAAAGGATTTTCTTCATGGTTTGTTTTTTATTAAAGGTAACCAGTTCTTCTCGGCTTCACTAATACTGCCGTATTTTAACAAAGCTTTTTTCACTTCATCGTAAGAGCCGCAATCTGGATGAAAAGCCATGAAGGTTCTTACCGACCGGTTAATAAGTTTCTTATTCAGCAAGCGTGCATTCGTCATACGGTTGCCCTTTACCCTGCCCAGTCTAATCATGGTTGTTGTACTAATCATGTCAAGAACCATCTTCTGTGCTGTGCCAGCCTTCATTCTGGTACTTCCAGTAACATACTCTGGTCCGGTAATCACCACCACCTTAAAATCAGCTTCTGCGGCAATAGGAGTACCAGGATTAGCCACTATGCAGCCTGTTGCGATGCCGTTGTGCCTGCATTGCCGCAAGGCTGCCAGTACAAAGGGGGTAGTGCCACTGGCAGATATGCCTATTACTATATCTTTAGCCGACACATTTTTCGCCTGAAGTTGCTGCCAGGCATTCTCTGTATTATCCTCTTCCATTTCGTGGGGACTGGTAATATTGTTAATTCCCAGTGGAAAGATGGCGTCTACCCTACCCTTTTCAATACCATAGGTGTTATAGGTTTCTATACTGTCGAGCACAGCCAGCCTTCCGCCAGTACCGCATCCGCAGTAAAACAGTCGCCCACCCTGACGCAGATGGTTCACTACGCATTGCGTAAGACGTGTAATCATGGGCAAGGCACGGCGTACAGTCCATGCTACGCTCAAGCTTTCCAAATTTATCTCATCTAAGATGGTTGCCACCGACTTATCTTGCAGATCGTCATACATTGACGGCAACTCTGTAATTTTAGTCAACATGCCTTTGCTTTTTCTGCAAAGTTAATAAAAAAATCAGGGTTCTTCCCACAAATCACATAATTTCATACCAACATTATGTCGTCATTTCTCTTCGAAAGCAACAAAACAACATAGAAGGCCATCCAAAACATAAGGCAAAAACAAAATAACATCTATGAAATTTTGCAGGTTCGGCAACTTAGTTTAACTTTGCAAGCACAATACAGATTACATTATTATATGAACAATATTAAGCGAATAGTACTTACGGGAGGTCCATGCGCCGGAAAAACCACGGCCCTGGTTAAAATCATTGATCACTTTTCAAGCCTTGGCTTTAAGGTATTTACTATTCCGGAAATCCCCACTCTGTTCTTACAAGGTGGCATGGATTACCTCACATCCAACCGGAAGTTCTTTATCACAGGTGAAAAAGCCACTCTGCAAACCCAGCTGTTCCTTGAAGACAAGTTCATGGAAATGGCTTGCAGTTCGGGCAGCAAGGCATTTATTGTGTGTGATCGCGGTACGATGGACATATCGGCTTACATGGATGAATCACTATGGCAAGACATCACAAAAGCTGTTGGTACCGACAACAGCCAACTGTTCCAGCGTTACGATGCCGTTCTGCATCTGGTATCGGCTGCCGATGGCGCAGAGGAGTTCTATACTACTGCCAACAACAAGCAGCGAAGCGAGGGACTTGAAGGCGCCCGACGACTTGATAAGCGCATCACCGAAGCGTGGACAGGTCATCCGCATCTGCGCGTCATCAACAACCACGAGAACTTCGACAATAAAATAAAGAGAGTTATTGCCGAGATTTCGAACGTACTCGGACTACCCCAGCCTATCGTTGAGGAGCGCAAATACATTGTTACCACACAAGGTGACATGCCTGATACCAACATAAGCAAGATAACACAAACCTACCTGGTATCCGACCCCGATTGTGAAGTAAGGCTCCGCAAACGCGAATGGGCCGATAAATGCATCTATGTTCATACTATTAAGAAGCAAGTTTCAGCCAAAGAGCAAGTTGAAACCGAAAGGCAAATCAACCATAATCTCTACGATCAGTTGCTGCGTCAGGCCGACCCTTATCGCCACACCATAACGAAAATACGTAACAGTTTTATCTGGAAAGGCCAATTTTTTGAACTCGACACCTATCAAGAGCCAGTAAGCGGACTGCAAATTCTGGAAACCAAAGGCATCACTCCACAGGAGCAGGTAAACTTTCCACCGTTCATAAAAGTAGAGCAGGACATTACCGGCAACCCACAATACGAAAACTACAACATTGCCCTTGGTCACCGATAAGTCGTTATTGTCCAAAACGTCAGTTCGTGCTCTGTTGTATACAAATAGCACACTTTGGTTGCACACTCATTACCACAAGTGAGCAAAATCGGCGCAAGATGTATTAAAAACTCTTAATTTACTTAGCTTTTGTTACAAAGCAACCGTTTTTTTGTTTACATTTGTAATGCACAACAGAAGTTAGGATATTATGGAACAAAGAGTTATTATATCACAGAACTTGAAAGAAGCCATCGCCATGGCAATATCTGAGTGCGAGCACGACCATGTGTTTGTACTTACCGACGAGCATACCGAACAGCAGTGCTGGCCTGTTATATCCGATTACTTCAGTTTGAAGCATGCCTGCAAGATAGTTATTCCTGCCGGCGATAACCACAAGAATATCAACAGTCTGGAGCATGTGTGGATGGAACTTGGTCAAAATGGTGCCACACGACACAGTTGCCTTATCAATTTAGGCGGTGGTATGGTTACTGATCTGGGAGGGTTCGCTGCCTCTACATTCAAGCGAGGCATCGACTTTATAAATATTCCCACCACCCTGCTGTCTATGGTCGATGCATCGGTTGGCGGAAAGACGGGCATCAACTTCAACTCACTTAAAAACGAGATTGGTGTTTTCAACGATTCCAAATTCGTAATTCTTGATACAGAATTTCTGAAATCGCTTGATACAGAGAACTTGCGCAGTGGTTATGCCGAAATGCTAAAGCATGGATTGCTGAATGGCAACCAGATGTGGGCTCAGCTTTTGAACTTCAATATCTGCCATCCTGACTTTACCGAGCTACAGCAAATGGTGGCCGACAGTGTACAGATAAAAGAACAAATTGTAAAGAAAGACCCACACGAAAAAGGTCTGCGCAAAGCGCTCAATCTGGGTCATACCGCCGGCCATGCCTTCGAAAGCTTTTCGTTGCGCCGCAAACCTATACTTCACGGCTACGCAGTGGCCTTTGGGCTCATAGTTGAGTTGTACCTCTCGGTCATGAAGATGCATTTCCCCACTGATAAGATGCGGCAAACCGTACAGTTTATCCGGGAAACTTATGGTAGTTTTAACATTACCTGCAACGACTACGACGAATTGCTCGAACTGATGCGGCACGATAAGAAGAACACCAATGGCATAATTAACTTTACACTTCTGAAAGATGTAGGCAAGGTTAAAATTAACCAGACAGCATCAGATGAAGAGATAAAAGAGGCACTTGACTTCTTTCGAGAAGGGTGAGCGCCTCACAAATAGCCTTACTACAACTTAAATAAATTTACCTTAGATACACATGAAGAAAATCTTATTATTACTTTTACTTGTTGTTTCATTACAGGCAAGTGCACGCCTCTATAGTGGTAACCCCATACTGGCAGGATTTCATGCCGACCCGGAAGTGATGTACTCGCATGTAACCAACCGCTATTACATATACTCTACCACCGACGGTCTTGATGGCTGGGGTGGCTGGTACTTTACCTGCTTCTCGAGCAGCGACCTAACGCGATGGCGCTATGAGGGTGTTGTGCTCAATCTGCCACGCGACACACGCTGGGCCAGCGGCAATGCATGGGCACCTGCCATTGACGAGAAGCTGGTCGACGGCAAATACCGTTATTATCTTTACTACAGTGGCGAGGCAGGTCACGGCAAAGCCATTGGCGTGGCTGTGAGCGACAGTCCAACCGGTCCGTTTAAGGATTTCGGCAAACCCATTGTCGACGAGCGCCCACAAGGTGTAAGGGGCGGACAGCAAATAGATGTTGATGTGTTTACCGATCCAGATACGGGCAAGAGTTATTTATACTGGGGCAACGGATACATGGCAGGTGCTGAGCTCAACGACGACATGACGTCGATAAAGCCTTCTACTGTAACGGTGCTCACGCCCAAAGGCGGCTCGCTGAAAGACTATGCTTACCGTGAAGGCACCTATGTGTTCAAACGCAATGGCATATACTACTTTATGTGGAGTGTCGACGATACCGGCTCGGCCAATTATCATGTGGCTTATGGCACCTCAAGCAGTCCACTTGGCCCCATCACGGTGGCTGTCAACCCAGTGGTGTTGCAGCAAAACCCCACACAAAGCATGTATGGCACCGCACACAACAGCGTACTGCAGATACCCGGTACCGACCAGTGGTACATTATTTATCACAGAATAAACCCTAATTACCTTGACCGCAGCAAGGGCCCAGGCGTTCACCGTGAAGTGTGCATCAACCGTATGTATTTCAATGCCGATGGCACTATCAAAACCGTTGTGCCCACACTGCAAGGTGTCGAGGCCCTTGGGAAATAACTGTTGCCTATGAAACACCCTGTAGCTTTCATTCTCACACTGCTGTCCCTGGCCGTTGCCTCCTGCCAGACCCCAGAGATTCCGGGTACCGACGATGGCAAAACCGATGGCAACGACAAGGTGCAGTCGTGCAAAATTACAGCCTCACTCAACTGTGGGAAAGTCAAACCTGGCAAGGTTGACTGGCTGTTGCTTTGTAACGGCAAACAGGTGCGGCAGATTAAGAAAACCAATGCCACTGAAGTAGTGAGCTATTCCCGCCTGCCGGGCAACGAGTACCAGCTGGCCGCGGTTGCCTATACCAATCACTACAGGGCCAAAATAGACAGCATGAGCGTAGCCACCTTCTCGTCGGACACATTCGATGTATACAGTGGCGTAGTGGATTGCCAGCTTGTGCGCGACACAACCTTACAGGTAAAGCTCACGCCCAAGCGCACTACCTGGGAGATAACCGAAAGCGAAGCATTGCCATCCAACTTTTATTGCTATGTGGTTCAGCTGCTGGGCACCTCACAGAAGCTCAATATCCTGACGGGTTATGGAGCCGAGGAAGACTCTGCTCAGTTTGTTTTCAGTACAGGCAAACTCACTCACAACGTAAAGCTTAGGTTCTCAGCCTTCCCTCTTGCCAACACCGACAGTATACAAGGCATTCTTGCTGCCATCGACAACAATTCGGAAGTGCTGGCCTACACCAGCTTTAGTTTTCCTGCCACACAAGGCGACACACAGACATTAACCATCTCTAATTTGTTTTCGGAGCCAGTAAAGCCGTCATCAGACAAGGATGTAACTTTACCTCTCAGCACCTCTTCGGCCGCTGTTATTCCCGAGTGTTACTAACGAACTCGGTAGCCATGCTTGCCGCACGCCCGCGTGCCGGTTTACCGGTAGCCGTAAAAGGTAGTTGGGGCACCCTTATATAATAGAGGGGCTGCCAATACCTGGGCAGATATTGCCGGCAAATGGTCTTCACTTTTTCAGAGTCATTATCAGTATAAAGCAGCGTTATGGCTTCACCAAACTTTACGTGGGGCACATGCGTAATGATAAAATCGCCCTGCAAATGCTGATGCAGCAGTTTTTCAACCTGTTCGGTTTGAACCTTTATACCGCCCGTATCAATTATATTGTCCATTCTGCCCAGTATACAGAATTCCCCTTTCGTATTAATTTTGGCAATGTCGTGGGTTTGCAGGGTGCCGTTGTGCACCAGTGGAGCATCGATACACAGACAGCCATCGGCATTCAGGCTCACATTAACTGTATCGAAAGGCCTGTACCACTCGCTTCTTTCATCACCACTCAGGCGCCTCAAGGCTATGTGCGATAAGGTTTCTGTCATACCATAAGTGCTCCACACTGCATTTGGGAAATCGGCCAGCTGCCGCTCCAAAGCCTCATCAATAGCACCTCCGCCAATTATCAAGTGTTTTATCTGCCTGAGCAAAGCTCTTTCTGCGGCGTCTTGCAGCGAGTTGTAAACCTGCAAAGGAACCATGGCGGCGAAATCGGGAGCCAGTGGCAAGTCTTTAAGAGGATGTCCTGAAGGCTTTACAACCCAAAGTTTGAGCTGGCAGGCCATGCTCCTTACTACCACCATTTTACCTGCAATGTAATCTAAGGGCATGCAGAGCAAGGCCGTACTGCCCGGCAGCAAACCCAGGAAACGACATGTGATGGTTGCTGAATTTATCATGCGCTGTTTTTCGGCAAGCATGGGCTTTGGTTTACCTGTCGACCCACTGGTATGCACCAGCACTGTGGCCTGTGGGGCATTCCATTCATCAACGAATCGGCGCAATGCCTCACCATAACCCCAGTCGCAAAAAGGCAGCACAGGCGAATCGGGCGGATAGTTTACCGTCAATGACTCGTAACTTATTTCGTGCACCATAACTTCTCTCCCTTAATTTGCAGCGACATGGGCACATTATCGGTAAACAGCATACCTGTACCCAATCCTTGCGGCATGGCAATATGGGGCCCGTAAACGTGAGCACAATACTGAGCAATGGCATTCAGCCCAACATTGCTTTCCAACGCACTGGTAATCCAGCTACCTATATTGAGCTGGGTGGCCAGCCGTATCCATTCGTCGCAGCCCTGCATGCCACCATGCAAGCTGGGCTTCAACACGATGTACTGCGGGTGCAGGGTTTGCAGCAGCCGTTGCTTGTCGGCCAGGGTGTTCACCCCTATCAGTTCCTCATCAAGTGCTACCGGTATGGGCGAATGCTGGCAAATTTGTGCCATCTCATTCCACTGATGTTGTTTTATGGGTTGCTCAATACTGTGTATCTTGTAAGGCGCCAGCATCTCCAGGCGCTGCATGGCATTAGCGGGTGTAAAACCGCCATTGGCGTCGACCCGGAGTTCCACTTGTTGTTCAGTGTACTGTCGACGAATGCGCTTGATCAGCTCCAGTTCTTTCTCGAAATCAATGGCCCCAATTTTTAGTTTAATACAGTGAAAACCCTGGCTGAGCTTCTCCTCAAGGCGTGCCATCATCTGTTCAAGCGTGCCCATCCACACAAGGCCGTTAATAGGTATGCCCTCTTCGCCACGCGCAAAGGGAGTATCGAGCAACACATGAGAGCCCCCTGCGCGCAGTTGCAACATGGCTGTTTCCAAACCGAAAAGCATACTGGGATAGTTACGCATCAGTTCAGTGGGCAGACAGCCGGTAGAACAGAGCATATCGCAGAAGTACTGAAGTTTTGCTCTGTATTGCTGAGTGCCCGACAGTACATCGCACGAGAGGTCGGGCAGCGGGGCGCATTCACCTACTCCACGTGCACAGCCTTGAGTAAGTTCAACAAAAAAAGAAGTGCGTGTCAGATACACGCCTCGCGAAGTGCCCGCTGGCTGTTTAAAGTGCAGCGTGCGCTCAGTGATGCGAGCCGTTAATGCAGAGGTTGTAATCATGGGAATTTGGGAAATTTGTCAAAGTCGGGCTTACGTTTCTCCAGGAAGGCACGTCCGCCCTCTTGTGCCTCATCCAGCGTATAGTAAAGCATGGTGGCGTCACCGGCCAGTTCCTGAATACCAGCCTGTCCATCGAGTTCGGCATTAAGTCCGGCCTTTATCATTCTTAAAGCAAGGGGCGAGCGCTGCATCATAATTTCAGCCCACTCCACACAGGTATCCTCAAGTTGGTTGAATGGCACCACTTTGTTCACCATGCCCATTTGCTCAGCCTCCCTGGCAGTGTACTGCTTGCAAAGGAACCATATCTCCCTTGCCTTTTTCTGCCCCACCATTCGCGCCAGATAGCTGGCTCCGAAGCCGGCATCGAAGCTGCCCACCTTGGGCCCGGTTTGTCCGAAGATGGCGTTTTCGCTGGCTATAGTCAGGTCGCACATTACATGCAGCACATGTCCGCCGCCAATAGCATAACCGTTCACCATAGCAATAACCGGCTTGGGCAATCGTCGAATTTGCATCTGCACATCCAGTACATTCAAGCGTGGCACGCCATCAGAGCCTACGTAGCCACCGCGACCCTTTACGTGCATGTCGCCACCCGAGCAGAAGGCCTTGTCTCCAGCACCGGTAAGAATAACTACCCTGATGTCCTGACATTCACGGCAGTAGCTGAAAGCCTGACTCATTTCCCATGTGGTGAGCGGTGTAAAGGCATTACGGTAACGCTCACGGTTGATGGTAATCTTGGCTATGTGGTTATACTCACTAAAAAGTATCTCCTTGAAGTTGAACCCTTCTATGGGTTTCCATTCTCGTTTGGCCATAATAATATAATATGTTTATTGGTTATATTTGTTCGTTCTGTAAAAAGTCTTCGTACTCCTTCTCGTCAATTTCTATGTCAGTAAATGTCTCAAGTACCATGGGGCGGTTGGCCTCATTGTGCAGCAAATTGCTTAAACCGGCCTTAAGTTCAACCGGATTATGCGCCTGCAGGTATGTACAATGCGTCTCGTGGCATATACCCTCGGCTGTAGTGTTGTGGCAAGCCATTATCATTGGCTCACGAGCTGTGTTGCCACGCAAGTTTTTAAACTTGCTGAAGATGCTGCCACCACCATTGTTTAGCAGCACGATGCGCAGATTGCCTCTCAAGCGGGTATTCCACAAGGCATTCTGATCGTAGAAAAAGCTTAAATCGCCTATCACGCAGAGCACCTTTTGAGTTGTAGCCACCGACATGCCTGCCGCTGCGGAAAGCGACCCTTCTATACCGTTTACGCCACGGTTACACCAAAAGGGCTGCCGGGCGAACAAGTTGCCCAGCCTTACCGCCATACTGTTGGCCAGGTGCACTTGCCAGGGCTCTGCGCAAGCTTGAAGCTGCATGAACAGTTGCTGCACCACGGCAAGCGAGCTCCACCTCACAGTGGGGTGCTTTGTCGCCTTGTTGGCAGCATCGGCCATAGCTTCTATCCAGCTTTGGGCTACGGGGTTGCTCCAGCCATCGGGAATGCCAGCCTCTAAATGGTTTAGCACATCAGCAGCATCGCCCGCTATTACCCGCGTGGTGCTGCAGAAGGTATCTATAATCTGAGCCGAAGGGTTTAACACCCAGGTTTCGGCATCGGTGCACTGCCTGAGGTAATTCTTTAACGCATTACTCACCACACAGCCTCCAAGATACAAGATAGAAGTGGGCTGACTAATCTCGGGATGATGTGGCAAATGCTGCATAAACACTTCAACCGGAGTAATGGGCACAGGCAGGAACGCCAAACCCTCGTTTACACATGGCACCTTTTGGCAGAGCTTGTGCAGACTACCACTGAACACTTTTTCATGATATTGACCGATGACGATGAGCGGGCAGGCCGACTGGAAGATAAAATCATGGATTTCATGCAGGCTCTGTGTTGAAATGACAGGCGGATTTATGGTTATGCAACGTTCAGAACCCAGTTGCCGTACATTAAAATTGTAAAGCGGACGCGAAATGGGCACATTGATATGCACTGGTTTATGAGTTGCCTCGGCTGCACACAATGCCTGATTTACCAGGCGGTTGCAGAACCACACCTCCTCGGCCGTTGCTGGTTCAGGCAAGTTGACCGTACATTCCGTCAATGATGCAAGAGCCGCCGGCTGACCAAGGGTCTGCCCGTCCTGCTGATCAATCCACTGGGCGGGACGATCGGCTGACACTACTACGAGTGGTACATGCTGATAGCCGGCTTCAGCCACTGCCGGCGCGAGGTTGAGCAAAGCCGATCCCGAGGTAACGCAAACCACCGTGGGCCGATGTGTAAGCAGTGCAATTCCCAAAGCATAGAAGCCTGCCGAACGCTCATCGGTTACTGGCAGGCACGTAATCTTGGCGCATTGGTTCAGATTATTTACTATCGGCGCATTTCTGCTTCCAGGACATACCACGGCGTGGGTTACACCATGGGCTGATAACAACTGGGTAAGTATATTTATGTTCTGTTTATCTGAGTACATTCCGCATCGTGCTTATTTTGTTCTCGGTTTCCAACCATTCGCTGTCTACCGTACTGTCTTTCAGCAATCCACCGCCAGCATATAGCGTGAGCTTGTTGCCTGATCCCTGCAAGCATCTGAGTGATACAAACAGCGATGTGCCAGTATCAGAAGTACCCAATCTTACCGGTCCGCAAAAGCCGCTGTAATACTGGCGGTCGAAGTGTGGTAATATGGTTAGCAACTGCAGTGCCTGCTGCTTTGGCATGCCGCACACAGCGGGGGTTGGGTGCAACGCCTGCACCACGGCTGGCCAGCTTACGGTTTGAGGCAAGCCAAAGTTGAATGTGGTACACAGGTGGTAAAGATGGGCTGCCTGCACCGTGTGGGGTTCACTCACCCCAGGACTGATGTCCAGGCCTTGCAGGGCCCGTTTGATGTAACGAGTCACTATTTGTTGTTCTTCCCGGTTCTTACTGCTCCATTCGCCCGGTGCCGACATAGTGCCCGCCAGGGCCATCGTGCTCCACTCGTTGGCGTTGCCGCGCAAAAGCACCTCGGGCGTAGCCATAAGCCACCATCCACATTGAGGCGCATTGATAAGAGCCACAAACTGATGGGGATACATCAAGCTTGCCTTAAAAAACAGTTGCCTCGCTTTGGCAGGCTCATTCAGGTGCAACACGCATTTACGGGCAAGCACCACCTTGGAAACCCTGCCCTGCTCGATAGCCTGGTGCACTTCATTGAAACACCGGTAATAAGCTGCCTTTCCATCATCGATAACCGTGAATGGCACATGGTAGTCACAACTGCCGGGCAAAGGCAGCTCCTCTATCTGGCCAGGATAGAACAACAACGGTTTGCACTGCTTACTTATCAGGAAGGGTGCCATCAGGAAATAGCCTCCCTCACGGGGCAGGTCCTCCAGCCCCTCTATCGCTTCACAATGCTCGCAAACGAGGTGGGTGTAACAACCGTGTTCTGGCTGCTTGTAGAATATCTCTGCCGCCATTACTCGGCTGATTTGCCCGTGTCGACCGTACGGCCGGGTGCCAGTACGTAATTGGTTACGTGAACTGTAGAAATAAGGTTGCCGGCATTGTTGTAAATATTAACTTGCCACTCGTGCAGTGTACGGCCTTTGTATTGCAGTCGGGCTTTCGCCGTTACAGTATCGCCCAGAGCCACTGCTCTTACATGCGACCCACTTACGTTGATGCCCACACATATTTTACCAGGGCATAATGCCAGCGAACCAATTCCAGCCAGATTCTCAGCCAGAGCCAGCGAAGCGCCACCACTCAGGAAGCCGAAAGGCTGTTTGTTCAAGTCGTTCACTTCCATTTTAGCCATACAGGTGTCGTCTTCGGGCGTTGAGATAAATTCCATGCCCAGTGTGTTCGACAAGCCATCCTGACGCTCGATTAAATCGGTTATTTTATCTAAGTTCATAATTATACGTATTTAATGATACTACAAATATAGCACTTCTTTTTGAAATAGTGGCAAACTGGGGTATTAAAATTTCTTATTTCAGCCTGTTGATGGTATGTATTTGCCCTGCAGACTTACATTTTACAAAGTCGGGAACATTACCAGGCTTTGGTAAACACGTTACCAAGCACTGGTAACTGTTTTACCAGACTTTGGTAACCGCATTACCAGCCTTTGGTAACCAAGTTACCACAAGGTTGAAATAATTCAGCACAAGAATATGCATACATAAATGAATTACAACAGTAGGCGAATTGCCCACTTTCTGCCATTAAACAAATAATAATTTTGCAAAAACAGTTATAATTTATTATGGCTTTCTATGTTATTCTTTTACCTTTGTAGCCCAAAAGAGCCGTAAGATGATAAGAATACTGCTATGCTGTATATTTATGCTAACCATTAGCAAACTATATGCACAGACTGCCGACACGGTGAAGATGCGCCCGCTGACGGTTATAAATCTGGAAACGCATGTACCTCTGCGTGATGTACATGTGTTTGCCGACCAGGACAGCGCGGTGCTAACCAACTACCGTGGCCGTTGCTTCATACCTGCGAAATTCACCCGACTGGTGCTGCGCCATTCCGGCTTCCTTACAGCCACCCTCTTTCCCGCCGAAGTGGGCGACACCGTAGTGATGTTGCCTAACGGTACTGGTTTGCACGAGGTAACAGTGTGGGGGAAACGCAGTGTATTGATAAACAATTTAGAGAAGAGTGCCACAAAAGACCTTTCACAATATGAACCGAAAAGCAGTGGCCTGGTAGTACAGTTTGACTTGGGCAAGATGCTCGACCGCCGCGGTGCGCGTGACAGCAAACACCGCGAGCAAGCCAAGAAACTGCTGAAAAAGTGGGACGAAGCGGAAGTGCCACACACTACTACAGGCAAGTAACCGTTAAATGGTTATCTCGCCTGAACCGTAGCATTTGTGATGCTCAGCATCGTAAACCACGCAGAACTGGCCTGGGGCCACGCCATGAATCTTCTCATCGCTCTGCACCTGATAAACATGCTCACCGGTAATTGGGTCGACCGCATGCTGAATGGTTGCCAGATGGTTTTCGGGCGTATGCCTGATCTTAAAGCTTACACGCTGGGGCAAATCTGTGATGCCTTCGGTAAGGAAATCGAAGTGATGAATGTTGAACTGTTGCTTATAGGCAGTTTCCGGGTCATAGCCATGACTCACGTAGAGCACATTGTGAGGCACATCTTTCTTAACTACAAACCACGGCCCCCCGCCAAGACCCAAGCCCTTGCGCTGACCAATGGTATGGAACCACAGTCCGCGGTGTGTACCTATGCACTTGCCTGTTTCAAGTTCGATAATATCGCCGGGATTCTCGCCGAGATAACGCCGCACATACTCGTTGTAATTAATGTTGCCCAAAAAGCAAATACCCTGACTATCCTTGCGGTGTGCGTTGACAAGATGCTCACGTTCGGCTATCTGTCTTACTTCATCCTTTACATGATGGCCAATAGGGAAGATAGCTTTTTTAAGCTGCCATTGATAGATTTGAGCCAAAAAATCGGTCTGGTCTTTCACCGGGTCTGGACTTGTAGTGAGCCATTTGCGACCGTCGATCCACTCGGTTTGAGCATAGTGACCCGTGGCAATCAAGTCGTAATTATGCCCCATTTTTTCATCAAAGGCACCAAACTTAATCAAGCGGTTGCACATCACATCGGGGTTGGGTGTATAGCCAGCCTTCACCTTGAGCATAGTGTAGCGGGTTACCTGGTTCCAGTATTCTTTATGGCAATCAACTACCTGCAGCTTACAGCCATATTTAGCGGCCACTGCCGTGGCCATTTCCATATCTTCCTCGCTACTACAATCCCATTCCTCTTTTTCTTCGGGACCGATTTTTATGTAGAAGCAGTCGGGATGCAGTCCCAGCTGTGCCAGTTCCCACACCACCACACTGCTGTCGACCCCTCCGGAGAGGAGCACTGCAATGCGCTTGTTGGCAATTTCGTTTATATTGAGCATTTAATATTATCCTAATAGAAACACACTTTATTCTTTATAATGGGCGGCACCACCAGAGTGACACATGCCATTAATAAGCCTCACGGTATTTGTTTTCGTCTTTATCCTGCAACATTGAGAGATACGAGGCGTAGCGGCTCTCAGCAATATAATGGTCTTCTACAGCCTTACGAACAGCACAACCCGGTTCGTTGGTGTGCGTACAGTCAGAGAACCGGCAATGCTGGGCAAACTTAAAAATCTCCTTAAAATAACTGGTGAGTTCGGCAGGCTCAATATCGAACGTGCCAAAGCCCTTAATGCCCGGCGTATCGATGATGTAGCCACCATCGGGCAAAGGCAACATCTCACTGAATGTGGTGGTATGCATGCCCGTGTTATGGGCATCGCTGATGCAGGCCGTACGAAGATTGGCACCCGGCAATATTTTATTGATGAGCGTTGACTTGCCCACACCGCTATTGCCGCTTACGAGCGTTATTTTGCCGGCAAGCCGCGGCAGCAACTTGTCGACGCCTTCACCGGTAGATGCCGATAACTCCATGCATTCGTAGCCAATGGTGGTGTAAAGCTCAATAACCATTTGCTGATAATGCAGCTCTTCGGCCGACAGCAGGTCGTGCTTATTGAACACCAGGATTACAGGCACACGATAAGCCTCGGCACCCGCCAGAAAGCGGTCGATGAATGTAGTAGAAGTCTGCGGATAGTTTACCGTAACCATTAATACAGCCTGGTCGATGTTAGCAGCCAGTATATGGCTCTGTTTAGAGAGGTTAGGTGAACGCCGGATAATATAGTTCTTGCGATCGCCTATCTGTGTGATAAAAGCCGTGCCCTCCTGATTTCGAATAATGCTGACATGGTCGCCAACAGCAACGGGATTGGTAGAGCGTATACCCTTGAGGCGGAAATTGCCCTTGATTTTACACTCTACCAGTTCACCCTCGTTGGTTTTTACGGTATACCAACTGCCGGTATTCTTTATTACTAATCCGTTCATAAGCGTAATTACACCACAAGCACCATTATACGGTCATGATTTCCTTTTGCTTGTTGAGCAAAAGTTCGTCAATGCGCTTGATATTCTTGTCGTGCAGTTTCTGCAGATCGTCCTCGGCATCCTTCTCGCTATCCTCCGACAAGCCGTCTTTAATAGCTCTCTTCAGTTTTTCCTTTACTTCACCGCGTACGTTGCGCACCTCAACCTTGGTTTTCTCGCCAATCTTGTTGCACTGTTTTACCAGTTCTTTGCGTCGATCTTCAGTAGGCTGAGGAATGCCCAGGCGTATTACTTCGCCATTGTTCTCGGGGGTGATGCCTACATCGCTGTCCATAATGCCCTTCTCAATGGCCTTAATCTGCTTTTTATCCCATGGGCGAATGGCAATGGTACGGGCATCGGGAGTGGTTACCGTGGCCACCTGGTTAAGGGGTACCTTGGCACCATAAGACTCTACACGCACGCCATCTAATATAGCCACATTGGCTCTGCCGGCACGAATGCGCACCAGCTGTTCGTCAAGATACATCACGGCCATTTCCATACGGTCGGCAGCATCTTTCAAAGTACTCTTTACGTCTATCATAAAATATATTCTTTAGTTTAATAATCGAATATACAAATTTATTCAATATTTTCCAAACTGCCAATAATTTGGCGTTTTTTTACTTCACGCGAGGCAAAATAATGTGTGGTGCCCCGTAGCTACACACCTGTCACTGCTGCCTCAGATAAGGCAATTGGGCAATCTGGTTGGTTAGATTCACAAAACTTGCTATAGGTAATTGCTCAGGGCGGCGGGTCATGATGTCCTGTGCAAAGAACGAAGCATCGGGCATATGGTCACGGCTGAACATCTGTCTCAAGCTTACACGAAGCATCTTTCTGCGCTGATTGAATACGGTTTTAACCAGCCGTTTAAAAAGGGCTTCATCGCACCCCAGTTGCGTGGTTTTATTGCGCGTGAGGCGTATAACAGCGCTTTTAACCTTTGGTGGCGGATTAAACACGTTCTCATCAACTGTGAAAAGATACTCCACATCGTACCAAGCCTGAATGAGCACCGAAAGAATGCCGTAGGCTTTGCTGCCAGGAGCTGCTGCCATACGCTGTGCCACCTCACGTTGTATCATGCCTGTACAGCAAGGTATGAGGTTGCGGTTATCAAGCATCTTGAAAAATATCTGCGATGAAATGTCGTAAGGATAGTTGCCCGTAAGCACAAAAGGCTTGCCGCCGAACACAGTGGTTAAGTCCATGCGCAGGAAGTCGGCACCAATGATATTGTCGTGAAGTTCGGGATATTGCGCATTAAGATAGGCTACCGACTCAGAATCAATCTCGACAGCCTTTACCAGACGGTTCTTGCGCACCAGGAACTGTGTGAGCACGCCCATGCCCGGTCCGATTTCAAGTATAGGCAAATCAGGACACGCGTCCACCGTATCGGCAATTTGGCGGGCAATATTCAAGTCGATAAGGAAATGTTGACCAAGATTTTTCTTGGGCTTTACACTTTTCACCATATTCATGAGCTTTAACGTTAAATCTGCACAGCCGTGCCACTTGCTGCAACCATAAGCATGGAACCGTTCTTGCCCACAGTTTCGTAGTCGATATCGATGCCAACCACGGCGTTGGCACCAAGTTCATCGGCGCGCTGGGCCATTTCCTGTAAGGCGGTGTCCTTGGCTTTGCGCAGCACCTTTTCGTAGGAGCCTGAGCGCCCGCCAATCACATCACGAATGCCTGCAAAGAAATCTCTGAAGGCATTGGCACCTATAATGGTTTCACCAGTTACTATGCCTTTGTAGGCTTTTATTTGCTGCCCCTCTATCTGGGGTGTTGTGGTTAATATCATAATTAAATTGTTGTGTATTTGCTTATTACCAGTTGCAAAAATACTGAATAGCTTTGATAATTAAGCTGTTTTTAGGAAAAATCTTTGTTTTTACTCTTGCAAATAAAGCAGAAAGAGCCCTTTTCTATCCATGCCGGCAGCTGACAGATAAAAAGCAGACGTTATGCCCAAGGGTGGAAGCACTCACATCACCACACCAGGTTCATAACAAAAGGGCACAAAAAAACCGGCTGCAACCTCAGAGCTGAGCCGGTTCTTTTATGTTAACTTAAAATTATTTCCAAAACCTGGATGGCAGGGTTACTTGCCCTCTACCATCTTGTCGATTGATATTCCCAGTACCGAAGCACCGATGAATGAAACAACCATTAATGCAATCACTGAAATAGTACTCATAATCTTTTTCCTTTCTCTTAAATGTTATCCTAAATTGTTATCCTGAATGGCTCTTGATATCTCGTATCTAAGCCTCACTTTTTCTATGTGCAAAGGTAATGCCTTTTGCTGTGTGCGCAAACAATTTTCACAACAAAAAGAGTAATACAGGGGTTTTATTGATTTAGGTCAAGCAAAATATTGGTAAAATTGATATAGGTCAAGCGATGCCTGGTATCAAAGCGGCATTGTGCCATACTGTCACACTTTGGCAGAAAAGCACGTCATAACTGTCAGGAACACAAAAGAGGTGACCAGCAGGCCACCTCTTTTATTATATAATAGATATAAGATTACATGTTACAACTGGCACATTTCAACTACCTTGTCAACGGCGGCACTCAGTCCGTCGGCATTTTTACCGCCGGCCTGTGCGTAGTGAGGCTGTCCGCCACCACCGCCTTGAATCAGTTTAGCTGCCTCGCGAACAATCTTACCAGCATTCAGGTTATGGCTCTTCACCATATCATCGCTGAACATCACGCTGAGCATAGGCTTCTCTTTATCCACAGAGCCAATAACAGCAATCAGATTCTCTGGCACAGCCGTACGAAGCTTAAACACCAAATCCTTGGCGGCAGCGGGCTGCATAGGCAACACGGCTTTGATAACCGTTACACCGTTAATCTGCTGTGCACCTGCGAGCAAATCGTTTTTGGCTCGTTCCACAGCCTTGGCCTGGAACTGTTCTATCTCGTGCTTCATCTCCTCATGCTCGTCGATGTATTTCGAGATGACTGACTGCAGGTCCTTGGCATTGTTAAACAGGTTGCGAATGCCGGTAAGCAGGTCCTGAACCTTGTAAACATGCTCTTCGTAAGCCTTTCCGGTGAGGGCCTCAACACGACGCACACCGGCAGCCACACTGCTTTCGGAGATAATCTTGAAGAAGCCAATCTTGCCCGTACTGCTTGCATGGATACCACCACAGAACTCGCAGCTGGGACCAAAGCGCACTACACGAACCTTGTCGCCGTACTTTTCGCCGAACAGGGCAACAGCGCCTAATTGCTTAGCTTCTTCTATTGGGGTATCGCGATGCTCTTCAAGGGGTAAATCCTGACGAATCATGCCATTTACGATCTGCTCTACCTTACGCAGTTCTTCATCGGTAACCTTGCGGAAGTGTGAGAAGTCGAAGCGCAGTGTTTTATCATCTACATAAGAGCCTTTCTGCTCTACATGCTCACCCAGCACCTGCTTCAAGGCATAATCGAGCAAGTGAGTGGCAGTGTGATTGGCAGCCGAGCCATTACGACGGTCGATATCAACACATGCCATGAAATCAGCCTCTGGATTCTGCGGCATCTCCTTCACGATATGTATGCTCTGGTTGTTCTCACGCTTGGTATCGATAACATGTACAGTTTCGTTCTCACTTACCAAATCGCCCGTGTCGCCTACCTGACCACCCATCTCGCCATAGAAAGGAGTATGGTCGAGCACTACCTCGTAGAAGGTAGACTTCTTCTGGGTAACCTTGCGATAGCGCAGAATGTGGCACTCGTACTCGGTGTAATCGTAGCCCACAAACTCTTGCTCACCAGAGCGTAACACAATCCAGTCGCCATTCTCAACAGTTGCGGCGTTACGTGCGCGGGCTTTCTGCTTCTGCATCTCGGCGTCGAAGCCTTTCTCGTCTACTGTGTAGCCATTCTCCCTGCAGATAAGCTCTGTAAGGTCGAGCGGGAAGCCATAGGTATCAAACAGGCGGAAAGCCGACTCGCCATCGAGTTGCTTCTGTCCATGAGCCTTAAGCTCATCCATATCGCCATTGAGCAGATTGATACCCTTCTCAAGGGTACGAAGGAACGAATCCTCCTCTTCTTTCATCACACGCGAAATAAGCTCTTGCTGTGCGGGCAGTTCGGGATAAGCCTCACCCATCTCCTGTACGAGCACGGGTACCAGCTTGAACATAAATGCTTCTTTCTGATTGAGGAAGGTGTAAGCATAGCGTACGGCACGGCGTAGAATACGACGGATTACATAGCCTGCCTTAGCGTTGCTGGGCAGCTGACCGTCGGCTATTGAGAAGGCAACAGCCCTGAGGTGATCGGCCACTACACGCATGGCGATATCCACTTTCTCCTGCGTATTAGCGCCCTCGCCATTCTCACCAGTTGGTGTGGTATAGCCATATTTAAGACCCGAAAGATTTTCAATTTCCTTAATGATAGGCTGGAAGATGTCGGTATCGTAGTTAGAATGCTTATCTTGCAGCATACGTACGAGGCGCTCGAAACCCATACCGGTATCGATAACCTTCATAGGCAGAGGCGACAGCGAACCATCGGCCTTGCGATTGAATTGCATAAACACGATGTTCCAGATTTCGATAACCTGTGGGTCATCCTTATTAATAAGCTCACGACCAGGCACTTTAGCCTTCTCTTCCTCAGGACGTGAGTCGACATGTATCTCAGAGCAGGGGCCACAAGGACCTGTGTCGCCCATCTCCCAGAAGTTATCATGCTTGTTACCATTAATAATATGGTCGGCAGGCACATGCTTTGCCCAGTAACGGGCTGCCTCATCGTCACGGGGAATATTCTCTTCGGGAGAACCCTCGAACACTGTAACATAAAGATCGGCAGGATTCAAATGAAGCACATCCACAAGATACTCCCACGCATAATCGATGGCGCCCTCTTTGAAGTAATCGCCAAAGCTCCAGTTGCCGAGCATTTCAAACATGGTGTGGTGATAGGTATCGTGTCCAACCTCTTCGAGGTCGTTGTGCTTTCCACTTACACGCAAGCACTTTTGTGAGTCGCAACGGCGGCGTGGCTCAGGGTCTTTTGTACCAAGGATGATGTCTTTCCATTGGTTCATGCCGGCGTTGGTAAACATAAGTGTAGGGTCGTCCTTGATAACCATCGGGGCCGACGGTACGATAACGTGTCCTTTTGACTCAAAGAATTTTTTAAATGAGTCACGGATTTCATTAGCTGTCATCATATTTCTTTTTATATTTTATTCTTTTTATTCTAACTTGCAAAGTTAATGATAATGTGCCTAATAGCAAAGCAATTGGCACAAGGTTTTTAAAATTGGCGCATATAATGAGCCCTGCATTATAATATTTGCTTCACTTCCTGCATGCCTTGAACCTTCTTAAGCTCGTGCATAATAAGCTTCACTTCGTCACGGTCGTGTACACGTATTTCTAACTTGCCGTCAAAGATGCCTTCGTCGGCATTGAACGAAACCTTATGGATGTTTACATTTAACTTGCGCGATATAATTTCAGATACATCATAGAGCATGCCTTTGCGGTCAATGCCATTCACCTCGATTACCGCATCGAAGAAAAGCTGGCGATGCATGTTCCACTTGGCATCAAGAATACGGTTGCCGAAGCTCGACTTGAGCTTTGAAGCCACAGGACATGCCCGCTGATGAATCTCCACCCGATTCTTGTTGTCAATAAACCCAAGAATATCATCACCAGGTATTGGATGGCAGCACTTGGGAAATATGTACATACCAATGGTACTTTCAGTAATAATGCAAGGCCGTTTACGGTCGAAGTTCTGACCCACAACCAGCAATGGCGTTTGTGTTTCTTCCTTCTTCTTCTCCTTCAGGAAGGGTACATATTTGCGCCACCCGGAAGCTGATGTATTTTTTTTATGACGTCCATACAGCTCATTCAGGTCTTTTTCCGACAGCATAATAGTACGCTCTCCCAACGCCATAAACAAGTCTTCGTGCTTTGTGAGGTCGTGAAACTCGCACAAGCGATCAATAGTGGCCGAAGTGAGCTCCAGGTTATTCTGTTTAAGCCATTCATTAAGTATATCCTCACCCTTCTTCTGGATTTCGCGGTTATCGCGCCTCAGCACTGCCTGAATTTTGCTTTTTGCCTTGGCAGTGGTAACAAAGTTGAGCCACGAAGGCTGCACATGCTGGGCATTGCTGGTAAGAATCTCTACCTGGTCGCCACTTTGCAACTTATGACTCAAAGGCACCAGTTTGTGGTTTACCTTAGCACCAATACAGTGGCTGCCCAGGAATGTGTGTATCTGGAAGGCAAAGTCGAGCGCAGTACACCCTGCTGGCATGGTTTTAATCTCACCCTTCGGAGTAAACACGAATATCTCGGTTGCGAAAAGATTAAGCTTAATGGCATCCAGGAAATCCATGGCATCGGGCTGAGGGTCGTCCAGAATTTCTTTTATCGTCTTAAGCCAATCATTAAGTTCGGTCTCATCTTCGGTATATTCGCCCGACTTATATTTCCAGTGGGCAGCAAAACCCTGTTCTGCAATCTCATCCATACGATCGGAACGAATCTGCACCTCTATCCACTGACCTTGTTTCGACATCAGTGTAACATGCAGCGCCTGATAGCCGTTGGCCTTAGGGTGGTTCACCCAGTCACGCAGCCGGTCAGGATGACTCTTGTAAATCTGACTTATGGCTACATAAATCTGGAAGCACTCATTAATTTCATTTTCTCTTTTCTCGGGTGTATAGATGATTCTCACGGCAAGGATGTCGTAAATTTCATCAAAGGTTACGTGTTTATTCTGCATCTTGCACCAGATGGAATACGGACTTTTCACACGAGCCTTTATTTCATAGTGAATACCCATTTTATCGAGCGCCTCACGTATAGGTGCTGTAAAGTCGTTGAAAAGTTTGTCACGCTGGTCTTTGGTGAACGAGAGTTTCTGCTTGATATTCTCGTATTCTTCGGGGTGTTCATAATGGAAGCTCAAATCTTCCAGTTCGGTTTTAATCTTGTTCAATCCCAGACGATTGGCCAAGGGAGCATAGATGTAAAGCGTTTCACCTGCAATCTTGTAGCGTTTGTTGGCTGGCTGTGAGGCCAGGGTACGCATATTATGCAGTCGGTCACATATTTTAATAAGAATAACGCGGATGTCATCGCTCATGGTGAGCAACAGCTTCTTGAAGTTTTCGGCTTGTGCCGATGCCTTATCTCCAAAGATGCCACCTGAGATTTTTGTCAAACCGTCTACAATTTGGGCAATTTTAGGTCCGAAGATATTCTGGATATCCTCAATGGTGTAGTCAGTATCCTCTACTACATCGTGGAGCAGGGCAGCACATATACTCGTAGAGCCTAATCCCATTTCCTCGCACGCTATTTGTGCCACCGCAATGGGATGCATGATGTAAGGTTCGCCCGACAATCGCCTCACGCCCTTGTGGGCCTGGCGGGCAAAGTTGAAAGCTTTGGTAATGATATCTACTTTCTTGCGGTGTCGTGAGGCAAGATAAGTATCAAGCAGATGCTGAAAGGCATTGTCAACCATTTTTTTCTCGGCTTCGGCTTTCTTTGTATCTTCATCCATCATAAAAACTCCACTTTAATTTAAGGTAAAACATTATTTAACCACCCTGCCTTACTTTACTCTGATTTTCTTTCCGGCTCTGATGTTGTTGCCACTAATCTTGTTGAGCTTCTTGAGCTTCGACACAGTGGTGTGATTTCTTTCTGCAATTTCAGAGAGAGTGTCACCACCCTTAATGGTAACGTGCTGTTGCTCATCCTGCTGCCTTTTCTTCCGCTTACTGCCACGTTTACGATTGGAGTTCGTACTTTGTTTAGCTGAATGGCGAGACGATGAGTGACGCCTTTGCGACTTTGAGCTCTTGTACATAGGCACATCGTCGTTGGGCTCAACTTCTGTACGCTTGTTCAACAGTTCATCGGAGTTATATGCATAAACAGAATCTTCAAGGTCGATAAAATTGGTAATCTGCGATACTGGCAGACGCAATGATGCTCCGCCTGCCGCATTACCATTTACTACATTTCGACGATACTGCGGATTTAAATCGCGCAGCTGGTCAATATCTATGCCAAGGACGTGTGCGACTTGTTCAAAATGCACGTCACGGTAAACCATTACAGTATCAGTGGCGACCGGGAGTTCGCACGTCATCGGGCAAATATTATGCTCACAGTAATAGTTCATGATGTAATTGGCAGCAATGAACGCAGGAACATATCCACGGGTTTCTTGTGGCAGATAAGGGTAGATTTGCCAGTAATCCTTGTTGCCCTTCGAGCGGTGTATGGCACGGTTTATTTTATCGGGCCCGGCATTGTAAGCTGCAATAACCAGGTTCCAGTCATGATAGATATTATAAAGGTCGCTGAGATAATGAGCAGCAGCATACGACGACTTCAGCACATCACGGCGCTCATCCACCAGAGAGTTTACTTTCAGTTTATAACGCTTAGCCGTTGTTATCATGAATTGCCACAGGCCAGAAGCACCTACACGGGAAACGGCACGGGGATTAAGAGCCGATTCAATTACAGGCAGATATTTTAATTCCAAAGGCAAACCGTAACTTTCCAGCGCCTCCTCGAACACAGGCATATAAAAGTTCTGCGCACCCAGCATGAAGCTAACCGAGCGGCGTAGATTATTGCTGTAACGGTCGATGAACTTCTGTACCACCTCGTTGTAAGGCATTTCTATGACCGTGGGTAATTGCTGAAGCCGTTTCTCATAAACTTCTTTGGAATATATAGGGTTTACATCCGGCATGTTGCAGTTGGTGTCGGGCTTCAGGTAAGTTTTGGCATTATAGAGATAAAGCAAGCTGTCAAGATCGGAATTCAACGCCTCGGGCACATCAATAATTTCTTGCTTACCTTTTTCGTCGGTAATGGTTACCGTGTTATCGTCATCATCGTTGTTGCTCTGAGCTTGCATTATCGGAGAGCAGCACAGACACAATGTCAAAAATATAATGTGTTTAAAGTTCATTTCTAATTTCTAATTATCTTTTTCTTTTACTTGATTTATTAGAAGCATTTCGTATTTGCCCTATCAAAATGTTATCTGGCACTGAAGCCCCAAAGCAGAATTTCCCAACCTTGCATTCTGATTGTTGGCAGGAATGATGCATGGCACCACATGAAGGCTTAGATCACGCGATATGTCGAAATCGGAAAGCGATGCATCTACATAGGCATCGATAACCGAAAGGGCATAAACACCCACCATGACAAAGAAACTCAAGTCGCGCCACCTTCTGTAACGGTCTTTGCGCTGGCGGAATATTTCCTGCCAACGTGAAAGGTTCTCACTCGTAATCTTTGTACCCAGATGCAGAAACTCGTTATAGCTATGTGTTTCAGGATTGCCATCCATAATATCAATGTAAGCTTTGCTATAATCATGGTACATCATGTTGTTCCACCTCATAGCATAAGCGCAACCCACAAAGCCACCATAGATAATGGGCAGCTTCCAATATTTATGATTGTATATCTGCCCGGCACCTGGCAAAACGATAGAGAGCCACATGGCACGTTTGGCTGTTGGCTTCCACGTTGCCCAGTCGCGCTTGGTTCTGGTTTCCGAGGTTCCCGCAGTATCCTTAACCAAAGCCTGACGGCTGTCAGCAGACAAAAGTGAATCGGGTCTGGCATTCTCACTCACTGGCAACATCTGCTTAGGGTGCACCTTTGTTGAGTCAGGACCAGATATAGCGGCACAAGCCATAGTGCAACACAAGGCCGACGCTACAGCAGTTGCACCTATACGTTTAAGGATACCTGCAAAAAGCTTAGTTATCCGCATTTGACTGATTTAACAATTGCATAATTCTCCGCAAGTCATCCTCGTTGTTAAAGGCGATGCTGATTTTACCATTGCCCTTGGCGTTGCAAGTAAGCATTACTTTCGACTTAAGGGTTGTAGACAGCTGGTTACGCATGTCGGTAAGTTCTTGCGAGAGTTGATTCTTGGCCACAATCTTTTTACGTCCAAGTTTCAATTCTTCGCCAGCTTTTAACTGCTGCACCATTTGCTCTACCTTACGTACGGAATATCCATACTTCTGTATTTCCTTGAAGAGTTTTATTTGCAGTGAAGGACTGTCGAGCGCAAGCAAGGCCCTGGCATGCCCCATATCGATTTCTTTTTTCTGGAGTGCCATCTGTACCTGAGCCGGGAGTTTTAACAGCCGCAGATAATTAGCTATTGCAGCACGGCTCTTTCCTACGCGGTCGGACACTCTTTCTTGTGTCATACCTGGCGACTCCAGCAGATGTTCGTAAGCCAGTGCTATTTCAATAGGATTCAAGTCCTCGCGCTGGATATTCTCCACGAGGGCCATCTCCATTATATTCTCGTCGCTGATGGTACGTATATAAGCCGGAATAGCTTTCAACCCCGCCAGTTGTGATGCACGCCAACGACGCTCACCGGCTATAATCTGGAAGCGGTTTTCGGCTACCTGCCTCAAGGTGATAGGCTGAACAATGCCTATTTCCTTTATACTGTTGGCCAGTTCCTGCAATGCCTCAGGGTCAAACTCCCTTCGTGGCTGATTTGGATTGGGCTCAATTTGTTCTATTGCTATCTCGCTTATGGTTGAAGAACCCTGAGTGCGCACTGCCTCGGTAGAGATGAGTGCATCAAGGCCACGTCCTAATGCATTAAACTTCTTGTGTACTGCCATATTTACAAATTAATAAAACACGAGTGGTGCAATTATGAGTTCTTGTTAATTATCTCCTTGGCCAGCGCCAAGTGGTTCTTTGCTCCCGTCGAATCGGCATCGTATAAGATGACCGGCAGTCCGTGGCTTGGACTTTCCGACAGTTTAACATTACGCTGAATTACTGTTTTGAAAACCAGTTCCTGGAAGTGACGTTTCACCTCGTCGTAAATCTGGTTAGCAAGTCTCAGACGACTGTCATACATTGTAAGCAGGAATCCCTCAATCTCAAGTTTCGGATTCAGTTTGCTTTTAATTATCTTGATGGTATTAAGCAATTTACTGATACCCTCCAGGGCGAAGTATTCGCACTGCACCGGAATAATCACGCTGTCGGCAGCCGTAAGCGCATTCACCGTGATAAGGCCGAGCGAAGGAGAGCAGTCAATCAGAATATAATCGTACTCAGGGCGAATAGGGTCAAGAAGTTTCTTGATAAGCTTCTCTCTATTTTCCAGATTAAGCATTTCTATCTCGGCACCTACTAAATCAATGTGACTTGGAATGATGTCAAGCCCCTCAATGTCGGTGGTGTAAATAGCATCACGCACATCGGCATGGTCAATCAGGCACTCGTAAATAGAGCAGTCAACATCTTTAATGTCAACTCCCAATCCACTCGAGGCATTCGCCTGCGGATCAGCATCTACTACCAGCACCGATTTTTCAAGTGTGGCTAAAGAAGCGGCCAAGTTAATGGTAGTGGTAGTTTTGCCCACACCACCCTTTTGATTTGCCAAAGCAATTATTTTTGCCATTTTTTGTTCCTTTTTCGCTTATTGATGCTTGCAAAGTTACATATTTTATGCGAGAATGTGTAAACTTAAACCTTTTTTTAGTACTTTTGTACCAAATAAAATAAGTTACTTCTTACAATGAACAAGAAACCATTAATTCTCATTTCAAACGACGATGGCTATCATTCTGTAGGCATCAAGGCTCTTGTAGAGATGGTAAAGCCAATGGGCGATGTACTTGTGTGCGCACCCGAAGCTGCACGTTCAGGATTTTCGGGCGCATTTTCGGCTACACTGCCTTTGCGGTTGAAACGTCGGCACAACATGGGCGACACCGAAGTGTGGTCGTGCAACGGCACACCAGTAGACTGCGTCAAGATGGCTTTCAGTGAGCTTTGTGCCGACCGCAAGCCTGATTTGGTTTTGGGTGGCATTAATCACGGCGACAACTCTTCGGTTAACACACACTACTCTGGCACAATGGGAGTGGCACAAGAGGGATGTCTGAAGTATGTACCTTCGATAGCTTTTTCTAATTGCAATTACGATGAGAATGCTTCACAAGATCATCTCAAGCCTTATGTTCAAAAGATTGTACAGATGGTTTTGCAGAATGGTCTGCCCAAGGGCGTATGCCTGAACGTGAACTTCCCCGAAGCAGGACCGTTCAAGGGCATTAAGGTATGCCGCATGACCTATGGCAGATGGATTAGTGAGATTGTGAAAGAACATCATCCACGCGGATACGACTATTTCTGGGTTGTAGGCAAATACCACAACGACGAGCCCGAAGCTGAAGATACCGACCAGTGGGCCATTCATCATGGCTTTGTAGCCATTACGCCTACTACCATCGACGTAACAGCCTACGACTTTATGAAACAGCTTGAAGGCTGGAAAATTTAACAATTTGCATTGGGAGCTTAAAACAAAATGAAGTATTACCTTATTGTGGGCGAAACCAGCGGAGAGCTGCATGCCAGCCAACTGATGCAGGCCATAAAGCAGCAAGATGCCGGGGCCGATTTCCGATTTATTGGCGGCGAGCGCATGCAGCAGGTGGGCGGCACCCTGGTAAAGCACTATCGCACCATGGCTTACATGGGGTTCGTGCCTGTGCTGATGCATCTGAACACCATTTTCGCAAACATGGCTATGGTGAAGCACGATATCACGCAATGGCAACCCGATGTGGTTATATTGGTCGACTATGCCGGCTTCAACCTCAACATTGCCCGCTATCTGCACAAGTACACGCACATACCGGTGTTCTACTACATATCACCAAAGATATGGGCGTGGAAGGAGTGGCGAATCAAGAATTTTAAACGCGATGTGGACGAAATGTTTTGCATTTTGCCTTTCGAAACCAAATTCTACCAGCGCCATAACTATCAGGTGCATTATGTAGGCAACCCTACTGCCGACGAGGTAAGGCTCTTTAAGAACAGCTACCATGGCAATTACATTTCTTTCTGCAAAGCGCACCAGCTGGATGCGAGCCGCCCTGTTATGGCTTTGCTTGCCGGCAGCCGGCAACAGGAAATCAAGGACAACCTGCCCGCTATGCTCCGCACTGCTGCCTGCTATAGTTTGCGCTACCAGATAGTCCTGGCATGTGCACCCGACATAAGCGATGAGTACTACCACCGTGTTATCAATCAGGCACGCATGAAATATAAGCTGGTTCATCTTAAAGTTAATTTTGTGCACCAGGCCACATACGAGCTGCTGCTACACTCCACGGCAGCATTGGTTACCAGTGGTACAGCCACTTTGGAAACTGCACTGCTGGGTACACCGCAAGTGGTTTGCTATAAAACTCCGCTGCCCAAGTTTATCAGATGGGCCTTTAACCATATCATCAAGGTGCCTTACATTTCTCTGGTCAATCTGATTGAGAATAAAGAAGTGGTATCCGAGCTTTTTGCCGACAAATTCACAGTAGACAACATCAAACGAGAACTCGACAGCATTTTGCCCGGCGGAGCACGGCGCAACCAGATGTTGAGGCAATATGCCCATCTGTGGCAACTGCTGGGCAACAACAGCGCGCCCCGGAATGCAGCACAACAGATGGTTAGTCTGCTTAAAACAAAATATGGCCAAAATTCATCACAACAATGAAACAATGAAACAACAATCCAACAGTATCTATAACACCCTGTTCAAAGTGGTACTTTCGGTTGCACTTGCAGCCGGCATTTTGTACTGGATGTACCGCAACTTCGACTTTCACAGTCTGCGCGAGGTGTTACTTCATCAGATGGACTGGACGTGGATGTTGCTCTCATTGCCTTTCGGCATCACAGCCCAGCTTTTCAGAGGTTTACGGTGGCGCCAGGCCTTATGGCCATTAGGGCAGCATCCGCGGCGCAGCACAAGCATCAATGCCGTGTTCCTGTCGTATGCCGTTAGTCTGATTATTCCACGTATAGGTGAGTTCGCCCGCTGTGGTGTGCTCTCGCGCTACGACAACGTATCGTTCACAAAGGCATTGGGCACCGTGGTAACCGAGCGTGTTATCGACAGCGCCCTGGTGCTGCTTATCACCCTTGCCACTTTTCTTTCTCAGTACCGCGTATTCAACCGCTTCTTCAGTCAGACGGGTACCAACATTGACATGTTGCTACATTCGTTCAGCACGGCAGGCTGGATAGTTACCGGCATATGTGCGGTGGCAGCCATCATTCTGGTGATTTACCTTTTAAAGACGCTTAGCGCTTACGACAAAATCAAGCGCACGCTGCTGGGGCTGTGGCAAGGCATCCTGTCGGTTAAAGATGTCGACAACGTACCTTTATTCATTGTGCTCACCCTTGGCATCTGGGTTAGCTATTTTCTGCACTATTACCTCACATTTTTCTGCTTCACGTCAACGGCCCACCTTGGCATGGCATGTGCACTGGTAACCTTCATTGTGGGCAGCATTGCGGTGATAGTGCCTACGCCTAATGGTGCCGGCCCGTGGCATTTTGCCGTTAAAACCATGCTTATGCTCTACGGGGTGAGCAGCGCCAACGCCCTGTATTTTGTACTGATAGTGCACAGCATTCAAACCATGCTCGTAGCTGTTATCGGTATTTACGCCTGGCTTGCGCTCATGTTTACTAAAAAGATTAACCCTTTAAACGATAACAATAATGGACGAAATTAAGAACCTTAAGCCAGAAGCTATCTGGAAGAACTTTTATGCCCTCACACAAGTGCCCCGCCCATCGGGACATCTGGAGAAAGTACAGCAATTTCTGCTCGACTTTGCCCGCCAGGCAGGTGTCGAAGCTTTCAAGGACGAAGGCAATAACATTGTGATGAAAAAGCCTGCCACCCCTGGAATGGAGAACCGCAAGACGGTGCTGCTGCAGGCTCATATGGATATGGTGCCACAGAAGGCACCCGAAAGCAAACATAACTTCGAAACCGACCCCATTGATGCTTACATTGACGGCGAATGGGTTAAGGCTCACGGCACTACGCTCGGCTCTGATGACGGTATCGGCGTGGCTACCATCATGGCGGTGATGGAAAGCAACGATCTGAAACACGGCCCGGTAGAGGCACTCATCACAGCCGATGAGGAAACGGGTATGTATGGTGCCAACGATTTACCAAAGGGTGAGCTCAATGCCGACATTCTGCTCAATCTCGACTCTGAGTTGTGGGGCAAATTCGTTATCGGTTCAGCCGGTGGCATTGACATCACCGCAACCCTTGGCTATCAGTCGGTGCCCTGTAACCTTGACGCTGCCGTAAAGGTAACTTTGAAAGGCCTGCGAGGCGGTCACAGCGGACTGGAAATCAACGCCGGGCGTGCCAACGCCAACAAAGAGATGGTGCGCCTGGTGCACCAGGCCATAGCTCAGTGCGGTGCACACCTCGTGGAATGGCACGGTGGCAACATGCGCAACGCCATTCCTTTCAAAGCTGAGGTTACACTGGCACTGCCCGCTGACCAAAAAGAGGCACTGAAGAAAGCTGCCGAGCAGCTGCGCCTTGAAATTGAAGACGAATTCAAAGGCATAGAGCACGACGTGGAACTTACCGTTACCGATACGGATGTGCCCGCCGAAATGGTTCCACAAGAGATACAAGACAATCTGGTAGATGCCATCTATGCCTGCCACAATGGTGTGGTTAGAATGATTCCCGCCTACCCCAACGTGGTTGAAACTTCAAGCAACCTGGCCATTATCGATATTGCTGAAGGCAAGGCCGAAATTAAAATTCTTGCCCGCTCATCGCGCGAGGACATGAAGATGTATGTGGCTACCCAGCTGGAAAGTTGCTTCAGCATGGCCGGCATGAAGGTAACCCTGAGTGCAAGCTACGGTGGATGGGACCCCAACCCCGACAGCGAGATACTGGCCTTGATGAAGAAGATTTACAAAGAGCAAAACGGAGAGGATGCCGTGGTACAGGTAGACCACGCCGGACTGGAGTGTTCGGTAATTCTGGGCAAATACCCCAACCTCGACATCGTGTCGTTCGGCCCTACCCTGCTTTCACCCCATACCACCAACGAGCGGTGCCTCATCAGCAGCGTAGCACCTTTCTGGAATCTGGTGAAGGCTACGCTTGAGCAAATTCCAGAACGCGGCTGATAATTTTATTTTTGATATCCCGATGCCTGTACCTGCTGCAAACAAGCAGATACAGGCATTTTCTGATTTTACCCGTTCACTTCTTATTGGCGCTTTGACTATCCCGAAAAGCATTAAAAAAAAAGGATTTTATTTTAATAGTTAGCAAAAAAGCATTACTTTTGCAGCGTAAAACAACAAAGGTTTAATATATGGACGATTATCACGCGGAAACATACAATTCGCCGGCGTGAGGATAAGCTTTACCAATGGTAAGTTCATCCCCAGGCCTGATAAAACATGGAGATGAAGTTACTATGAGAAAATTCTGGAACATCAACGGAAATCTTTCGGCTATCAACGAATGGCAGCCCAACTGCTGGATTCAGGTTACATGTCCTACCAGCGAAGACCAGCAAGAACTCGAGGAAAAGTTTAAAATACCCGATTACTTTCTTTCCGATATCAGCGATACCGATGAGCGGGCACGTTACGAATACGACGACGGCTGGATGCTCATCATCCTGCGTATACCTTATATTAAAGAGGTAAGGTCGCGCACGCCATATACCACCATTCCTCTTGGCATTATTCACAAGCGCGATGTTACTATCACCGTGTGCTATTATGAAACACACATGATGATGGACTTTGTGAGCTATCAGCAGAAACGCGGAGAAGGATTTACCGATTATGTCGACCTCATTTTCCGACTGTTCCTCTCAAGTGCCGTGTGGTACCTTAAGCGACTCAAACAAATTAACACACTTATTGAGAAAGCCAAGCACAACCTTGACCACGAAATCAACAACGAGAGCCTTATCGGACTTAGCCGGCTACAAGACTCACTCACCTTCTTCATCACCTCCATTCGTGGCAACGAAAACCTGCTCGCAAAGCTTAAGTTCAAGCTGCAGGTCGATGAGCTGGATGCCGACTTGATAGAAGACGTAAACATCGAGATGACGCAGGCCAGGGAAACCACCAGCATCTACTCCGACATCCTGGAATCAACCATGGAGACCTACAGCAGCATCATTAACAACAACATGAACACCGTGATGCGTACACTTACTTCGGTGAGTGTTATCCTGATGATTCCTAATCTGGTATCGGGTTTAATGGGTATGAACGTTATCAATGGCATGGAACACAACCGGTACGGCTTTTTGATATGCCTGATTATCTCTGTGGTAATAACCGGAATATCGTGGTGGATTTTAAGGCGAAAACGAATGATTTAAACCTTATAGGGCAAAAAAAACAAAAAATATTTAGGCAAATCCATTTTTTTTATTTAAGTTTGCACATCGTTATATGCCTTATTCACACTGATAAATCAGACGAAAGGCTGGAAATCGTATCATAAACCAATACTTGAAATGATGGACTCTCAAGAAAGTACCCCTGTAAAGGGTGAAAATTTACAACCACAGGCCGCTCCACAAGAGCAGGCCCCAGTAGAAACTTCTTTGAACCAGGCCAACAGCGATGTTGCCGCTGACAAAGAGGCACAAGCCCCCGCACAGCAACCTGACAACACCGCAGTGCACAAGGAGTACGCTACGAAGAAAGATGTATTGAAAAGAGTTAAGGAAATAGCCGAAAAAGAAGATCGCCCCGACAAGGAGGAGATTGAACGGCTGAAAACCATCTTCTACAAACTACACATTGCTGAGCGCGACGCAAAGCAAAAACAGTATATCGAAGATGGCGGCGACCCTGAGAAATACCAAGTATTGCCCGATGATGACGAAGAGGAATTCAAGGCCGAAATGCAGATAATCAAAGAGAAACGTGCCAAGATTTTCCAAGAGCAGGAGGCAGAGAAAGAAGCTAACTACAAGCGCAAGCTTGAAATTATAGAGAAGATCAAGGACATGGCTACCTCGCCCGAGCAAGCCAACAAATCATATCAGGATTTTAAAAAGCTACAGCAGGAGTGGAAAGAAATTAAGGCGGTGCCTGCCGATAAGGCTTCTGAGTTGTGGCGCAACTACCAGCTCTACGTGGAGCAGTTCTACGATTTGCTGAAACTCAACAGCGAGGCACGTGAATACGACTTCAAAAAGAACCTCGAAGCAAAGACCCGCTTATGCGAGGCTGCCGAGAAACTGGCCGACGAGCCCGATGTAATCAGCGCTTTCCACCAGTTGCAGGAACTACACCAGCAATATCGCGAAATTGGCCCGGTAGCCAAAGACTTGCGTGAAAGCATCTGGGCACGCTTCAAGGCTGCTTCTACTGTGATTAACAAGCGCCACCAGAAACACTTTGAAGAGCTCCGTGCCAAAGAGGAGGAGAACCTTACAAAGAAAACTGAGCTTTGCGAAAAAGCAGAAGCCATTAATAAAGAAGAGAACCATACGGCCAAGGATTGGGACAACCATACAAAGCAGATAATTGACCTGCAAACTGAATGGCGCAAGATTGGCTTTGCCCCGCAAAAAATGAACGTTAAGATTTTTGAGCGCTTCCGTGGGGTTTGCGACGACTTCTTCTCACGCAAAGCTGAATACTTCAAGACCCTGCGCCAGAAATTCTCCGAGAATGCTGAAAAGAAGCGGGCATTGGTAGAGCAAGCTAAGGCTCTGGCCGACAGCACTGAATGGAAGTCAACCAGCGACAAGCTCATTAACCTGCAAAAGGAATGGAAAACTATCGGTCAGACCTCAAAGAAAGTGGGTGACCAGTTATGGAGCGAATTTATTGGTGCTTGCAACAAATTCTTCGATGCCCGCAATGCCGCTCATGCCGGTACGCGTAACGAGGAGAAGGCCAACCTGGAAAAGAAAAAGCAAATTATTGAAGAACTGCGCACCCTGGCTGACTCGGCTACCGAGAACATTCAGGAACGTCTGCAGCAGCTCGCCGACGAATACAATCAAACCGGTCACGTACCTTTTAAAGAGAAGGACAAGGTTTACAAGGCTTATCACGACGCTATTGATAAGGTGTACGACAAGTGGCACATCTCGGTGGCCAAGAAGAAGCTCGACAACTTCAAAACCAATCTGAAGAATGTGGTGAAGAAAGGCGACGATGCCCTTGACAACGAACGTACTCGCCTGATGCGCCGCTACGAGCAGCTCAAACAGGAAATTACCACTTACGAGAACAATCTGGGCTTCCTTAACGTGAGCAGCAAAAAGGGAAACTCTCTTATCGACGAAATGAACCGTAAAGTGCAGAAGCTTAAGGATGACGCTGAACTCGTGAAGCAGAAAATCAAGGCTATTGATGCTGAGAACTCCAAGAAAGAGGAGTAAGCGCACTATTTAGGATAATTTAGTACAACGATACGTAAATATTGGCAATTGGAATGCCCCGGATGGCGTTTTACCCGTCCAGTGTAAGCAAACCAATTGTCAATGTTTTATTTTATAACATACTCAATGCTACGCAAACCATTTATCACCTATTTCATTTTTCTGGCCGTATGGGCAACTGCCTTTACTGGCTGTAACAACAAAAAAAATAACAATGCAGCTAAAAAAGCTGACAAGACTACAACAACAGCAAGCACAAATATCGACGACTCACTACGCTCACACCTGCAGCACTTTGTGAACAAGCCCCGCGTAAAAGGCAAATTCGCCATGTATGTTTACGACCTCACGGCCGGGAAACCCGTTTTCGGCTACAACGAAAACCAATGTCTGCCTTCGGCATCATGTCTAAAGTTGCTCACGGGCACGGCCGGCATGCATCTGCTGGGTTGCAACTACCTTTACCGTTCGGCCCTCTACAAAACGGGCAGCATTGCCAATGGGGTGCTCAACGGAAACGCTGTATTCAAGGCCGGCCTCGACCCGCAACTCGACGAAAAGACCATGGAGATGTTTGCCGGCAAACTGCGTGGACAAGGTGTTAAGCAAATCAATGGCAAACTAATTATCGACTTGCTGCTGCACCAGCCCGTAAAGAGCGAACAGCACTGGTATCCCTGGGATTTGTCATTCTCAAGCTACGGCACTTTATATAAAGGCGACGATAAGGTAAAACAACAGCTCAAGCAAGCCTTTGCACGCAAGGGCATCCATCTGGTGGATAGTCAGCTTGTTATGGGCAGCGTGCCTCGCAACGCCCGGAAAGTGTTCTGCTTCGGTCGCTCGGTACAGTTTGTCATCAAGCGCATGTGGAAGAACAGTTCTAACACTCAGGCCACATCCCTGCTCTACACTATCGGTCATGCCACCAATCCCAAAGCCGAACCTACTCAGGCCGGTGTGGCTTATCTTAAACAGTTCCTGCGCAAAGAAATAGGTATTAACAACCCACAGGTAGTAATTCACGATGGTTGCGGATTGTGCACCTACAACCACCTCTCGCCCGTGGTGCTCACATCAATTCTTAAATATGGCTACCGTCATCCCGACATCTATAAATCCATGCAGCGACAACTGTCGATTGCCGGTGTAGACGGGACATTGAAAAAATGGAGCGATGCTGATATGAAGGGGAAAATAAAGGGTAAAACCGGCACACTTTCACATCCTTATGGCATTAGCTCGGTTGCCGGATTCTGCAAAGGCGCCAACGGGCACTTGCTTGCGTTTGCGGTGATGGACAGCGAGATGTCGGTACTCGATGCCCACGTGCTACAGAAAAAAGTCTGCAAGTTGCTGGTTTCTGCCCCTGAGAAAAACAAGGGCTGAAACTAAAGCAACAACTTAATCACCCAGTTGCTTAAGGCGCAGCAGAGCCTCCAGATAATAGTAGTCGGCATAAACAATGCTGGCATCTATCTCGCTTTTGGCTGGCAGGTTGCCTGTGCTGTGCAGCAGAAATGCCACATTGCGGTTGCCGCTCTGATATTTTGAGCTGAGGCACTCAAGCATCTTAACAGCCTCATCACGATATTCCTCAGCTTTGCTGGCCGGAACATACGTGCTTAATTCAAGCAGTGCGTCGGCCACCACGCAGGCAGCGCTGGCATCCTTGGGGGCGTGCAAGCCACGAGGATCGTTAAAATCCCAGATGGGCACTTCGTCGTCGCTTATCTCATGCAAACGTGTAAGATAGGCATTGGCCACCTTTTGAGCAAAATCAAGAAAAAGTTTGTTATGGGTATAGCGGTAAGTAACGGTGAAGCCATAAATGGCCCACGACTGTCCGCGTGCCCACATAGAATAGTCGGCATAGCCCTGATGGTTCACGCCTCTGAGAAACTGGCCGGTAATGGTGTCGTACACTGCCACGTGATAACAGCTTCCATCCGGGCGGAAGTGGTTACGCATGGTTGTAGTGGCATGCATAATGGCCACATCGCTCAGCAGTTTGCTGCCACCCTCGGTTGATGCCCGGAACAGCAATTCCAGATTCATCATATTGTCCATAATGGTGTTGTGACCGCCAAACATCTTTACATTTCTCGGCCACGACAGCATGGTGCCCACTACGGGGTTGAACAGTGTGGCCAGTGTGTCGGCAGCCGCCAGTAAGTCGGCATGGTATCCGTCATAGTGCGTTACATCATAACCTTTGCCCAGCGAGCAGTTAATAAGGAACCCCAGGTCGTGGTCGTATATCTTCTGGTGTGCAAGTGGCCGTAACGTCTCGCTATACCCCCTGGCAGCATTGTAAACAACTGAGTCATGCGAATAAGAGTAGTCCATCCACAATATGCCGGGCCAGAATCCTGAGCACCACTCCTCGGCACTCACCTTGCGGCAATTCCAGCCTCTGGATTTATCGGTTGAAAGAATGTTGCGAGGCTGCATCGTGAAATCGTAGCTGCCGCCTTGTCTGAGCAGCTGCAGGGCACGGTTTAACTGCTTGTGGCAGTATTGCAACTGGGTATCTACGTTAAAATGGCTGTCGGCCCATGCTCCCATCGTCGGGAACAACAGCAACAGAAAACTAATAAAGAGTTTCTTCATCATTATTGTGATTTTTAGTTTATTCTTCTTCCCTGGCAGATAACGAATCCACTGTTCAACCCTGACACAGAATGTAGCAGTGAAAGCCAAATGAATTCTTTGTTGATGCCTTCAAAATTACAAAAAACATATCGATAATGCAACACTGCCGGTGCGCTTTTGCGGCATATCTTAATAACGGCTTTATTAATATTACGTATAACAAAGTGCAAAATACTTACCCGGAACCAATTATCAAATCTTTACCAGCCTTTGGTAACTACGTTACCATGCGATGGTAATTACTTTACCATGCGATGGTAAGCACTTTACCATGCAAAGGTAATCACGTTACCAAGGCTTTGGTAATCATTCGAGCCCCCACCCTGTAGCCATAAGTCCATAAAAGGACAAATAAATGGCGACAAAAATGAAAACAAGAACATAAAATGCTTAGCATGATAGTGAGCAGAATAAATATTCAAAAAAAAGTGGCCCAAAAATTTGGCAGATTCAAAATAAAGTTATACCTTTGCACTTGCAATTAAGAAATAACAATTGCAACAAGCAAATTGGGATATGGTGTAATGGTAACACTACAGATTCTGGTCCTGTCATTCTTGGTTCGAGTCCGAGTATCCCAACTTAAAAGGTAAGCAAGTTTTACTTGTTTACCTTTTTTTGTGTCAATACATTTTGTGTCAATACATTTTGCCGTCTCAGTTTACAGTAAGGCCTGAGGCATATCCCTACATTTTTATATTGAGCCCAAAACAAAAAACTCCCATCAGCTTTATTGTTTGCCCTGGGAGTTTTCTGTAAGTTTCATTTACCTTATATTATACCAGCGTGCCGATAACATCCTCTCTGCTGCCGGGCAACATGTCGATAACCGGAATTTCGGGCATAGTGTAGCATCCGGGCTGCAGTCGCATGCTGGCACGGGCCACGTTAACAAGCACCTGTCCGGTAAGAGCAGGGTTATTAATGCTCATATTGAACTCAAGGCGCTGGTTAGGCGTTTTGCCACTCACACCCTTGCGAACCAGGTTTACGCCATGTCCCATGTCGCGCACCTCGTCTACCGAAGGAACAGCAAACACATGCGTCTCATCGTTTGCGAAATACGGATCGGCCTTTATCTCGGCTGTTACTTCCTCGAGTGTGGCGCCGTCTTCGAGTTCAACATACACCATACGGCGGTGAATGCCTTCGCCCAAAGGAATGGTTACCGACAAAGCATTCTTTACACCCTTCTTGCTGCGAACGCACACCGAGTGTCCCATGCTCATACCCGGGCCAAAGTTGGTATAGGTAAGGCCTTTGGGTGCCAGGCTCTGCATCAGAACTCTCACCACCGAGTCAGAACCCGGATCCCAGCCGGCAGAGATAACGCTCACCGTTTTGGTGCGCAGATTGTTTTGCATCTGCCTGGTGCGGTAATCCAGAATGCTTGTGTGAATATCAAAGCTGTCAACTGTATTGATGCCCTGGGCTGTAATCTTCTCGGCATACTCGGGGCAGGTGCGTGTAGGTGTGGCCAGAATGGCAACATCTACATTATCCAGCTCGCTAATGTCGGCCACCACCTTGTATGGAGTGAGTTCCAGAGGCTTGTCGGCGTCACCGTGGCGGCGCACAATGCCCGCAATTTCAAAGTCAGGTGCGGCCTCAAGTGCCTGAACAGTGTACTTTCCAATATTGCCGTAGCCCACTACGGCTGCTCTAATCTTCTTTGTCATGTCTTTATTGGTTGTTTAATTTGTTGTTTTTCATCTGCAAATTTAATGTATTTTTCCGAGAATGGTTATATTCCGTGGCCATTTTGTTCGTAAATTAATGTTTTAACAGTTATTCCTGTGTACGCTTTATGTATTTTCAAGGCTCAGCAAAAAACTAGCAGCTCACTGCAATGCGTACCCGTTATGATTAAGCTTGGTGTTTTGTAACCTTATATTCCGGGCCAATAGGAATAAATTGCCAGGCATGGCAAACCTTAAACTCACGCCATAGAGAATTGCACAAAAAGCTAAGTTTGTGCACATCGAAGCCTTCTTTGTGCATTTTAATGAGTAATAATTTGTGTACAAAGTAAAAAATCAGTAATTTTGCGCCGAATTACGACAAAACAGCAAAATAGAAAATATTTATATAAAAGCTATGAAATTGAAAATTGTTGTACTTGCCAAACAAGTACCCGACACCCGAAACGTGGGTAAAGACGCCATGACCGCCGAAGGAACGGTTAATCGTGCTGCTCTGCCTGCTATTTTCAATCCCGAAGACCTCAATGCTCTTGAGCAGGCATTGCGCATCAAGGAACAGAATCCAGGCTCCACAGTAGGTGTGCTCACCATGGGTCCTCCACGTGCTGGCGAAATCATCCGTCAGGGTTTGTACCGTGGCGCTGATGAGGGCTGGTTGCTCACCGACCGTAAGAGTGCCGGTGCCGATACTTTGGCTACCTCTTATTTCCTTGCAAAAGGTATCGAGAAAATAGGTAATGTGGATATCGTTATCGGCGGCCGTCAGGCTATCGATGGTGATACAGCCCAGGTGGGTCCTCAGGTGGCTCAGAAGTTGGGGTTGAATCAGGTTACCTATGCTGAGGAAGTGCTTAAGATAGAAGATGGCAAGGCCACAATTCGCCGTCACATCGACGGTGGTGTCGAAACCGTTGTTGCGCCTCTGCCCGTGCTTATCACAGTGAACGGAAGCGCAGCTCCTGCACGTCCATGCAACGCAAAACTGGTAATGAAGTACAAGTATGCCACCTGCCCGGCCGAAAGAAAGGGTGATGAGCCTTGGGCTAAGCTTTACGAAACACGCCCCTACCTTACACTGGGTCAGTGGAGCATTGCCGACTGCAACGCCGATTACGACCAGTGTGGACTGGCTGGCTCGCCTACAAAGGTAAAGGCAGTGCAGAGCATTGTGTTCCAGGCTAAAGAAAGTAAAACCCTTTCATCAAGCGACGCCGACGTGGAGAGCCTGGTGAAGGAATTGTTGGACGAGAAAATTATTGGTTAAGATTTATGAATAACGTTTTTGTATATTGTGAAGTAGAAGGCACCGAAGTTCGTGAGGTGTCACAAGAACTGCTTACAAAAGGTCGTAAACTGGCCAATAAGCTCGGTGTTGACCTTGATGCCATTGTTGCCGGTACAGGTATTAAAGGCAAAGTGGAACAGCAAATACTGCCTTATGGCGTAGACAAGCTGTATGTTTTTGATGCCGAAGGTCTCTTTCCTTATACCTCAGCACCACATACCGACATCCTGGTTAACTTGTTTAAAGAAGAAAAACCGCAGGTTTGCCTGCTGGGTGCCACTGTAATTGGCCGCGACTTGGGTCCACGCGTAAGTTCTTCACTTACCAGCGGATTGACAGCCGACTGTACACAGCTTGAGATTGGCTCTTACGATGACAAGAAGACAGGCAAACATTACGACAACCTGCTCTATCAGATTCGTCCGGCCTTTGGTGGCAACATCGTCGCTACCATCGTAAACCCCGATCATCGTCCACAAATGGCTACCGTGCGCTCTGGCGTTATGCAGAAAGCCATCTATGAGGGCAAGGCCAAGGGCGAAGTGGTTTATCCCGACGTGGCAAAATACGTGCCTACCACCGACTATGTGGTAAAGGTAATCGACCGCCATGTAGAGGCTGCTAAAAACAACCTCAAGAATGCGCCTATCGTTGTAGCTGGTGGTTACGGCATGGGCAGCAAGGAAGGCTTCGACATGCTGTTCAAGCTGGCCGATGAACTGCACGGTGAAGTGGGTGCCTCGCGTGCCGCTGTAGACGCCGGATGGGTTGACCATGACCGCCAGATTGGTCAGACAGGTATCACCGTTCATCCAAAGGTTTACATCGCCTGTGGTATCAGCGGACAAATTCAGCACATCGCCGGTATGCAGGATGCTGGCATCATCATCTCTATCAATAACGATCCGGATGCGCCCATCAACAAGATTGCTGACTATGTAATTAACGGTACTGTAGAAGAGGTTATTCCAAAGCTCATTAAGTACTACAAGCAAAACACTAAATAAAACAGATTATTATCATGGCAAATTATTATACAGACCATCCCGAGATTGCTTTCCACCTGAATCATCCTTTGATGAAGAAACTGGTGGACTTGAAGGAGAAGAATTACCAAGATGCTGATAACTTCGACGATGCTCCTATCAACTACGAGGATGCCATCGAGAACTACAAGCGTATTCTTGAGCTCACCGGCGACGTGGCTGCCAACATCATTGAGCCCAATTCTGAAAGTGTAGACCTTGAGGGTCCGCACCTCGAGAACGGCAGAATGATTTACGCAAGCAAGACTTTCGAAAACCTTGATGCTACCCGCAAGGCTGGCTTGTGGGGCATTTCTATGCCTCGCCGTTACGGCGGACTCAATCTGCCCAACATCGTATTCTCTATGCTTAGCGAGGTTATCTCGGCTGCCGATGCTGGCTTCCAGAACATCTGGTCACTGCAGAGTTGTATCGACACCCTCTACGAGTTTGGCTCAGAGGAGCAGCGCCAGAAATATATTCCACGTATCTGCGCCGGCGAAACCATGTCGATGGACCTTACCGAGCCCGATGCAGGTTCCGACTTGCAGCGCGTTATGCTGAAGGCCACCCAGGACGAGGATGGCACCTGGCGCTTAAATGGTGTTAAGCGCTTCATTACCAATGGCGATTCTGATATTCACCTGGTACTGGCCCGCTCAGAGCAGGGCACTACCGACGGTCGTGGTCTGTCTATGTTCATCTACGATAAGCAAAACGGCGGCGTAACCGTACGCCACATTGAGAACAAGCTGGGCATCCACGGTTCGCCTACCTGTGAGCTGGTATTCAAGAACGCTAAGGCAGAACTCTGCGGAAGCACCCGCCTGGGCCTTATCAAATATGTAATGGCACTGATGAACGGTGCACGTCTGGGCATCGCCGCACAGAGCGTAGGTGTTGAGCAGGAAGCTTACAACGAGGCTCTGGCTTACGCCCGTGAGCGCCAGCAGTTTGGCACCAAGATTATTAAGTTCCCGGCTGTTTACGACATGCTTTCCCGCATGAAGGCTAAACTCGACGCAGGTCGTTCACTGCTTTACCAGACAGCCCGCTACGTTGACATTTACAAGGCATTGGAGGATATTTCACGTGACCGCAAGCTCACTCCCGAAGAGCGTCAGGAAATGAAGACCTACAACCGTCTGGCCGATGCATTTACGCCACTTGCCAAGGGTACCAACTCTGAGTACGCCAACCAGAATGCCTACGATGCTATCTCGGTTCACGGTGGCTCTGGTTTCATCATGGAGTACAAGAGTCAGCGCCTGTATCGCGACGCACGCATCTTCTCTATCTATGAGGGTACCACACAGTTGCAGGTTGTTGCTGCCATTCGCTACATCACCAACGGCACTTACCTTAAGATTATGCACGAGATGCTGCAAAATGAGGTTAGCGACGAAATGGCTGGCTTGAAGAAGCGCGTTGAGGCTCTGATTAGCGTTTACGAAGAGTGCGTTGAAAAGGTTAAAGCCGATGGCAACCAGGCAGAGCACGACTTCTTAGGCCGCCGTCTGTACGACATGACTGCTGCTATCATTGCCAGTCTGCTCATCGTTGACGATGCTTCTAAGGCTCCTGAGCTGTTTGCTAAGAGTGCTAACGTTTATGTACGTATGACTGAAGAACTCGTTGCAGGCAATTCTGCTTACATCAAGGCATTCAGCGCCGACGACCTTAAGAACTTCGAAGCTGAGTAATTCAAAGCAAAATAACAAGCCATAGAAATATGGACTAACTATAATATTTTAGGGGCATACCATCAACAGTATGCCCCTAAAAATTATTTTTCAAAGCAGTTAGCTTTAATTCAAAATGCGTAAACTTTTATTATTGGGATTAGCCCTGCCTGCTTTCTTTTTGAACACAGGGTGCAAGATGGCTCCAAGTCAGCAACTTGGCGACACTGTTGATGCTAAATATTTTGAACCTGCCGATACTTCGGCGGCCGCAATGAAGGCAAAGCATAAAGTCCTGACAGCCAAAGATACCACCGATATACCCGATGTGTACTACATAGGCGACCAGTCTACGCACAAGTTGCTGCAACTGCAATCCTACCCCACACGCAAGCATACGGGCATGTATGCAAAGTCGCGGCACCTTAAAGTGATGTGCCGCGCCGATATTGGCGATGTGGTAAAGGTTACCTTCTACATAAGGCATGGCAAGGACTCACTGGTAAGCCGCATCGAAAAGCCCGTTACTGCTCAGGATACTGCTGATAAACCTTAAGTCCGAAGTCGCTTGCCTTAACGTAAATATACTCCATTATCTCGGCAAGATGACTCTCGTAAACCGGCCATACCTTCTCATTCAGGAAGAAATAGAATTCTATAGGCAAGCCGCATTGTGTGGCCTCAAGCTGCCTTACCATCAGGGTCATGTCCGAGTTCACGTCTTTTCGTGAACGAAGATAGTTCTCCATGGCATGGCGGAACTGTCCCATATTGGTCAGGTGTTGCTCATCATCGACAAAATGTATACTTCTGAAGTCGAAGTACACCTTGCGTTGCACCCGTCGCCCGCCACTCTTCTGCATGCCAATCCAGTTCTGGAAACTGCCGCTTACCAGGCTCGTAGGCGACACGGTGACAATCGTGTTGTCAAAGTTTTGCACCTTTACGGTAGAGAGCGTAATATCCTGCACAATACCATTCACGTTAGCCGACGGCATGGTTATCCAGTCGCCCTTATGCACCATATTGTTGCTCGTAAGCCGGATTCCAGCAACAAGGCCCTCAATGGTATCCTTGAACACCAGCATAAGTATGGCAGAGGTAGCGCCAAGGCCGGCAAGCAGCGACATCGGGTTCTTTCCCAGCAGAATGGCTATTACAATAATGGTAATAACAAACGAAGCCACTATCTTCAGCAATCCGCAGAACGACTTTATGTATTGCTGTCGCGACGACCACCGCTTATCGTTGCTGTCGAGTTCATCGAGTGAATTGATGAGCACCAGCAGAGTTTTCAAGCTCATTATGGCAATGTATGCGGCAGTGAGCCGTGCCAGCAGTTCCTTTACCACGGGGAACTGGTAGAAAATCATTGGCAGCAACTCCCACACCACAATGGCTGGCACAATGTGGCAGGCCGAAGTAAGCACCTTGCTGTTCAGTATAATGTCGTCCCACCGTGTTACAGTATGCCTGGTTAAACGGTTAATAACGGGTATAAACTTCTTGCACAGCCACATGCTCAGCCAGGCCAGCAACAGTGCAGTTACAACCAGCAAGACATGCCGCAGCACAATTACAGCATCGCCGTGAACGCCACAATTCTTAATGATGGCTTCCACCGACACACGCACAGCGTCTTCAACAAGATGTTTCATAATTTATCGGTTTAGGGTTCACACAGTAAAGTGCACACTTTATCCTGAAAGGCACGGCCATTGCTACGGTGCATCAACCCCTGGTTGATAATTGAGAAGCAAAGGTGGTGACCATTGCTTGCCACACAGTAGCCGCACAAGCTGCTTATGCCGGTTACGGTACCGGTTTTGGCATGCACGTTATCGGCTGCCGACGTGCCGCGCATGCGCTTCTTCAGCGTACCGTCAACACCAGCTATAGGCAGGGCAGGATACAGGTGCAAATATATGTTATTGTTGTTATAGGCATAACGAAGCATCTTCACCTCAAGCTCAGCCGACACGTAATTGTACAGCGACAAGCCGGAGCCGTCGGCCACGTTGTAGCGGGCCGGGTTGAGTCCTATCTTGCTGAACAGCCGGTTCTCCACAACCCTGGCACTACGGGCGCTGGCCGGGTGATTACCCGTAGAAGCCGCAATCTGGTAGAACATGGATTCGGCGTACAGGTTATCGCTCTCTTTAAGCATCTTCATCAATATCTGGTCGATAGTATGGAAACGCCTCACAATGCAGTAGCTGTTTTCCGGCTTGCGCTTCTCGCCCGTTGTTCCGGTAACGTAAATGCCATTACGTGTTAATTCCTGATAAAAGCGGTCAATGAACACATCTTTCCGGCTAATCAGCAATGGTGAGAGCACTGGATTGTCGTCGTCCCAGCACCAACCTTCGCCTAACCGGTCGGTATCCTTCATGCTCTTGTCGGCGTATAAACTGCCCCGGATGGTGTCCACTCCCATCTTTTTGATACTCTCGATGAAGGCTTGCATATCATCGCTGTTGAACCTTGGGTCGAAGCCGCCCACACAATAAACGTCGCCATTCAGCACGCCGCCGTTTACTTCGCCGTTGTAACACAGTTCGGTTTTAAACTGGTAGTCACCACCCAGACGGTCGATGGCTGTAATGGCCGTTAGCACTTTCATTGTGCTGGCAGGGCGAAGCGTCTGGCGCTCGTTATATTTCACAATCGCCGAATCGGCATCTAAATCCCAAACCATAAGTCCAACCTGCGAGGTAGCAAACATATTGCTTTGCAGCATTCTCTCGATGGTAAGCCTCACCGACTCAGCCCAAGGCAGCGTTAAGCTGTCACGCTTTTGTACCGATATAATCGAGGAGTCGGCCACAGCAACCGAGTCTTCGTTGTCGTTCTCAATATCCTCTTGTATGTTCTGGGCTGACAAAGGCAAAGCAATCAGGCATGCCAACAGCAACCAGTACTTCAAATTTTTCATTTCATTCTCTTTTTCAGTTCTCTCATAAAATTCTGCAAGCTCTCAGGCTGCAAAAGCACGAGTTTACCATTCTGACACTCAATCACAACCATTACCGAGCTCCAAAGCGACGGTTTCAGGCATTTCACCGATTTTATCTCATTGAAGCCAATATGTTTTGTCCTGCCAAACCGGCCTTTATAAATATCCACTCCCCTGTCGCTCAGCACATAGCATGAATGCACTACCCTCTCGATGGCAATTACCTCCACTAACATTAAGACAACAGCGGGCAGCACCGCCATATTCCAGAAGAAATATACAGCAGCCATTCCAAATATGGCAATACCACATTTGGCTCCAAGTGTAAAGCGTTTTCGAAATGTTCTATCCATTCTCTATTCAGTTTGCAAAATTACAAAAATATCCTCATTGTTAATTACTTTCTGAAGATTATTTATTACTTTTGCATTTAAATAACGCGTGCGTAAACACCATCGCCGCTAAACGAAATGGACTTCCTATTGACTCAACAAGCCGCAGGAACGAAATTAACTTATAAAAGTTATGACTTATAAATATGATTTCCTGATTATCGGTGCAGGCATCGCCGGTATGAGTTATGCCCTTAAAGTGGCCAAGGCACACAAGGGCAAAGTTTGTATATTATGTAAGACTTCGTTCGAAGAGGCCAACACGTCGTTCGCTCAAGGCGGCGTGGCCTCGGTAACCAACTTAGAGGTTGACAACTTCGAAAAACATATACACGACACCATGGTTGCCGGCGACTACATTTCTGATATTAAGGCCGTGCGCCAGGTGGTTACTCATGCACCCGAGCAAATAAAACAGCTTGTTGAATGGGGTACCAACTTTGACCGCTTACAGGACGGCCGGTTCGACCTGCACCGCGAGGGCGGTCACTCGGAGTTCAGAATTCTGCACCACGCCGATGATACGGGCGCAGAAATACAGCGCGCACTCATGGCTGCCGTGAGAGCCAACCCCGACATAGAGGTAAAAGAGAATCACTTTGCTGTGGAGATTATTACGCAGCACCATTTAGGTGCACGCGTTACACGCCGCACTCCTTACATTTACTGCTACGGAGCCTACGTGCTTAACCCTGACACGCAAAAGGTAGATACCTACCTGAGCAAAGTTACCGTGATGTGTACCGGTGGCTGTGGCGCTGTGTACCAAACCACCACCAACCCGGTTATCGCAACTGGCGACGGAGAGGCTATGGTTTACCGTGCCAAAGGTACAGTGCAAGATATGGAGTTCGTGCAGTTCCACCCCACTTCGCTCTATCATCCGGGCGAAACACATCCGGCATTCCTCATTACCGAGGCAATGCGTGGCTATGGAGGCATACTGAAGCTGCCTGATGGAAAGACATTCATGGAGAAATACGACAAGCGCCTGTCGCTTGCACCGCGTGACATTGTGGCTCGTGCCATAGATAAGGAAATGAAGATTCACGGAATCGACCACGTTTATCTTGACGTAACCCATAAGGACCCCGAAGAAACCAAGCGCCACTTCCCCAACATCTATGCCAAGTGCATGAGCATTGGCATAGACATCACGAAGGATATGATTCCTGTACGCCCGGCAGCTCACTACATGTGCGGCGGCATCAAGGTAGACCTGAACGGATGCAGCAGCATTGAGCGGCTTTACGCCCTGGGCGAATGTAGCTGCACGGGGTTGCACGGCGGCAACCGTCTGGCCAGCAACTCACTGATTGAAGCTGTGGTTTATGCCGACGCCGCTGCCAAGCACAGCATTGAGCATGTAGACGACTACGACTTTAACGACCAGGTGCCCGAGTGGAATGATGAGGGTACACTTACCAACGAGGAGCACATCCTTATTACACAGAGCGTGAAAGAAGTGGGCGAGATTATGAGCAACTATGTGGGCATTGTGCGCAGCAACCTGCGCCTGAAACGTGCCTGGGATCGCCTTGACTTGCTTTACGAGGAAACCGAAGCTCTGTTTAAGCGCGTTAAGATAAGCAAGGACTTGTGCGAACTACGCAACATGATTAATGTGGGCTACCTTATTACCCGCATGGCTATCGAGCGCAAGGAAAGTCGCGGATTGCACTACACCATCGACTATCCTGTACATGCCTACGACATGAACAAGGAAAAGAAAGAACAAGAAGAATTTTAACTCACACTTATAGCCCGTTACAACCTTGATGCTGCTGTTTACATTGCTGCCACTGGCGGCCCTGCTGTTCTGTCTGTACCAGACATGGATTATCCTGCCCTTCAACCGCAAAGGCAAAACGGGGGTACTTGTGGCCATGGTGCTGTGCATGGTGCTGTTTTATGCAGCTATGACTAACGCCATTGACTCCTGGCCCATGTGGATGGCCACAGCAGCTTACAAGGTTGGCACAGCGGCCTTCTTCGTGCTGTTATACCTATGCATAGCTTTCATTCTCATAGCTCTGTTAAGGCTTACGCACGCTCTGCCCAAACGCTTTACTAATCACAGTGTAAAAGGTACGGCTGTATTGGCAGTTATACTGATTGTCGTTTTTGCAGGCGGCAACTGGAACTATCATATAAAAAGGCGCCGGCCCATTAAGGTAGAAGCCATTAAGCGTCTGCCAAGGCCGCTCACCATCGTGATGCTTGCCGACATGCATCTGGGTTACGGCATTCAGCGCAGTGAACTGGCAAAGTGGGTAGACATCATTAATGCCGAACATCCTGACCTTATTCTGATAGCGGGCGACATTATAGACAAGAGTGTGCGCCCGTTGGATGATGAGGATATGGCAGCCGAGTTTCATCGCCTTAACGCACCAGTGTATGCCTGTCTGGGCAACCATGAGTACTATGCTGACAAGGGTTACAGTATGGGATGGTATGCCAAAGCTGGCATTCATCTTCTGATTGACAAGGGTATAAGTGTCGACGGCATCAATATTATTGGCCGCGACGACCGCTCTAACGGAGGCAGAGCCGCAGTTAAAGATTTGATGAACACGGTTGACAAGAACAAATTTACCATTCTGCTCGACCACCAGCCTTATAATCTTGACGATGCTGCCAACGCGGGTGTTGACTTCCAGTTGAGCGGACACACCCACGACGGACAGGTTTGGCCCATCAACTGGATAGAACACGGCATGTACGAGGATGCACACGGACCGCTGCAAAAGCACCACACCTGCTACTATGTTACCAGTGGCATGGGCATTTGGGGTGGGAAGTTCCGTATTGGCACATCGAGTGAATATTTAGTAGTTAAGCTTTTACCACATGATGAGCATTGACCAGAAGTGGATGCAATACTGGTTTGCGCAGTTCAACCACCTTTATTTTAACGACCAGTTGCCCACGCCGACATTCCGCATCGGCAAGTCGCGCACTCAGCTGGGCAGTTTCTCCTGGCGGAGAAGGCTTTCGTGGAGAGCACCGGGCATAACCGAAATGCGTATAACTTTGTCATGCTTCTACAAACAAAGCGAAGATGCCTACAAAAACACACTGCTGCACGAAATGATACACCTGTATGTGGCATGCAGCGGAAAGCGTGACACCTCGTCGCACGGAGTTATATTCAGGCAGAAGATGCTGGAACTAAACCAAAAATACGGCTGGCATATCACCATATCGTCACGCAGAGGCACTCTCGAAGTAGCCGACGGCTTTAAAAACAGTTGGAAACTTATTCTGCTGCTTACTGTCGACCGGCGTGGACGCTTCTTTGCCGTGGTAAATCCATCGTATGCACAAAAGCTGAAACGACAGTTACAGCAAGTACCCAACTTGCAAGAAAGCGCATGGTTCGTGAGTAACGACGCGTTCTTCTCAAAATATCCGGCTGTTAGAAGTCTGCGTGCCTTCAAAATTGGCGCCGACGAATACGAGCGGTTTAAGCTTCAGCTTCAGCCTTTTGCTGTGTAGGCCAGTTAATGAGAAACAACTTTTCGCGCGCACGAGTAAAAGCCGTGTATAACCAGTGGAAGTACTCAGCATTCAGATTGTCGGCCGTAATGTAGCCCTGGTCTATGTAAACATGCTTCCACTGTCCACCCTGTGCTTTATGGCAGGTTACGGCATAGGCGTATTTTATTTGCAACGCGTTGAAGTAGGCGTCGCTTTTCAGCTTCATCAGCCGGTCGTGCTTGAGCGAGATGTCGGCATAATCCTCCATCACGCCATTATAAAGTTGCTGCTGTTGCTCGCCGGTAAGAGCCGGTGCATCGGCACACAGCGAATCCAGAATAACCGTCTGATCAATCTCCTCGTTGTCGTAGTCGGGCAATCTGAGCGTAACATCGGCAAAATGGAAGCCATACAGCTCACGCTGGTTGTGCACGCTCACCACTTCGCCCACATCGCCATTGGCCAGGAACTGCAGGGTGCGCCTTTCTTTGCCATCCAGGTATTTGTTCTTAACTATCATAATACGGTCGCCCGGACATAACACATCGTCTAAATCGAGCACTGCCTGCCTGATGCCATTATTATAAATATTAGCCGCCTTATTGCTTCGTGTAATCACAATGGTTTCGTTAACTCCCGCATTATCGTAACTGCTGCTCAGATAATCCACAATGTCCTGACCGTCAATTCTCTCTAAATCAGCAAATCCGTGGAGTTTTATCTGTGGCAGGGCATCAGTGTTGCCCCGCTCTATCATCATGCGCAAACTGGTGGCATTCAGCAATATTCCGCTGTCTACATTCTGCCGCCTCACTTCACTCATGTTGCACTCGTACACCGTAAGCCCCATCATGTGCAGCACGTCTGGGCTCAGTGCCGGCGCTTCATCCTCGCCAATGGGCGGCAACTGTGCCGAATCGCCAATAAACAAGATGCGGCAGTTCATCCCGCTGTACACATACCTCACCAGGTCGCTGAGCAGCTGGGCTGTGCACATCGAAGCCTCATCAACCACAAAGAGCGTGTTTTTATACAGATTATTGTTCAAAGCGAATTCACCGCCAATGCCCTGATAACTCTTCTCACGATATATTTTGCGATGAATGGTAAACGAAGGCAAGCCGCAGCTTTTCTGCAACACCTTGGCGGCACGCCCCGTAGGTGTCATGGGTACCAGTTTCTGCCCCAGCGAATGGAAGGTTTGCATCATGGCACCCGTGAGCGACGTCTTGCCTGTACCAGCCGAGCCACACAGTACCATAGCCGTGCGTGCGCTGCGGTCGCCCAGAAAATGCGCGAAAGTATCAAGCGCCGACATCTGGTCGGCTGTCGGGGTGTAACTGCATCTTGACACGATAAGTTGGATAAAGTCTGCAAACTTCATGGTAGAATGAAAACTATTTTGTAATTTTGCCTTAGCAAAGATAATAAAATACTGCCAATAATCAAAATGAAATATAACATTAAATGGTCGGTACAAACCATGCTGAGCATCTGCGTGGTGGTGCTTGTAGTGCTGTGCACGCTGAGCATAAGCGCACCCATCAGGTTCAACCATCAGAAGCACAACCGTGAAGCACAGGTAAAACGCAGCTTGCTGGCCATACGCAAGGCCGAAGAGAAATACCGCATTAAGAACGGTGTGTACACAGCTAACTTTTCTGACTTAGTAAAACAGCATTTGCTGCCCGACAGTGCACAATTCATTCCCTTTGGCAACGGCGCCAAATTCTCGCTGCAGGCTTCTACCATGCTTAGCAAGAGCGGCCGTCAGACACCGCTGATGGAATGCAGCGCCACTTACGACCAATATCTTGATGGACTGGATGAGAACTCGGTGGCCTGCCTGGTGGAACAAGCCAATAACAGTGGACTTTTTCCCGGACTTAAGATAGGCGATATTAACGAACCCAACAACAACGCACCCAACTGGTAAACACAATGAATAACCATCTGTACATACGCATTAGTGACATTAGCTTGTCAATGACTGTAACCACTCCACAGCAGCCACAGCAGCCCGTTTTTCAGCCCTATGTGGTGAGGAGCGGTATCTCGATGGCTGCCAACCTGCGCGAAGCCTTCAAAGAGAACTCTTTGCTGCAGCAAGACTACGCAAAGGTGGATGTGCTTATCGACTCGGATGTGCTCACAATACCCATGGAGGAGTACGACGAGCAACAGGCCCCTACCCTTTACCAGCATGCTTTCCCTGAGGAGCAGGGCAACAAGATACTGGCCAACGCAGTGCCTGGACTCAACATGGCAGGTGTATTCCCTATTAACAAAGACCTGCTGATGGTTATACACGACCACTTCTCTGAGGTGCGCATCCAGCCCGTGGTGCAGTGTGTGGTGGAGTATATGTTCCATCGAAGCTTTATCGGGCAGCATCGCAAGTTGTATGTGTACTTCCATGATGAGCGCATGCATGTGTTCGCCTTCGAGAAAAACCGGCTGAAGTTCTTCAATGCCTTTAATACCGACAACGCCCGCGATGCCATCTATTTTATGCTCTATGTGTGGAAACAGCTCGACCTGAATCCGCTGAACGATGAATTGCTCATCAGCGGCACTATACCCGAGCGTGAGTGGATGGACAAGGTGCTAAGGAAATATGTACGCAGCGTGTATTGCATCAATCCCGCTGCTGAGTTCAACAGGGCTCCTATTACACGTATAGCCAACTTGCCTTTCGACATTATGACGCTGCTTATAAACCGCTAATCAACATTTATCAATCCATGAGAGTAATTACAGGAAAATATAAAGGCCGCCGTTTCGATATTCCGCGCACGTTCAAAGCACGGCCCACAACCGACTTTGCCAAAGAGAATATCTTCAATGTACTCAGAGAATACGTAGACTTTGAAGAGTGTACTGCACTCGATTTGTTTGCCGGTACAGGCAGCATATCGCTTGAATTTCTTTCGCGCGGCTGCACGCAGGTGGTTAGCGTAGAGGCCGACCGTGACCATGCACGGTTTATACGCCAGTGCATGGCAAAGATTAACGTGCAAAACCATGTACTCATTCAGGGTGATGTGTTCAAATTTATACGCGGCAACGCCATGCAGTTTAACATCATCTTTGCCGACCCTCCTTACGCTCTGCCCGAGCTGCCGCAAATCCCCGACCTTGTGCTGAACTCCGGGTTGCTGGCTCCCGATGGCATCTTTGTGTTCGAGCATGGCAAGCACAACGATTTCTCACAGCATCCACGTTTTATTGACCACAGGGCTTATGGAAGCGTGAATTTCTCCCTGTTCAGATAGTAGAAATCAGGTCGATTGATAGCTCGGATTTTGATAATAACAGTACCAAAGCCTGATACTGTGAGTATCATAGCGTGATACTGTGAGTATCATAGCGTGATATCGTGAGTATCAAAGCGTGATACTGTGAGTATCAAAGCGTGATACTGTGAGTTCCAAAAGCCTGGTACGGTTTTGGTACTGATTTTTTACTCAGAACATACTAAACAACGAAGTACCCCCAGTTTAAGGCAAACGTTATAAACTGGGGGTACTTTCGCAAAAGGCTATGCGTTTACAGCAATACGAGTGAGTAAAGATACACCACTGAAGCTGGTATGGCAAGCAGCGAAGAATCAAAGCGGTCGAGCATTCCACCGTGACCTGGCAGGATGTTTCCACTGTCTTTTATGCCCAACTTGCGTTTAAACAGACTTTCTACCAAATCGCCCCAGGTTCCAAAGAATGTTACAACCAGGCCGAAACCTGCCCATTGCACTACATTCAGCTGTGAGCCTTCCCCCCGGCCGTTGGCCCAGATACCCAAGCCAATGGCAACGGCAAGCACCAGCAATCCGCCGCCAATGCTGCCTTCCCATGTCTTGCCAGGGCTGATTCTGGGAAACAGCTTATGCTTGCCTAATAATGAGCCAAAACAATAAGCGCCCGAATCGTTGCACCACAGAAAGATAAAGATGCTCAGCGGGATAAGCATGTCGTATGTGGGACCATCAGGCGACGTGCCTATGGCAGCCACGCTGATGAGCGACAAGGGCATGGCAACATACATTTGGGCCAGCATGGAGTAAGCCACATTATTTATAGGATTCTCGTTCTTGGCATAGAGTTCACTGATAAACAGGTAAACCATGGTGAGCACATAAGGCACGAAAATTACAAAGCCATCGGCAATACTTGTGAATTGCATGCGGTTAAACCCAACGGCGATAACCAAATACACGGCTGCCACGGTGTTAATAAACCGGTTAACGGTTACATCTTTGGCATAGTTGTTTACCAATCCGGTGTATTCCCACACTGTCATGCCTGCAATGGCGGCAAACAGCAGAATCATCACATCGGCTCTTAAGAACGACACCACCATGATGGCAACATAAATAATGCCCGTAATGGTGCGCACCACAAGGTTTTTGGTTTTATCAGTCATTGGCTGTTTCCTCCTTTTTGCTATTGTCGGCCGGAGTATTGTCGGCCTCGCTATTGTGTTGTTGCTGCTTAATATTCTGCTGATGCTCGGCCTCGGCCTGTTTCACGGCATCAGGCATATCTTCAAGGCGCGGTTCATTTTTCTCGTTCTCTTCTATAATTTCCTGAGAACGGCTTAGCCAGGGGCGCTTTCCAAATATTTTCTCTACATCCTCAGCATAAATCACCTCTTTGGCGTACAGCAGTTCGGCCAGTTTGTTGTGACCCTCTTTATGCTCAGTAAGTATTTGCTTGGCACGTGCATACTGCTCGTTAATCATCTTAAGCACCTCATCGTCCATAATTTTGGCAGTGGTTTCGCTATAGGGACGTGTGAACTGATACTCCTGATTATTGTAGTAGCAAATGTTGGGCAAGCGGTCGCTCATACCGGCATAAGCCACCATGCCATACGAGCTCTTCGTGGCACGCTCCAGGTCGTTCATAGCTCCCGTAGAGATATGGCCGGTAAAGAGTTCCTCAGCAGCACGGCCACCCAGCAAAGCACAAATTTCATCAAGCATTTGCTCCTTGGTGGTAATCTGGCGTTCCTCAGGCAGATACCATGCAGCACCCAGCGCCTGGCCACGTGGCACGATAGAAACCTTTACCAAGGGGTCGGCATGCTCGCAGAACCAGCTCACCGTGGCGTGCCCTGCCTCGTGCAAAGCAATGGTTCGTTTCTCCTCGGCTGTCATCACCTTAGTTTTCTTCTCCAGTCCGCCAATAATACGGTCTACCGCATCAAGGAAGTCCTGCTTCTGCACGAATTTTTTATTGTGTCGGGCAGCTATCAGAGCGGCCTCGTTGCACACATTGGCAATATCAGCACCCGAGAAGCCTGGGGTCTGACGTGCCAGGAAGTCTACGTCTACCGTATCATCCGTCTTGATAGGCCGCAGATGCACACCAAAGATAGCCTTACGCTCAGCCAGGTCAGGCAGGTCGACATGTATCTGACGGTCGAAACGTCCGGCACGCAGCAAAGCCTTGTCGAGCATGTCCACACGGTTTGTGGCAGCCAGCACAATCACACCGCTGTTGGTACCGAAGCCGTCCATCTCGGTAAGCAAAGCGTTCAGCGTGTTTTCACGTTCATCATTGCCACCCATAGCAGGGTTCTTGCTTCTGGCACGTCCAACGGCATCAATCTCATCAATGAAGATGATGCAGGGAGCTTTCTCCTTGGCCTGGCGGAACACGTCGCGCACACGGCTTGCACCCACACCTACGAACATCTCAACAAAGTCGGAACCACTCATTGAGAAGAAAGGCACGCCAGCCTCGCCAGCCACAGCCTTGGCCAGAAGGGTTTTACCGGTTCCCGGAGGTCCTACAAGCAATGCGCCCTTTGGAATTTTTCCTCCCAGTTCGGTATATTTCTTAGGGTTCTTCAAGAACTCTACAATCTCTTCTACTTCCTGTTTGGCACCCTCTTGTCCGGCCACGTCCTTAAACGTAATGCCCAGGTCGTTGGCCTTCTCATAGAGTTTTGCCTTGCTTTTACCTACATTGAACACGCTTCCGCCAGAGGCTCCGCCTCCACCCATACGGCGCATAAGGAAGATCCACAGTACAATGAAGAAGAGAAGCGGGCCGATATTGATGAGCAGATTCACAAAATCGTTACCCTTCTTATTTTCATAGTCAATAGTGGTTATTTTGCCTTGCTGTTGTTTGGCCGTAAGGAACTTCTCGAGTTCGTCCACTGAGCCAAACTCCACGTTTACATAAGGAGAAGCTCCCACCTGACTGGCAGGCCTCCCGAACACGTCGCGTATGTGCTTGGGATTTACATACATGCGCAGCGTGCTTTCGTCTTTGTTTATGATAACCCTGCTGGCATAGCCTTTCTCGACGTACTGTTTAAATTGCGTATAACCGGCATCCTTTGAATCACCGCTCTCACCCAGCAGGTTGCCACCGCCGGAGAAGAATATTATAGCCAATGCCACAATAATAATACCGTAGAACCAGTTCATGTTGAACCGTGGCATCTTGGGTGGTTTATTGTTGCCGTAAGGATTCTTATTGTCCATAATGTTTCTGTTGAAATAAAGATTGTTATTACCTGTTTACTGTAAAAAATGGTAATGCAAAAACTGTGCTAAACCCTTAATCGTTGGGTAGCACTGTAATTTTGGCATCTTCCCATAAATGTTCCAAATCGTAAAAGTGGCGTGCCTCGGGCTGAAATATGTGCACCATCACATCGGCGTAATCAATGGCCACCCACTGGTCGGAACCTAATCCGGCTACGTTTATAGGGTCTTCGCTTGCCTCTGTCTTCGCCTTAAAGCCAACCGACTGTGCTATAGCCTCGACCTGGGTTGGCGAATTGCCCTGGCATATTACAAAATACTTGGTAATGGCTCCATCAAGCTGACTTAAGTCGGCCACCACAATGTTTTCGCCTTTCTTCTCTTTTATTCCGTCTACTATTGTATTTACTAAAGCTTTAGTTGTTGTCATTCAGAATATTCCGTTTATTGTGTTGCAAAGATAGTGTTATTTATTTAAATATGGCAGAAAACTTCTTGTATTTTATTATTTATTAGCACGATGTACCACATTGCGATCGGCACGATTTCGCAAGCCCAGCACTATATTTCTGCTGTATGTAATAAATCCTACACTCTGACCAATAATGAGCACAGGGTCGAGCCTGAACAAGCCATAAGCCACAATAATGCCTGAGCCCAGCAGACTAATGATCCAGAAGCCAACCGGCAGATACGAAGCATGACGCCTGTAAGAATAATACCACTGATACACAAAGCGGATGGTAAAAATAAACTGGCCGGCCGAGCCAAACACGAGCAACCACAAGGGCACGTCGCTGTTATGCAAAAAATGCTGAACGAAGAATTCGGCCTGTGATGCCATAAGGCTCACTGCCACTATGGGCAAGGCAAATATCAATCCACGGAACACCAGTGGCACACGGGGCCAAACGCCTTTGATGTTCAGGTTCCAGATGTAAATGTAATAAGAAATTAGCTGTCCGAAGATGATACTGAAATCATTTCGCAGCCAGCCGTAGATAAACAGCAGCACACTACCGGCCAGACTGCATATCCAGTAAATATTGGGTGAAACTATCTTGCGGGCCCTTTCCGACATAATCCATTGTATGAGCATTCGGGCCGAGAAGAAGCCCTGAGCCAGGAACCCTAGGGCATATACAGCTATATTATTCATAGTTGCTGCTCGTCTATCTGGTATCTAATGTAGCGTTTCTTCATCCACCGATAGGCAAAACAGTCGTTAAACGGACCTGCCAGACGATTCCATAAATGGTATTTCGACACGCCCGCAATTCTTGGATAGTGGCGCACAGGCATCTCTTTAAAGCGGGCATGCTCAAGTGCGAACAGTGCCGGCAGGAATCGGTGCATGCCATTAAAGAATGGTATACGCCTGGCCACGTCGGTTCGCATCACTTTTAACGGGCAGCCCGTATCGGTAGCAGTATCACCAGTCATGTATCTTCTGAAGCCATTGGCAATCCTTGATTGCAGCTTCTTGAAGGCAGAGTCTTTACGGTTAGCCCTTATGCCGGTTACGAGCTCATAATCTGGCGCAAACTTCAGCAACAAATTAAAGTCCTCTGGATTGGTTTGCAGATCGGCATCGATATATCCCATATACTTGCTTTGTACAGTGTCGATACCTGCTTTCATAGCAGTGCTGAGTCCATGGTTCTGGTTCGATGATATGTAAAAAAAGTCAGGCTGGCGCTGGCAGATTTGCTTAATAAGCGACAAGCTGTCATCGGTCGACCCATCATTCACCAGAAGCACACAAGCTTTCATAGCAGCAGTGGGTAGGAACTGGGACAGTTGTTTTTCCACCCGTTCCAGATTATCCTGCTCGTTGTAAACAGGCACAACGATGGTGAAGTCGTAATTTGCAGTTTCGTTCATTTTTATTTCGAATTATGTTTTTTAATCAGTGTTACGTAATTAATGAAGTCGGCTGAGTAATGCCGGTCTTTCCTGGGATGTTTGTTATCATCATAGCGGTCAATACGCAAGGTGTCCACATCGTGCAGCATGGTTGCCGGCAGTTCCTCACTAACGGGTTTGCTGCTCACAAGTGCAAAGGGTAAGCGGCGTTTCACCTCGTTGCTGTCGTTCAGGTTAATCGGTGTTATCTTGCGGCCGGCCTCATAAACCAGCTCAATGCGCTTGCTCTCGTTCGACGGATGATAAAAGTTAACACCACTGAGCACGGCAATATGGCGCGTGGCTCTGATGCTGTGTGCCTGCGGATTGCCGAACAATCGGCCAATGGGTGCCAGCAGGAAGCACTCTATGAGCATGAACACCACTGCCACCCCACAAGTAAACCTCACGGGATCAACTTTTTTGAACGTATAATAAAGCATATAGGCCGAAGTGACTGTAAATGCAATAGCCAAAACTATGCCACCCGCTAATGGCACCCAGTGCATCACAATGGCCGCAACAGCTAAGGCCTCAACGATAAGCGCAACCAGGGTGCCGTTCACTTTAAACAGATTACGCGAAAACTTATCAGTGGCATCACGCAGGTACAACAGCAGGCATGCAATACTCATTGCCGAAGGTGCCATGATTGGCAGCAAATAACGAATTTTCTTTTCGGGCATGAACGACAACAACAGCAATACAAGCAAAGTGAATGTAATACTGAAGCTGTAAAGCCTGTTGGGCTTGATGTGCTTACGCCAGTAAGGCACGGCCAGAGCCGCAAGCATAATCACAGTCCAAATGCCGGTTTCGGTGAAGAAGCGCCAGTAATAATACCAGGGTCGCACATTATGACCGGTCCACGCACCGGATTCTTTATGGATAACAGCCTCAACTGCATTGTGCTGGAACACCAGCAGGTAGACATACCACCACGAGCCCACCACGAGCGCAATGAGGATCATAAGGGTAAAGCCACCCCATTTGTGGCGTAGTGAACAGGGATAGTACCATACGTAAGCTATCACCGCAGGCAGTAGTAAAGCGTAAAACGACACAGGCCCCTTGCTCAGGAACGACAGTCCCATAAGCAATCCAGCCACCGGCATGTAGCGGTACTGCCGTTCAGGTGGCTCCGACAAGCCACGGCACAAAAAATAGATGGCCCCCATCATGAAGGCATGACAGTAGATGTCCCACGTAGCGGTGCGCCCCATTACCACAATGTGATAGCATGTAAGGAACACCACTGTGCTGACAAAGGCGAACATTCGACTGCGTGAGATATACCTGGCGAAAAGATACATAAAGAGTGCCCACACTATGCCCATTACTCCGGCGGCAGCACGCTGGGCTGAAAGCGAATCGGCATTAATATGACAGATGGCCGCAGCAACCCACGTAGGCAACGGCGGCTTCTCCAGTCGCAACTGGTCGTTCATGGTTGGTACGAGCCAGTTGCCCTGATGGGCAATCTCCTGGGCTGTAACCAGGTTGCGCGCCTCCATGATATCGGTTGGTAAAGCGGCATTGCTTACAAAGAAGGTAACTATAAGCAACAATACCAGAAACAGGCAGGCTTTTGTTGAGTTCTTCATGGCTTTAGCACGTTTTCATCCGACAGATACCATTGGGCAAACTTAGTTATTCCTTCATGAAGCGTAACCTTGGGCTTATAGCCTATCTCGCTTTCCAAACGAGAAGTATCGGCGTAGGTTTCATACACATCGCCCGGCTGCATAGGCATAAATTGCTTTATGGCCTTTTTTCCCAAAGCCGTTTCCAGCTCGTTAATAAAATGCATCAGGTTTACCGGCCGCGAGCAGCCAATGTTATATACACGGTTAGGAATACCGTTGGTGCAGAAGGTTGAAGGAGTGTCGCAGAGTACTACCTTGAGCGTACCGGCCACGATATCATCAATGTAAGTAAAATCGCGAACCATATCGCCATTGTTGAAAACTTTAATAGGCAAGCCCTGGGTAATTGCATTGGCAAAAAGCATAGGTGCCATATCGGGGCGCCCCCACGGACCGTACACCGTGAAGTAGCGCAAACCGGTAGTAGTGAGTCCATACAATTTGCTGTAAGCAAAGGCCATTAACTCATCCGACTTTTTGCTCGCAGCATACAGGCTTACGGGCGTATCGGTTTTAAAATCTTCTTTAAACGGCACTTCCTTACACAGTCCGTACACACTGCTCGATGACGCAAATACCAGATGTTTTACACCATGGTGCCTGCAACACTCAAGCACATTGAGAAAGCCATCCATGTTGCTGTGCATGTAAGCGTAGGGATTTTCAATGGAATACCTCACACCTGCCTAAGCCGCAAGATTGATAACCTTATCAAATTGCCAGCGGCTGAAAAGCTTGTCCATTGCATCGGCATCGGCAATCGACATGCGTATAAATCTGCAATTGGCAAATGTGCTGCTCTGACAAATATTGCCTTGCCAGCTGGCATCGGTTTCGGCAATGCCGCATTTTTTAAGCCGGGCATACTTTAGCTTATCACTATAGTATGAATTGATATTATCAATACCTGTAACATCACAGCCGGCCTTGGCCAGCTCCAACATAACCTTGTTGCCGATAAAGCCGGCTGCGCCTGTAACCAATATTCTTAGTTTCATGCAGAATTTTCGTTTTAACAGCTTTGCAAAGTTTTCTTTGTCCGATTGAGAAGAAAAAGGAAACTCTATCTGCCTGTTTATTTTGAAAAGCAAAGTTATACATAAATTTTGGATAAATACTGTTCGTTTTTTACTTTTTTATGTTCAAGCCTGCAGATAACAAAAAATCAATGAAAAAAAAACGAATCCTGCTATGAATTCAGCAGAAAAGTGTAATTTTGCAATGTAAGTTGCTTCATTGAAAGTATTTGTGGGCTTAATAATAAAAATCTGAATTAGGAAATATGATGACAAAACGATTTTTTATATTCATGCTATTTGCCCTGCTTCTTACAGGCGTAAAGGCACAAGAGGCAGTTTTCAATAAATATGCCAGCGAAGAGGGCGTGCGCGTCACCCATGTAACTAAACCATTGCTCGCTGCATTAGTCAAGAGCAGAGCCAATAGCGCGAATCAGCTTGACAGCCTGATCAGCAAGCTGAATGAATTACACGTTCTTTTCTGTGACAACGAACGTTTTTCAAAACGAATCGGTAAAGAAGCCGTGCGCACACTTCATAAAAGTGGATACAAAGATATTCCGAGTTTGAGTAGCAACAATGGAGAAGACCTTGTGATGCAACAAGATCAAGGCAAGTTTGCCGTAATCAGCCGTCACGACGAGATCATTGTTCTGATAAACGTGAAAGGAGACTTAACCATCGACGATTTAAAACACATCAATTCGCTGTCCCTGTATTGAACGTTTTATGATGAAGACCTTATTCTTTACAACCATTGCCTTGCTAACTGCAGGCATAGTCGCAGCGCATAACCACAGTGAGCAGACTGACAGGCAAGGGCAACGTGTTCAATATTTCACCATCAAGCATCCGAATGTAGGGAAGACATTCGACGGTATGGGTGTAGTGAATGGCGGAGGGGCCACATCGGTGCTGCTAAAAGACTACCCTGAGCCTCAGCGCAGCGAAATTCTGGACATGGTTTACAGGCCTATGTGGGGAGCATCGGTAAGTTCACTACTCGTTGAAATACCAGGCGACGGAAATTCCACCCAGGGTTCAATGCCCAGCCATAGCCATTACAGGGGCGACTTTAACTTTCGTCGTGGCTATATGTGGTGGATTATACGCGAAGCTAAACGTCGTAATCCAAAGCTTCTGCTCGATGGTACTGCATGGAGCATGCCAGGATGGGTGGGCAATAATGACTATTGGTCGGATGATGCTGTTAACTATTACATCTCATGGCTAAAAGGACTCCGCTCTGTATACGGCATAGAGATGGATGCATTAGGCTGTCATAACGAGAAGGGCTATAATTATAACTTTATCAAGAATCTGCACGAAGCGCTGCATTCGAATGGATTTAAAAATGTCAGACTTCATGGCTTTGACAACTGGGGCAAAAATAAAATGGATTTTCTTGAGGACATTGCCCACGATAGCGAACTTGCCAGATGTTTCTATGCAGTGAGTGCGCATACTTTCAGCGAGATACCCGCAACTGCAAGACAGCGCCAACTGGCCGACAGTTTGAATAAACCAATTTGGAATACAGAAGATCACATTTATAAAAAAGGGTTCGACTGCTTAATAGGCATTGTTAAGGCTCTCAATGAGAATTATATTATCAGCGGTGCCACTCGTATCATTAACTGGTACGACATAGCCGGAGTTTATCCCATTGAGCCCTACAGCACTGACCCGCCCATGCTATTGGCCCGGGAGCCATGGAGTGGACACTATGATGTGCGCCAGGCGCTTTGGGGGTATGCACACTACGGGCAATTCACTCATGCAGAATGGAAATATGTAGATGAAGCTTGTGGCAAACTAACAAAAGGCGGCAGCATGGTGATGATGCACAACCCGTCAACACGTGATTACAGTATTATTATAGAAACATCGTCGGCAAACGAGGCACAAACCATAGACATTGCTCTTCCAAAGTCGTTCTCTGATTCGAAGCTCTGCCTGTGGCGAAGCAATATCTATAGCCAGTTTGAGCGTATGAAAGATGTTGATGTAAGCAAGCAACATATCACAATAACGGTAGAGCCGCACAGTGTACTGACACTTTCTACAACACGTGGTCAACAGAAAGGATACTTTAAGAATATACCTGCCAGCCAGCCATTCCCCTTGCCTTATTCTGAATCTTACGAAGAATACACTCATCCTGATGAGTGGGGATATTTGCCCCATTACACAGCCGATATCATTGGCAGTTTTGAACTCGTAGGAAGTCCTGATCATAAAGGCACGTGCATCCGCCAGGTAGTTGGACAGCATACCAACAGCTGGGCTCCGGAATGGCACTATTATACCATCATTGGTGACTCGGCCTGGCATAACTATGAAGTGAAGGCACGCGTATGGCTTAACCCGGGCGATGAAGCGGGTGTAATGGGGCGCGTCTGCCATGTAGGCTGGGGATATGGCATTGAGGCCAAAGGTTACTATCTGAAAATAGATGATAGCGGCAATTGCAAACTCATGATTACATGCGGCAAACTCAATCCCAAAGAACTTATTGGCGATGCCGAGCAGAGAAAGAGAATCATAGCGAGTTCAAATGTTGAGGTTGGCGGCGAATATGTACTTGATTCTGCCTTAGTGGATGGTATACATATTCATCAGTGGCATGAACTTGCCATCAGATTCGATGGCGATACAATTACTGGGCTGGTTGATGGGAAAACAGTTGTAGAAGCTACTGACAACCATTACTCAAAGGGCATGGCAGGCCTCATTGCTCCCATGCATAAATTAACAATCAGTACCCCATACTTTGACGATCTTAGTATACGGCCTTTAGCCCATCAAGATGCTTCAGGCACTCCGCTTCCGATAATCAATAGCTTATATCCTGATTAGGATAGACAGCTTCCTGCTGACATGTTGCATGGCAGGTTTCCAGCCGATTCATCCCAAGAACCTGCTATGCAGTGGTATTAATTTGTGTGCTACTTTATCAGAACCTTGCTCTGAACAGGTTCGCCATCAGCCGTTTGCGATTTCACAACATAGATGCCGTGCATTGGTTGTTCTACCTGCTGCCCGCTAAGATTGTAATACCGCACTTTACTGGTGCCGCCCGTTATTTCTTTTATGCCCGAAACGATGTCGCCGTCATTGTACACAATGTCTGACATGTGTACCTTACCGGCGCCATGGTAAATGGCCCTGATACCCAAGTGGCGGTAATACGACCCTACCCTCTCCTTGAAGTAAACAATGTGAACCGACGGATCGTCGGCAGAAACTGCAAAGGTATGACTGTCGGCGAAATTCAAAGGGATGTCGGTCATGTCGTGGTCAAGTCCATAACGCGAGGCCTTGAAAGTGAGCAAACGCTCATCGGTATACACGTTGTAGAAGATGCTGTCAGGATTCAGCATCTGTCCACTCACTGCGGTAGAGGGAATGGTGAAGCTCACGCTGCCGTATTTCAGGCTGGCATCGTAAGTCTGGAAGGCCTGTATGGTGGGATTCTTTGGCGTTTGTTCGGTTTCGACGAACTTCGACAAACGTGGCTGGGCAAAGCACTCACGAAAGTTCACGTCACGTTTTCCCCAATTGGTAAACATCACATTGTCGGCTGCGTAGTCGTCGCCATCACTGTCGAACCTGATGTTGCGCGCCAGCTCATACGTTTCTCCCGTTTCGCCAGTCTCGGGGTCGATTGCCGGAACAGTTATACCCGTAACAAAATACACATGATGCCTGTCGGTGAAGCCCAGATACTGACTGTTGTCGAACGTTATTCTGCCATTTTTCAGCATTCCCTTTATCCACCGGCTGGGATACAATGCCGACAAATTGCCAAGCCACACATCACTACCATTAAAGCCCATACGCACGAGCCTCTGCTGACGGTCTCCATATTCATCTTTGTACGACAACGTATATCGTGTGGTCTTGAGCCCGACAGGCATCGTATTTATAGAATCTCGGTTAACAAACATCAAAATGTCCACATCGCCATAGCCCAGGTAGCCTCCACTGGCACTGGTCATACCGAGTAACTGCGGTGACACCTGCCTAAGCGTATCGCCCGATAGCACGAATCTGGCATCAGTATGTACGGAGTCAACCACATAGTTTTGCTGTCTCTCATCGTACTTCATGTTCTGCAAATACAGCTCCATCGTACCGGAGCCGTCGCTGTAGCTGTCAACATGCTGTGGTGTGGGCACATAAAGGGTGTCACCTCGCAACGACCCTTTTACCCAGGTACCGGGCTGATACTGTGAGAAGATATTGAGAATGTAGACAGTTGATTTGTCGGGACTCACCACGTAAGAGCCTGCCAGTCCGTTGGCATTCACTCTGCTGCCGGCAAAGAAAGCAGTTGACTGCCGGTACAACCCGCTATGCAATATACCAGTGGGTGTATGGGTAATAATGTCGGTGCTGCCGGCTACGGGCGAAGATAAAGAAAGGTGAAACTGTTGAGTTTCACCTTGCGCCTGTGCCGGCAGAGTTGCCAGCACAAGCAAAGAGATGCAAGTTATGATTTTCATCGTTTGATGAGTTTAACCGTTCGAACCGAATTTTTCGAGACAATTCTTACCATGTACACACCCGGTTTCATGTTAGAACTGTCAACGCGTTGGCCGTTCATATCGTATACACGGCAGCTGTCGTAGTTGTCAGTAACATTGAGTTGATTGTTGTTAAACTGAACAGCAGTATTAGCATTTGCGTTCACTTTGCCTATACCTGTAGTAGGATAGCTGCCAGTGGGCACAGGATAGCCCTGGTTAGCACCCTCAGTAAACACCCAGTATTGTACCGGCTGACCCTGATTGAGCAATGCTGTGAACGAGGCATCCTTCATTGATGAGCTTGCCAACGCGTTCACGCCCACTACACTCTCAGCACCTGAGCAAAGGTCGGAAGCATAGTAGCAGTTAGTTACCGTGATACGTTTGCTATCGTAGCCTGAGCTGGCCTCCAAATCGGGCACTACGGCGTTGGCAGGCACAATCGGAGCGATGTTGTAACTCGTTGCCAGTGCGGCCGCATTGTAGCAGTTCTCGATAGTTACCCTGGTAGAGCTGTCCGAGATGTAATAGTTTACATCACCCAGGATGCCGCCACCAAATTGCTGTGTACCACTGAACACCACGTTTCCGGTGTTATAACAGTTGGCAATATGGGTTGAAGCAAATTTGGACAGTGCCAGAATGCCACCGCCATCGTATTCGCTTACGTTGATGCTGCCCTCGTTGCCACAACGCTCTATGGTAGTACCTTCCTGATCGTTCTCAGATAAAATACCGGCTGCATAGTTGCCCGTAACGGTAGCTGCATTGGTGGTACGACTGATGGTGAGTTTGCCACTCAACATGGCTGCGGCGCAAACGCCAGCCACGAAGTTGGTGCCCTTTACGGTAACATCAGAGGCCACATTGCAATTGTCGATGGTAGAGTTGCCGGTGCTCAGACCAACAAGTCCGCCAACAGCCGTTGCACCGGTAACCGAGCTTGATGCAAGGGTAAGGTTCTTGATAGTGGCACCGCTGATAGCACCGAACAAAGCGATAGAAAGACCGTTATCGTAGTACTCCTTCAGATTCGAGATGGTATAGCCCGCACCATCGAAGTTGCCACTGAAGTAGCGCAGGTTGTCACTGCCCTGGCCCTTCAACTGGTTGCCGATTGGCATAAAGTTGGCAACTGTGTTCAAATCGATGTTGTTAGTCATCTGGAAGTAGTTGTCTGCAAAGGTTCTCGTGCTGTCGTTCACCAGGTTTGAAAGTTCCTGAAGGTCCTCTTTACTTGAAATCAAATAAGGTGACTCCTCAGTACCCTCGCCACCAGAGAAGAGGATATTGGGGCGTGGCTTCGAGCCAACTACATTCAGACCGATGCCGGCTGTAAGGTCGCCATAGGTAGCCGTGATATTGGCAGCTGCCGTACCGTTGTGCTGCACTGTGGTAGTAACGAAGAGAGAGTCCTCACCTTCGGCAGTTTGGTTTAACGAATAGCTGAACGAAGCAGTGTCGGCGCCCTCAAGCTTGTAAGTCGGGCGCAGTGAAGCATCCTGACCTGAGAACTTCACGGTTACGGTATCGGTCTTGCTTCTACCCATGGCCAGTGTGCCAAAGTCAACCTCGCTTTTCGAAGCACTCAGCGTAGGTGCTGCCGGCCCGCCTTTGTAGTCGGTGATGGTAAGGTCGTCGAAATTGGTGATTTTACCGTTCGACATAACACTTTTATAATTATTGGTGTCCGCTAAAACCTGAACAGTGTGACCAAAATTAAGGCTGAATTCCTCGCTTGGAATCCAGCCTTTTTGTGTTACTTTTGTATTTTGTAAAAAGACCAAGTAACTATGGGCAAAAG
>Ga0256406_1000523_pt1 | contig 69387 bp, 57 predicted proteins | sample RumenRJG_03DNA_FD_185986 | JGI IMG/M metagenome (GOLD analysis project Ga0256406, IMG submission 185986) | Bovine rumen microbial communities from Lethbridge, Alberta, Canada - RJG_03 | ecosystem: Host-associated > Mammals > Digestive system > Stomach > Rumen | place: Canada: Alberta | collected... | reverse complement strand
CACGCTGTAGATGGTGCTCTGGCGGATGACGCCGGTGCGGTGGTCGTAGAAGGCCACGGGGTGCTCGGTCTCGTAGAGGTCGCCTGTGGCGTCCACCATGTTCAGCACCACCTTGGCCTTATGGCCGCTGAGGCGGAAGATGTCGTAGAGTGTCTTGGAGTATTCCTCCTCGTTGACCACGGGGAAGACGCTGCCGGCGCACGAGGCGTGGGCCGACAGGTTGCCGCCGATACAGAGCACGAAGGTCTGCACCACCACGCCGCTGAGCTGCACCTGGCGCGCCACGTCGCATATCTCGGCGTCGCAGTCGTCCATGCCGTCGGTGATGATGAGGATGAGGTTGCGGGATGAGCCGGTGGCGGGGAAGTCGGAGAGGGCGTCGGTGAGGGCGGCGGCGGCGGTGCAGCCCCCTTGGGGGACGAGGGTCTTGATTTTGCTTTGGAGCTGGTAGGTGTTGTCGGTGCCGAAGGGCACTTCGAGGCGGGTGCCGAACTGGTCTTTGTTGAGGTGTCCGAAGACGCGGAGGGCGACGTCGACATCGCCACCCTTCCGGCCTGCGGCCACCTCCCCTGAGGCTGGGGAGGAGCCGGAATGGGCCACCGAGTCGAGGAACGAGAGGAGCACCTGCTGGGTGACCTTGATTTTGGAGCCCGACTGCCAGTGGTCCCACATGGAGTTGGAGCAGTCGAGGATGAGCAGCAGGCGAGTACGGTCGGGCTGCTGCTGGGCTTGCGCGGCGAGGGAGGCTGCAAGCAGGGCGAGGATGAGGGTGAGTCGTTTCATAATCGTGTCGCCCCTGCCGGGGCTCGGTTTGGTATATACTCCGAAAACCGTGGGCTAACGCCCACGGCTACATTCTGACGCCCCTACGGGGCTTGCGGCGCATCATCCGGCGGACAATCAATAGTCGCCGAGGGTTTCGGGGAGCTGGGCGAGTGCGCGGGGGAGGTCGGCTTCGGAGAGGACGGCGCCGTGGTACTTGTTGGTGTCCTGCATGAAGTCGACGCCGAAGCCCATCTTGGTGTGGAGGATGACGCAGACGGGGCTGCCCTGGCCGGTGAGTGCCTTGGCTCGGGCCATGCCGTCGAGCACCTGCTGCATGTCGTTGCCGTCAGCTATGACGACGACCTTCCAGAGGAAGGCCTCGAACTTGGCCTGGAGGTTGCCGAGGTCCATGACCTGGTCGACGGTGCCGTCGATTTGCTGGTGGTTGTAGTCGATGGTGGCGATGAGGTTGTCGACGTGCTTGGCGCCGGCGAACATGGCGGCTTCCCAGATTTGGCCTTCCTGGAGCTCGCCGTCGCCGTGCATGGTGTAGACGAGGTGGGGGTCGGAGGTCATCTTCTTGCCGAGGGCGGCGCCGATGCCGACGCTGAGGCCCTGGCCGAGGGAGCCGGAGGCCATGCGGATGCCTGGTAGGGCGTGGGCGGTGGAGGGGTGGCCCTGGAGGCGGGTGCCGAACTGGCGGAAGGTGGCCAGCTCGCTGACGGGGAAGTAGCCGCGGCGAGCCATGGTGGAGTAGATGACGGGTGTGATGTGGCCCTGTGAGACGAAGAGCATGTCCTCGCCGGTGCCCTGCATGGTGAAGCTGGCGGGGTCGATGTGGAGGATGTTGAACTGCATGGCGGTGAACCAGTCGGCGGTGCCGAGGGAGCCGCCGGGGTGGCCGCTCTGGGCGGCGGTGGTCATGCGGAGGATGTCGCGACGCACTTGGGTCGCGAGGAGCTGGAGTTCTTGTGTGGATTTCATTGTTTATTGTTGTTTATTTTGTTTCAGACGGAATACGTATTGGCGTGAGTTTTGGTCGACGGCGAAGAGTTCGTTGCCGTGGCGAGTGACGGAGACGGTGAGGGTGTTCTCGTCCCAGTCGTGGATGGTGCCGGTGCCGCGGTCGCCGCGGAGGGTGACGTGGCCCCATACGCGGCCCTGGGCGCCCTCGGTCTCGACGTAGATGGTTTCGGAGGAGGGGTTTTTGGTGTTTCTAGCGGGACTAGTATTTCTAGTATTTCTAGTGGGACTAGTTTTAGTAGTTTTGGTAGTGGGGGTGGTTTTGGCAGGTTTTCTGGCCGAGTTGTCGATGCGGACGAGGGGGATTTCGACCGTGTCTTTGAAGGCGACGGTGACGGGGATGCCCGGGGGGGCGGGGGCCTCGTCGGGGGCGGGCTGGCGCTTGCAGGCCGTCAGGGAGGCCAAAAGGGCCAGGATGAGGAGTATACCGCTGTGTTTCATATCGTTATGTCGTTTTGTGTCGTTTGAGGCGTTCTTGGGGTTCTCTAGGGGAATGGTAGGGGTTCTCTAGGGGAATAGTTAGGCCCTTTCCCATTATTACCCACGCTTGGGTAATAATGGTTACTTTTGCTCATCTATCGGTCCCAGATTTTCCAATTGTAGTTGTTTTCGGATTCTTCGGGGAGCTGTGGGAAGAGGTTGCGGGAGATGAGGGATTCGACCTCGTCGACGGAGAGGGCGTAGTGGCGCGGTGAGCGGTCCTGGGGGGTGTTGTCGACGAGGAAGGCGACGGTGTGGAACTGGCCGTCGATGTTGACGGCGAGGGCTTTGAAGAAGCGGTCGGGCACGTGGACGCATGCCTGGCCGATGTGGCGCGGGGGGTCGGAAGTGAAGATGGGTCCTGTGACGACGTAGACGGAGCCGTAGCGGCGTGCGAGTCGTCGGGTGAGCTGCTCGATTTTGTTCCAGGCGCCGGCGTTCATGGAGCGGTTCTGGGGGCAGATGTTGGTGAAGTAGTCGCTCTCGGTCATGGCGCGGTGGCTCCACTTCATGTCGGCGTGGGGCGCCATGTGGCCTTTGTCGTAGCCGGAGTTGGAGTAGTCCTCGCGGCTGGCCTTGGGGAAGCGCACTTCGGGGTCGCGGCTGAAGTTGCGCTGCTGCTCGAGGCGTCCGTTGGCTTCGTCGGCGGTGAGTTCCCAGGCGACCCAGTCGGAGACGAGGGTGCGGTGGTTGTAGGAGGCGGTGTAGCCGGTGTGGACGATGATGTCCTCGTCGTCGCCGTACTCGGGGATTTCGACGCTTTGTGGCACGGGGAGGGCCAGCTCGCGCGGCTCGGGGGGCTGCTGGGCGCGGGGCTGGCAGGCGGTGGCCAGGAGGCTGAGGAGGCAGAGGAGGTGGAGGTTGTATTTCATAAGGGGTTAGATTTCAACTTCTTCGCGGAACTGTGGGATGGAGACGTGGTGCCAGCCGGCGCGGTTGAGGGTGTCGGCGAAGTGGCGTTGCGTCTCCTCCTCGCCGTGGACGATGAAGAGGTTTTTCACCTTCTTCTTGTCCTGGCAGGAGATGTAGCGGAGGAGCTCGTTGTAGTCGGCATGGCCGGAGAGGGACTCGATGCGGCGCACCTCGGCGCGGACCTTGTGGCGCTGGCCGAAGATGGAGACCTCCTGGTCGCCGCGCATGATTTTGGCACCGAGGGTGGAGGGCTCGCAGTAGCCGACGCAGAGGATGGTGGTGGCGGGGTTGTCGATGTGGTTGGCCAGGTGGTGCTTGACGCGCCCGGCCTCCATCATGCCGCTGGCGGAGATGATGACGCAGGGCTTGTGGCGGACGTTGAGCTGCTTGGACTCCTCGACGCTTTGGACGTAGTGCAGGCGGTCGAAGCCGAAGGGGTCGGGGTCGTTCTTGCAGTAGTCGGCGATGCTCTGGTTGAAGCTTTCGCTGTGGAGGCGCATGATGTTGGTGGCGGAGACGGAGAGGGGGCTGTCGACGAAGACGTCGATGTCGGGCAGCAGTTTGACGTGCTCGAGGCGGTCGAGGGCGTAGATGATTTCCTGCGCACGTCCGATGGCGAAGGAGGGGATGATGAGCTTGCCTTTCTTCTTGGTGCAGGTGTCGAGGACGGCTTTGAGGAGCTCGGTTTCGGCGTCCTGGAGGCTCTCGTGGAGGCGGTCGCCGTAGGTGGACTCGAGGATGAGGTAGTCGACCTGGGGGAAGGGCTCGGGGTCGCGGAGGATCTGCTTGTCGTAGCGGCCCACGTCGCCGCTGAAGCCGAGCTTGATGTGGCGGCGGCCGTCCTTGATTTCGAGGTAGACGAAGGCCGAGCCGAGAATGTGGCCGGCGTCGAAGAACTCAACGGTGACCTCGCCTTCGATGTTGAACTTCTTGTGGTAGGGCACGCTGATGAAGCAGCTCATGCAGGCCTGGGCGTCCCGCTCGTCGTAGATGGGTTCGACGGGTTCAAGGCCCTGGGCCTTGCGCTTCTTGTTGAAGGTCTGGGTGTCCTGCTCCTGGATGCGGCCGGCGTCGGCGAGCATGATGGCGCAGAGGTCGCGGGTGGCGGGGGTGCAGAGGACGGTGCCGCGGAAGCCGAGCTTGTAGATGAAGGGGATGAGGCCGGAGTGGTCGATGTGGGCGTGCGAGAGGACGAGGTAGTCGATCTCCTCGGGGTCGAAGCCGAGGTCGCGGTTCATGGCGTCGGTCTCGAGGCCCTTGCCTTGGTACATGCCGCAGTCGAGCAGTATTTTCAGGCCACTCTTGGTGGTGATGAGGTGTTTGCTTCCGGTCACCTCGCGGGTGGCTCCCATGAATTGCAGTTTCATTTCGGTTAGATATTATTGAGGATTAATGGATTACGATTTTGCGTCCGGCCTGGTCGCCGACCTGGACGATGTAGGCGCCGGCAGCCTCGAGGCGGATGCGGGTGGGCGAGGCGAGGGCGCTGAGGGTGCTGACGAGGCGCCCCTCGAGGTCGTAGACGCGGACGAGGCTGCCGGGCTGGCAGGAGACGAGCAGCGTGCGCCCCTCGCAGGCGAGCGACCAGTCGGGGTCGGAGGGCGTGTGGACGGCCTGCTGGCTGAAGCGGGCGGTCAGGGTGGTGGCGGCGGTCAGGGTGATGCGGCGCGGATTGTCGGTGTTGCCGTCGTCCCAGGCGTAGAATTGGAAGCCCTCCATGGGCAGGGCGCCCACCTCAGCCTCGGTGCCGGCGGGCAGCAGGGCGCTGCCGATGCCGACGCCGGCACCGGGCTGGTCGGAGAGCACCTGCAGGCGGTAGAAGGTGGGCTGCAGGAGCACGGTGTCGGTGCGGTAGAGGGTGTCGGTGCCGTGGAGGTAGAGGGTGTCGCGGAGGGTGACGGTGTCGTGGACATAGACGATGTCGTGGACATAGGCGGTGTCGTGCAGCAGGAGGGTGTCGACGTGGAACACCACCATCGTGTCGCGGAGCCGGACGGTGTCGCGGAGGGTGACGGTGTCGCGCAGCACGAGTGTGTCGCGCACGGGCAGCTGGAAGATGGCGGTCAGGGCGGTGTCCTGCACGAGGTTGAGGATGCGGGGGTTGAGGGTGTCGCCGTCGTTCCAGCAGGCAAAGCGGAAAGGAGCGACTGGGGTGGCGGTGAGGGTGACGGCGGTGCCGGTGGTGTAGGTGCCGGCTCCGGTGACGCTGCCGCGCAGCGGGTCGCTCGCGGCGAGGGTGATAGTGGCCGAGCAATCATCTGCCACCACGCTGCCGAAAGCGTTCCATGGCGCAGCTGAATAGTTGGCAAGGCCGCCACAGGGAAGATGGAGCGTGCAGGTACTCAAGGCCGCGCCGTTGAATGCATAGACATTGGTCGATGCCGGCGGAGTGGCACCCTGCATGTAGACATCCGCGAGGGCGGTGGCATGGGCAAAGGCGCTGCTGCCCACGCTGGTGAGCGAGGCCGGAAGGGTGATTTGCGTCAGCAAGGCACACGAACCGAAAGAGTTGCTGGCCAGGTCGGTGACGCCGTCCATGATGGTCAGCGAGGTGATTTCGGTGCGGAAGAAGGCCTTCACGGCCACACGCTTCACGGCATAAGTTGTCGACCCATTGGCGACGGTGGCCGGGATGGTCAGCGCGCCGGCGGGCATCGTGTAGGCTCCCCAGGTGGATGCGGCCGTGCCGGGATAGACCACCTCCACCCCGCCGTCGATGACGTTGAAATAGAGCGTCTGGCCGGTGGGCGCCACGGCTGAAAAGTCGTAGGCCCTGACAATCAGCGGCATCAGCAACGCTATGGCAAGAAGATATTTTTTCATAATCTACTTGTAACGCGGATGGTATATGTTTATTGTACAAATATTAAATAAAATAATTCTTGCACCATCAAAATATTATGTGTACCTTTGCAGTTTCAAATCCTCTCCGCAGGATAGCATAATTTATTGTAAAACAGACAACAAGAAGAATACTACACCACCACAATGGATAAGAAAACAATCATCGGACTGGTACTGATTATGGGCATCTTCGTGGGCTACATGTTCTGGGTGGCCCCGTCGAAAGAGGAGCTGGCCGAGCGGCAGCGCGTCTACGACAGCACGATGCAGGCCAACCTCGAGGCCCAACGCGTGGCCGACAGCCTGGAGACCGCCAAAGCACGCCTCGACAGCCTGGCCGCCGCAGGCGACAGCACCCTCGGCCTGCGCACCGTGGCCGACATGGGCGCCTTCAACGCCGCCGCTCAGGGCGCCGAAGCAGTCCTCGCCTTCGAGAACGAGCGCATGAGCCTCGAAATCAACACCCTCGGCGCCATGGTCAACCGCGTCGTCCTGGCCGACTACCAAACCTTCGACCACCAGCCCCTCGAGCTCGTCTCGCCCGCACCGGATCACCTCAACCTCGTCTTCTCGACCGAGGACAACCGCGTGGTCAACACCCGCAACCTCGTCTTCACGCCCTACCTCGACGGCCAGAGAGTGGAGAGTGGAAAGTGGAAAGTGGAGGGCGAAGACTCGCTGCTGCTCTCGCTGCGCGCCGAGCTGGAAAGCGGCTACCTCGAATTCGCCTACACCCTCCACGGCGACAGCTACGAGGTGGGCTTCGACATCCGCTTCGTGGGCCTCGACCAGGTGGTTCGCAACACACCCTATATCGACCTCGAATGGCGCAACCGCATGCTGCGCCAGGAAAAAGTGTCCGACAGCGACCGCGGCAAAGGCAACCGCAACAGCGACCGCGAGCGCTTCTACAGCAGCATCTACTACAAGCCCCCGACCGACAAGGTGGACAACCTCTCCTCCGGCCGCGACGACAAGGAGCAGGTGCGCACCAACCTCGACTGGATAGCCTTCAAGCAGCAATACTTCGCCGCCATCCTCACCGCCGAGGGCGGCCAGCCCTTCGAGAACGCCGAGCTCGAGGTCAGCACCGACAGCCGCGACACCGCCCGCAACTACCTCACCGACATGCGCGCCACCATCGGCCTCCCCTACTCCGGCCGCGACCACCACACCCAGATGGGCTTCTACTTCGGCCCCACCAAGTTCCGCGACCTCAAGGCCATGGACCGCGGCTTCGAGAAGATGCTCCCCCTCGGATGGACCATCTTCTCCAAGAGCGTCAGCCGCTGGCTCATCATCCCCATCTTCAATTTCCTGGAGAACTTCATGACCAACTACGGCCTCATCATCATCCTCTTCACCCTCCTCATCCGCCTCATCCTCCTGCCGCTGGTCTACAAGAGCTATTCCGGCAGCGCCATCATGCGCATCCTCAAGCCCGAGATGGACGCCCTGAACAAGAAATTCCCCAACCCCGAACAGGCCATGCAGAAGCAGCAGGCCATGATGGCCCTGCAGAAGAAGGCCGGCTACAGCCCCATGGCGGGCTGCCTGCCGATGCTCATCCAGATGCCCTTCCTGACGGCCATGTTCATGTTCTTCCCCATCGCCATCGAGCTGCGCCAGAAGCCCTTCCTCTGGTGCGACGACCTCTCCAACTACGACTCCATCCTCGACTTCGGCTTCAACATCCCCCTCTACGGCGACCACATCTCCCTCTTCTGCCTCCTGATGTTCGGCATGCAGTTCTTCTACACCTGGTACACCATGCGCGGCCAAAACATGAACGCCGGCATGCCCGGCATGAAGTTCATGATGTACTTCATGCCCTTCATGATGCTCTTCATCTTCAACAGCCAGAGCGCCGGCCTTAACCTCTACTACCTCATCTCGCTCACCTTCACCATGACGGTGATGATCCTCATCCGCCAGTTCACCAGCGAACAGAAGGTACGCGCCCGCATGGCCGCCTACGACGCCAAGCAGGCCTCCGGCAAAGGCAAGCCGCAGAAGAAGAGCAAGTTCCAGCAGCGCCTGGAAGAGATGCAGAAAATGGCCGAACAAATGCAGAAAGAACAGAACCGACGCAAATAATTCAAAATTCACAATTCATAATTCAAAATTAAAAAAGTCATGGTAGTCACACTCATTACCATATTCATTATCGGCTATGCCTGCATAGCGCTGGAGCACCCGCTCCGCATCAACAAGACGGCCACCGCCCTGCTGCTGGGCGGACTACTGTGGGCCGTGTTCAACATGTTCAACATGAGCACCGCCGGCGTCATCGACGGCTACGGCGGCTTGGAGGCCTACCGCCATTTCGTCTCCGAGAACCTCATCGAGAACCTCGGCGAGACGGCCGAAATCGTCTTCTTCCTCCTCGGCGCCATGACCATCGTCACGCTGATTGAAGACTACCAAGGCTTCCGCGTCATCACCGACCGCATCACCACCACCGACAAGAAGAAGCTCCTCTGGACCCTCTCCATCCTCACCTTCTTCCTCTCGGCCCTGCTGGACAACATGACCACCGCCATCGTCATGGTGGCCCTGCTGCGCAAGCTCATCGCCGACCAGAAGGAACGCTGGCTCTACGCCGGCATGGTCATCCTCGCCGCCAACGCCGGCGGCGCCTGGAGCCCCATCGGCGACGTCACCACCATCATGCTCTGGATTGGCGGCCAGGTGACCACCGTCAACATCATTGTCAAGACCATCGTCGCTTCGCTCGTCTGCATGGTGGTGCCCGTGCTCATCCTGGGCCGCACGCTGAAGGGCGAAATCGTACGCCCGGCCGATGAGCAGGCCGGCATCGAGGTGCCCAGCCACCTGCGCAAGCTGGTCCTCATCATGGGCGTCGGCGCGCTGATTTTCGTCCCCATCTTCAAGACCATCACCCACCTGCCGCCCTACCTCGGCATGCTGATGGGCCTGGCCGTGCTGTGGGTTACGACCGAAATCATCTCCCGCAAATACGAGAAGGAAGGCCACAAGCTGCCCACCGCCGTCTCCACCCTCGAGCACGTCGACGTGCCCACCATCCTCTTCTTCCTCGGCATCCTGATGGCCGTCTCGTGCCTCAAGGTGGCCGGCATCCTCGGCAGCCTGGCCGGCGGCCTCAACAGCGCCTTCGGCACCGAAGCCCCCGGCTTCTTCTTCATCGACCTCATCATCGGCGTCCTCTCGTCGGTGGTCGACAACGTGCCCCTCGTGGCCGCCGCCATGGGCATGTATCCCATCACGGGGGCCGAAGTGGACTTCGCTGTCAATCACCCCTTCTGGGAGTTCCTTGCCTACTGCGCCGGCACCGGCGGCTCGCTCCTCATCATCGGCTCCGCCGCCGGCGTGGCTGTGATGGGCATGGAGAAAATCGACTTCATCTGGTACCTCAAGAAAATCACCCTCCTCGCCTTCGCGGGCTACATCGTGGGTGCCCTGGTGTTCATCCTGATGGACGTCACCCTCTTCGAGCAAATCCCCTGGCTCCGCGACCTGGCCTAGAAATACTAGAAAAACTAGAAATACTAGAAAAACTAGAACAACTAGAAATACCAGCCGCCTTACATGAACCAATTTTGGCTCGAATTTAAAGAAAGGCCCCTCTGGCGAAAAGCGCTGAACATCGTTTCGGCGCTTTTCGCCCTTGCCGGCCTGGCCATCATCGGCGCCTGGGGCGTCTACCAGCTCGGCCTCACCAACGACCGCGGCGCCGCCGACCGCAACCACCGCTCCATCCTCTCCGTCGCCGAGCTCGAAAGCCTCCAGGGAGCCAAACTCACCCAGGAGCGCATCGACGAGCAGTGGGCCCTGCAGTACGGCCGCCTGGCCGCCCTGGCACGCTACTACCCCGAGAACGCGCGACTCATCCTCGCCGCCGCGCAGCGCAGCGCCGACCCCCTCGTGGTGGACCGCATGGTGGCCGCCGCCCGCATCTATATGGACCAGGAGCCCGCCCTCGACACCCTCGCCGACCGCATCGAGCAACTCCTCGCTCAAGCCCCCCAGCGCCAGCGCCGCAACGTCATCCCCTGGATGGACAACCCCGAGTGGGCCGTCCTCAAGCAGGCCATCCTGCGCGACAGCGCGCTCATCAACCGCGCCGCCCAGCTCACCGGCGTCGAGCCGCGCCTCATCGTCGGCTGCCTCATCGGCGAGCAGGTGCGCCTCTTCCACACCGACCGCGAACGCCTCAAGCAGTACCTCGGCCCCGTCCGCACCCTCGGCGTGCAGAGCCAGTTCTCCTACGGCGTCAACGGCATCAAGGAACGCACCGCCATCGCCGTCGAGCAGCACCTCGCCGACCCCAGCTCCGAATTCTACATGGGACGCCACTTCGAGCACCTGCTCGACTACCCGGGCGGCGTCGACCAAACCCAGGAGCGCTACCACCGCCTCGTCGACTACGGCAACCACCTCTATTCCTACCTCTACACCGGCTGCATCCTCCACCAGACCATGCTCCAGTGGCGCCGCGCCGGCTACGACATCAGCGACCGCCCCGACATCCTCTTCACCCTCTTCAACGTCGGCTTCCGCCAGTCGCAGCCCAAGCCCAACCCCGTCGCCGGCGGCAGCCGCATCACCATCGACGGCCGCCAGTACACCTTCGGCGCCATCGGCTTCGACTTCTACTACAGCGGCGAACTCGCCGACGCCTTCCCCTACCGCCACCAGCGGTTCTCCCAGCCCGACCACCCGCTCACCGCCGACGACGTCGTGCGCATCCAGCAGTCTGTCACCGACTGCCGACGCCCGGGCTACCACCACGAATACCGACGCGACACCGCAGCCTCCGACGCCAACCGCTACGCCGAGCCCCCCGATCCCTTCGGCATCGACCACTCGCGCGTGAAGCCGCAATAAAGACCATGTCCGCGATTGTCCACCCATGCGGACAATCGCGGACAAGGCCGAACCATTCCCCTAGAGAACCCCTACCGTTCCCCTACCGCTCCCCTACTCGGCCATCCCCTGTGCACCCTCCTCCGGGCGCAGGGACACGGCCACGTAGTTGTCGATATCGAAGTACTTCTGCGCCAGTGCCTTGACGTGTTCCACGGTGACACTGCGCACCATCTCTTCGTAGCGCAGCAGGTAGTCGGCGCTCTCGCCGTGGGTGTAGGCCGAGCCCAGCTGCCCGATCCAGTAGCCGTTGCTCTGCACGTGTGTGCCGTGGTTCACAATCATCTGCTCCTTCGCCTTGGCAAGGGTCTTCTCGTCGCAGCCCTTCTTGCGGTACTGCTTCAGGATGGCGATGCAGTCGCGCTCGATCTTGCCGATTTTCTCGGGGTCGCAGCCGATGCTGAACTGCCACATAACCAGTCCCCTCGGCAGCCGCTGGGCATAGACGCCGGCCGAAGGCGAGTAGGCGTCGCCATTCTTCTCGCGGATAATCTCCAGGGTGGTGATACCGAGCGCGTTGCTCAGCACCTCGAGGGCTATTCGGCTCTGCGCGTCGAGCGCCTCGCGCTCCACAGGCATCCTCCCCTGCACCACCAGCATGCCCTGCTTCTCGATGCCCTTGACGGCCTCGGCGCGCACGATGCCCCGGGCGAACTGCGGCGTGCGGTCCACGTAGGTCTCGCCCCGCTGCCGCCCGTCGGCCGGCAGGATGCTCAGGTAGCGCGCGATGAGGGGCACATGCGCGTCGCTCACGTTGCCCACAAAGAAGAACACCTGTCCGCTCGCATCGTGGAAGCGCTCGCGGAAAAGGCGCAACGCCCGCTCGGGGTCGAGGCTGGCAATCTGCTCCTCGGTCGGCACCACCACATGACGCCTGTAGCCCGGATAGGCCGTGCGGTAGAAGGTCTCGGCGAAAGCCACCTGCGGGTTGTCGGCCACCAGCTTGCGCTGCGTCCGCAGCTGCTCGGTCGTGCGTGCGAAGACATCGGCGTCGGTGCGCGGCGCGCTGTAGTAGAGGTGGATCACCTGCAGGGCGTCCTCCAGCTCGTCGGGCGGGCATACGCCGTGGAAGCCCTGCTCCTCGCCGCTGATGTAGGGGCTGATGCCGAACGACTTGCCCTTCAGCTTCTTCTGCAGCTGGCTGGCCGTGAAGTCGGCCAGTCCGCAGGCATCGATCAGGCTGGCGGTGTTGGAGGCCAGGAAGCAGTCCTCGTCGCCGTAGAGCGAGGTGCCGCCGAAACTCTGCGATGCAATCATGATTTCGTCGTCCTTGTAGTGCGTCTGCTTCACCACGAAGCGCACGCCGTTCGCGCACTCATACTCCCAATAGCCCAGCGCCGAGTTGACTTTCAACGCTTTGTAGGGCACCGCAGCCGGCACCTCGGCGGTGAACAGCGGGCGGTCCTCGAAGGTGTCCACCCACGGCTCGGTCTGCGCCTTGCGGCTGTCGGCTATCAGCTGGCGCACCGTCTGCTCGGTCGGCACACGGTAGTCGTCGCGCTGCGGCGCGGTGAGGTAGTAGACCATATTCTCGTCCGTAATCCAGCTGGCGACCAGTGCGTTGCACTCCTCTAGGGTGATTTCGGGCACAAACTCCTTGGCATAGCGCCACTCCTGGCGGATGCCGGGGATGACCTCGCCGGTGAGGAAGTGGCGTGTGTACTCGCTGGCCAGGGCGTCGCTCTCGGTCTTGTCGGCCTCCTTGGCCATGCGGGTGTAGCTGGCGAGGAGTTCCTCTTTCTGGCGCTCCAGCTCGGAGGCGAGGAAGCCGTGCCGGTCCACGCGACGCATCTCGCCGAGCAGCATGGACGTGGCCTCCTCGATGCGCCCCTCCTTGGGCTGGCAAACCAGCGTGAAGTCGCTCGCCTCGCGCACATACCTCCCTATGAAACCGCCGTTGCGTCCCACGGCGGCAGCCATGAAGGGGGCCGTAGGCCGCTCGGCCAGCTCGGTGAATCGCTCATTCATCATCATGGTTACCAGCGAATTGACCAGGCTGCGGCGGTAGTCGCCCACCGTGCCCACGGGTTCTTTGGCATGCTTCCACATGATGGCCATCTCGGCCGAGGTGGCCTCCTTGTCGGTGGCGATGGCCACGAGGGGTTCCTTGTTGCCCTCGATGGTGAACACCGGGCGCGCCTTGGGATTGGCGGCCTTGGCATGCTGGCCGAAGACATCCTTCACCCGCTGCTCCATCGCCTTGGCACCCTTCAGCCCCTGATACTCAAAGCCCTGCATGTCGCCCACAATGACGATGGCCTGCAGGTCGGGGCGGTACCAGTCGTTGAAGAAATCCACGATGGCCTGGCGCTTGAAGTTCATGATGACCTCCTCCTTGCCGATGGGCAGGCGGTCGGCGTAGAGCGAGCCGCGGAACACCGTCGGGAAGGTCTTCTGCCGCATGCGGTCGCCGTGGCCTATGCCACCGCGCCACTCCTCGTGGATCACCCCGCGCTCGCTCTCTATCTCCTTCTGGTCGAAGAGGATATTGCCCGCCCAGCCGTCCAGTATCTCGATGCCCATGCGCACCATCTCGGGGTCCGAGGCCGGCATGTCGACATAGTAGACCGTCTCGTCGAACGAGGTCCACGCGTTGATGCCGCGGCCGAACTCGATGCCGTGCTGCTGCAGCTTCTCGATCATCGTGTTGCCGGGGTAGCCCTTGATGCCGTTGAACGCCATGTGCTCGCAGAAGTGGGCCAGCCCCTGCTGGTCGTCGCGCTCGAGGATTGAGCCTGCGTTGCTCACCAGGCGGAACTGTATGCGGTCCTCCGGCTTGCGGTTGTCGCGGATGTAGTAGGTAAAGCCGTTGTCCAGGTGGCCGATGATGACCTTCTTGTCCACCGGCACCCGTGCCGCGAGGTCGCTCTTCTTCTCCTTTCCCGTCCCCGGCATCTGGGCCGAGGCGCCGCCGCAGAGGAGCACTGCCAGCAGCATCAAAACAAATCTGTGTCGCATAATTTTAATTGTATATTAATATTTGATTGCCGAAAATTCAAAATTCAAAATTCTTAATTCAAAATTCAAAATCCCCACCCCCTCCCCTACCCCCTCCTGCCGCTCTCCTGCCGTGGAAGAAGAGGGGAAGAAGAGGATAGGGATTAAAACCAGTGTATCAGGCAGTTATAAACTTGCCATTTTTACCCTTTTTTCAGTTTTTTTTCAGAAAAATTGGCTCCTTGTAGCAGTGGATTTCGCAGCCCGTGTGGTGGCTGTTTTCGTCGGCATGGTGCTGCATCGAGAACGACATGCCGGCATAGAGCGTCACCTCCTGCATGCGACCCATGGCATCATAGCACTTGGCTGCACGGCGGGGGAAGGTGCGCACGGCGTGAAGCGAGCAACTGTCGTGCTGGCCAGCATCGTCCGTGCTGTGGCTGACCTCGATGGCGTTAAAGCCCTCGCTTTGGGCAAAGGACGCCAACACGTCGGCCACGCACTCCTCGGACGTCTCCAGCTCCTCGAACAACGTGGTGTCGACCTCGAAGGTGTCGGTGTAGATCCCGCCACCTGGGACTTTGCGGTAGGCGCAGTCCACCATCGCCTGCACGTCAGGGTTGTTGAAGAGGTCCTCGGTCTCCACGCTACGGTCGCGCGACAGGAAGAGGCAGCGGGCATCGGTGATTACGGCGGTCTTGAGGTCGAAGGCCACACCCTCGGCAGTCACCTTGGGGGCTGTGAGTTTGTACAGTATATTGCGTGACCCCCGTCCCACGATACGCCAGTTTCCCCCCTTCAGCGGCAGGAGGCGGTAGGCGATGGAGGCGGACACATCGTCGCTCTCCAGAGTCTCCAGTCCGAGGGTGTCGCCCACGAAAGTCTCCACGAAGTGGAAGAGCGCACTGTCGTGGCGGCCATAGGTGACCAGCTGGTAGTCCTTGAAGTTCATCACGAGGGCATAGTCGTAGTCGGCCCGCTGCATCTCGGCGCGCACCTGGTCGGGCGTGAGGCCGTCGGCGAAGGGCTCGAAGCCTTTGCCGCTGCGGTAGCAACCTGCGGCCAGCAGGGCCGCCAGGGTCAGCAGTATCAATGTCGTCTTGTTCATTTCTCTAATTCTTTTATAAGTTCATGGGTACTGATGTTCAATGCCTTGAGGCGTTGGCGGATGGCGGGGAGCTCGTCCTCGAGGAACTCGCGGCGCTGGGCGGCGAGGATACGCTCCTTGGCGTCGGCGCTGACGAAGTAGCCCACGCCGCGGCGGTTGTAGATGATCTCGGCGGTTTGAAGGTGGTCGAAGGTGCGCACCACGGTGTTGGGGTTGACGCCCATGAGGGCGGCCACGTCGCGCACCGAGGGCATGCGGTCGTCCACCTGCCCGCCCAGGATCTGCTCCATCAGGCGGTCGGCTATCTGGAGGTATATCGGTTTCTGTTTCTGAAAGTCCATAGCTGATTCCTTATTGTTTAAGCTCCTTGACACAGAGTGTGCCGTTGACGGCGTTGACCTCCATATCGCAGTGCCCGTCGCCAATGACGGTCTTCTTGTTGGCCTTGCGCGTGGGCAGGTCGCTGTTGAGGCCGCTGTTCACTGCCGACATCTCGATGGTGATGCCCGCCGAGGGCAGCAAATGCAGGGTGGCGTCGGTGTTCACGGCGTTCAGCTCTATGTCGTCGGGCAAGGTGGGATAGGTGGCGTCGAAGGTGCCGTTCACGGTGTTGAGTTCAAGCTTGCGGCTCAGTACACCGTCTATGTGCACATCGGCGTTGACGGCATTGATTTCGAGCCCTTCGACGGAGGTGCCGCGCGGCACCTCGACATAGAGGCGCTTGCCCAGGTCTTTCAAACTGGCGGCGGTATACTTGCCCCGCTTGCAGAACTTGACGTGCAGGCAGCCGTCCTCGTCGACATAGTGGTGCATGCGGAGGCTGTCGGAGAGCGCGGTGTCGGCCTCTTCGCGGATACGCATGTGGCCATGGTCGGCATAGGCCACATCGATGGCGCCGCTGAACCAGTCAATCTCCACCGACTGCACGGGATGTGCGATGGTGGCGTCGCCGGCGCTGTAGCGCTCGGGGTGGTCGTAGGTGAAGTCGATGGTGTCGCTGCCGTCGAAGCGGATGTGGCAGGCCGTCATCAGGGAGGCGATTGCAAGGGCGAGGATTATTCTGTGTGCTTTCATATTAGTTTAAAGTTTAAGGTTTAACGTTAATAGGGCATGCGGTTGAGGCGGCGCCAGGAGAGCCAGCCGAAGAGGGCAATCTCCAGCACGCTGAGGGCAATCAAGCAGAAGAGGAAGCGCTGGGCAATCCACTCCTCGTCGTAGCGCAGGAAGAGGGAGGAGAGCCACTCGGCGAAGTCGGCGGCATGGGTGGCCAGGGCGATGAAGACGGGGATGAGGATGAGGGTGAGGGCGAACTGGATGAGGTAGAGCCAGAGGAAGGTCTGGAGCACCTTGTGGCGCTTGAAGAGGGTGCTGGTGAACATGAAGAGGAGCACGCTGCCGATGTGACCCAGCAGTATGGAGACGAACCACAGGGAGCCGTAGTAGCGCAGGATCTGGTCTTCCTCGCCGCCACCGAAGTCGGCCAGGATGGAGAAGTCGACGGTGAAGGGGAAGCCGCCGGTGCCCTGCCATATCCAGCTCTGCCACGAGCCGACGGGCAAGGCGGTGAGCACCATGTCGAGGGCGAGGCCGCCGAGGTAGACGGCCAGGGGGCAGACGACGAGGCAGTAGATGAGCGCCGAGACGAACTTCTCGAGCTTGGAGGCTGGGAGCATGGCGAAGTAGATGCCTTCGCCGCGGAGGTTCCAGGTGCGGTAGAGGCGCGAGGGGGCCATCAGGGCGGCGAACATGGCGAGGTATTCTATAATCATCAGGCGCACGTCGGCCGGCATGGCGATATCGCTGCCGCCGAGCACCCACATCAGCAGCCACAGCGCGAAGGGCAGGGCGACGAGGATGAGCATGGTGGTGCCGAACGAGGGCCACAGGTTGCGGAGGTCCTTGTGGACCACTTTGCAGAATCGGTTCCAATCGAATGTGTTGTTCATAATCAAGCGGCCTCACCCCCTGCCCCTCTCCTGGGAGGAGAGGGGAGTAGGAACCCGGCCGATGGGTTGTTTTATTGGTTAATCATCAGTTTTTTCTATTATATTGTTTATCTATCCACTCCCCTCTCCTCCCAGGAGAGGGGCAGGGGGTGAGGCCGTCAGTAGGTCATCCTGTCGAGCCTCCGGCGGCCGAGGAAGACCACCAGGGCGAAGAGGGCGAGCTGGAGGGCGAGGATGGCGGGCGGGATCCACTGCGGCACGGCGGGCCTGCCCCAGAGGGCGAACATGGTGCCCACGCTGGCGCCCAGCCACAGGAGTAACGCCATCATCCAACCAAAGAATGCCAGGGCCTTGCTGCGGAAAGTGGCAGTCAAGATAGCGGTGGCCACGGCCACCAGCGGAAGCACCAGCACGAGGAGGGGCATCCAGTAGGGAACGGGATGGATCAGCGGCCCGACCTGCCAGGCGAACTGCTGCCAAGGGCCGATGCGGAAGAGGGCCAGCAGCGTGTCGAGCAGCAGCGAGCCGAGGATCAACACGGCGGGGACGACGACGAGCGAGACGATGAATATGCTCCAGTACTTCTCGCACTTGGAGGCGGGCAGGAGGGCGAAGTAGATGCCGCGGTTCTTCTTGCCCTTTTCCTGCTGGAGGGAGATGGTGCTGTAGGGGATGGTGACGCTATGGAACAGGGGGAAGCCCAAGCAGAGCAGGAGGCGGTAGAGGGGGCTGGAGTAGAGTTCGGGGTCGTCGCCGAGCAGCGTCATGACAATCACCATCATCACCGGGAAAAGCACTGCGGAGAGCATCGAGGCGCCCTGCGTGCTGTAGCGCGGGTGGAGGAGCTGCAGGTCGTGGCGCACGAGGCGCAGGAAACGGCGTATGTCAAAAGCGTCTCTCATGGCTATTTAAACAACTCCTTGAATGTGTTTTTGTTACGCAGGACGGCGTTGAAGAGGGCTTCGATGTTGAGCTGGCTCTCCTGGCCAGTGGTGTTGGGGAGGACGTTGAGGTAGCCGCCGGGCTGCATCTCGCTGTAGAAGGCGTCGTCGCGCTGCTCGGCGCCGTACTCGAAGAGGAGCTTCTGGGTGATGCGCTCGACCGAGGCGTTGAGCAGGACGGCGCTGTGGGAGAGGATGACGATGGGGTCGATGAGGTTTTCGACGTCGCGCACCTGGTGGGTGGAGATGATGACGGTCTTGCCCTCGTCGGCGGCGCTGCTGAGGATGGAGCGGAACTGCGCCTTGGAGGGGATGTCGAGGCCGTTGGTGGGCTCGTCGAGGAGGATGTAGTCGGTGCCGAGCGAGAGGGTGGCGGCGATGATGCTTTTTTTCTGCTGGCCGAAGCTCATCTCGCGGAAGCGGCGAGCGGGGTCCACTTCGAGTTCCTGCATCAGGTGGAGGAATTTGCCCTGTGAGAAGGCGGGATAGAAGGGCTGGAGCTCGTCGACATAGCGCTGTGGGGTGGACATTTCGGGCAACGCCACCTCGTCGGGGAGGAAGACGATGCGCTGGAGCATGGAGGGGAGGCGGTCGTGGCAGGTCTGCCCGTCGAGGGTGCAGGTGCCGCTGACGGGTCGGAGGAGGCCGCAGATGAGCTTGAGGAGGGTGGTCTTGCCCACGCCGTTTTCGCCCAGGAGGCCGTAGATGCCGCCGTCGGGGAACGAAAGATTAATGTCGCTGAAGACAGGGGTCTTCTTGTAGCTGAATTCGAGGTTTTTGATTTCGATCATAAGCGTATCGGCCTCACCCCCAGCCCCTCTCCTGCAGGAGAGGGGAGTGGATACCCGGCCGCGGGGTTGTTTTATAGGTTAATCATCAAATTTCGTTTTTCTTTTTTTTTACTCCATCCACTCCCCTCTCCTGCAGGAGAGGGGTCGGGGGTGAGGCTACTTGTACTTGATTGCGGTGCCGAAGGCGAGCACCTCGGCGGCCTGGGCCATGATGGCGCTGGTGGTGTAGCGCACGCCGATGATGGCGTCGGCACCGAGGCGGACGGCCTGGTCCACCATGCGCTGCGTGGCCTGGGCGCGGGCTTTCTCCATCATGCCGGTGTAGCTCTTCAACTCGCCGCCGATGATGCCTTTCAGCCCCTGGCCGAGGTCGGCGAACATGTTCTTGCTCTGTATGGTGCTTCCGGTGACCACGCCGAGCTCTTCATACCGTTGACCCTGAAGGGTCTCTACTGTTACTAGTTTCATAATCATTTCGGCCTCACCCCCAGCCCCTCTCCTGGGAGGAGAGGGGAGTGGACACCCGGCCGCGGGGTTGTTTTATAGGTTAATCATCAAATTTCGTTTTTCTTTTTTTTTTTTCTCCATCCTCTCCCCTCTCCTCCCAGGAGAGGGGTCGGGGGTGAGGCCACTACATCTGCGGAGTGTTTCCTGTGTCGGATGCTCCTTGGCGGGCTTTGCTTTCGAGCTCCATCTTGCCGATGCGCCAGGTGAGGCCGAGGCTGACGAAGCGCGAGTCGAACTGCTGGCTGCCGGTGGTCTGGTACTGCGGGGCGGTGGTGTTTTCGCCCCACTCGGCCATGCCGAAGATGTCGTTGACGTTGAAGTAGACCGAGAGCTTGCGGTCCAGGAAGTCGGCCGAGCAGCCGAGGTCGATGCCCTTGTTGGCCACCGAGAGGCTGTAGAGGCCCAGACGCGGCGAGGAGTAGTGGGCATTGGCGAAGACCTCCAGCTTGTTCCACAGCTTGGCCCACACATTCAGGCGGGCGCTCCAGCTCCAGCGGTTGTCGCTGAAGCCGTCGTAGTCGTAGCCGTAGTTGAACACCGAGGCGTTGAGGCGCACGTTGAGGAAGCCGCTGGGGCGGTAGGTCACGTTGGCCTCGAGGCCCTCGGTGTGGCTGGAGCCGATGTTGTCGGGGAAGGAGTAGTTGACCAGCTGGGTGTCGGGGAAGTAGGCGGGGGCGTAGCCAGCGGCGGTCATGGAGCCTATCTCGTCGGTGTTGGCGCGGAAGTAGGCGCTGAGGTTGAGCATGCCGAAGCCTGCGATGTACTTGCTCCAGGCGGCCTCGAGGTTGTGCGTGTAGGTGCGCAGCAGGTTGGGATTGCCGGTCTCGTATCTGTATTCATCGTAAAATACAAAGCGGTTGAGCTTGGTGGAGCCGGGATTGGTGTGGCGGAGGGTGTAGCTGAGGCTGTAGGAGGTGAAGGTCTTGGTCTGGTAGCTCAGGTGGAGGCTGGGCACAAGGCCGAAGAACGAGGTGTCCACCACCGAGGTGCCCGTACCGTCGGCATAGTTCCACGTGCTGCGCGGCCAGGCACTTTCGGCACGCAGACCCAGCTTGGCGGTGAAGCCGCCCCAGCGCTTTTGGGCGGTGGCGTAGAGGGCCAGGTCCGTACCGCGCTCCTCCCCTTCATGCGAGCGCAAGAGGACGCGCTCATACTGGCCGGCGGCCATGGTGTCCATCGTCTGCCTCAGGCTGCCCCCACCGGTGCTGCCAGCCAGGCCCGCGGCCAGCTCCCAGTCGTTCTTCAGGGGGTGGGCATAGTCGAGGTTGAAGCCGATGGTGGGGTTGCGGCGCAGCACATAGTCGCGGCGGAAGAGGGTGTCGCGCAGCGGGTCGCGATAGACGAAGGAACTGGTGCTGGTGCCACTGTTGCTGGAGGTGTTGCCGTTGAGCGAGAAGGAGAGTTTGCGGCCGGTGCTGTCGAAGCGGTGCTCGAGCCAGGCGCCGAGGTAGCCGCCCCAGAAGAAGCCGTCGTCATTGTCGTGCGTGTAGCGGTAGCCGAGGTTACGGGTCGAGGGGTACTCGAAGTAGTCGAGGTCGACAGTGCTGTGGCTGCGACCCCAGTAGGGGTAGATGCCGGCCCAGGTGGAGAGGCGGGTCTTGTCGGTGATGTTCCAGTTGAGGTTCACGCCGGTGTAGCCGCCGAAGTTGTTGCTCTCTATGGTGTCGCGGTGCGACTGGAAGCGGGACGTGTCGCCGGGGGCGCGAAGCAGCGCGCTGGTGCCGTCGGCATAGCTGTTGTGGTGCGAGTAGTTGGCGTTGACGTAGATGTTCATGTCGAACTTCTCGTTGGCGTAGACATACGAAGCCCAGGGCGAGAAGCTCGGCATCGTGTTGGCGCGGAAGCCGAGGCTGAGGAACTCGTTGCGAGTCACGGTTTGGTTGGTCACGATGTTGATGACGCCGCCGGTGGTCGAGTAGCGCGCCGAGGGGTTGGTGATGACCTCGATGCGCTCGATGGCGTTGGCGGGCATCTGCTTGATGTACTGCTTCAGGGCCTCCTCGTTCATGTGCGAGGGCTGGTCGTTGATCCAAATCTCGACGCTCGACACGCCGCGCAGCGTGATGTTGCCCTCGGCGTCCACCTCCACCCCGGGGGCGTTCTGAAGGGCGTCGCTGGCGGTGCCGGTCTGTATCGAGGGATCCTCCTTGGTGTTGTACATGTTCTTCTCGCCGTCCATGGCGTAGAGGGGCTTCTCGGCCACCACCTCCACCTCCTGCAGCGTGGTGCCCGGGCGTAATTTTATCTCTAGCTTTTCTAAATTATCTAGTATATCTAGTTTTTCCAGAACAGTCTGGTAGCCGACGAAGGAGGCCTGCAGGAGGTAGCTGCCGGGAGCCACGTCCTCGATCTCGAAGCGGCCGCGGGCGTCGGTCGTGGCGCCACGCATAAATATGGTATCGTGCGTGCGCATGAGCGCCACGTTGACGAAGGGCATGTCCTCGCCGCTTTGGGCGTCGGAGACGCGGCCGCTGACGGACAGTTTCTGCGCCATGGAGGGCAGTGTGGCTGCAATTGAGAGCAGGATTGCCAGGAGTGTCTTTTTGCTTAACATGTTGATTTATAGCATTTAATTTGTATTACTGTGTTAGTGTACTAGTCAACTAGTACACTGCAAAAGTAGTACACTTTTTGATACTGACAAAATTTTTTTTCATTTTTTTTATTTTTTTTCAAACCGTATGGTCAATTGCCGCACAATAAAAGTGTCGGAACCGACGTTACAGCAGGCATAAAGACAAACAATGAAGAGCATAGCCATCATCAACGGGCCCAACCTCAACCTCACCGGACGGCGCGAACCGGAGGTCTACGGGGCGACCACCTTCGAGCATTACCTCGACCAGCTGCGCGCGGCGCATCCCGAAGTGCAAATCGGATACTTCCAGAGCAATGTCGAAGGCGAACTCATCAACCACATCCAGCAGGTGGGCTTCGACGCCAACGGCCTGATAGTCAACCTCGGCGGCTACAGCCACACCTCCGTCGCCCTGCGCGACGCCCTGCTGGCCGTGCCGGCGCCCAAAGTGGAGGTGCACCTCTCCAACATCTTCGCCCGCGAGGACTACCGCCACCACTCGCTCATCTCCTCCGCCTGCCGCGGCCTCATCTGCGGCCTCGGCCTGCAGGGCTACGACCTCGCCCTGCAAAGCCTGCTGACACACTAGCCCCTTTTATCGGGTCACACCCTCCCCTTTTATCGGGTCAACCCACCCCATTTTATCAGGTCAACCTCCATTTATCGGGTCAAAATGCCTCAACCTGACCCGATAAAATGCCCATTTGACCCGATAAACGCCACCAAAACACCATCTCCTCCCCTCCATACCCCACCACATCCATCTCACGTTCAACCATTTACAAAACCACCCAACACCCATTCCCCTGCCGTTACCCTGCAATTCCACAAGAAACAGGCAATTTATTAGAGCTTTATTAGACATTTATTAGAGATTTGTTAGACATTTGTTAGACATTTATTAGAGGATACACCCGGCACCACCCCGCAGGCATCCAGAAATAAATCATGTCGGCAGGCAATAAAAGCACCAAAGCATCGTTATCGCATAACATGAAAAACACGAAACTACTACTGGCCGCACTGGCGGTGCTGCTGATGCCGACGCCGGCAGGGGCGCAGAAAGTCAAGTTCTCCAAGTACTTCTCCGGCGGCACCCTCCGCATCGACTGCCTGCGCGAAGGCAACACCCAGCACGACACCGTCTGGGTCACCCGCTGGCTCGACCGCTCGGCCGACTGGCACGGCTCTCGCACACAGCTCGTCGACCCCTTCGACAACGGCGACTACCGCGTCGAGATGCGCGACGCCAAAAGCGGCCGCGTCATCTACAGCCGCGGCTACAGCAACCTCTTCCGCGAATACAAAGACACCCCCGAGGGACGCACCACCACGGCACGCTTCGAGGAAACCCACCTGCTGCCCATGCCAAAAAAAGCAGTGAACATAGCCCTCCAAAAACGCGACCGCAACATGCGCCTCGTGGACGGCACCGTGGTCTCCTTTGACCCCTCCAAGGACACCCTGGGCTTCAACTTCCACATCGGCGAACGCACCGACCTCGAACTGCATGGCGACCCCAAAGAAAAAGTCGATGTCGTCATCGTGGCCCAAGGCTACGAACCCAACGACCCGCAGCTGCGAATCGACTACTACCGCATGAAAGAAACCCTCTTCGGCAAAGAACCCTTCGCCTCTCACCGCACCGACTTCAACGTCTACGGCATCTGCGCCGACGTGGAGGCCCGGTTCGGCACCTTCGGCATCGACCGCTACCTGATGACCTTCAGCCTCCACCGACTGCACAATATGCTCGGCGCCACCCCCGCCGACCACATCATCATCATGGTCAACAGCGACTCCTACGGCGGCGGCGCCATCTACAACTTCTACGCCGTCAGCTCGATGCACCGCATGTCGGAGTACGTGCTGCCTCACGAGTTCGGCCACTCCTTCGGCGGCCTGGCCGACGAGTACGTCGACGAAAACCTCTCCTACGGCGACCTCCACCGCACCACCTACGAGCCCCTCGAACCCAATATCACCAACTTGGTCGACTTCGGCTCCAAATGGCAGTCCATGCTGCCCGCCGGCACCCCCATCCCCACCCCAGAGAACCCCGACGTCCCGCCCACCGAGTGCGGCCCCCTCGGCCTCTACGAGGGCGCCGGCTACGCCTCCAAAGGCGTCTACCGCCCTGTCATGCACTGCATGATGCGCGACTACGCACCCTTCTGCCCCGTCTGCACCAAGCGGATCGAAGAGATTTTTAAACTGTACACCCGATGAAACCCCTCTCCCTGCTCCTCACCTCCCTGCTCCTCATCTCCTTGCTCCTCACCACAAGCTGCACTGCCGACAGCTTCGAGGTGGATGACGGGTCGGTGCGGCTGGAATTCTCGGCCGACACGCTCTCCTTCGACACCGTTTTCGCCACCGTCGGCACCGCCACCCGACGCATCACCGTCTACAACCGCTCCTCCTCCCACCTCCGCCTCTCCTCCGTCACCCTCGACGGCGGCCGCTCCAGCCGCTTCCGCCTCAATGTCGACGGCGACACCTCGCTCGTAGCCAAAGACATAGAAATCGAGTCCGGCGACAGCATCTTCATCTTCGCCCAGGCCTGCATCAACCCCGGCGACCAGCGCGAACCCTTCCTCGTCGAAGACGCCATCCTCTTCAGCAACGGCCAGCGCCTGCCGCTCACCGCCTGGGGCCGCAACGCCGTCTACCACCGCCGTCAACCCTCCGACAGCACCTGGTATGTCGCCATCGACTGCCAAAACTGGGACCACTCCCTACCCCACGTCTTCCTCGACCCCGCCGCCGTCCTCGAAGGCAACACCCTCACCCTCTCCGCCGGCGACGAGCTCTACTTCGCCGACGGCGCACTCCTCGTCATCGATTCCGCCGCACGCCTCATCGCCCAAGGCTCCGCCGAGCGCCCCGTCCTCTTCACCTCCCTGCGGCAGGACGGCTGGTACCGCTTCCTCCCCGGACAGTGGCAGACCCTCTGGTTCTACAACCACAGCGTCGGCAACATCATCGACCACGCCATCGTCGAGAACGCCGTCGGCGGCCTGCGCGGCTACCCGGGCTCGCAGCTGTCGATCTCCAACACCGTCATCCGCAACATGTCCGACTGCGGGATCATCGGACAAAGCGCCACCATCAACGGACGCAACCTGCTCGTCTACGACTGCCTCGCCTCCCTCACCGTCCTCTCCGGCGGCAGCTACGGCTTCTCGCAGTGCACCTTCGCCAACTACTGGACCTACAACGCACGCCAGCTCGAAACCGTCGTCCTCTCCAACTGCATGTCCACCCCGGACGGCGTCGCCGGCGGACACCTCCACCGCGCCGACTTCGACGACTGCATCGTCTGGGGCACCTACGCCAGCGGCGAACTCCTCCTCAACGCCATCGACGCCTACGACCTCAACTACTCCTTCCGCCACTCCATCGTCCGCGGCGGCGAATGGGACGAAGACCCACTCTTCACCAACCCCCAGGAAGACGACTACACCCTCCAGGAAGAATCGCCCGCCACCGGCATCGGGTATCAATTTTAAATGACTATGTACGAATATTTTGACGGAAAATTAACAAACCTCGAACCCACCCAGGCCGTCGTCGACTGCGGCGGCGTGGGCTACCTCATCGAAATCACCCTCAACACCTACGAGGCACTGCGCCGCGCCGAAGGCGACCGCGTGAAACTCTACGTCCACCACGTCGTCCGCGAAGACGCCCACCAGCTCTTCGGCTTCCACGACCTCAGCGAACGCGAAATGTTCCGCCTCCTCGTCGCCGTCAACGGCGTCGGCAACCAGACCGCCCGCGTCATGCTCTCCTTCCTCACCGTCGACCAACTGCGCAACGCCATCGCCCAGCAGGACGTCAAAGCCGTCCAGCGCGTCAAAGGCATCGGCGCCAAAACCGCACAGCGCATCGTCCTCGAGCTGGCCGACAAGGTCGGCGGCATCAGCGGACAGCGCCCCGCCGCCAGCCAGCAGTCCGCCGCCCGCGACGAAGCCCTCACCGCACTCACCATGCTCGGCTTCGCCAAACCCGCCGTCGAAAAACTCCTCCTCGGCACCGAATGGATCCACTCCGACGGCTCGGCCATGACGGTGGAAGACATCATCAAGGAAGGCCTGAAGCGCCTCTGACGCCAAAAAGTATCCATCATTACCCATCCATGGGAAAATAGGGGAAAGGACCGAACAATTCCCCTACCATCCCCCTACCATCCCCCTAGAAAGTCCCTGCCGGCAGAGGAGAAAAAAATGGATTTTTTTACATTCGCGCACAATATAACGTGCGCGAATGCGTTTATGGATGGTTAAGGAAAAAAAGCCCTGTATTGAAAACTAGACGCATACTCCTGTTGCTACTGATGCTGGTGCTGCCGGTGTTGGTTTGGTCGCAGACCGACTCGGCCGACTTCACCGAGATGGGCTCGGGCTACACCCCGTCGGCCATCACCACCGAAGTCCAATACGACCCCGAGTCCCACTCCTACATCCGCCTCACCAAACTCGGCGACATGGTCCTCAGCCGCGAGCCGATGACCATGCAGGAATACCAAGACTGGCAAATGGAAGAGCTGATGCAGCGCTACTGGAACGACAAAGTAGCCGGCACACCCCTCGACGCACCCGACGAAGGCCTCCTCTCCAAAATCCCAGGCTTCGCACAAATCTCCCAAAAACTCGACATCCTCGACGGCCGCCCCCTCTTCTCCGTCGACCCCTCCGGCACCGTCGAACTCACCTTCCAAATCGTCAACAACTACCGCAACGACCCCCAGCGCGACGCCTCCGAACGCTCCGTCACCACCTTCGACTTCGACGAAAACATCCAAGTCAACCTCAACGCCAAGATAGGCGACCTCATCGACTTCAAAATCAACCAGAACACCAAAGCCACCTTCGACTTCGAAAACCAAAAGAAAATCAAATACGAAGGCAAAGAGGACGACATCCTGCAACTCCTCGAAGCCGGCGACGTATCCTTCCCCCTGAACACCACCCTCATCCGCGGCAGCCAGCAACTCTTCGGCTTCCACACCAAACTCAAGTTCGGCAAACTCAACATCGACGCCGTCTTCAGCCAGAAGGAGACCTCGACCGAGAACATGCAGGTGCAGGGGGGCGCCAGCAGCCACGAGTTCGAAATCCGCGCCGACGAGTACGAAGAGAACCGCCACTACTTCATTTCGCAGTACTTCTACGAGAACTACAACCGCGCGATGTCGACCCTGCCCGTGGTGGGCAGCAACATACGCATCCTCCGCATCGAGGTGTGGCGCACCAACGTCGGCGCCGCCGTCACACAGAACCGCAACCTCCTCGCCCTGACCGACCTCGGCGAAGCCTCCCCTTCCAACCCCCGCGTCCACGGCTTCGGCAACCGCTACCCCTCCAACACCGCCAACGACCTATTGCAGGTGATCAACCCTTCCTCGGTGCGCTCCGTCAACTCCGTCACCTCCCACATGCAGGGGCTCGGCATGGTGGCTGGAACAGACTATGAAAAAATCGAGAGTGCACGCCTGCTGAATGCCAACGAATACACCTTCAACCGCCAGCTCGGCTTCATCACCCTCAACCAGCCCCTGGCCAACGACCAAGTGCTCGCCGTCGCTTTCCAGTACCAAGTCGTCGGCGACACCAACGTCTACCAGGTCGGCGAGCTTACCACCGACGGCATCAACGACCCCAACACCCTCATCGTCAAGCTCCTCAAGAGCACCACCGTCGACACCCGCAGCCCCCTTTGGCGCCTGATGATGAAGAACGTCTACTTCCTCAAAAGCTCACAGCTCAGCCGCGACAACTTCCGACTCAATGTTCTCTACGAGAGCCCCGACGGCGGTGTAGGCATCGGCTTCTTCACCGAAGGCCCCAAGCAGGGCATGCCGCTGATCGAAGTCTTCGGCCTCGACCGCATGGACGGCTCTCAGAGCTACTACTATGCCGACGGTGTCTTCGACTGGTTCGACTCTGCCGCCTTCAAGGGTGGCACCATCCAGGCCTCCACCGGACGCATCTATTTCCCCTACGTCGAACCCTTCGGCAAAGACCTGCGCGAGATACTGGGCGACCGCGCCTTCGCCGACCAGTACTGCTTCGACTCGCTCTACACCATGACCCAGGCACTGGCCCGCCAATACGCCGACCGCAACCGCTTCTACCTCGAGGGCTACTACACCTCCAGCGTCAGCGGTGAAATATCGCTCGGCTACAGTGTGGCCCAAGGCTCCGTCACCGTCACTGCAGGTGGCATGCCCCTCATCGAAAACGTCGACTACACCGTCGACTACACCATGGGCACCGTCCGCATCATCAACGAGAGCATCCTCTCCTCCAACACCCCCATCAGCGTCAGCTCCGAAAACAACTCATTCAGCATGACCACCAAGACCATGCTGGGCCTCCACCTCGACTATGAGTTCCAGCCCGACTTCCACCTTGGCGCCACAATGATGAACCTCCGCGAGAAACCGGTGATGATGAAGAACAACTTCGGCGACGAGCCGACGAGCAATATGATTTGGGGGCTGGATGTGTCATACAGCCATGAAGTCCCTTGGATCACAAAGCTGGTAGACTGGCTGCCAGGCATCTCCACCAAGGCTCCCTCCACCCTCTCGCTGCAGGCCGAGTTCGCCCACTTTATCCCCGGCATGGCCAGCACCGGCGCCTCCGAAGGCAGCGTCTCCTATGTCGACGACTTCGAAGGCGCCGAGAACAGCATCAGCCTGACCACCGTCAACTCGTGGTTCCTCGCCAGCACGCCGCAGGACTGGCGCCAGCCGCTGGCCCTCTTCCCCGAGACCGCCCCCGGCAGCGGTCTGGCCTATGGGTTCAACCGCGCCAAGCTGGCCTGGTACCGTATCAGCAATGACTTCTACTATACTTCCAACCGCCCCTCCAACATTTCCAACGACGACCTCTCGCAGCCCTATGCCCGCCGCATCTACGAGCAAGAGGTGTTCCCCAACAAGGACCGTGTGGCGGGTCAGCCGACACACATCTACGAGCTCAACCTGGCCTACTACCCCGAGGAGAAGGGTCCGTACAACTACGACGTGGGGCCGACGGCCTACAGCGCGGGCATCAGCGATTCGGGCGCCCTGCTCGACCCTGCCAGCCGCTGGGGCGGCATCATGCGCAAGCTGGACTATACCGACTTCGAGACGCAGAACATCGAGACGATTGAGTTCTGGCTGATGGATCCTTTCATCGAAAATCCCGACCACACGGGCGGCAAGCTGTACATCAACCTGGGCGACATCAGCGAGGATATATTGCGCGACGGCCGCAAGAGTTTCGAGAACGGCCTCCCGACCTCGGCCGAGGTGACGGGGGTTGACACCACCATCTGGGGGCGTGTGCCCAACACCCAGCCGATTGTCAACGCCTTCGACAATGATGCCGCCTCGCGCATGTACCAGGATGTGGGCTACGACGGCTTGGGGTCGACCAATGGACTGGGGGACGAGCAGTCGTTCTTTGCAGCCTACCTGGAGGCCATTGCGGCCCGCTACGGCACCGAGTCGGAGGCCTACCGGCAGGCGCTGCTCGACCCGTCAAACGACGATTTCCGCTATTTCCGCTCCTCCTACTACGACCAAAACGACGTAAAAATCACCGACCGCTACAAGCAGTACAACAATCCCGAGGGCAACTCTCCGGTGGACGAGAACAGCGAGGAGGACTATATGACCTCGGCGTCGGCCTATCCCAACGTGGAGGACATCAACAAGGACAACACGCTAAGCGAGGCCGAGAACTACTACCAGTATGTGGTAGACCTCAGTCCCGACCGGATGGTGATAGGCGAGAACTATATTGTCGACATCCAGGAGGCGCGCGATGTGCAGTTGGCCAATGGCGAATATACCAGCTGCAAGTGGTACCAGTTCCGCATCCCCATCCGCGAGCCCGACCAGAAAGTGGGCAATATCAACGGCTATCAGTCCATCCGCTTTATGAGGATGTTCCTCAACCAGTTCGAGGAGCCGGTCATCTTGCGTTTCGCCACGCTGGATCTTGTCTATTCCACTTGGCGCAAGTACTCGGAGGACCTCCTCCAACCGGGCGACTATCCCACGGGTACCACCGAGAACACCTCGTTCAACATCTCGACTGTCAATATCGAAGAGAACGGTTCACGCCAGCCGGTGCCCTATATCCTGCCTCCCGGTATAGAGCGCGAAGAGTGGTACTCCTCCGGCAACAGCTATACCAAGCTCAACGAGCAGGCGCTGGCCCTCGACGTGGACGGTCTCGCCAGTGGTGATGCACGTGCCATCTACCGCTCCACGAGCTATGACCTGCGTCAGTATGGCCACCTCAAAATGTTCGTCCACGCCGAGCAGAAGTATGCCACCGACCAGCTGCAGGACGACGACATGGTGCTCTTTGTGCGCTTGGGAAGCGACTATACGAACAACTACTATGAGTACGAGCTGCCGCTGAAGTTCACTCCATGGTATACACCTGCCGACGATGCCTATGCCATATGGCCCCGTGAGAACAATGTGGACATCGACCTTCAGAAGATGGTTGAAATCAAGACCAATCGCAATCGGCGCATACGCCATGGCGAGGGTGGCTACTCTCCCTCGTTGCTGTATAGTGAGATTGTCGATGGCAAGAAGTATACTATCCTTGGCTCTCCCAACCTGGGCAAGGTGAAGGTTATCATGATAGGCGTGCGCAATCCGAAGAAGGAGAGCCTTACCGACGGCAACAATATGCTACCGAAGTCGGCCATTGTGTGGGTCAACGAACTGCGCCTGAGCGACTACACCAACAAGGGTGGCTGGGCTGCGATGGCGTTGGCGAGGACCAACCTGGCCGACGTGGGCAACCTGCAGCTTTATGGTTCCTACTCCACTGCCAACTTCGGCAACCTCGAAGACCCGCTGATCAAGGAGGAGCTGGTGAACACCTTCACCTTCCAAAGCACGCTGGACCTGGAGCTGGGCAAGTTCCTGCCCGAGGACTGGGGGCTGCACATACCGCTCTATCTGGACTACAACCGCGAGATAGGGAGTCCGGAGTACAACCCCTACAACCCCGATGTGCTGTTGAGCGACGACCTGGCCACCTATGCCACCGAGGCCGAGCGCGACAGTGTGCGCCAGATGACGCAGCGGCGCCGCACGACTACCAACCTCACTCTGGCCAACGTCAAAAAAGAACGCACTGGCAAAGAAGCCCTCAAACCCCACTTCTACGACATCGAGAACTTTGCCTTCTCCTATGCCTATACCCGCGAGCGGACGAGCGACGACGAGATAGAGTCGTTCAGCAAGGATCAACACCGCGGCGGCTTCACCTACAACTACTCGCCCAAGGCGGAGCCGGTGAAACCTTTCGACAAGGTGAAGCTGTTCAAACACAAGAACTGGCGCATACTGAAGGAGTTCAACTTCTACTATCTGCCGAAGAACCTCAGCTTCTCCACCGAGGTCTACCGCGACTTCGAGGAGACCCTGCTGCGCAACAAGAGCGACGCGCTGGTCATCATCCGGCCCACCTACTTCAAGCAGTTCACCTGGCAGCGCAACTACGGCCTGCAATACGACATCATGCGCACCCTCAAGCTGCAGTATTCCGCCAATGCCGACGCCCGTATCGACGAGCCCATAGGCCGCATTGAGACGGCATCGGCCAGCGACTCCATCTGGCGCTCGATAGCGAGGGGTGGGACGATGCAGAACTTCCAACAGTCGATCAACGTCACCTATGAGCTGCCCGTCAACAAGTTGCCCTACCTGGACTTCCTGCGTGCGCCGCTGAGCTACCGCACCAACTACACCTATCAGGGAACCACCCAGGCGCTGCAGTCGATGGGCTCCATCCTGCAGTCGTCCAGCACCTTCCAGGCATCGGCGACGGCGCAGATGATGACGCTCTACAACAAGTCGAAGCTGCTGAAGGAGGTGCTGGCCACCAACCCGCCGCGCCAGCCGGCCCGCGCTGCGGCGCAGAAGAAGCCCCTCTCGAAGCAGGACTCCATAGCCATGGCCGACAGCCTGCGGCACGAGCGTCTGATGTCGATATTGAAGAGCGTGCGCAACACGGCGCTGCGGATAGCCACCAGCGTGCGCGACGTCAGCATCCAGTACAACAGCACGTCGGGTTCGCGCCTGCCGGGCTATATGGGCGAGCCGATGTTCGTGGGGCTGGACAGCCGCAACCATTGGACACCCGGCCCCGGCTATATCCTCGGCTACGACTACGACGTGGTGGAGGACCTGCGCGCCTACGACCTCCTCTCGCGCGACACGCTCTTCAACACGCCCCACGAGCTGACCTCGAACAGCACCCTCTCGCTGCAGGCCAACCTCGAGCCGCTGCGCGACTTCAAGATAGTGCTCAACGCGACGCGCAACTACACCTCGCGCGATGAGTACTACTACAAGTATATGTCCGCCACCGACAATGTCGAAGGCCCCCTCTCGCGCATGATGGCGGGCAACTTCACCACCACCACCTGGAGCTTCGCCACCGCCTTCACCGATGCCGACGACCTCTTCGCCCGCTTCCTCGATGCGCGCTCGGTGGTGGCCGGCCGCCTGGCGGCAGCCAACCCCGACCCCTACAGCGACCAGATGGTGCTCGACACGATGAACGGCCAGTACTACCCCGCCGGCTACAGCGCCAACTCGCAGACGGTGCTGCTGACGGCCTTCCTGGCCACCTACCTGGGCGGCGACGCGGCGACGCGCTCTTTCTCGCCCTTTACCAAGTTCCCGCTGCCCAACTGGAGCATCAACTACAACGGACTGAACAAGGTGCAGTGGCTCAAGAAGTGGTTCACCAACATCACCCTCTCGCACCGCTACTCGTCGACCTACACCATCGGCAACTTCTACACCGACGCGGCTATCTCGGGCGCCGACGGCTACGACTACGGAGTGGAGAGCATATTGAACAACACGGGCGACTACCTGCCGCCGGTCAGCATGGAGGGGGTGCAGATCAGCGAGCAGTTCAACCCGCTGATCCGCATGTCGGTCAACATGACGAACAGCTTCCAGTTCAACCTCTCCATCCAGAAGAACCGCATGCTGCAGCTCTCCTTTGCCAACAACCAGCTGACCGAGACCACGCGCGACGGCATCACCTTCGGCGCGGGCTACAGGATCAAGAACGTGGAGTTCGACGTGCACTTCGCCGACCGCAAGCACCACCTGAAGAGCGACATCGTGCTGCAGCTCAACCTGACCTACAACGACAACATGACCACCATCCGCAAGATCAACCAGAACCTCTCGCAGATTTCGTCGGGCTCGTCGGTGTGGATGGCGGAGCTGAGCGGCGAATACGCCCTCACGCAGAGCCTCACCCTGAAGGCTTTCTTCCAGACCAATATCAACACGCCCTATATCTCCAACGCCTACCCCAACTCGACCACCAAGGGTGGATTTACAGTAAGGTTTTCTTTTTAGGAGGAGAATGAGGGATTAGGAATTAGGAATTAGGAGAACCACTAACCACTGAACACTAACCACTGACCACTGATCACTAAATGAAAGATAGATTCAAAGATTTCGACAAGGAGGTGCGCGACCTCGTGCTGGATTTCGAGCGCACCGTGATGAAAGGCGAGCGCCAGTTCTTCGACGTGGACGAGCTGGAGGTCATCATCGACTACTACCTCGAGGTGAACGACCAGAAGCCGCTCGAGGAGGCTATCCGCTATGCCGAATACCTCTACCCCGACAGCACGGAGGTGCGTATCCGGCGCGCCCACCAGATGATAGCGCGACAGCAGGTGCAGCCTGCCGTGGACCTGCTGGAGCAGCTGCGGCGGCAGGAGCCGGACAATACCGACGTGGCCTACTCGCTCGGCGTGGCCTACAGCGCGCAGGAGCAGCACGAGCGCGCCATCAGCCTCTACGAGGAGGCGCTGGCCGACGGCTGGATGCCGGGGCGCGTCTACTCCAACATCGCCGAGGAATACTACAAGCTTGAGGACTATGCGCAGGCCATAGCCTACTACGAGATGGCGCTGCACTACGACCCCTCGGACGAGGTGTCGATCTACAACTACTACGACACCTGCTACCTCGCCCACCGGCTGGAGCAGGCCGCGAGCACGCTGACCGACATCACGAAGAAGGACCCCTACAACAAGCATGCGTGGCATGTGCTGGGGCTGGCGCAGCGCGACCTGGGGCTGCTGCAGCAGGCGTCCGAGTCGCTGCAGTTTGCCATAGCGATCGACAAGGGGTTCGTGGAGGCCTATGTGGCCCTCTCGCAGACGCAGGACATGATGGGCGACACGCCGCAGGCTGTGACGACGATGCTGGGCGATGGACTACACGGAGCACCGCGACCGCGTGTACCGCACGGTGGGCAACCTCTACGCGCGCGACAACAATTTCGACACGGCGATGGTCTACTACCGCAAGGCCATCGACGAGAACCCGGCGGACGCCGAGGCTTTCGCGGCGAGCGCCATGTGCTACCTGCACACGGGCGACCTGCCGTCGGCCCTGGCCTCCATCCGCAAGGCGCTGGGCCTCGAGGACGCTTTGGCCGAGCAGCGCAAGGACGAGGGGAACGCCGAGGTGTACTTCGCCGCCGCGCTGGTGCACGATGCCGCCGGCCATTTCGACAAGGCCTCGGAGTGCTACGAGCGCATGCTGCTGGCGCCCAACTGCAACGAGACGCAGTGCCAGGCCTACACGCAGTTCCTCTTCGACCACCGTCTCTACGACCTCCTCACCGACTTCGGCGAGGAGTCGCTCGGGCTGTATCCCCACGACCTCTTCTATTCCACCTATCTGGCGGCCAGCTACTTCTACACCAACCGCTACAACAAGGCGCGGAAGATGCTGCCCGACGTGTCGGCCGAGCTGCTGGCCGAGATATGTCCCGAGATAGCGGTGCACCCCCTGCTGGGGCCGCTCCTCCCGTGGACGGAAAACCCACCGGAGAAGGGGGCGACGCCCTAGGGGAACGGTAGGGACTCTCTAGGGGAATAGTTCGACCCTTTCCCTTATTTTCCCTTATTTTCCCTCTGAATAATTTTTGAACAAAAAAACGATATGAAATTGAAGAGATTTTTACCCCTGTTGCTGCTGGCAACACTGCTGAACAACAATCCATTATCCGCCCAGGAGCCTGTAAACGTGGCCGAGGCGGTGCGCGGCGACAGCGCCGGCACGGGCTTTGTGGCCGACATACTGCACTGGTACGACGCCCACATGAACTACTGGGCCGTGGCCGGGCTGATGACCATCGAGAGCTCGTTCATCCCCTTCCCGTCGGAGGTGGTCATCCCGCCGGCCGTCTACGTGGCCTGCAACCCCGAGAGCAAGGGGGGCATGAATGTGTGGCTCGTGGTGCTCTTCGGCACCATCGGCGCCCTGCTGGGTGCGCTGATCAACTACTTCCTCTCGCTTTGGCTCGGACGCCCCATCATCTACGCCTTCGCGCGGAGCAAGGTGGGGCGGATGCTGCAGCTGTCGGAGGAGAAGATGCAGCGCGCCGAGGTCTACTTCAACGACCACGGCAACGTCTCCACCCTCGTGGGGCGCTTCATCCCGGTGATCCGTCAGCTCATCTCCATCCCCGCCGGCCTGTCGCGGATGAACCTCGGCGCCTTCTGTTTCTTCACCACGCTGGGCGCGCTGGCGTGGAACCTCATCCTGGCCCTCTTCGGCTGGCTGGCCTACAAGGCCGCGGACCCCACCGTGATCGAGAAATACAGCAAGCAGCTGAGCGTCATCATCATCGTCGCCTTTGTGGCAGCGGTGGCGTTCCTGGTGGTGAGGCATTTTGTGAAGAAGAGAAAGGGGGAAATATGCAAGAAATCGTGAATATCCGTGCCCAGTTCCCCATTTTGGAGCAGCGGGTCCATGGGCGGCCGCTGGTCTACCTCGACAATGCGGCCACCACGCAGAAGCCGTTGCGCGTCATCGAGGCCATGGACACCTACTACCGCACCCTCAACGCCAACATCCACCGCGGCGCGCACCACCTGGCCGCCGCCGCCACCGAGCGCTACGAGGCTGTGCGCCAGCAGGTGCAGCACCTCATCGGCGCGCGCCACAGCCACGAAATCGTCTTCACCCGCGGCACCACCGAAAGCATCAACCTGGTGGCCCACTCGTTTGCGCGACGCTACTTCACGGGCGACGACGAGGTGATCGTCTCCGGCATGGAGCACCACTCCAACATCGTCCCCTGGCAGCTGGCCGGCGCACGCCTGCGCCCCATCCCCTTCAGCGACGAGGGGGTGCTGGACTTGGCTGCCTACGAGCGCCTCTTCACCCCGCAGACGCGCCTGGTGGCCGTGAACCACGTGTCGAACACCCTCGGCACCGTCAACCCCATCCAGCAGATAATCAACATCGCTCATGCCCACCACGTGCCCGTGCTGATCGACGGCGCGCAGGCGGTGTCGCACCTCGCCGTCGACGTGCAGGCGCTGGGCTGCGACTTCTACTGCTTCTCGGGCCACAAGATGTACGCCCCGATGGGCGTCGGCGTGATGTACGGCCGCGAAGAGCTGCTCGACGCCATGCCGCCCTACCAGGGTGGGGGAGAGATGATTAGCGAGGTGAGCTTCGAGCGCACCACCTACAACCAGCTGCCCTTCAAGTTCGAGGCCGGCACCCCCTCGGTGGGCGATGTCATCGGCCTCGGCGAGGCCATTGCCTTCATGCAGGAGATGGGCATCGGTACCCTCGCTGCCCACGAGGACGACCTGCTGCGCTACGCCACCGAGCGCCTGCTGCAGCTCCCCGGCGTGCGCCTCTTCGGCACCGCCCCGCAGAAGACCTCCGTGCTCTCCTTCCTCCTCGGCGAGGCACATCCCTACGACGTGGGCACCCTGCTCGACCAGCTCGGCATCGCCGTCCGCACCGGCCACCACTGCACGCAGCCCGTCATGGACCGCTACGGCATACCCGGCACGGTACGCGCCTCGTTCGCGGTGTACAACACACGCGAGGAGGTCGACGCCTTCGTCAACGCCCTGCAGCGGGTGATGCCGATGCTGGGATAGCAGCCCCGTCAGGAGTAGGAGAAGAGGAGTTACCCACGAGAAAGCCCCGTTAGGGGCTGGAGACAATAGCCGTGGGCAACGCCCACGGGGACGGAAAACCCCAAAATTAACGCCCCGTAGGGGCATAAGAAGAACAAAAACATGGCAAACAGCTACATCGGCATAACGCTCCACATCACATTTCACGTCAAGACGAACGACTGTCTTGTCAAGCGTGCCGACTTGCCGCGTCTGTTCCAATACATAGGAGGTATCATTCGCGAGCAGAAAGGCATCCCGATTATGGTAGGGGGCGAGCCCGACCACATCCATATCCTCACCTCCATTCCATCGACAATAACGGTGGCCGATTTTGTTATGAACATAAAGAAGAGCAGCAGCAAGTGGATGAAAACCCTCGAGGGCGGTTACCGCCTCTTTGCATGGCAGGATGGATATGGGGCATTTTCTGTGAGCCACTCGGTCATACCCAAGACCATAGCGTACATCGCCAGGCAAGAGGAACATCACCGCACGGTGTCGGCAAGGGAAGAATATAAAAGATTTCTGAATGCAAACGAGTTGGAATATGACGAGAAATATATCTGACGCTTATGCCCCTACGGGGCGCGGAATGGTTTTTCACTGTTTCCGTGGGCGTTGCCCACGGCTAAATTCTCAAGCCCCTACGGGGCGCAACCTAATGCCACAATAATATGCTCACCCACCTCCATATAGAAAACTACGCCCTTATCCGCGAGAGCGACATCGCCTTCGACGGCGGCTTTGTGGTCATCACCGGCGAGACCGGCGCGGGCAAGTCCATCCTCCTCGGCGCCCTCGGGCTGCTGCTCGGCCAGCGGGCCGACGTGGGCGTGCTGGCCGACAAGGGGCGCAAGTGCGTCGTTGAGGCGCGCTTCGACATCGACGGCCTCGGCCTGCAGCCCCTCTTCGAGGAGGCCGACGTCGACTACGACCCCCAGCTCATCCTGCGCCGCGAGATCCTCCCCTCGGCCAAGAGCCGCGCCTTCGCCAACGACACCCCCGTCCAGCTGCCTTTCCTCAGGCAGCTCGGCGCACGCATCATCGACATCCACTCGCAGCACCAGACCCTCACCCTCTCCGACAGCCACTTCCGCCTCTCGCTGCTCGACTCGCTGGCGAAACCGGAGGTCGGAGGTTGGAGGTCGGAAGTGTTTGTGGCCTATGACACCGCCTACCGCGAGTACACGCACCTCAAGCGTGAGCTGGAGGCGCTTGCCGGCACCGAGGCGCAGAGCCGCAAGGAGCAGGACTACCTGCAGTTCCAGTTTGGCGAGCTCGGCGAGGCACAGCTGCAGCCCGGCGAGCAGGAGGAGCTGGAGCAGGAGTCGCAGCTGCTGGCCCACGCCGAGGCCGTGCGCGAAGGGCTGGCCGCCGCCGCCGCCGCCCTCGACGACGAGAGCGAGCACGCCGTGCTGCCCCGCCTGCGGCAGGCCAAGGGCGCCCTCGGCCACGTGGCGCACTACCACGCGCAGGCCGACGAGCTGCTGCGGCGCCTCGAGTCGAGCCTCATCGAGCTGGCCGACATCAACTCCGAGCTGCAGTCGGCCGCCGACGGCATCACCTACAGCCCCGAGCGGCAGCAGGAGGTCGACGACCGCCTGGCCCTCCTCTACCGCCTGCAAAAGAAGCACGGCGTCGACACCGTCGAGGCACTCATCGCCCTGCGCGACGAGCTGGACGCGCGCTTGCAGAGCATATCCACGATGGACAGCCGCATCAGCGAGCTGATGGAGCAGGTGGACCGCGCCTACGGCACCCTCCAAAAGGCCGCCGACGCCCTCACCGCCGCCCGCCGCAAGGCCGGCAAGATGCTGGAAAAGAACATCCTGCCCACGCTGCACGAGCTGGGCATGCCGGAGGCGCGCTTCGAAGTGCAGCTCGCCGAAGCCACCGCCTACGGCCCCATGGGGCACGACGCCGTGGCGTTCCTCTTCAACGCCAACCGCGGCGGCGAGCTGCGCGAGGTGGGCAAGGTGGCCAGCGGCGGCGAACTGTCGCGCCTGATGCTCGCCATCAAGAGCATGCTCACCAGCCACCGCCTGCTGCCCACCATCATCTTCGACGAGATCGACACCGGCGTCAGCGGCGACATCTCGGTGGCCGTGGGCCGCATCATGCGGCGGATGGCGGAGCGGATGCAGGTGGTGGCCATCAGCCACCTGCCGCAGATAGCCGCCGGCGCCGACCAGCACCTGAAGGTGTACAAACGGCTGGAGGAGGGCGAGGAGCGCACCGTGTCGCACATACGCCAGCTCACGCCCGAGGAGCGCCTGACCGAGGTGGCCGTCATGCTCAGCAGCGACCCGCCGACCGCCGCCGCACTCCAAACCGCCAAAGAACTGATGGAGAGATGAAATACTACCTGATTGGATACATGTACAGCGGCAAGAGCACCTTCGGCCCCAAGCTGGCGGCGGCCAAGGGGCTGGGCTTTGTGGACCTGGACCAGGCCTTCGAGGCGAAGTACCACTACGAGGTGGCGCGCTTCTTCGAGGTCTTCGGCGAGGAGGCTTTCCGCAAGCTGGAGGCCCAGATGCTGCACGCCACGGCGGCGATGGACGACGTGGTCATCTCCACCGGCGGCGGCACCCCCTGCCACGGCGACAACATGGACTTCATCCTCGCCCACGGCACCGCCATCTACCTTCAAACGCCCGTCGACGCCCTGGTGGAGCGTGCGCTGCGCAGCCGCCATGTGCGCCCCAGGCTCCACGGCCTGCCGGAAGCCGAGATGCGCGCCGCCATCGCCGCCGAGCTGGCCGAGCGCGAGCCCATATACCTCCGCGCCCCCGTCATTCTCGACGGCACCGACCCCCAAACGGGCGGGATTCTCTAGGGGAAAAGTGTTAAATAATGTTAAGCTTTTGCCGTTTTCGGAGCAAACGGCTACTAACAGATGCAGAACGATGGATGAAAAGCGACAAAGATCATAGGGAGTTCATGGCGCTGCTGGGACGCTGCGAGCGGACTGTGTTCAAGGTGTGCATGATGTTCACCGACCGCAGCCGGGAGGGTGTGCGCGACCTGTATCAGGACATCGTGAGCGAGTTGTGGGTGGGCTACTCGCGCTTCCGCAGCGAGAGCGCGGAGCGCACATGGGTCTACCGCGTGGCGATGAACACCGCTGTGCGCGGTGCCCGCCGAGAGCGCCGCCGACTGCCCACGACGGTGCTCGACGAGGCCACCCACAGCCTGCTGGTGCAGCAGACAGACAACGAGCTTGTGGACCGCCTCTACGACCTCATCTACCGCCTGGAGCCGCAGGATCGCGAGTGGGTGCTGCTCTACCTGGACGGGGTGCCGCAGCGCGAAGTGGCGCGCATCATGCGCTGCAGCGAGCGCACGGTGAGAAACCGAATGAAATCAATCATACAGTTATTAATAGAAATGAACGAAAATGAAGACTAAGACAACCACAGACCTCCTCGCTGCCGCGTGGCGAGAGGAGAGCCGCCGCCTCGACGGGGTGGCGCGGGGGCACGACCTGGGGCTGATGCCCTTCGACGAGCGCAGCCGCGAGCGACGCCTGCTGCGCACCGAAGCGGGAGGAAGTGCCGCCTTTTCGGCAGTGGCGGTAGTGCTGCTGCTTCTGCTGCTCCCGCCGACGCCCTGCCGCGCCGCCAACGCCGGCGCCGACCGCGCCGCCGCCGTCCATGTCGTCCACCAAATGCTGGAAGCCCGATGAAAAGCAGACATTGGATAGCGGTGCTTATAGGGATGGTGGCCGTGGGAGGTGCCCTCGCCTGGCACTACTGGCCGCGGACGGTGCCGCTGGAGGAGTGCAGCGGGATTTACCAGCACTATCACGACAACCCCCACGTCGTTGCCACCTTCCTGAAGGACTTCCGGGTGAACGACACGGTGACGGTCGATGTAACGCTGCTCGAGGCGAAGGACGACGAGGGGTGGGAGGAGATGATGGAAAAATTTGGAATAATCGATTTGTCAGACATACCAGACGAAGTAAGGCATTTATTTGCAGAAAAAACAAAAGCTATCGGCTTTAGTCACTATGAGGAAGATGATGAGGGAGAAATCGTAAATATTGTTGTCTATTCAAGAATAGAAAAAAGTGTCTACCTGTTTCATACCAAGAAGGATGCAGAGATTAAAGCCATATTTACCGAGAAGATAACAGAAACAACCCAATAAAAAACAGACAAAATGAAAAAAACACTGACAACAATGGCACTTGTGGCCGTGCTGGGAGTAATGGCAGTTAGCTGTCATAAGGAACAAATGAACGAAACGATGAGACAAGCATCAGATGCCAACGATGTACGCAGGGTGAACTACACTGTGGACGGAGAGATGCATCAAATAGAGCTGTGTAGTGATGAAGCGTGGGATGCTTTCGTCTCACGTATGATGATTCTCGCCCAAAACGGCCACGTGATAAGTATGGTGGACGAAGAGGCGGCCGACATAACGTATGCCGCAAAGGAAGCAATAGTATTCCGCACACCCAATCAACAAGAAGCGGAAGCATGGTCAGAGCGAATGGTAAAGGACGGATACACCGTTGAAGTTGCCTTTGACAAGGAAAAAGGTGATTTTATTTGCGTGGCTACCAAGAAATAGCCGCAATATATTAGTTTAAATGAAGTCTAACCAAAAAAGAAAGGATACTATGACCGACATTGCACCATGCCCCCACTGCCAGGCCAGGGGCGCCGGCGGTGCGGGGATGAAGGAAAAAGAGGTGCCACCCGAGAGGCACCCCATGGCGTAGAGCGGTCGCCCCTACGCGCGTAAAAAAGCAATAACCACAACGCAGCGAGACCGACTTTATTGCACAGCCATGCACAAAAAACAAATTTAAAACAACACCGACAATAAAATTTGAATAACAACCCTTTAAATTTTCAAGCCCTATGAAAAAGACAAGATTGATCCAACTGGCTGCCTTGGTAGCCGTGACGGGGCTCGCAGCATGCGAGAAGCCTACTTCCAAACCGGATCCCGAACCCAATCCACCACCCATCACCGTGCTTGACACCCTGCCGCCGGACACCGTGTGGGTGTCGCCGCCCTACGACACCGCCGCCGCGCTGGAAGGGCGCGTCTGGCGCAGCGAAAAGCACGGTCCCAAATGGTTTAAAGAGGGTAACACAGTGCAACTGCGGCAGTATGGCTATGTCATAACCACCACCCATTTGGAAGACAATCGCTTCCGTACCGAGGTGTTCAACAACACGGAACTGCCGATAGAAGGTTTTGCCGACGGGGTGCCGTTCAGGTACATCCTGCGCAAAACCAGCGAGGTGCTCCCTGGCTTTGCAACCGACACCGACAGCATCACTTTGGTGCTACTCCCCGTGGATGCACCTGCAGAGGCCGATACCGCAACTGCGATATACGGCAACTACGATGCTAGCTGCTACCTGCTCCGGGAATACACTGACACCTCGGCATTCATACTCCTGCCCACAGACATCAGGGAGTCACTACTGACATCATACTTTTGTTTCACCAAAATAACCAGATAGCCATGAAAAAGTATTTATTATTCTTGCTGCTTTCTTATACGATTAACTCAGTTTTCGGACAAGAATACTTCTATTATTATAACGATACAAAGAAGATTCTTACCACCCAACCATATCGTCTGTGTATAACATTAAATAAGGGAGCTGATATTGAAGGCTTTGCAAACAAAATCTCTAATGAGGGGCTTTCTATTATTGATTATAGTTCGTCTCTAGGATGCATCTTCATTGATGCACTAAATAGCGACCTATACAATCAGACATACTCCTTGTACCTTGGGAATAGCGATATTGAAAGCATCTCTCCAGTATTTTCAACCGACTCTCCTAACCAAATGACAGCCTGCGCAAGCCGTGTAGCCGTAAAAATTCATGATAGATTCTCGGAAAACGACTTGAACTTGATTTTGGGGAAATACGGATACAGCATCTATTATAAAAGTTCTGTCGACTCTTCGTTTTATGTAATTTCAACTAATTCAAGAGATGGTGTATCTGCTTTGGTGGCAGCCAATGACTTGCGAAATCACGACTTATTTGCAGCAATTTCTCCTGATTTCTGGCACACGGCCACACTATACAATGGTAGCCCAAATGATACCATGTATGGAGCGCAATGGAATATCCATGGAGAGAATAGCGGGATAAAAGCCCACATGGCTTGGGAAATCACGAAAGGACACAACAGTATTGTGATTGCTGTACTCGACACTGGTGTAGAAATGGATCACCCAGAACTGATTAACGGGTTGGTTGCAGGATTCAACGCTGTGAATGATATTATCCCCGCAGGATGGCCTTCCTATACCCATAACAACGATGCTCATGGAACAAAATGTACAGGGGCAATCATTGCGGAACATAATAACGTCATGGGGTTAGCGGGAATAGCTCCCAAATGTAAAGTAATGCCTATCAGAATGCTGGCAGCAGGAGGAATCTACCTACGTAACCATTATACTTCCACAACCATTCTATACGAATCATTTAGGTATGCAATAGAGCATGGTGCTAGTATAATAAGCATGTCATGGGCTATAGGCACCCCTGAAAATCTCATGGAATTGGCTATCAAGGAGGCTCTTCTGGAAGGCAGGAATGGAAAAGGTTGTATACTAGTTGGTGCAGGTGGACATAGGGATTTTGATTCTAACCGATGGAGATTCCCAAGAGATCACGATGCGGTCATTGCAGTTGGTGGTTCCTCGAAATGTGGAGCACGGCAAGGGGCATGGCAATGCTGGGACTGGGAGGAACCAAGCGATTTTGGTGAGTATCTCGATATCATGGCACCATCCTTCGATGTCCCCACCACAACCATTTATGGGGGATACCATTTAGGACGAGGCACCTCCATCGCCGCCCCCCAGGTGGCGGCAGTGGCAGGGCTGATGCTCTCGGTCAATCCCGACCTGACAGCCGAGCAGGTGCGTTATATACTGGAGAGTACCGCACAGAAAACCGGTGGCTACAACTATGCAACCCATCCCGACCACCCCAACGGCACATGGCACATTGAGATGGGACACGGCGTGGTCGACGCCTATCAGGCTGTGCTCGCTGCCCAGCGGCTTGCGTCCATCGCAGACCTGTATGTCAAAGATGCCAGCTACGACACCGGGCTGGAGCCTAACGCGACACCAGGCTCCATCACTTCAAGCCCGGACATTTGGGTTACCGACCTTAACGGCAATCCGGTCTCTACGCTGACAAATGGCGAAACCTACCAAGTACATGTAAAAGTACGCAATCGCACAGGAAACCCCTTTGCTGGATCTGCAGACAACACCTTGCTGCTGCGATGGAAAGCAGCCTCGACTGTTCCTGATTGGAAAAACGGATGGACGACCGGCAGCGGTTGCGGAGTTGCCGACCACGGCATTGTCATGCAGCAACCACTCGGCAATATACCACCTTATGGCAGTGCAGTCTACACCACCACATGGACAGCGCCCTCGTTCCCAGGGAATTCAAATTGCATGGCGCCAGCCAACTTGAACCTCTACCTTGCGGCCATCGTCAACGACGAGGGCATAACCGTGAATTCGAATGCAAGAAACTATGGGATGGACGAATTTATCCGGCAGAACAACAATGTGGCCATGCGGCAATTCAACTTGGCCAATCTGGACGTCTACATCGAGCCGCTCATCCCCATCCTCGGTGCGCCCGTCACCCTTACCGGTGGCAGCAGCGAGCCCGACGCCGAACTCACCTGGCGCCGGGCAGATGGCACAGTCCTCGGAACAGGTGAGACTCTCGACATCACCCCCTCTGCCACCGCTGAGCGCTACGTGCTTGAGGGCTATTCCCCGTCGCTCGGCGTCAGCGCCTCCGACACCCTCACCCTCCATCCGCGTCTCGGCGCCATCCTCGCCGTAAGTCCCAACCCCGTGGCAGGAGGGCAGACTGAGGTCAGCTGCCGGCTGGCAACCACCCTCGCCAGTGCCACCCTCCAGATTATTGCACCTTCGGGCACCCAGCTCCTCTCCCAACCCCTTACACCCGCAGCCGACGGCACCGCCACCGCCGTCCTCAACCTCCAAGGCATCCCCACTGGGCACTACCAGCTGCGCCTTATGACCGGCACTGCGTTGGTGGATGCGCAAACCCTCGTGGTCCAATAGCCGTCATCCACTGATGATAGGGATCACGAACTGCCCATTCTTATGAGGGTGGCGCCCATGCGGGCGCCACCCCTACCATCGTGCAGCTGCCCGCGGCGGGCGTCTACCTGGTGCACCCCCTCGGCGGCAAGGCGCGCAAGGTGGTGGCCACGCGGTAGGGGGACGGTAGGGGTTCTCTAGGGGAATAGTTCGGCCTTTTCCCATTATTACCCACCGATGGGAAAATAGGGATACTTTTGCAAAAAAAGAAAGAGCACCGCCCGCGGGGGTGGTGCTCTTCGGTTGGGAAGGGGTGGGGTTAGTATTCGAAGGCGCTGCCGCCGAGGAATTCGCGCATGATGGAGTTGTGGGGGATGAAGGCGTCGTCGATGGGGGTGATGAGTTCGGAGAATTCGAGCAGCTGGCGCGCCATGGCGAACTGTTCGCAGTTTTCGGGCACCTGCTTGAGGAGGGGTTCGGCGTAGCGTTTGAGGATGCCGAGTTCGTAGAGGAGTGCGGAGTTGAACATCACGTCGGCGTATTCCTGGTAGGGGAAGATGTGCTTGCGCTCGCCGCGGACCACTTCGGGCCAGCGGCGGAGGGTTTCGAGGGCGCCCCAGCCGCGGAAGTTGTTGTCGCGCACGATGCGGCGGACGAGGCGGTTGTCGGTGCCGTGGATGATGTTCTGGTTGTCGATGGAGAGCTGGGTGAGCGCGGAGACGTAGACTTTGAATTTGAGCGCGTCGTCGATTTCGGCCGTGAGCTTGGGGTTGAGGCCGTGGATGCCTTCGACGACGAGGATGCTGCGGGGACCCAGCTTGAGGGTTTTACCGCTGTAGAAGGGTTCGCCTTTTTTGAAGTCGTAGGTGGGGATGGCCACTTCTTCGCCGCGGAAGAGGGCGGCGAGGTGCTCGTTGAGGAGGGGGATGTTGAGGGCTTCGACGCACTCGAAGTCATACTCGCCGTTGGGGAGTTTGGGTGTGCGCTCGCGGCCGAGGAAGTAGTCGTCGAGCGAGAGCTGGTTGCAGTCGTATCCGAGGACGGAGAGCTGGGTGCTGAGGCGGCGGCAGGAGGTGGTCTTGCCGCTGGAGGAGGGGCCGGCCAGGAGCACCATGCGGGCGCCTTTCTGCGCCACCTGCTCGGCTATCTCGGCATATTTCTTTTCGTGGAGCGCCTCGGCCAGGAGGATGAGGTTGAGGCCGCCCTGGTCGCGGACGATGCGGTTGTAGTCGGAGACGGTGGCGGTGTGCAGGAGGTCGACCCATTTGTGGTGCTCGCGGAAGATGGCGAAGAGCTTGGGGGTTTCCTGGAAGAGCGAGAGTTTGTCGGGGTGCTCGGGGTCGGCGCACTGGAGCATGTAGCCGTCCTCGTACTGGCGGAAGTCCCAGGTGGTGAGGCAACCGGTGGAGGGGGCGAGCTTGCCGGCGATTTTGTGGACGGTGTCGCCGAGGAAGTTCATCTCGATGTAGAGTTGGTCGAGGTGTTCGAGCAGCTCGAGGGTTTTCGGCATGTGGCGCGGGCGGACGAGCTCGACGGCGTCGGAGAGGAGCATGGTTTTGGCGACGAAGGGGATGTCGGCCTCCTGGAGGGCGATCATGCGCTCGCGCACGGACTGGCAGACTTCCATGTTGGAGGGCAGCTCATAGCCTTCCACGGCGCTCTCGATGCGGCAGTAGAAGCCGTTCTGGAGCGAGTGGTCGATGTGGAGGACGGCTTTGGGGAAGCAGTCGTGGACGGCGGTGTAGAGCATCATGCAGAGGGCGTTGCGGTACATGCGGAAGCCCTGGCGGTCGGTGATGTCGAGCAGGCGGATTACCTTGGGGTTGTAGATGCGGTATTGCAGCGGCTCGACTTTGTTGTTGACCAGTGCGCCCAGGATGGGCCACATCTTCTTGCCGTCGCCCTGCTGCTGTTTGGTATATTCTTCGGCGAGCTGGAACACCTGTGTGCCCTGCTCGACCATCTTGCGTTCGCCGGTGTTGGCGAGGACGATTTCTACTTGGGTCATATTTTTTTTGGAGTTAAGGAGGAAGGAGTTAAGGAGTTAAGACAAATGTGCTGTCGGCTCTTTGACCTTCCCGGTTTTTCTTCTTTGGAGTTAAGGAGGAAGGAGTTAAGGAGTTAAGACAAATGTGCTGTCGGCTCTTTGGCCTTCCCGGTTCTTTCTTTTTTGGAGTTAAGGAGGAAGGAGTTAAGGAGTTAAGACAAATGTGCTGTCGGCTCTTTGGCCTTCCCGCTTGTTCTTTTTTGGAGTTAAGGAGGAAGGAGTTAAGGAGTTAAGACAAATGTGCTGTCGGCTCTTTTGCCTTCCTGGTTTTTGCTTTTTTGGAGTTAAGGAGGAAGGAGTTAAGGAGTTAAGACAAATGTGCTGTCGGCTCGTTAATCCTCCCACTTCTTTCTGTTGTTTATTGCGTTGCTGTATCCGTTGAGCAGTTTGCTGGTTTCTTCTATCTGTTGAATCAGAAGAGTGGAGTCTTGGTCGGAGATATATCCAATGTCGCGGCAGAGGATGACATAGCATCTGCACTCCTCAAGGCTGCCTTGTGAATAATTAAGGAAACGGAGTTTGTCGTCGCGGCCGATACGCTTGTAGCCCTCGGCGATGTTGGCTGCAATCGATATGGATGCGCGACGGAATTGGGAGGTAAGACCATACTTCTCGTCATCGGGAAAACTCCTCGTGATTTGATATACATGACGAATGAATTCACGAGCCTTTTGCCAGGCAATGATGTCTTCGAATGTGTTGGTCATAACGGGCAGTATTGTCTTAACTCCTTAACTCCTGTCTCCTTCTTAACTCCTGCGGTTTAAGACGCCATCACCTCCTCGATTTCCTTGACGGTCTTGGGGATGGGTTTGCCGAGGACGCGGCAGCCGGTGGCGGTGACGAGGATGTCGTCCTCGATGCGGATGCCGCCGAAGTCCTTCCAGTGCTCCAGCTCGTCGTAGTTGATGAAGTCGGTGTGCTTGCCTTCGGCGCGCCACTTGTCGATGAGGGCCGGGATGAAGTAGCAGCCGGGCTCGTCGGTGATGACGAAGCCTTCCTGGAGGCGGCGGCCGCAGCGGAGGCTGCCGAGGCCGAACTGCTCGGAGGGGCGTGTCTCGTCGTCGTAGCCGACATTGATTTGGCCGTAGTTCTCCATGTCGTGCACGTCGAGGCCCATCATGTGGCCCAGGCCGTGGGGCATGAGGAGGGAGTGGGCGCCGGCGGCGACGATGTCGTCCACGTTGCCGCGGAGGATGCCGAGGCCCTTGTAGCCCTCGGCGAGGATGCGGCTGGCGGCCTGGTGGACCTCCTGGTAGGTGATGCCGGGGCGGGTGACGCAGATGGCCTCGAGGTTGGCGGCGAGGACGATTTCGTAGATGGCTTTCTGGCGCTCGTCGAAGCGGCCGCCCACGGGGACGGAGCGGGTGATGTCGGAGCAGTAGTTCATGGCGGTCTCGCAGCCGGCGTCCATCACCAGCATGCGGCCCACCTCGAGGCGGTTGTTGTGGCCGAGGTTGTGGAGGGTCTCGCCGTGGATGGTCATGATGATGGGGAACGAGACGGGGCCGTTGCCCTTCCAGGCCTCGCCCTCCATGAAGCCGGCGAGCTCGTACTCGTAGCGGCCCGGCATGGCCAGCTTCATGGCGCCGACGTGCATGTTGTAGGCCGTGGCGATGGCTTTCTCGATTTCCTCGATCTCTTCGGCACTCTTGATGGAGCGTTGCTTGACGCAGGCGTTGATGAGCTCGAGCGAGGCGTGGCGGTTGACGGCGGAATAGCTCAGGCCGAGCCACTCGGCGAGGTCGGCGCGCGTGTCGGCGCGGTAGGGGGGCAGGTAGTGTGGCAGGGCGGAGGTGGGGCGCTTGCCTTCGAGGAACTTGCGCAGGTCGGCCATCGAGCCGCTGTTCTCCACGCCGACGCTGGCGGCCAGCTCGCCCACCGAGGGCAGGGGGCCGGTCCAAATGATGTCGTCGATATCGTAGTCGTTGGCGAAGATGTAGTCGCGGCCGGTCTCGCAGTCGATCACGCCGACGAGGTCCTCGCGCTGGAGGCCGAAGAAGTAGAGGAACGAGCTGTCCTGGCGGAACCAGTAGGTGTTGTCTGGGTAGTTGCAGGGGGCCTCGTGGTTGCCGGGGATGATAATCAGGCCGCGGCCGACGTCCTTGCGCAGCTGCTCGCGGCGGGCGATGTAGGTTTCTTTCTTGAACATATTGTGAGGTGTTTTTATATTTTTCAATAGTGTGATAACGCGCGAGGTCAAATTTTATTATTTCCAAGGGGCAAATTATCGTCCTGAACAAAGTTCAATCGCCGTCGTCGAAGAAGACGTTTTTCCAGGGGCGTTTGGGGCGCTGGGGGTGTTCTTGGAGTGGTGCGATGCCGAGGGCGTGGAGTGTGGCGTTGAGTTCGCGCTGGTTGTCGGATATGACCATGAGGCGGTCGCCGGCGTGGAGGACGGTCATGCCTGTGGGGACGAAGTAGTGGTCGCCGCGCTTGACCATGATGACGAGTGTTTTTTCGGGCATGCCGAGGTCCATCAGGCGGGTGCCCTGGAGGAGCATTTCGGGTGTGATTTCGATTTCCATGGTGGCGGACTTGATTTCCTCGGGGAAGTCGATGTCGAAGTCGGCCGAGAGTGCCTGCGGGCGCACACGTGGCGGTTTGGACACGCGCAGCCATTTGGCCACCAGGGGCAGGGTGGTGCCCTGGACGACGAGGCTGACGAGGGTGCAGAGGAAGACGATGTTGAACATCTCGGCGCTGTGGGGCACGCCGGCGGCGCGGCAGAGGATGGCGAAGATGATGGGCACGGCGCCGCGCAGGCCCACCCAGGAGACGAAGATGCGGTCGCGCAGGGTGTAGTGGCGGAAGGGGGCGAGGGAGGCGAAGACGGACAGGGGTCGGGTGACGAAGATCATGACGAAGCTGATCACCAGTCCCGGCACGAGGACGGTCTTCAGTTCGGAGGGGTTGACCAGGAGGCCGAGGATGAGGAACATCGAGAGCTGGGCGAGCCAGGTGATGGCGTCGAAGAAGTTGCGCGTGGAGCGTTTGTGGACGAAGCGGCTGTTGCCGACGACGAGGCCGGCGAGGTAGACGGCGAGGAAGCTGTTGCCCTTGAGGTAGTAGGTGGCGGCGAAGACGAAGAAGGAGCCGGCGAGGACGAGGATGGGGTAGAGGGCCACGTTGTCGAGCCCGACGCGGTTGATGAGCCACACCATGGCTTTGCCCAGCAGCCATCCGGCGACGGCGCCGATGGCGAGTTGCGAGACGAGCATCAGGAGCGCGCTGCCGTAGTGTGGCTCGCCGCCTTGGAGGACGAGGGAGATGAAGGTGAGCACGAGGACGTAGGCCATGGGGTCGTTGGCGCCGCTTTCGAGTTCGAGGGTGGGACGGAGCCGGTGCCTGAGGTTGAGGCCGCGGCCGCGGAGGATGGAGAAGACGGAGGCGGAGTCGGTGCTGCTCATGGTGGCGGCGAGGAGGAGGCAGCCCATGAGTGTGACGCCAATCTCGTGGGGCAGAATGAGATAGAGGATGAGGCCGGTGGCCACGGCGGTGAGCAGCACGCCGACGGTGGCGAGCATGACGCCGGGGCCGAGGACGGGGCGTATGTCCTTGATTTTGGTGTCGAGGCCGCCGGAGAAGAGGATGGCGCTCAGGGCCACGGTGCCCACCATCTGGGCCACCTCGATGTTGTCGAAGTGGATGCCGAGGCCGTCGCTGCCGAAGAGCATGCCGACGCCGAGGAAAAGCAACAGGGCCGGCACGCCGAAGCGCGAGCCCGCCTTGCCTGCCAAAATGCTGGCAAAGAAGAGGATGGAGAGGATGAGGAGGTAGAATTCTATCTGCATAACTAGGGTGATAACGCAGAAAAGGCTGTTTTTATTGTCCGGAATGTGCCGATTGCATGTGCCAACGGGAAGTTTTTTTTCGCCCCGCGGCGTCATGTTGAAAAAAAGTCGTATCTTTGCAGCCAAATTCTACTCGATATGAAAGCACTACTCCTCAACGGCAGCCCGCATGCGCAGGGCTGCACCTATACGGCCCTCGCCGAGGTGGCGGGGACGCTCCGCGAAGGCGGCGTCGAGGCCGAAATCGTCCATGTGGGCCATCTGGACATCCGCGGATGCATGGGCTGCGGAAAATGCAGAGAGTCAGGGCGCTGCGTCTTCGACGACAAGGTGAACGAGCTGGCCGCGCGGCTGCGTGAGGCCGACGGGCTGGTGGTGGGGTCGCCGGTCTACTATGCCGGCCCCAACGGCACGCTGACCAACCTGCTGGACCGCCTCTTCTTCAGCGCCAGCTACGACCTGCGGATGAAGGTGGGCGCCGCCGTCTGCTCGGCCCGCCGCGCCGGCACCACCGCCACGCTCGACCGCCTGAACAAATACTTCGCCCTGGCCGAGATGCCGATAGCCAGCAGCCGCTACTGGAACATGGTGCACGGACACGACGCCGGCGAGGTGGTGCAGGACGAGGAGGGGATGCAGGTGATGCGCGTGCTGGGGCGCAACATGGCGTTCCTCATCCGCGCCATCGCCGCCGAGCGCGCCGCCCACGGCCTGCCCGTGGAGGAGCCGCAGCGCATCCACACCAACTATATCCGCTAGGCGGGCGCCACGACGTGGCACGCCTGCAGTCCCTATAATTTCTTCGATGGCGCAATATTTTGTTCGCGCCCGCGTTATGGTGGATTGATGATTGACTATCAGAAATACCGATTGGACAACGGGCTGGCGGTGCTCACCCACGAGGCGTGGGACACTCCGCTGGCCACCGTCAACCTGCTCTATAATGTCGGCGCCCGTGACGAGGACCCGCAGCGCACGGGCTTCGCCCACCTCTTCGAGCACCTGATGTTCGGCGGCACGGAGCGCGTGCCCGACTTCGACGCCGTGGTCTCCGCCCTCGGCGGCGAAAACAACGCCTCCACCAACAACGACGTCACCAACTACTACATCACCCTCCCGGCCCAGGGGCTGGCCACCGCGCTGGAGCTCGAGGCCGACCGCATGCTGGGCTTCAGCCTGATGCCCAAGGCGCTGGAGGTGCAGCAACATGTGGTGACCGAGGAGTTCAACCAGCGCTACATGAACCGCCCCTATGGCGACGTGTGGCTCCTGCTGCGTCCGCTCTGCTACCGGGTGCACCCCTACCGCTGGCCCACCATCGGGGCCGACATACGCCACGTGAGCGAGGCCACGCTCGACGACGTCACCGCCTTCCACCGCCGCTTCTACCGCCCCGACAACGCCATCCTGGCCGTCGCCGCGCCCATGCGCCACGAGGAGATAATCCGCGAGGTGGAGCGCGCCTGGCATTGCTCGAGCAGCCGCTGGGATGGCGACCGCCCCTACGCCGCCGAGCGCCCCTACGCCGCCGAGCCGGAGCAGGCCGGGGCGCGCCGGCAGGAGGTGACGCGCGCCGTGCCGGCCGAGGCCGTCTACATGGCCTGGCCCATGTGCGACCGCTTCGACCCCCACTTCCGCCCCTGCGACCTCATCTCCGACCTGCTGGGCAACGGCAAGTCGAGCCGCCTGTACGACCGCATCGTCCGCCCCGGCCGCCTGGTCAGCGAGGCCGACGCCTACATCACCGGCGACGCCGGCCCCGGCCTGATGGTGCTCAGCGCGCGCCTGCTGCCCGGCGTCAGCCCCGACGAGCTGGTCGCCGCCTTGCGCAGCGAGGTCAATGCGCTGGCCGCCAGCAGGGTGGCCGAGGAGGAGCTCCGCAAGGTGCAGGGCAAGTACGAGGTCACGCATGCCTACTCGCAGTACAAGGCCGCCGACCGCGCCTACGCCCTCTGCTACAACACCTGGCTCGGCAGCACCGACTGGGTCAACCGCGAGCCCGCGCTCTACCGCGCCGTCACCCCCGCGCAGCTCCAGGCCGCCGCAGCGCAGCTGTTCGACCCGCAGAGGGAGAATATATTGATTGTGAAACATGAGACTGATTGACAGCATACTGAACCTTGCCCAGCGCATCTGGCAGCGCCTCTCGGCCGTCGACTGGCTGGGGCGTGCCAGCCGCCTCATCGACTGGATTGGCCGCATCATGCACAAGATGCTCTTCCAGTGGCTGATGCCCACCAAATACCGCTCGCTCACCAAGAAGCAAATCTTCGAAATCATCTTCAAGTCCGACACCCCCGCCGGCAAGAAGTTCGACGTCTGGCTCTTGGTGCTCATCGTGCTGAATATCATTCTTTTGATGGTCGACAGCGTCACCGGCACCACCTCCACCATGACCACCGGCGTCACCCGCTCCTGGCGCTTCGTCATCTTCAAAGCCCTCGAGTGGGGCTTCACCATCGTCTTCACCTTCGAGTACTACCTCCGCATCTACTGCCTCAAGCGCCCGATGAAGTATGTCCTCTCCTTTTGGGGTATCGTCGACTTCCTCTCCATCTTCCCGTCCTACCTCAGCCTCTTCTTCCCCACCATGCAGGCGCTCACCGTGCTGCGGTTGCTGCGCGTGATGCGTGTGTTCCGCATCTTCAAGCTCGAGCGTTTCCAGCTTGAGACCTTCCACCTCCTCAACGCCCTCCGCGCCAGCGCCGTCAAGATATTCATCTTCATGCTCTTCGTGCTGGTGGCGGCGGTCATTTTGGGCTCGCTGATGTACTCGATCGAGGGCGAGGAAAATCCCGCCTTCAAGAGCATCCCCTCCGGCATCTACTGGGCCGTCGTCACCATCACCACCGTGGGCTATGGCGACGTGACGCCCATGACCTCGGGCGGACGCTTCCTGGCCGTAATCGTCATGTTGCTAGGTTATTCCATCATCGCCGTCCCCACTGGCATTGTGGCCGGCGAGACCATCCGCGAGCACCGCCGACCCGCAAACCGACTCCGCCGGAGCGCCGTCGAGCGCCAATACGACGAAGAAAACGAAGCCGTGAAAAATTAAATCCCCTTACAACCAACAAGATGCAATCATTATGAATTTTTTTCTTGCACAGTCACCAAAAAATCCGTATCTTTGCACCACGATTTGTACCGCAAAGTGCCCCCCCGTCGGGGTGGCGACCGAAGAACAACCGAAGAACAACCGAAGAACAGCCCTACCGGGTACCTACCGTCTACCTAGGCTCTGCCTTGCATTCCTCCTCCTTTCAATCTTCAACTTTCAATTCCCAATTCTCCACGCCCAGACCGTCTCCGGCACGGTGACCGACGCGCGCACCGGCGAGACCCTCATCGGCGCCACCATCCTCGAAACCGCCACCGGCCGCGGCACCGTCACCAACGCCCACGGCCGCTACACCCTCACCCCCGGCGTCGCCTCCGCCCAGCTCCGCATCAGCTACATCGGCTACAAAACCCAGCACCACACCCTCGACCTCGCCTCCAACCCCACCCTCAACCTCCGCCTCGAACCCGCCGTCGAGCTCGACGAGGTCACCATCACCGCCGAGCGCGTCACCGCCCCCACCATGAGCCAGATGTCGGCCATCGAGGTGCCCGTCGAGCAGATCAAGCTGGTCCCCGTCATCTTCGGCGAGGCCGACGTGCTGAAGGCCATCCAGCTGCTGCCCGGCGTGCAGAGCGGCACCGAGGGCACCAGCGGCATCTATGTGCGCGGCGGCGGCCCCGACGAGAACCTCTTCCTCCTCGACGGCATCCCACTCTACAACGTCAACCACCTCGGCGGCTTCTTCTCCGCCTTCAACAGCGACGCCATCAAAAACGTCACCCTCTACAAAGGTTCCTTCCCTGCCCGCTTCTCGGGCCGCATCTCCTCCGTGCTCGACATCACCACCAACAACGGCAACGACCGCGAGTGGCACGGCTCCGCCTCCCTCGGCGCCATCGCCGCCAAGTTCAGCATCGAGGGGCCGCTGGTCAAGGAGCGCACCACCATGAGCCTCTCCTTCCGCCGCACCTACTTCGACCTCCTCCTGCAACCCCTTCTGCTGCTGGCCAGCAGCCAGAGCGGCGAGGGGCGCTTCAACGGTGGCTACTACTTCTACGACCTCAACGCCAAGTTCACCCACCGCTTCAACGACCGCAGCCGCCTCTACGCCTCGCTCTATTCCGGCGACGACGCCGTCTATGCCCGTGTGCGCTACCGCAACAACGTCTACGACCAATACCGGTACAACGAATACATCAAACTGCGCTACGCCTGGGGCAACCTCGCCGCCGCCCTGCGGTGGAACTATGTGCTCAACCCCCGGCTCTTCATGAACATCACCGGCGCCTACACCCGCTATCGCAACCGCCTCGCCCTCGGCATGGAACTCGACAACACCACCCCCGACTACCGCGAGCAGATGGAAGCCGAGATGAGCTTCCGCTCCGGCATCCACGACTTCACGCTGAAGGCCGACTTCGACTACTCGCCCCGCCCCGAGCACAGCATCCGATTCGGCGCCACGGCCACCCACCACCTCTTCCGCCCCGAGGTGGCTGGCTTCAAAGAGTCCGGCACCGACCTGCAGACCATCGACACCACCATCGGCGAAAGCATCGTCAACGCCCAGGAGTTCACCCTCTATGCCGAGGACGACTGGGCCGTCAGCGAGGCCCTGAAGGTCAACGCCGGCCTCGCCGCCACGGGCTTCCTGGTCCAGGGCTCCTTCTACCCCTCCCTCCAGCCGCGCCTCAGCGGCCGCTTCATGCTCACCGACGACCTCTCCCTCAAAGCCGGCTACGCCTACATGACCCAGTACCTCCACCTCCTCTCCACCTCCAACGTCAGCCTCCCCACCGACCTCTGGGTCCCCGTCACCAAGCGCATACCCCCCATGGGCAGCCACCAGGTGGCCGCCGGTCTGTTCTACACCCGTTGGGGTATCGACTTCTCCGTGGAGGGCTACTACAAGTGGATGCACAACCTCATGGAGTATCTGCCCGGCAGTAGTTTCTTCGGCTCCAGCGCAGGCTGGGAGAACAAGGTATGCCTCGGCGACGGCCGCGCCTACGGCCTCGAACTCCTCGCCCAAAAGTCCTTCGGCGACATCACCGGCTGGATCGGTTACACCCTCAGCCGCACCCTCCGCACCTTCCCCCAGCTCAACGACGGGCGCGAATTCCCCGCCAAGTACGACCGCATCCACGACCTCTCCATCACCGTGCAGTACAAGCCCAACAAGCGCTTCGACTGCGGTATCACGTGGGTCTACGCCACCGGCACCACCGCTACCCTCGGCCTGCAGCAGTTCCAGGGCGAGACCGAAGAAGACTACCGTCCCGGCTCCACCGATTGGAGCACCTTCGACTACATCGAGTCGCGCAACAACTTCCGCCTCCCCGCCTACCACCGCATGGACCTCAGCGTCAACTTCCACAAGCAGAAGAAACACGGCGTGCGCACGTGGAACATCAGCGTCTACAACCTCTATAACCGCCAGAACCCCTTCCTCGTCTACCGGGGCTACAAGGAGAACTCCGGCTCCACACCCGTCCTCAAACAGCTCTCGATCTTCCCCATCATCCCTTCGATTTCATACATATATAAATTCTAAAGCGCCATGAAAAAGACCCTCTCCCTCTTCGCTGCCGCCCTGCTGCTGGGCGCCTGCACCAAGGACCTCGACATCGATTTCGACGACATGGAGCCCCAAGTGGTGGTCATGTCGTGCGTGGAGCCCGACACCACGCTCTCGCTGCGGCTCAACTACAGCCGCTTCTTCCTCTCGTCACAGCCCTTCGTCGCCATCGACAACGCTGCGGTCTCGCTCTCGGTCAACGGCGGCTCCGCCCTGGCGCCGACATCCGCTGCCGGCGGCAACTATGCCTTCGCCCTCCGTCCCCAGCCCGGCGACCGGCTCGACCTGCAGGTCGACGTGCCCGGCAAGGGGACCGTCGCCGCCTCCACCACCGTCCCCGCGGCGCCGCAGGTGGACAATATCAGCGCCTCGCTCACCGAAACCGACGGCAACGACCGCACCTATTCCCTCCGCTTCACCCTCCACGACCCCGACGGCGAGGGCAACTTCTACCTCATCCGCTGCCTCGTCCGCCGGCACTTTGTCTACAACGGAACGGTGGAATTCGAGGACGAATACCGCCCCTTCACCTGCAACGACTATATGCTCACCGAGGGCATGGACATGGGCACGCTGCTCGACAGTGACAACCCGGGCGAGTTCTCCGGCCGCTCCCTCTTCTTCACCGATGCCAATATCAACGGCCGCGGCCACGAGGTCGCGCTCAGCACCGAGCTCTACTACAATGACAGGGAACTCTACCTCGAAATCACCTCCTACTCGCGCGACCGTTACCTCTATGAGATCACCGCCGATCAGTACACCGACGACCCCTTCGAGTCCCTCATCGCCGAACCCGTGCAGGTGCACACCAATATCGACGGCGGCATCGGCATCTTCGCCGCCCGCACCCGCACCCTCGTCCCTATCCCCCTTCCGCAATGACCCGTATCCTCATCTCCGACCGCACCCACGAGGTGCTTCCCCAGCGTCTGCGCGAGGCTGGCTTCGACGTTAGCGTCGAGCCCGACCTCGACCGCGCCGCCCTCATCCGTGCCGCCCAGGGCTGCCAGGGGCTCGTGGTGCGCAGCAAGGTCGTCGTGGACCGCCCCTTCATCGACGCCTGCCCCTCGCTCCGCTGCATCGGCAGGGTGGGGGCCGGCATGGAAACCATCGACGTGGACTATGCCTCCGCCCGCGGCATCCGCTGCCTCAACAGCCCCGAGGGCAACCGCGACGCCGTCGGCGAGCATGCCGTCGGCCTCCTCCTCGCCCTGCTCAACCACATACCCCGCGCCGATGCCGAGGTGCGCCGCGGCCTCTGGCAGCGCGAAGCCAACCGCGGCCTCGAGCTCGGCTCCCTCACCGTCGGCATCATCGGCCTGGGCAACATGGGCCGCGCCTTCGCCCGCCGCCTCGCAGGCTTCGGCTGCCGCATAATATATTATGATAAATACTTAGAAAATCTAGAAAGTCTAGAGGGTCTAGAAAGTCTAGAAAATCTAGAACGTGCCCCCTCCCTCCCCGCCCTCCAGCAGGAGGCCGACGTGGTCTCCTTCCATGTCCCCCTCACCCCCGAGACTCGCCACTACCTCGACGCCCCCTTCATCGACGCCATGCGCAAGCCCTTCTTCCTCCTCAACACCGCCCGCGGCGCCGTGGTCGACACCGCCGCCCTCGCCGACGGCCTCGCCAGCGGCAAGGTGCGCGGCGCCGCCCTCGACGTCCTCGAGCAGGAGAACATGCAGGCCGACTCCATGGCCACCGACCCCTCCCTGCTCAAAATCCAAAATCCAGAATTCAACGTTGTCTTCACCCCCCATGTCGCCGGCTGGACCGTCGAGTCCAAGTACAAACTCGCCGCCGTGCTGGCCGACAAGATAATCGACACCCTTCAAGCATGATAGTAGTAAAGAACAGCATAGTCTCCGACGACGTGGCCGACCAGCGTTTCTGCTGCGACTGTGCCGTCTGCCGCGGCGCCTGCTGCGTCGACGGCGACAGCGGCGCCCCCCTGCTCGAGGAGGAGGTGCCCGTATTGGAGGCCATCCTGCCCGAGGTGCGCCCCTACATGACGCCCGAGGGCATCGCCGCCGTCGAGGCGCAGGGCGTGGCCGTCCGCGACCGCGACGGCGACCTCGGCACACCCCTCATCGACGGCTCAGCCTGCGCCTTCATCAACTACGCCCCCGACGGCACCGCCCTCTGCGCCATCGAGAAAGCCTTCCGTGCCAACCATTTTCAATTTTCAATTTTCAATTTTCAATTCCCCAAGCCCGTCTCCTGCCACCTCTACCCCATCCGCGTGGAGGACTACGGCGAGTTCACCGCCGTCAACTACCACCGCTGGGACATCTGCCGCCACGTCCACGGACAGGGCGAGCCCCTGTACATTTATTTGAAAGAACCCCTCGTGCGCCGCTTCGGGACGGAGTGGTACGACGAACTCCTGCAAGAAATATCAAACCGCCATGAATAAACGCAAGCAAGCCTGCATCGTAGCCGCCATCGTGGGCGGCATCCTCCTCGTCGACCAGGTGGTCAAAATCCTGGTCAAAACCAATATGCACATCGGTGAAGACATCCCCCTCATCGGCTCCTGGTGCCGACTCCACTTCATTGAGAACGAGGGTTTTGCCTTCGGTATGGCCTTCGGTGGCGAGGTGGGCAAAATCCTGCTCACCCTCTTCCGCATCGTCGCCTCGGGCCTCATCGTGTGGTTCATCCTGAAGCATATCCGCAAAGGGGCCCACAAGTCGCTCATCTACAGCCTCACCCTCATCCTCGCCGGCGCCGTGGGCAACCTCATCGACTGCTGCTTCTACGGCCTCATCTTCAACGAGAGCTATTACAACGTCGCCACCCTCTTTCCGCCCGAAGGCGGCTATGCCCCCTTCCTGCAGGGCAAGGTGGTCGACATGTTCTACTTCCCCCTCTTCGAGTTCGACTGGCCGCAGTGGATGCCCTTCGTCGGCGGGCAGCATTTCGAGTTCTTCAGCGCCATCTTCAATGTGGCCGACGCCGCCATCACAATCGGTGTAATTTGGCTCCTGGTGTACTTCCTTTTCTTCGCCCCGAAGGAAGAAAACGCCTCCGAAGAAGAAAAAAATGAAGGATGAAATCGTTTGAAAATCAATCCCTAATCACTAATCACTAATCCCTAATCAAAAAAATATTTTGCCAGTTTGCAAAATCTTCGTACTTTTGCACCCGATTTCACAAGCGAAATTGATGGCGTCGTAGCTCAGTTGGTAGAGCGAAGGACTGAAAATCCTTGCGTCACTGGTTCAAATCCAGTCGATGCCACACAAATCAACAAAAAGGACAGGCGCAAAAGCCTGTCTTTTTTTATTTTGGTTACCGTGCGTCTGCATGCGCGAATATTTTTTCGCGTAATTTTAATAATATTTGTATCTTTGCAGAATTAGCAACTATAAAAAAACATACATAAACAGCAAACAAACAAACCTTTATGACTGGAATCAACACCAAAAAAGACTTCAAAAGTGAACTCTACGCCTACCTGCTGCTCACCGTGGGCAGCGCACTCTTCGCCATCGGCGACGTGATGTTCGTCAACCCCTACCTCATGGCCCCCGGCGGCACCTATGGCCTCTCCAACGTCTTCAACACCCTCTGGCCATGGAAGATATCTTTCTATGCCATCTGCATGGACATCCCCCTGCTGCTCATCGGCACCTGGATCCTCGGTCCCAAGTTCGGCGTGAAGACCATCGTCTCCACTGCACTCATCTTCCTTTTCACCTACCTGCTCGAAATCTGGTGGGGCTACAACCCCGTCATCTACAGCGGCGAAATCACCAGCGCCTCCATCGAGGGCCTCTCGATGGTGCAGATACCGCACGACGGCGGCTGGTTCGTGCCCGACTACTTCCTCAACACCGTCGTGGCCGGTCTCATCTACGGCATCGCCATCGGCCTCATCTTCCGCTCCGGCGCCACCAGCGGCGGCTCCGACATCATCTCCATGATCCTCCACAAGTACACCAAAATCTCCCTCGGCACCCTCGTCATGATTGTCGACGGCATCATCACCCTCTCCACCTTCGTGGCCTTCGGCGACATCCGCCTCCCCATCTACTCGGTTATCATCATCTACATCGAGGGCAAGGTCATCGACCTCGTCGTGGAGGGCATGAAGAGCTACAAGACCATGTTCATCATCACCGACAACACTGAAGCCGTGCGCGACTACATCATCAACGATCTCCGCCGCGGCGGCACCTGCCTCACCGGCACCGGCCTCTACCAGGGCAATGAGCGCAAGATGCTCTACGTCACCCTCGACCGCGCCGACATGGTCAAGCTCCGCTCCAGCCTCCACCGCATCGACCCCATGGCCTTCGTCAACATCATGGACAGCAGCGAAATCCTCGGCACCGGCTTCCGCGCCCTGCCGCAAGAGTAACCCTCTCAAGCACTCAATCACTTATGAAGGTACTTCAGCTTTGCAACAAGCCCCCCTATCCGCCGGTCGACGGTGGTACGATGGCGATGAACAGCATCACCCAGGGCCTGCTGGCCCACGGCTGTCAGGTCAAGGTGCTCACCGTGGCCACCGACAAGCATCCCGTGCGCACCGACCAGCTGCCCGACGACTACCGCCAGCGCACAGCCTTCGAGTCGGTCTATATCGACCTCGGGCTGAAACCCCTGCCGGCCGTAGGCGCCCTGCTCACTGGCGAAAGCTACCATGTGCAACGCTATATCAGCGACGCCTTCGCCGTGAAGTTGCGCGAGATATTGCAGCACGAGCAGTTCGATATTATCCATGTGGAGTCTATCTTCCTCACCCCATACGTGCCGCTCATCCGCCGCTGTTCCAAGGCTAAAGTCATACTGCGTGCCCACAACGTGGAGCACCTCATCTGGAAGCGCATCGCAGCCTCGTGCCGCAACCCGTTCCGTCGCTGGTACCTCAAACACCTCTCGCTCACCCTCCGTGCCTACGAGTTGGAACACCTCTCCGACTACGACGGCATCGTGTGCATCACCCGCAACGACGCCGACCGCTTCATGGCCGACGGTTGCCGCCGTCCTGTGGTCAGCATTCCCTTCGGTGTCGAGCCGCCCTCGGTGGCCGCGGCCGAGGAGGAGCCCGATTCGCTCTTCCACATCGGCGCCATGGACTGGATGCCCAACAAGGAGAGCATCCAGTGGCTGCTCGACGAGGTGTGGCCCGTGGTCCATGCACAGGTGCCTCAAGCCAAACTCTACCTCGCCGGACGCAAGATGCCGGAAGCGTGGAGGAATGCCACCTTCCCCGGCGTCACCGTGGTGGGCGAGGTCGACGACGCCTCGCAGTTCATCTCCGGCAAGAAAATCAACGTCGTCCCCCTGCTCAGCGGCAGCGGCATACGTGTGAAAATCATCGAGGCCATGTCGATGGGCAAGACCGTCATCACCACCACCGTCGGCGCCCAGGGTATCGACTACACCGACGGCGTCGACATCCTCATCGCCGACACTCCGCAGCAGTTCGCCGACCAAGTGAAGCGCTGCCTCTCCGACGACACCTTCTGCCGCTCTGTGGGACAGGCCGCCGCCGCTCTCATCGCACGCCAGTACAACATCGGCCTCCTCACCGACCAACTGATTGATTTCTACAACCAACGTCTCGAAATATGAAACGCCTGCTTCTAACCCTCGCCCTCCTGATGGCCTTCGCCGCCTCAGCCCAGCGTCTAACCATCCCCGGCACTGAAGTGCAATACCGCCTCAACAGCGAAGACTGGGTCTATGTCCGCACCTTCCAGCACCCCAAGGGTGGCGACATCTACCTCTATGCCTACACCGGCCACGACGTGGTCGACCTCGAGGGCGACACCGTGCTGCCGTTCCTGCGTATCTATGTGGTGCGAGACTACGACGGCGACCTCTACGACCTGGCCTACGAGCGCTACGAGGCCCAGCCCTACCAGGCGCTCAAAGAGTACACCAAGGGCGAAGGCCTGCCCTCCTCCGGCGGTCTCGGCTACATCGGCGCCTACACCAACACCGCCGACCAGAAGGACTACCAGTTCTACATGACCTACTTCCTCTCCAAGCGCACCTCGGTCGAATTCCGCCTCGAGACCACCAAAGACACATTCAACGACATGGAATTCGAGTTCAAAGACATCCTCAACTCCATCAAATAAGACCCTGACCACATGAAAAGACTCACCCTCGCTCTCGCCTGCCTGCTCTTCGCCACCACCCTCGTGGCACAAAGCGAAACAGCGAAGGACTACGAGGCCCGCTTCACCCGCCTCAACAAGGCCTACTCCAAGTCGCCCAACGATGTGGAAACCCTCTACAACCTCTCCTCCTTCTACTTCGAAAGCGGCAACCCCATGCGCAACCTGCCCATGGCCATGAAATACATCCAGCGAACCGAGTCCTGCCATATCAAACTGATCGAGGACGACGAGACCGGCGAGCTCGGACACCTGGTGCGCAACGGCATCACCCTGCCCTCCATCCGCCAGACCAAGCAGGCAATCATTGACAGCGCCTACAAAACCATCGAAATGCGCACCGACATGAGCGGTGTGGAACTCGACACCTACATGGACGCCTTCGGCATCGACATCGAGCTGGTGCGCCTGCTGCGTCAACGCCGCATCAATCAGGTCTACGACGAAGCCCTCAGGGCGGGCACCGTCGACGCCTACCACCAGTTCATCACCGTCTATCCCGGCACCAATGAGGCGGCGCAGATGGAGGCCCGCATCGAAAAATTGGCCCCCGGCCTCTTCGAAGGGCTCACCGCCGAGGATGCCATCGATGCTGCGGCCAAGCGCTATCCGATGAGCCCCTCGGTGCAGCGTGCCGCCGAGAAGCAGAAGAGCCGCCAGGCCTATGCGCTGGCCAGCAAACGCAACACCGTGGAGGCCTACAACGACTACCTCCGCCGCTACCCCGCCAGCGACGAAAGCGACCAGGCCCGCGAGCGGCTGGACAACCTCCTCGTCGTCACCTACTCCAAGTGCAAAACCGCCATGGACTATGCCCACTTCGCCACCACCTACCCCGAAATATCTCTCGCCGACAAAGCCCTCGACCAGATGCGACGGCTCATCTACGAGCAGCAGGACGTGGACGCCGCACGCCACTACCTCGAGCACTTCAAACTCGACCCCCACTACCTCGAGGTCTACAGCCGCTACTACTCGTGGCATGCCGCCGAAGGCAACGGCGACCCCCTGCGCCGTTTCCAGCAGCAGCATCCCGACTACCCCTACCAGCGCACCCTCGAAGAAGACCTCGAGCGCGCCGAACGCTACGACCGTGTCAACCTCATGGGCGACTACCTCGAGGTGGACTACGCACGCTACTCCGACTACGTGCGCCAGCTCACGGGACGCGGCATCGCCTTCATCCCCCTGCAGCGCATGATCCAGCTCCAGGTGGCCTCGGGCAACTACCAGGCTGCGCTGGACCGCATCCGCCGCTTCGACATCTGCTTCGAAAACACCTCCAACAAGGAATACCGCGAGCTGCAGCGCCTGCTCTCCGCCCCAGCGTCGGGACGCCGTGTGAGTCGCGAGTTCGCCGCCACCTACCACATCCACAACCCCACCATCAACCCGGCCGACGGCCGCCTCTACTTCACCCGCTCCTCAGGCACCAACACCCGCATCTGCTATGCCGTCAAAGATGGCAATGAATGGCGCTCGGCTGGCGAGGTGGCTCTCGCCGGCATCAACTCCACCGAGGGCTACACCTTCTTTGGCTTCTATGCCGGAGGCTCCCACATGCTCCTCGGCCACGAAGGCAACATCATGATGGCTCAGAATGAAGGCGACACCTGGCGCATCACAGAAATCCCCCCCTACCCCGTCAACACCGACCACATCGAAACCGATGCCTACATGCTGCCCGACGGCAGCGGCATTTTGCTGGCCTCCGACCGCCCCGGCGGTCGCAACCTCCAAGCTTCCGGCGCCTACTTCCACGGCGACACCGCTCTCGCCACCGACATCTACTTCATCCCCTACATCAACAACTCCTGGGGCCCCGCCGTCAACCTCGGCAATACCATCAACACCCCCTACTCCGAACGCTCGCCCATCCTCAGCCGCAACCTCAAAACCCTCTACTTCATCTCCGACGGCCGTGGCGGACTGGGCTATGGCGACATCTACATGTCCACCCGCACCAGCATCAAAGACTGGACCTCGTGGAGCGAACCCCAGAATATCGGCAAAGACATCAACAGCGGATACGCAGAAGCCGACATCAGCTTCAGCACCGACGAAAAACGCCTCTATTTCGCCTCCAACCGCGACATGAACCGCTACTCCATGTATAGCCTGGCCACCACCCACGATACCTCCAACTCCTACCAGCCCTGCACCGTCGACATCCTCGGCATGGAATCCTTCCTGCTGCGCGTCCGCGTGGCCGACCTCGTGCAGCAGGCCGTCACCCAGACCGTCGAATGCTCCGGCGAAAGCAACGCCATCACCTTTAACGTCCACAAAGACAAGCACTACGCCGTCATCGGCGACGCCGGCACCTACTTCGTCCCCGCCATCATCGTCGACCCCAAAGTGAAGACCCCCCAACGCCTCAAAGGCTACACCTTCCCCGTCCTCGTCGCCATGGACAAACCCGTGCCACTGCTCGCTGTCGACTTCGACAACGAGCAAGCCCTCACCCCCGTGGCCGAACTACAGCTGCAGCAACTCGCCCACTTCCTCACCCTCAACCCCCAGGGCATCGCCGAATTCGCCATCGACGTCCCCGGCAGCGACGAAACCCTCGCCTACAACCTCTCCCTCGAGCGCGGACGCCTCATCCGCAACTACCTCAACTACCAAGGCATCCCCGACCCCCGCATCATCATCTCCGCCTACGGCAACGTCAACGTCAAACGCACCGGCAAATCCACCGTCAGCGTCCGCTTCAGAGAGTAAAAAAACTGCGCCAGCTCAATAACCCATCCCCTTTAACCTGCACACAATAACCCCATAACCCACCATGGAACAGCATCGCACCCTCAACCTTGACGGCCAGACCATCCACTACCGCGACGAAGGCCGCGGCAACGCAAAAACACTCGTCCTCCTGCACGGATTCCTGCAGAGCCTCGACGTATGGTCCTCCTACGTGCTCTCCTACATGCACCACCTGCGTGTGGTAACCATCGACCTCCCCGGCCACGGACTCTCGACACTACCCTCGGCCGACCTCACCATCGACCTGATGGCACGCAACGTCAAAGCCGTGCTCGACCACGCCGGCGTCGACCAATGCGTCATGGTCGGCCACTCCATGGGCGGCTACGTCGCCCTCGCCTTCGCCGAACTCTTCCCCTACACACTTCGCGGACTGGGCCTCGTCAACTCCCATGCCCTCCCCGACAGCGCCCACCAGCAGGCCTCGCGCGAAGCCGCATGCCGACAAGTACTCGAAAACCGCGCCTCCTACGTGGTCGACTTCATCCCCTCACTCTTCCACGAAAAAAACCGCGGCGCACTCTCGCAGGAAATCAAAGACCTCTGCGACCAATGCCTCGAAACACGCGCCGACGCCATCGTCGCCTCCCAGCTCGCCATGCTCCAGCGCCCCTCTCGCCTCCACGTCCTCCACAACCTCGAAGTGCCCATCCTCTTCATCCACGGCAAAGGCGACACACGCCTCCCCATCGAAGTGGCACTCTCGCAAGCCATCGAAGCACGCCACGCCGAAATCCTCCTCCTCGAACAAGCAGCCCACATGACCTTCATCGAACAGCAGGAATACGTCAAACCCCGCATCAAAAACTTCGTCGACACCTGCTACTATTAACATATAATATATCATGTGCGCGCGAACAACCAAAAAGTATCCACCATTACCCAACGATGGGAAATAATGGGAAAAGGCCTATCTACTCCCCTAGAGAACCCCTAACATCCCCCTACAAAACCCCACCCCTCCCCCCACCCCTTTTAAGGAAAATTTATAAAAATTGCTAAAAAATTTTACCCATTTCGGAAAAAGGTGTACATTTGCCCCGTTGAAATAAATCAAAAGTTTAACACAAAACATTAAATATCATGAACGTACAAAACATTATGACCAACCTGGAGGCCAAACATCCGGGTGAAAACGAATACTTGCAGGCCGTCCGCGAGGTCCTCGAGAGCATCGAAGAGGTGTACAACCAGCACCCCGAATTCGAGAAAGCCAAAATCGTCGAGCGCCTCGTCGAGCCCGACCGCATCTTCACCTTCCGCGTCACCTGGGTCGACCGCAACGGCGAAGTCCAGACCAACCTCGGCTACCGCGTCCAGTACAACGCCGCCCTCGGCGCCTACAAAGGCGGTCTCCGCTTCCACCCCAAGGTCAACGTCTCCATGCTCAAATTCCTCGGCTTCGAGCAGATCTTCAAAAACAGCCTCACCAACCTCCCCCTCGGCGGTGGTAAAGGCGGCGCCGACTTCGACCCCGTTGGAAAGACCGACGAAGAAATCATGCGCTTCTGCCAGGCCTTCATGTATGAACTCTGGCGCAACATCGGCCCCGACCAGGACAGCCCCGCCGGCGACGTCGGCGTTGGCGGCCGCGAAATCGGCTACCTCTACGGCGCCTACAAGAAACTCGCCCGCGAGCACTCCACCGGCGCCCTCACCGGCAAGAGCTACGGCTGGGGTGGTTCCCTCATCCGTCCCGAGGCCACCGGCTTCGGCGCCATCTACTATGTCGAGCGCATGGTGAAACAGCAGGGTGACAAGATGGAAGGCAAGCGCATCGCCCTCTCCGGCTTCGGCAACGTCGCCTGGGGTGCCGCCATCAAGGCCACCGAACTCGGCGCCAAGGTCGTCGCCATCAGCGGCCCCGACGGTGTCTGCGAAATCGAAAACGGCATCACCAAAGAGATGATCGACTACATGCTCGAAATGCGCGCCTCCAACCGCAACAAAGTCCAGGACATGGCCGACAAGTTCCCCGGCCAGGCCAAGTTCACCGCCGGCAAGAAAGCCTGGAGCGTCAAGTGCGACATCGCCTGCCCCTGCGCCTTCCAGAACGAGATGGCTGAAGAGGATGCCAAGGAACTCATCGCCAACGGCGTGAAGTACGTCGCCGAGGTCTCCAACATGGGCTGCCAGCCCGGCGCCATCGCCGCCATCCAGGGTGCCAAGATCCCCTTCGGTCCCGGTAAGGCCGTCAACGCCGGTGGCGTCGCCACCTCTGGCCTCGAAATCTGCCAGAACGCCGGCCACATCAACTGGACCGCCCCCGAGGTCGACCAGAAACTCCACAAGATCATGAACGACATCTACGACATGTGCGTCCAGTACGGCAAGCAGGCCGACGGCAGCATCAACTATGTCAAGGGTGCCAACATCGCTGGCTTCATGCGCGTCGCCAACGCCATGCTCGCTCAGGGTATCATCTAATCATGAACTGATTGGTCACACTTCCGAGGCCGCCCGCCGTGCGGGCGGCCTCATTTTTGATTAAAAAACACCTATCCTTATCAACATTTCCACATATCAACCTATCAACTCTACAATGAACTGGTTCCAAACCCTCTTCCTCGAACACAGCGTAGCCAACTCGCTGCTCATCATTTCCCTTGTCATCGCCGTGGGTCTCACCTTGAGCAAAATCAAAATGGGCCGCGTCAACCTGGGCGTCACCTGGATACTCTTCGCCGGTATCGCCGTGGGCCAGCTGGGCCTCTCCATCGACGCCACCACGGCCCACTTCGTCAAGGAGTTCGGCCTCATCCTCTTCATCTACTCCATCGGCATTGAAGTGGGCCCCAAATTCTTCGCCGCCTTCAAGTCGGGCGGCCTGCTCCTCAACGGCCTCGCCGCGGGCATCGTTCTCCTTGGCTGCCTCACAGCCTTCGTCATGCAACGCCTCACCGCCACCGAACCCGCCGCCATGATCGGCGTGCTCTACGGTGCCGTCACCAATACCCCCGGCCTCGGTGCCGCCCAGCAGGCCTACTCCGACCTCGGCGCCGGCTCCAGCCCCCTCTTTGCGCAAGGCTATGCGGTGGCCTACCCGTTGGGTGTCATCGGCATTATCCTCAGCATCACCCTCCTGCGCTCCCTCTTCCGCATCAACCTCGAGCGCGAAAACGAACTCTATCAGCGCAATGCCGCCCGCAACGGTATCGAGCTTCAGCGCGAACTCGACGCCAAACAGGGCCCCAAGACCCACCAGCCCAACCTCTTCTTTATCTTCATCGGCATCATGCTCGGCGTGGTGCTGGGAGTGTTGCCCATCCATATCCCCGGCATGTCGGTGCCGGTACGCATCGGTTTGGCCGGCGGTCCGCTCATCGTATCCATCCTGCTCACCTACTTCGGTCCGCGCCTGCACATCAACACCTATACCACCGAGAGCGCCAACCTCATGCTACGCCAGGTGGGCATCAGCCTCTTTATGGCTGTGGTGGGCATCGGCGCCGGCCAGGGTTTCCTCCAGACCATCGCGGACGGCGGCTATATGTGGGTGCTCTACGGCGTGGTGATCACCATGGTGCCCTGCCTGGTCATCGGCGCCATCGCCCGCTGGCTGTGCAAGCTCAGCTACTTCACCATCGCCGGTATGATCAGCGGCGCCTGCACCGACCCACCCGCCCTGGCCTATAGCAACGACATCTGCGGCGGCAGCCAGGCCAGCATCGCCTACACCACCGTCTACCCCCTCTCGATGTTCCTGCGCGTGCTGGCGGCGCAAATCATGGTCATCCTACTGTGTATTTAGACGCATAATATTGAAATCATGAAACTTAAACTCTACTGCATGGCAGCCAGCTGTTCCATGACAGCGGCCTCATAGGCAGTATTTTCCTTTGCCATCGAGACAGTCCGTATCTCCACAGCAGACTTGTTGTTGTTGTTTTCACAGCTGGTCATCGGGATGCCAACTGTCATCATTGTCTCCGCAGGCGGAAACAATCTACAAGATCCACAAGATCTCGCCAGCGCAGCGGGCAGGATGCAAAAAAAATCGTGTTTCCCCAAAGGAAAAGACACAAAAAAGGAGCACCTCGAAAGAGATGCTCCTAGAAAGATGGGCGGCGACTTACTTTTCCACAAACAAGTGCAGTATCATCAGCGAGGGCGGGCTTAACTTCTCTGTTCGGAATGGGAAGAGGTGAACACCGTCT
>Ga0256406_1000522_pt1 | contig 69592 bp, 65 predicted proteins | sample RumenRJG_03DNA_FD_185986 | JGI IMG/M metagenome (GOLD analysis project Ga0256406, IMG submission 185986) | Bovine rumen microbial communities from Lethbridge, Alberta, Canada - RJG_03 | ecosystem: Host-associated > Mammals > Digestive system > Stomach > Rumen | place: Canada: Alberta | collected... | reverse complement strand
ATCTGTATTGCTACAGATGTAACATCTGGCTTTTCATGTTCAGGTTGGTTCTTTCGAACCAATTTGCATGATTCTACATTGTTTAGTTTTCAGAGAACAACTCCATCGCTTCAAGCGACTTTCTTAGTATATCGCTTCATGTACACCGTGTCAAGAGCTTTTTTGATTTTGTCCTTGTCGTGTGTATCTCTCAGCGACTTGTATTATGATACACGCTCTGCAACGTGTTGTCAACACCTAAGTCCTAAAACCAAGCAAAAAATTTTAAATAAAATTTGTCCATTTACGATAGGGCCCAAACAAAAAACACTGCTCCAGGCCACCAAAGCAGCCTAAAGCAGTGCTAAAATACACATCTAAAACTAGCCCCACTTACCGTGGGTACAAACTTAACCCCAAATTTTCTGCATAAAAGTCTTGTAATTATCATTGAGGTAATTGATAATTACCTGCAACATGCCCTGAATCTCCTCACCGATTTCCGGCGTAGCTTCGGACACATTGACCTCGCTATCGTCTACGGGCAGCACGAGACTCGTATCCATGAGCAACGAGCCTTGATTGTCGAAGAAAAGTTTGAACGGCTTGTACGTGAGGTTCTGCTCGTTAACAAAGCGCAAAACCGCCAGTTCATTCTCCTCATTACGGCACTGCGGTAAAATCTGCACGCGAATGAGCGCGTACGGGCTCTTGTCGAGAATGACGAGCGTAGCCAGGCGCTGGCCATCAATCTCCAACGCCGAACGGAACACAACTGTACCCTGTTCATCATCCGGCACTTCCTGTACCTGAAAAGCCTTGATATCATGTTGGTCGAGAAAATCACTGAATGCTTGCGCTTTGTTGTTCATTGTACAAAGGCCTCCTTACTCCACCGTAACAGACTTCGCGAGATTACGCGGTTTATCGACATCGCAACCACGCGTGATTGCGGCATAGTATGCCAGCAGCTGTAAAGGCACTACCGCCAGAATCGGCAGCAAAAGCTCATCCGTCTCCGGTACCTTCATCACATGGTCAACATATTTCTGCAGTTCCTCATCGCCCTCAGCCGCAATACCGATAACCACGGCATCACGTGCCTTGACCTCTTTAATATTGGAGAGAGTCTTCTCGTAGACGCTCTTCTGGGTAGCCAAAGCAATCACGGGCACGCCCTCGACAATCAGCGCCAACGTACCGTGTTTGAGCTCACCGGCTGCGTAAGCCTCAGCGTGAATATAGGAAATCTCCTTGAGCTTCAACGCGCCTTCGAGGGCTACATCGTAGTCGAGACCGCGGCCGATATAGAACACGTCATCATTGAATCCGTACTGCTTGGCAAAGGTCTTGATGGGCTCCACATCGGAGAGCGTCTCCGAAATCTGAGCCGGCACCTTTTTCAATGCAGCGATGAGCTCCGTCACCCGCTCCTGTGCTACCGTGCCCTTAATCTGCGCCATATAGAGCGCGAGCATAAAGAACAGAATGAGCTGCGTCGTATAAGCCTTGGTCGAGGCTACGGCAATCTCCGGACCCGCCCAGGTATAGATGACCTGATCCGCCTCACGCGCAATGGAGGAGCCAACGACATTCGTGAGTGCCAGCGTCTTGGCGCCGCGGCGTTTCGACTCTTTCAGCGCGGCCAACGTATCGCTGGTCTCACCGGACTGCGAAACGACGATAAAGAGCGTGTTTTCGTCGATAATCGGGTCGCGATAACGGAACTCCGAAGCCACGTCCACCTGCACCGGCACACGTACGAGACGCTCGATATAGTATTTGCCCACGAGGCCGGCATGATAGGCTGTGCCACAAGCTACAATGTAAATCTGGTTGAAGGCGTTGAGATAGTCAGCATCCCATTTCAACTCGTCCATGGTGATGCTCTTGCCATCTTTGGCAATGCGCTGGCTCATCGTGTCGCGCACGGCCTTCGGCTGCTCGTTGATTTCCTTGAGCATGAAATGCTCATAGCCGCCCTTTTCCGCTGCCTCGGCGTTCCAGTTGACCTCGAAGACCTTCTTCGTCACAGGCTCGCCGTTGCGGTTGGAGATACGGATAGCGTCCTTCGTCACGACCGCCAGCTCACCATCGTTGAGGATGTAGGTGCGGCGCGTACGCTTGATGATAGCTGGAATATCGGAGGCGATGAAGTTCTCGCCCTCGCCGATACCGATGACCAGCGGGTTGTCCTGCTTCGTGCAGATGAGCTTGTCCGGCTCATCCTTGCACATGAAGACGAGCGAATACGACCCCTCGATACGGCGTAACACCTCACGCACAGAGGACTCAAAGTCGCCGTTCCAGACTTCCTCCAAAAGATGAGCCACAACCTCGGTATCCGTCTCCGACTTAAAGGCATGGCCTTTCTCAATGAGCTCTTCCTTCAACGAGAGATAGTTCTCGATGATGCCGTTGTGCACCACGACGAAATTGCCCGAGCAGTCCGTGTGCGGATGCGCGTTGACATCCGACGGACGGCCGTGTGTAGCCCAACGCGTATGGCCGATACCGACCGTACCCTCAGGCATATGATCCTTGATTTTGTCACGCAGAGCGGACAGACGGCCCACGCTCTTTTCCACACGAATCTGTGCGCCGTTGTAGATGGCGATACCGGCCGAATCGTAGCCGCGGTACTCCAGCTTGGAGAGCCCCTCCAGCAGGAAATCCACGGCCTGCTTATCGCCGACGTAACCTACGATACCACACATATTTATAGTACCTCCTATAATGGCAACACAACTAACGGCCCCCACTCCCTTGGAGTGACGCCAACTAGCGACATTGCCATCTGTTCCCTGCTGCGTCCCCGCCCGCCTCTCTCCCCCATCTCACGACAGGGCTTTAAGCGAGCTCTCTCGGCCGGACCAGCCGGAAGGCATCCGCTGACTACTCGACAACCTTCTCCTCGTCCTCTGAGCCAACCATTGAGCGGCCCAGAACTAGCGCTAAAGATTTTATCTTTTTTACTACACCAGCACAGCAGGTTTAGCTTCGCTGGATTTACCTCTTTGCTATGACATTTGTCATTAGCACAGGTTATTTTACCCTAAAGACTGTCTAAAGTCAATAAGTACTACTTGCGACCACCGCTCTCCCCACAAAAAATAGACCGTACCACGCGGCACAGCCTATGACCAAAACTCAACCTATGCTGACTAGCTTTACCCCTGTTGCAGGATGGCGTAATTCTCCGGGTGCATATCCGGGCGCACGGTTACTTTGATATCCGTGCCGTACTGCGCAGCCAGATTCACGAGCAACTGACTTTGACGGAGCTCCTCCGCTACGGTCGCATGCACCTCGACCTCGTAACCATCCTGAGCATGTGAGGACTGCTCCATACGGCGGATGGCACGGCTGATACGGATAGCCACGGTCTCTGGCGACTCCACACGGCCGAGGCCGTGACAGACCGGACAGTCACTATAGACCAGACTCGCGTAGTTCGCCCGCGTCTTCTTGCGCGTGATTTCCACCAGACCCAGGCTCGTGATGTCTACGACCTTGATTTTCGTGCGGTCGAGCGGGATGAGCTCGCGCATAACCTGCAGGAGACTCTCCTTTTGCGTCTCGGTCTCCATGTCAATAAAATCGACAATAATAATCCCGCTGAGGTCACGCAGGCGTATCTGCTGCATGATTTCCCGCGCCGCCTCCAGATTCGTCTGATAAACCGTCGCGGCCAGAGTGTCCCGCCCCACGTATTTGCCGGTGTTCACATCGATGACCGTCATCGCCTCGGTCTTGTCGATGACGAGGAAACCGCCACTGGGTAAATCGACCTGGCGTGCGCCGAGCTTCTCTATTTCCTGTTCAATGCCCGCCGCCTTGAATAGTGGTGTCGTATCCTGATAGAGCTGAATGCGGGACAACAGCGCGGGCGAGAGTGTCTGCACCAGTTCGCACACGCGCCCATAAAGCGCCTTATCGTTGATGAGCATGGCCTCGACGTCCTCGCTGAGGTAGTCCCGCACTGCCCGGATGATAAGGTCAGCATCCCGATAAAGCAGCATACCGCCCCGGCTTTTGAGCCGAAAGCGCGCCATGATACTCTGCCATAGCCGCACGAGGTAGTCAACGTCCGCCTTGAGCTCCTCCGCTGACAGTTCCGCTGCCACCGTACGCACAATCAGCCCCATATGCGGCGGACAAATCGCATGGGCGATATCCTGTAGGCGTGTCCGTTCCTGCTCGTCCGTAATCCGCCGCGAAATGCCGATATAGTTCACCGTAGGCATAAGCACGAGATGCCGCCCCGGCAAAGAGATATGCGTCGAGACACGGGGGCCCTTCGTGCCGCTGGCGTCCTTGACGACCTGCACGGGCAGATATTGTCCCACATGGATGTGCGTTTTCTCGGGCAGTACGTGCAGCACATCCTGGGGCATACCATCGCCGATATGGAGGAAGGCATTCTTGCCCGTGCCGATATCGACAAAAGCGGCCTGCATGCCGGGCAGGACATTTTGCACCTGTCCTTTGTAGATATTGCCCACCAGATGCGCATGTGCGGGCCGCTCCAGCTCCACCAGCTGCAACTGTCCCTCTGCCTTAATCGCCAGCCGCGTCTCCTCGGGCACGGCATCGACGTAAATCTTTTGCACGCCAGGCCCTCCTCTCGTCTGCCTGCTGTCAGTCCTCTACCAAATCAATGAGGCTCCGCCCCTGGCCAAAGAGCCCCGTACGCGTAATCAAAGCCTGTGCTGGTGTCACCGCCAGGCCAAACTGTTCATGAATAGCCTGCAAAACCTCGCTGGGCTTGACGGAGCCCGCCTGCGTGATGCGAATATCCATCTTGAGCACGAGTTCCCCTGCCGTAAGCGCCACAGTCACCGGCTGAAGCATGTACTGCTTGGCTTCGATTTCCCGCCGCTTCTTCGGCGTCACACGCAGAATATTGCAAGTGGCCGCCCGGTTATAGGCCGCGACCGCCTGCTCCGCCTCCGCCAGTTCGCCCGCATAGGGCACGTGCAGCACATAACGTGCCTCATCCGTCTCCGCCATGAGCGCCTTGTGTTTCGTGTGCACCGGCTTGAGCTGCAGGAGCTTGACACTGGGCGGCAGCTGTGCGCTGAGCCGGTCAAACACCTCGGGCTGACAAAGGTCTTTAGTCAGCTCAAAATCCATATACTCGGCCTCGCTGGCCACGCCCAGCGACAGCGCTGAAGCAAAGGCAAGTTTCATATGCGGATTGAAACCCTCGGAATAGGCCATCGGGAGTTTCGAGCGTTCAAAGGCGCGGATAAAGAGATTGGCATAGTCAAGATGCGAGACATACCGCAGGTCATCACCCTTAGTAATCTCCGCCCGGTACTGATAAAGCTGCCGCGGCCGTCCTGAAGTCTCAGGGCCGTGCCCCACCTGACGCGGGGCCTGCTGCTGGCTGAAGTCACGATGCGCAGCCTCCTGCTGGCCGAGCTCACTCTTGGCGTGGTCACGCACCTCCACGCCGAGGTTCTGGCAAATACCACAGCCCGTACAGGTACTGCGACGGCAATCATGCGTGAGCTGGCCCTGCATTGCCTTATCCCACTCACGGCGCAGAAACGCCGTTGTCACGCCCGGCGAGGTAATGGCCCAGGGCAAAGGCTCGTCAAAGGCACGCGTGCGGGCATTATAGTAGTCCATAGAGACGCCGCATTTCTCGAACGCCGCATGCCAAGTCTCATTTTTGAACAAGTCCGTCCAGCCATCGAATTTCGCGCCATCCTGCCAGGCTTGATAGAGCACGGGCGCGAGACGACGGTCCCCGCGCGCGAACACCCCCTCGATGACGGATAGCCGTGCATCGTGGTAGTTAAACGTGATGGCCCGGTCCATGATATGCTCCTTGAGCAGCTGCTGGCGCCGCTCAAACTCCGCAATGGGCAGCTGACCGAACCACTGGAACGGTGTATAGGGCTTCGGCACGAAACAAGCCACCGAAATTGTGACCTTGACGCCGCGCCGTCCTTTAATTTCCGTATAGAGGTCCACGACCTTCTTCGCGAGCTCCGCGATGCCGATGACGTCCTCATCTGTCTCCGTCGGCAGGCCCATCATGAAATAGAGCTTGACCTGTTTCCACCCCTGCCGGAAGGCCGAGCCGCACGCAGCCATGAGATCCTCCTCGGTCACGCCCTTGTTGATGACGTCGCGCAGACGCTGGGTACCCGCCTCCGGCGCAAAGGTCAAGCCAGATTTGCGCACCTGCTGCATCTTCTGCGCGAGCCCGATAGAAAAGCTGTCGATACGCAACGAGGGCAGGGAAAAGCTGACTTTTTCGTCTTTAAAATCCGCCATGAGGTCATCGACCAGTGTGCCGAGGCAAGAATAATCTGCCGAGGAAAGCGAGGTCAGGCTCATCTCGCTGTGCCCCGTGCAGTCGACGAGACCGCGCGCCATTTGACGCAGTTTGGGCTCCGTGCGCTCACGCACAGGACGGTAGCAGATGCCCGCCTGGCAGAAGCGGCAGCCGCGCGAACAACCGCGGAAAAGTTCGAGCATGATGCGGTTATGCACGATATCCATATAGGGTACAACGGGTTGTGCGATGCCCGGCGCTGCATCCATATCACGCAGTACGCGTTTGTAAATGACCGGGCGCGCCGCCGCAGTCAGCGGTTTTAACCCCGCATAGTCCCCCGCCTCAGTGTATTCTGGCGCATAAAAGGACGGTACATAGATGCCATCAACCGCTAGCAGACGCTGTAGATAGCCGCGCCGGCCGCCCGGCTTGCCCTCACCGGCCCATTTTTTATACACGTTGGAGACCTCAACGATGGCCTCCTCGCCCTCACCCACGATGAAGAAATCAAAGAAATCCGCCACCGGCTCTACGTTGTAGACGCAGGGGCCGCCACCCACGATAAAGGGCATATCATCCGTGCGGTCTTTGGCCCAGAGGGAGATACCTGCGAGGTCGAGCATGTTCAGCACATTGGAGTAAATCATCTCGTACTGCAACGAGAACCCCACGAAGTTAAAACGGTTGATTTCCGTCTTGGTCTCCAGCGAGAACAGCGGCAGGTGCCGCTCACGCATAATGGCCTCCATATCCGTCCAAGGGGCATAGACCCGCTCGGCCGCGATATCGCTCTGACCGTTCAGCACCTCATAGAGAATCGCGAGCCCAAGATTGCTCATACCGACCTCATAGACGTCTGGCAAGGCCAGCGCCCAGGTACAGGCCACCTCGTCATGGTGCTTGACCACGGCCTGCCACTCCCCGCCCGTATAGCGGGAAGGTTTCAGCACCGACTGCAAAATTTCCGGTTCGAGTTTGACCATGCGCTGTGTACCTCCGATAGCGTAACCATATAAACAACATAAGCCTCCCCACGTATTCAGGAAGGCTCGAAAAGACTAAAACAACAATTTCTGCTTGCGCAACTGAATATTTAACAGGATAGCAATGGACATGATGTTCGTCGTGAGCGCGCTGACACCATAACTCATCAACGGCAGGGGAATACCCGTGACCGGCATGATGCCCATAGTCATGCCCACGTTGACCAGCACATGGAACGCCAGCATCGAGGTGATGCCCACGGCCAGCAGGCGGCCAAAGGTATCGCTCGCATCGCGCGCAATGCAGACACCACGCCAAAGTACGACGAGATACAAGAGCAGCAGGAAAGCCGCGCCCACAAAGCCCAGCTCCTCACCCACCACGGCAAAGATAAAGTCCGTATGATTCTCCGGCAGGAAGTTCAACTGACTCTGCGTGCCCTGGAACAGCCCCTTGCCAAAGAGCATGCCTGAGCCGATGGCAATTTTCGACTGGATGATATGGTAGCCCGAGCCCAACGGGTCTACGTTCGGGTCCATGAAAACCATAATGCGCATTTTCTGATAGTCTTTGAGAAAATGCCAGAGTAACGGCATCGAGGCTATGCCCGCTGCAAACAGTCCGCCCAACAGCTTGAGATTGATACCGCTGATAAAAAGCATCCCCAGCGTAATCGCCATAAAGACCAGCGACGTACCGAGGTCAGGCTGTTTGAGTACCAGCAGGAACGGTATACCCACATAGACCGCTATGGGTAACAAGTCATGCAACGTATTGATCTGCCCCACCTTGTCGTTGAGCATCGTCGCCAGAGAGACAATCATGATGAGTTTCGAAAACTCCGAAGGCTGGATACTGATGGGGCCAATCATAATCCAACGCTGCGCGCCGAGGGCCGAGTGCCCGAAAATCATAACGGCCAAAAGCAGGATAATATTAAAGATATAGAGCTTGTTGCCGTAGCCCTGAAGAATCTTGTAATCAAAATTCATCAGAAACGCGGCAATCGCTATATTGACCAGCGCAAAAATGCCCTGACGCTGCACATACCAATAGCGTTCATCACTGGGATTATTGATATGCGTTGCACTGCCGATGATGACGAGACTCATGATGAGAATACCCGCCGCGGCCAGAATGAGCATAAAATCCGTGCGCCGGAAAAATCGTTTGGTCATGCGTGCTCGCCTTTATCGTGCTTCATGCGGCTCACGGGGATGTTGGCGACAAGTGCCACCGAATCATCATCGTTAGCCAGGTTGATTTCCATTTCATTCTGGTTGATTTCCATATAGTTGGAAATAACCTTGATGATATCGTTCTTCAAATTTTCCATGACTTCCGGTGAGACGTTGGCCCGGTCGTGAATGAGCACAACCTGCAGACGCTGCTTGGCAATCTGCCCCGACTTCTCTTTTTTACCGAAAATCTTCATCAATGCGTCTAGCATACGGCTCCCCCCTTACATCCCGAAAACGTGTTTGAGACGAGCCAAAAAACCCTCTTTTTCAAAGGTCATAAACGGCACCTTCTCGCCCAGGATACGCGAAACGATGTTGCGATAGGCCTGACCAGCCTGCGAATCATCCATCGTGATGCAGGGCTCGCCGCGGTTCGTCGAGGTGACGACCTTCACATCATCTGGCACCTGACCGATGCAGTCAATGGAGAGGATATCGTTGATATCATCCATCGCCAACATGTCGCCAGCCTCCACCATCTGCGGGCGGATACGGTTGACGACGAGTTTGATGTTCTCCTTGTCAGCGCGGCCGAGTTCGCCGATGATTTTATCCGCGTCGCGCACCGCCGAAATCTCCGGCATCGTGACGACGATAGCCACATCAGCCGCCGCAATAGCCGTCTTGAAGCCCTGCTCGATGCCTGCGGGGCAATCAATGAGGATATACTCAAACTCTTTTTTGAGTTCATCACAGAGCTTTACCAGCTGCTCGGGGTTCACAGCCATCTTGTCCTTGACCTGTGAGGTCGGCAACAGAAACAGGCTCTCATATTTCTTATGACGCACGAGAGCCTTTTTGTAGGGCACGCGGCCCTCGGTAACATCGATGAGGTCGTACATGATGCGGTTCTCGAGACCGAGCAGCAGGTCGAGGTTTCTGAGGCCCGTATCCGTGTCAATCAGCACGACTTTTTTGCCGCGCATCGCGAGGCCCACGCCCAGATTTGCCGTCGTAGTCGTCTTGCCTACGCCGCCCTTGCCGGAGGTAATAACGAAAATTTTGCTCATTGCTTTTGTCCTGCCTTTCTACGGGTTAACGCTCAATGGGTTCAATAACAATCTGTCCATCTTTGATAGAGGCTCTTTCGGCGCGCTCACTCTTCTCCATTTGGTCGGGTGAGCGGGCGATGAGATCCGCAATGCGTATCTGGGTGGGCATGAGATGGTCGGCGATGACAAAGGCCTGCGTATCGCCATAGGCCCCCGCATGCACCATGCCGCGGCAGGTGCCGCGAATATCGATACTGCCGCCTGCGATAATCTGCGCCCCAGGGTTCACATTACCACAGACGAGCACGGAACTCTTAGTATTGATTTCCTGTCCGCCGCGCAGCGTGCGGTTCACCACGACCATTTCCTGCACGGGCGGCTGCGCAGCAGCTGGCGCCGCCACGGCTGCGGGCGCTGGCGCCATTTTAGCAGCCTTATTGGCTTTTCGAGGCTTAGCCTCGCCCTGTGGCGCACGCCGGCAGATGAGCCCATGCGCATGGAACAACTTTTGCAGTGTCGTCAGCTCTGCCTCCGTCAGCGCATCGTGTGGGATAAGCACAAGCGTGCCGCGCAGGAAAAAACCAGAGCCCGACTCCAGTTTTGCCCGGATGTCCTGTTCGATGTCCGCAAAGGCAGCCCCGGGCGCAAAACTCAGTTGCAGGCCGTCGCCACCGCCTTTGATTTTTACGATATCTTCACTCATTGTGCATTGCTGCCTCCTGCCTCATTTTGCTTGGACGTAGCCGACTGCTCAGCTGGTGCTGGCTGGTTCAAACCAAACGCCGCCTCGAGAATCTTGCGGCCAATCGGCACGGCTGACTGCGCACCGAAACCGCCCTGCTCGACGATGACGGCCACACAAACCGTCGGGTCGTTGAAGGGGCCATAGGCCACAAACCAACCGTGGTCGCGCCCCTGTGAGTTCTCCGCCGTACCCGTTTTACCCGCGATTTCCACGGGGAAGCCGCGGAACACCGCCGCCGCCGTGCCGTACTTGGTCACATCGTGCAGTCCCGCCTGCACGAGCTTGATGATGTCAGGCGTCGTATCGAGCGTCGACAGCACGACCGGCTCAAAACTTTCAGCGATGCGTCCATCGGGATATTTCAGCGCGCTCACGAGATGCGGTTTATAGCGTTTGCCATCGGCGGCGATCTCGCTCATAACCATGCAGGCCTGCAAGGGCGTCACCAGATTAAAGCCCTGACCAATCGCCGCATCGAAGGTCTCGGAGAGATACCAGTCGCCATCCTCGAACCATTTCTTTTTGTAGGCTTTGTTCGCCACGAGGCCATCGGCCTCATACGGCAGGTCGATGCCCGTGCGGGCCCCCAGCCCGAACATGCGGCCGTATTTCTCCAAACGGTCGATACCCAGACGGTTGCCCATTTCATAGAAATAGACATTATCAGAATGAGCGAGTGCCTCGGTGAAATCTATCCAGCCCAGTGCCTCGCCCTCAGAGTTGCCTTTCGGGATAATCCAGTGATGGCCCGAGTCGAAAATCTTCTCGTTCGGCCCCACCACGCCCTCGGTGAGTGCCGCCGTACCCGTGACGATTTTGAACGTCGAGCCCGGTGGATACTCGCCCGAAATGGCCTTGTCATCCATCGGATGATAGGGGTTGTTGTTGAGTTTGTTCCAGTCCTTTTCGCTGATACCATGTGCGAAGAGGTTAGGATCAAAGGCGGGGCGGCTGACCATCGCAAGAATTTCGCCCGTCTGCGGATTCATGACCACGGCGGCTGCCGCGTTAGCATGAATCTCTGCCAGCTGCTCATCCACGGCTTTTTCCGCTGCCTCCTGCAAGTTCTTGTCGATGGTCAGCTGCATATCGAGCCCCGCCTGCGGGTCTTTGCGGCCGATGATGCGCACGGGTTTGCCCGAGACATCAACCTCCACCTGTTCACCGCCATTCGTGCCGCGCAGGTCTTTATCGTAGACCTTTTCGAGACCGAATTTACCGATGATATCGCCCGTCTTGTAGCCCTGGTCCTTTTTCTGCTCCAGCTCTGTATCGTTGATTTCCGATACATAGCCAAAGATATGCGCGCCCATCTGTTTCAAGATGTAGTTGCGAATCGGCTGCACCTCGATGACCACGCCTGGATAGTCGTCCTTATGTTCCTCGATGATATCCACGATGTCAGGGGTCACATCCTGCTTCACGCGGATGGGGTCAAAACCACTATGTGCCGCAATCTTGCGGTTGATTTCCTCTACTGGCACCTTGACCAGTTCCGACACCTGTGCAATGACCTGCGGTGACGGCTTGCTCAGGGGCAGCAGGGACACGGTAAAACCGGGGCGGTTGGTGACCAGCACCTCGCCGTTGCGGTCGTAAAACGTACCGCGTGGTGCCATCTCCGGGATGATGCGTATGCGGTTGCCATCGGCCAGCATAGAGTAATACTCGCCCTCGTAGACCTGCAAATACGCCGCCCGGCCGATGAGCACAGCGATGACCAGCACCACGATTACCCCGAACGCCTTGACGCGCCCGCTGTAATCCTCATTTTCGTTCAAACTGACTCTCCCCTGTTTTATACATACGAAAGGCACCCCGCAAGGTGCCTCAATCTTTCATAGTCACGACTATTTTTTGGCGCTGAACTTTTGATCCAAATCATAGGTCAAACGATGAACTGGATACGCAAACGCCAGCTGGTAGATGAGCATCGGCAACAGCATATGCTGCATCTGAGCCAACAGATTAAAGCGATACCCTAATAATAACATAAGCGTAGCTAAAATAAAATAGTTGGCTACCGCTGCCACCAGCGAAGACAACACTGGCAGGAAAAATTGCTCCTTGAACACACCGTTAGACATGCGACCACAAGCCAGGGCGATGACCATCTGCGACAGCGTATTCATGCCCAGGAACGTCCCTGAGGCCAAATCCTCCATGAGCCCCGTGAGAAATCCCATGAGCACGCCCTGCCGCACGCCACGCAAAAAGGCATACGACACGGTCAAGAGCAACATGAAATTCACGGAAATGCCATGAAAGCTGATGAGCGGCAACAGCGACGTCTGCAAGACATACAAAATGGCGACAAAGGCGCTCCACGTAGCAAACTGCTTCATTATTGTTGTGCCTCCGCCTGCTGCTCTGCTGCCTGCTCAGCTGGGTCTGTCTCCGTCCCCGGCGTCTGCGCGGGCGGCTGCAAAGGCTCCGGTGGTGCCTCGCGCGAGGCTGTAATCACGGCCACATCCTCAAGTTTCTGGAAGTCCACTGCGGGCTCCAGCACCGCCACCTGCAACAGTCCGCCCGTATCCATCTTTAGACTGGACACGATACCCACGGTAATGCCCTTGGGAAACACACCGCCAAAGCCAGAAGTCACGATGACATCTCCCTCCACGACATCAGCCGTCTTTGGGATATTGACCATACGCGGCATGGTGGGATTATCGGGGTCGCCCTCGACGATACCGTTGACCCGCGACTCCGCCCGCTGCACTAGCGTACCCACGGAGGAACGCGGGTCGAGGATGAGCTGCACCTTCGACGAATTAGGGCCAGCCTCGACCACACGGCCGACCAGCCCCTTCTCCGTCACGACGGGCATATCGTTCTGCACGCCATCCATAGTGCCACGGTTGATGATAATCATGCTCGACCACGTCGACGATTCTCGTCCGATGACCCGTGCTGCCTTGAGGTCGAACTGTGTGGCCGTATTCTTATAGTCCAGCAGTTGACGCAGACGCGCGTTCTCCGAGGCGTACTCCGCCGCCTGGAGATTTTGCACCCGCAGCTGGGTGACTTCGTTGCGCAGCATCTTGTTTTGTTCGTGCAGCGTAAAGATATCCCAAACCTCTGACTCCAGATATGTCACCTGATTGCTCACCCAACCCACGGCTGACTGAAAAGGCGACAAGACCAGCGAAACCGCCTGGCTGCTCCACGGCACCCGGAAACGGCCATTCGCCGCAAAGAAGACGATGCAGAAGATGCTGACCAATACAGTCAAGAGGAGCCACAGCTTACGGCGCGGGTTCTTTTCTCTTCTCACTCTGCTCATTTTATCGTCTCAACTCTTCTTTATTGTCTCAGTTTCTTCGAAGTCATGACCACGCGTTTGAGCAGTTCGATATTCTCGAGCGACTTACCTGTACCCTCGCCCACGCAGGACAGCGAGTCCTCAGCCACGAGTACCGGCATCCCCGTCTCGTGCGAGAGCAGTTTGTCGAGATTCGTGAGCAGCGCACCGCCGCCCGTCATCATGATACCATGGTCCATGACATCGGCAGCGAGCTCTGGAGGCGTCTTCTCCAGCGTGCTCTTGACGGCTTCGATGATTTTGTAAATCGGCTCGTTCAGAGCGTCGCGGATTTCCTGCGCCTTGATGTTCAGCGTCTTCGGCAGGCCGCTCACGAGGTCACGCCCCCGCACGTCCATTTCCTTATCCGTATCCGGCGTCACAATGGCCGTACCAATGGCAATCTTGATTTCCTCGGCCGTACGCTCACCAATCATCAGATTGTACATACGCTTGATGTACTGCACGATGGCCGAATCCATCTCATCACCGCCGATGCGGATAGAGCAGCTCGTAACGATACCACCCAGCGAAATGACCGCAATCTCCGTCGTGCCACCGCCGATATCGACGACCATGCTGCCCGTAGCCTCTTCGACGGGGAGCCCGGCACCGATAGCGGCCGCCATCGGCTCCTCGATGAGATAGGCCTCACGCGCGCCAGCCTGCTGTGCCGCATCGATGACAGCGCGCTTCTCAACCTCCGTGACCCCAGAGGGCACACCGACCACGACGCGGGGACGCACGAAGGACTTCGTGTTCATAGCCTTGCGGATGAAATATTTCAGCATGGCCTGCGTCACATCAAAGTCAGCGATGACGCCGTCCTTCATGGGGCGGATAGCCACGATGTTGCCCGGCGTGCGGCCAATCATGCGTTTAGCCTCCTCGCCCACAGCCAGCACATCACCCGTATCGCTTTTAATGGCTACTACCGAAGGCTCACGCAGGACAATACCGCGCCCCTTCACATGTACCAGTGTATTGGCCGTACCGAGGTCAATGCCCATATCGTGAGACAGCCCGCCAAAAAGACTCCACATTTTAAAGAAAAACTCCCTTCAGAATTGTAAATACCAAAATTATAACCGCCCACTAGCAACATGGAACAGTACACTTCATTGTACCACAGAATAACCGCTTTGTAACTTCCTTTTACATGGAAATAGCAGGAATTTTTGCCGCTCTTCCTCAAGCCAGCATTCCCTGCTCTTTCAGCGAGATGAAACGATTATTGCCAAGAATAATATGGTCTAAAACGGGAATATCCATGATGCGCCCTGCTTTCACCAGCCGCTGCGTCACCGCAATATCTTCACGGCTGGGCTGCGGGTCACCTGAGGGATGATTGTGCAACAAAATCATCGAGGCCGCCGCAAAGCGCAGCGCCGCCTGGAACACCTCCCGCGGGTGCACCACCGAGGCCGAAAGCGAGCCCACCGAGACATCAGTGAACCCGAGGATATGGTTTTTCGTATTGAGCAACATGACGGCGAAATGCTCGCGCTGCTCAAAGCGGAACCGGGGCATCGCAAAATTCGCCGCGTCCTCCGGCCCGTGCACGACATCAATCTTGGCCGCCTGACGCACCGCGAGCCGATGGCCGAGTTCCACCGCCGCGATAATCGTCGCCGCCTTGGCCTGACTGATACCGTTGATATCCATAATCTCCGCCGGGCCCAGATGCACGAGCCCAGTGAGCCCGCTCTCCTTGAGCCGCGCCAGGACATGGTCAGCTATCGTCAGCGCCGACTCACGCGGCGTGCCCGTGCGCAATAAGATAGCCAGGAGCTCCGCGTCGGACAGGCTCCCTGCCCCGTAGGCCAGCAGCTTTTCCCGTGGCCGTTCCTCCAAGGGCAAATCTCTCACCATAATTGTCATAAACTATACCCGCCTTTCCTGACAAAAGGCTGTGCGTTGCTGAAAGCACACCGCCTGCTACAGGCGCAACACGGGCAGTTTTAGGGAAACGCTGATAAATAGCCAGGTTTTCCTGAGGCTCAATATTTGCGGAACAGGAACACGGCCAGCACGATGCCCAGAATGCTCATCAAGTTTGGCGCAAAGGACAGTCCCAGCGTCAACTGAATCACATAGAGATTGACCGTGAACGGATCAATGTTAAACACGGGATAGGTCGTCACGAGATAAGGCACTACGCCTGCGAACACATCCATCTGCCGCATGAGCTCACCGAGAATACCACCGAGAATTGCGCCGATAACCACGAAGAGGATACACATGCCGTAGCCTCTCCCACCAAACTTTGCCACAGGAAATCCCTCCCAGATTTCCGGCTTCCTCTGCCTATATTCTTGATAAAAGACAATATTCCTGCCGGAAAACATACAGAAACAGAAAAAATTGAGCCTGCCAAGCAGGCCCAAGCACAATTCTAACCTATATAAAGATTTTCTGCAACGTACTTTATTACCTATTTATTGCCAAAACATTACATCAGGTAACGCACGTACACATAGACCGTGGAGATAGCGATGGTCAGGAGCATGAGCGGAAAGCCCACGCGCAGGTAGTGCAGGAAGGTGATACGTACACCGCGCTCCTGTGCCATACCCGCCACAATGAGGTTGGCTGAGGCGCCCACCAGCGTACCGTTGCCGCCGAGGCAGGCACCGAGGGCGAGGCTCCACCAAATCGGGTCGAGGTTGCTGATGCCCATTGCGCCCATACCCTGAATGAGCGGAATCATCGTCGCCACAAAGGGGATGTTATCGAGCACGGAGGACACAATCGCCGAGAGCCAGAGCACTAAGAGTGAGGTGGCCATCACATCGCCGCCCGTAATCTCCATCGCCTTGGCCGCCAGGTCACCGATAATGCCCGTCTCAATGAGACCACCCACGGCTATAAAGAGGCCGATAAAGAAGAAAATCGTCGCCCACTCCACCGCCTTCATCGAGGACTCAACCAGATGGTGGCTGCCGCCCGCGAGCAAGAGCAGCAGGAAGCCGCCCGCCAGCGCCACGACCGCCGACTCCACATGAAACATGCTGTGCGTAAAGAAGCCGACAATGGTCAGCCCCAGCACAAACAGTGACTTCCAAAGCAGGGTGCGGTTTTTCAGCTGCTGACTCGCATCCATCGCCATGACCTCGGCCTGAAGCTCAGGTTTGGTCACGAGCTGGCGGCGGTAGAGCCACTCCACAATGACCATGACCACGGCGAGACAGAAGAGCGCAATCGGGGCCAAATTGATGATGAAGTCATTGAACGTGAGTTCTTTGACCGCGCTGCCAATCATGATATTCGGCGGGTCACCGATGAGCGTAGCCGTACCGCCGACATTCGAGGCGATAATCTGCGTGAGCAAAAAAGGCTTCGGGCTCATGTGCAGTTTCTGCGTGATGGAGAACGTCACCGGCACCATGAGGAGTACCGTAGTCACGTTGTCAAGAAAGCCCGAGAACACCGCCGTTATGAGGCCGAGATAGACGAGGATACGGCGCGGCTCAGCCTTGGCCGCCTGCGCGGCGCGAATAGCCACATAGTCAAAGAGCCCCGTATGGCTCGTTATACCTACGAGCACCATCATGCCTACGAGCAGGCCCAGCGTGTTGAAATCCACATGTGCCAGTGCCGTATCAAAACTCAAAATTCCCACGAGTATCATAGCAAGCGCACCGATGACGGCGGCTACCGTGCGGTGAATCTTTTCCGAGACAATCACCGCATACATGAAAACGAAGATGGATGCTGCCAAAATTTCCATATGTTACCTCCTTTGAACTGACATTACCCCTAAAAGGGTAAAAGAATAGACGGAGCCCGTGGTGACCAGACTCCGCCTAAAAATTACTTATTGCTCTTTGCCCCATATTCTAGCATAGCCCCTGCGCAAAGGCAAGCTATGCAGAAAAATTTTTTTGTGATTTTTTACGCCTCCAGCGCCACAGCGTTTTTGCCCTGACGGCGCTTCGCAACGTAGAGCGCGTTATCGGCACGCTTGAACAAGGTACGCGAGTCGTCGCCCGTGCGCACCAGAGCCAGACCGATACTCGTCGTGAAATGCCGCCCCGAAGGCAGCGCACGCAACGCGCCCACTCCCTCACGGATGCGTTCGGCAATCTCCTCCGCCCGCGCGCGGTCCGTGTTGCGCAACACAACGAAAAACTCATCACCGCCCATACGGCCCGGCACATCTATGCCCTGCCGCGTACAGGCCTTGAGTACCCGCGCCACACCTTGCAGGGCACGGTCGCCCGCATCGTGACCAAAGGAATCATTGATGCCCTTGAAATCATCAATATCCATCATCAGCACCGCCAACGGCTCATGCCACTCCTGCGCTGCCTGAATCATACGTTGCAGCATCTGCTCGGTCGCACCGCGATTATAGAGATGCGTGAGCAAATCCGTACGGGCGAGCTCACGATAACGGTTTTTCGCCTCCTCCAGCTCTGCGATGGTCGTCTGAATAAAGGTGACGAGATGCCGCATATCCTGCGTGCGTTTATCCACGTGACTCTCCCGCGTCGGCAGCACAGGGCATGCTCCCGTAGGTTCACCCTCGCGCATGCCCACCATGACGAGTGTCATATTCGCGACGACGATTTCACTGCCGTGCCGCATGAACTCACCATAAGCATAGAAACCATGCGAGGGCGCAAACGTGCTCATCGCGAGCTCTTTCTCCGTATTCTCTTGCAACAGCAGGCTGCGGGCCACGCAGCTCACCGAGAAAATACACTGGGGACGGAACGACGCCATACGCACTACCAGTTCATCCGCCTTGTCCAAAATCGCCTGCGGGTCGCCATAGGCCAGCTGGATACGTTCTCCCTCATAGATATCTGAGGCAAAATAAAGGCTGCCATCTGACTGGCTAGCGTAGGGATGCCGCGCCAAAGTCATACCATGCCGCGTCAAGAAAACCGGGAACGTCAAGGCGTCGAGACGAAACCCCTCGCCATCTTTAATACCTAAATATTGATGGTAGATATGCGCGGCTGGCCGATGGTCTATCTCCGTCACGGTAAAGGGGTCACTGGTTGCCGTCACCGTCATCTGCTGGCCTAGCGGCCGCCAGCCAAAGCTCGCACTCACGCTCACATGCAGCTGTGCACCGGCAAACACAATGGCCACCAGCCCCTGAGTCAGCGACTGTGCCCCGGCCAGCAAGCGGCCTTCACTGAGCGCACCATTGTCCGCCATGCCGCCAAATACCTGTATATCCTCCGCACAACGGCTAAACACATGGAAAAATGGCTGCAAATCCAGTTTGCGCCCTGCCCCCAGGAGCTGTACTGCCTGTACCTCCGGCAGCTGCTGCACCGCCGCGAGCAGCGACTGACCAGCCGCCTCCGCACCGTCATCCGTTAAATCATACGCATAGAGACTGACGCGGCTCTGCGCAAACAACGTAAAGGCCGCTACCACACCCTCGGAACCGATATGCCCATTCATGATTTGCTCCCGCGCTACCGCACCAGTCAGCACTGCCTGCGGGAACCGCCGCCAAAGCTCTGCTTGAACCTCGGCTAGCAACCCAGCCTGCCCGGGCGCAGCATAGAGTGTCACCAGCATGCCCTGGCAAACCTGCATAGACGCCTGTGCCGCACGCACCTGCTGCTCTACTATTTGCAGGTCTGAAAAATCACGAATTAAAAAGGGTAACTGCCGCATAAACGCCTACACACCTCACCTATCAATTCTTAAGCTTGAGACTATGTACCTATTATAAACGTCCAGACACACATTAGCAAGGACAATAGGGATATATTTTCTTGACAGTCCTCAGGCAAGTGGCTATAATAGTTAGGTATTCGGGATGTAGCGCAGTTTGGTAGCGCGCTTGCTTTGGGAGCAAGATGTCGCAGGTTCGAATCCTGTCATCCCGACCATTTGCGTCTGTAGCTCAGTTGGATAGAGCAACGGCCTTCTAAGCCGTGGGTCGCGGGTTCGAATCTTGCCAGACGCACCAGTAATATCAGCCCTCCGAGGTTTATCTCGGGGGGCTTTTGGCATATACAGAGATATATTGAAAAAAAGCTTGACAAAAAACTAAAACATAGTTATTTTATATGTAAAGTAAAATAACTATGTCAAGGAGGGCTTTGCTATGCTGGATCATTCATTGGAGGTTCATGGCTGTAATACTTACGAGGCAACGGGGGCTATCAGCAGCCCTATCTATTTATCGGCTACCTTCCGGCATCCCGGTTTTCAACAGAGTACTGGTTATGACTACGGACGCGTGGGCAATCCGACCCGTGATAAGCTAGAGGCTACCGTCGCGCTATTGGAGCATGGCGAACGCTGCTGGGCCGTTGCTTCGGGGATGGCGGCCATCAATCTGGTATTTCTGCTCTTTAACGCCGGCGACCATGTGCTCTTGAGTGAGGACCTCTACGGCGGCACGGTGCGTTTGGCCAACGAGGTCTACGGCCATTACGGCATTGCGTTCGAGTATATCGATACCTCAGATTTGGCACTGGTAGCCAGTCATATCCGTCCCAACACGCGCGGGCTGTTCATCGAGACGCCTTCGAACCCCATGATGTTCATCAGTGATATCCGCCGTCTGGGCGAGCTGGCACACGCGCATGCTGCCCTGCTCATCGTGGACAATACCTTTATGTCACCGCACAGCCAAAAGCCCTTGACCCTAGGTGCCGATATCGTCGTACACAGTGGCACGAAGTATCTCTGCGGGCATAACGATATCATCGCCGGTTTTGTCATCGCCAAGGAGCAGCACACCGCTATCGCCGAAAAGCTGGAGTTCTTCGTCAAATCCGAGGGCCCCAACCTGTCGGCGATGGATGCCTGGCTGATGTTACGGAGTATCAAGACCCTGGGCGTCCGCGTAGAACGGCAGGCCAGCAATGCCCTAAAAATCGCCGAGTGGCTCAAGACACAGCCGCGGGTCACCCAGGTCTATTACCCCGGGCTGCCCGAACATCCCGGCTACGCCTTACAAAAACAGCAAGCCACCGGCTTTGGCGGCATGCTCTCCTTCAAAGTGCAAAGTGCAGCTTTGGCCAAAGCCATGCTGGGACGACTGCGGCTCATCTGCTTTGCCGAGAGCCTCGGCGGCGTAGAGTCCCTGCTGACCTATCCCATCGTACAGACACATGCGGAGATGCCTGCCGAACTGTTAGCCCGTACGGGGCTGGATGATAAGCTGCTGCGGCTCTCCGTAGGCATTGAGGACGTCGCCGATATCATCGCCGACCTCGACCAGGCTCTAAACGCCTGAATACACGTAAGGAGGATGCAACATGGCAACGAATTTTGACGAAATCATCGAGCGGCATCACACCGCCTGCCTAAAATATGACTTTGCCACCGAGCGTGGCTACCCCGCAGATGTCCTGCCCTTTTGGGTGGCCGATATGGACTTCCGGACACCTGATCCCGTCATCGCCGCGCTGGCACAACGCGTGCAGCACGGCATCTTCGGCTATACTGACGTCAAGCCGGACTATACAACAGCGGTGCAGCAATGGATGCAGACAGAGCATCAGTGGCAGCCAAGTGCCGAGAGTCTGGTCATCACGCCCGGCGTGGTCGTAGCTATAGCTATGGCCATCCGGGCCTTCACGCAGCCGGGCGAGAGCGTGCTCATCCAGCAACCGGTCTACTACCCGTTCAGTCAGGTCATCAAAAACAACAGACGTAACCTCGTCAACAGCCCCCTCAAGGAGCAGAACGGCCGCTACGTCATGGACTTCGCCGATATCGAGGCGAAAATCGTACGCTACCAGGTGCGCCTGCTCCTGCTTTGCAGTCCCCATAACCCCGTGGGACGCGTATGGACGCGTGAGGAGCTCGCCCAGCTGGCCGCCATCTGCCTGCGTCATAACGTACTCATGCTGGCCGACGAAATCCACCACGACTTCGTGCGTCCCGGCTATCAACATACAGTACTGGCCTCACTCTCCCCCGAGATTGCCGACCGCACCATCACCTGCACGGCCCCCAGCAAGACGTTCAACCTCGCCGGCTTGCAGGTATCCAACATCTTTATTGAAAATACCCGCCTGCGCCAACGCTTCCGCCAGACCTTGGACGCCATTGGCTACGACCAGCCCAACGCCCTTGGCCTCACCGCCAGCCAAGCTGCCTATAGTCAAGGCGGCCCGTGGCTGCGCGAGCTAAAAGCCTATCTCGAAAGCAATTACCAAAAGACCAAAGCCTTCCTAGCCAAAGAACTCCCTCTGGTCAAGCTGACCGAGGCCGAAGGCACCTACCTGCTGTGGCTGGATTTCTCGGCCTATGGCCTGACTGACCAGGCACTCGATGCTCTGATAGTTGAGCGGGCTAAACTATGGTTGGACAGCGGCCACATCTTCGGCCCCAGCGGCAGTCAGCACCAGCGCCTCAATATCGCCTGCCCCTGGTCTGTACTGGAGCAGGGGCTCCGGCAACTGGCCGCCGCCCTGCCGCAATCATCTGCATCTTAAAAAGATTTTTCTGCCGCTAAAGTACACATGACAGTGCTGACAAGATTGACCTGTTTACAAATCAATAGTATAATGTAGCTAATTGTTGTGTTTATGTATAGTTGGTACGGAAAGGATCTTTTCCATGATTAAAGAAGCCATTGAAAAAGTGGTTAGCAAACAAGACCTCACCTATGATGAGGCCTATGCCGTGATGAACGAAATCATGAACGGCGAAACCTCACAGGTACAGAATGCCGCCTATCTCGCTGCCCTGTCCACGAAAAGCACCAAAGCTGAGACAATCGATGAAATCTCGGGGTCTGCGGCGGCCATGCGTGACCATGCGCTGAAAGTCGAGCATGATATGGACGTACTCGACATCGTAGGCACGGGCGGTGACCATGCTCACTCCATCAATATCTCCACCACAGCGGCCATGATTATCGCGGCGGCGGGCGTGAAGGTGGCTAAGCACGGCAACCGTGCCGCCTCCTCCAAATGTGGCGCGGCCGACTGTCTCGAGGCTTTGGGGATAAACCTCGACCAACCGCCGGCGAAAGCTGTCGAAGAGCTGCAAAAAATCGGCATCTGCTTCCAGTTTGCCCAGAAATATCATGCTTCAATGAAATACGTTGGCGGCATCCGCAAGGAGCTCGGCATCCGTACGGTATTCAACATCCTCGGGCCGCTCACGAACCCCGCGCACCCCACGCGCATGCTGCTCGGCGTCTACGATGAGTACCTGCTCGAACCGATTGCGCAGGTACTGCTCTCCCTGGGCGTGAAACGCGGCATGGTCATCTACGGGCAGGACTGCCTCGATGAGCTCTCCTTGAGTGCTCCGACCTCCATCTGCGAGTTCAAAGACGGCTGGTTCAAACGCTACAGTATCAAACCAGAAGACTTTGGCTTCACGCGCTGCCAGAAGAGCGATATCGTCGGTGGCGAGCCAGCAGAAAACGCCCAGGTCACCCTCGACATCCTCGGCGGTGCTACGGGCCCCAAGACCGATATTGTACTCCTGAATGCCGGTGCTGGCATCTACGTAGGCGGACAAGCCGACTCTATCGCCCACGGCATCGAGCGCGCCCGGGAACTCGTCAAAAGCGGCGCCGCCATGCAGAAACTCGATCAGTTCCGCCAGCTTTCCAACGCTTAAATATAGTGACCTACATATAGCAAAACACCTTCCCAGTACCTATGGGAAGGTGTTTTGCTATATGTGGTTAATGCTCTGTTGCTGGCATAGCCTCATCCAGCGCATGACGGTTCATCTCCTGAATGAGCTGTACCGCCCCCTGGCCTAAACCGGTCTCACGCATCGTTTCCTCTACCGAATACCCCGACAGCAGTAGCGCGCGCGCGCGCGCCGCGGCGGGTACCTCAGCCTCCGGCTCCGTCTCGGCTGACTCTGCCGTATCATCTAACTCGGCTGCCTCGGTGACAGTATCATCTACCGCCTCCGGTTCTGGCTCCGACATCGTGATTTGATTGTTGACCGCTGCGGCCAGCTCCGCCGCCTGACCGTGCTTTGGCCCCTGCATGGACATACTTTCGCGTTCCTCACGGGCGATAGAGTCATGCAGGACGCTGGCAAAATCCTGTGCGTCCAAGCGTTCAGCCTCAGGGGCAGGCTGCTGTGGTGATACAGTTCCCGTCACCGTTGCCGTCTGTACAGGCTGCAACGGCGGCACTGCTGGTGTCCCCGCCAGTTGAGCCGCCGCCATCGTCTGCTGCGCGCGCTGAGACAACTCCGCCGTGCGCACCTCCAGCTCCGCCTCGAGGCGCCTACAGGTCGCGATACGCGAGTCAAGCTGTGCGGCACGTTCATCCGCCTCTTTGATGAGGTTTTCGAGTTGGCGCACATGACTACCCATGCGCTCGACGATGGCCTCCCCCGAGTGCTCGAGTTCCTCTTTGAGCCGCGCGGTAGAGACCTGCATGGCCTGATAGTCGCGTTGCGGCTGCTCCTGCTTATGCGCCCACCAGCGCACAACAATAACAATCAACGCGCCAAAAATAATCAGAAACCCCAGTATCTCTGTGACCATGTCTGCTCCCTACTCCTAATGTTTACAGGCTGATATCCAAATGATGCCCCCGCGCCGGATCTACCGCGTAAGCCTCATCCTCGGCCGTCTCTTCCTCCTGCTGCTGACGCTCACCACTGCCGCCACCAGCACCGCCCTGCTGACGGCGCTCCTGCTCGTCTTTGATTTTGCCATCCTCAGGATTATCTTTGCTGCGCACCTGCGTTTCCTTGAGCCGGGCGTCGGCCTCCTGCCGCATGGTCTCAAACTGCTGCTGCAAGTTCGCCGCCTGGTTCAGATTATGCTGCACCTGGCTGGCCTCGGTCGCCCGCGGCACTACCATTTGCAGGCTCATCGGCGTAACATCCATGACCTGACACCTCTCTTTATCAGACCTTGTAACTGTCAGCTCCTATCAGAAGGGGCAAATCTTCACCTCATCGTCCTTAGCCTCCAGCTTGGAGTGCTGTATCTCGGACTGTACATTCATCAGCAAACCATTGACCGAGACCCGGCACCCGGGGAACATACGGTCAACGATACTGATGCGGCCATGCTCCATCTTACCGAGCTCTTCCTCCAGCGTCTCGATGAGCTTTTCCGTGCGCCGCACCTTGCCCGCCAACGGGAACCGCGAACAGGTGAGCTTGTTGATTTGCTCAATGCGCTGTGGTGGCAGTTTGCTCGTGTCGATTTTACTCAACGTGTTGAGCATGGCATCCACCTGTTGCAAACGCAATTTGTCTTCCTTGTACTCCTGGCAGGCATCTTTATACTGCTGCTGCAAGGCTGGATTGATACCCACGGAGACCCGCGTCACCACAAAGGCCGGATTGCCAAACATCTTGGCCAGGATTTCCTCACCTGCCGCCGCCGTGCCGCCCACAATAGAGCCCTTTTTCTCCTGTGCATAGATACGCTTGCCCGCTTTGAGCGTGGAGTGCAGCGCCACATCACTCACCGTGATGTCACGCCCGGCCTCGACCGTAGCATTCTCGACATAGGCCGCATGGACATCTTCTTCAGCCTTGACCTTGCCGCGGTTCAGGCCGCTGATACCGCCGCTCACGAACACATTGCGCCCAGTGACGTCACCAGATACCAGCCCGTTCACGACCACATCGCCCGTAGCCTTGACGATAAAACCAGCTTCCACGTTGCCGTTGATTTCAATACTGCCGGTAAAATCTACATTACCCGTACCAACGCCAACCCCGGAGCGGATGACAAGGTGAGGGTCCACGCTGATTTTCGGCCCTTTCTCCACCACCTGTCCATCTATAAGTGCATAGACGAAATTCTCATCGCGCACCTCGGTGTTGTTGCCCTTGGGCATCGGTATAGGCCGCCCGTTACGCGCCGTCACGGTTACACCGTAAACATCCATGCCCGCTACGCCCTGCGTCTGGGGGATACGCTCGGCCAGCAGGTCACCTTTCTTGACGAGCACGAACAGGTTCATGTTTTTATAATCGACGCGGTTGTACTGGTCAACGGCAGGATGTCCCAGCACGCCGAGATCATATTTCTTTTCGATGCGCGCATTCTCGCCGTGTACCGGTGGCTTGCCCTTAGCCACAACGAAGGCATTGAGGCGCTTGACGCCCTCATGTACGGCCTCGCGGTCTACTCCGAATGTGACGCCCTTTTCGTCAAGTGCATCCAGCACATCCTGTTCGGTGGGCAGAGCTGTACCCTGGTTCGTATCATAACGCACCGTAGCCTCCATCTTGTCCTTGGAGACGTCGATGATGATACCCGCCGGCGGATTCGCCAGCTCTTCCGGTGTAGGCTCGCCCTTGTCCGGCTTGGGCTCGTTCGTGGAGCCATCATCTGCGCTGTCATCGCTGGTCTCAGCCGCAGGCGACACAAAATGGTCACTAATCTTGACTGGCTCACCGCTGGCACTGCGGATGGCTTTAGCCAACTCCAAGATGTCATAGTCCTCGACCTTGTAGTCAACTAAAATCTGCTGCAAGTCAGTCAGTTCAAACAAAGTTTCGTTCGATTCTGACGGATAGACGGTTAGGAATACGCCATCCTCCCGAAATTCGAAAAGATAGCCGGCTTCTCTATCGCCTACGGTCGGATACGTTACTTCATCCATGACTCTTTCCCCCAGGCTATAACGCAAAACTCAGGCATCAGCGTTGACACGTGCCATAAAGGCACGCATGCGGAACACTGCCTTGGTGTGAAGCTGCGAAATACGCGCTTCCGACAGGTGCATGACCAAACTGATTTCTTTGAGTGTCATTTCCTCATAGTAATAAAGCGTGACTACTTTTTTCTCTTTGGGTGGCAGCTGCTCTATGGCCTCTGCCAAATTTTTTCGTTCTTCCAGTTTTTCTAAACGTGCCGAAGGGCCCTCGTCCTCCGGCGTGGCTGACATATCAGCCCGCAGGTAGTCGTCGAGCGGTATCAGCGTTGCCACGCTGACCTGCTTCTCCATCTCCTGCAACTCATCAGCGGAAACCTCCAGCTCGGCGGCCAGCTCATCGTCTGTGGCCGAGCGTCCCAGCTCGTTTTCCAAATGGAACACGGCCTGCTCATATTTGCGGATTTTTTGCCGTGTAGACACCGGCACCCAATCCTTGGCGCGCAGGTAGTCCAACATGGCGCCGCGCACCCGCACGCCCGCATAGGTCTCAAACTTGTTCTTGCGTTGCAAATCATAACGGTCTATGGCATCGAGCAGGCCAAAGAACCCGCTGCTCAGCAAATCGTCACGATCCACATGCGGTGGCAGGCTGATGGCCAGCCGCCCCGCGATAATCTTGACTAAAGGCAGATAATATTCGGCCAAGGCGTTGCGCAGCTCCACATCACGGGTCGCTGCGTAGCGCCGCCACAGGGAAGCAACATCTACCTTTTGCTGCTCCTCATCGTCTATCATGGCAGAGGCCCCCCTTCTTGTTTAAGATTTAGACGGTACCTCCATGTGTGCCAAGTTGTCAGCCTGCATGGGCTGGAACCCAGCCTCTGCTGCCTCTGGCTCTTCCGCTGTCTCGGGTGCGGCATCGCTTGCCGGCTCCTCATTCTCTACCTCAGAGCCTTCAGCATCAGCCTCACCCGTTGCGGCCTCCTCTTCCTCCGTTTCTGGCAATTCGACATTGAGGTCAAAGCCCAGCCAATGCCGGCTTTCCAAAAACATTAAAATAACATAGACGGCCACGAGTGCCACCAGCCACCCCGCCAAGGCACGCAAGAACACCGTGCCCAGACGGGCGCCGCTCATCAGTCCTGCCAGCACCACTGTCAGCGCGGCGATGACTGCCAGCAGCAGAGACACTTTGAACTTGACCAAACTCCCTCACCTACTAATCAAATCTGCTTCTCACCCTTGGCAATCGTACGTACCGTATACTCGCCCGAGGACAGGTCTATCGACACCGTGCGGCCATAGGTGCCACCCACGTCCTGCGCGATAAGAGGGATTTTGAACCCCTCGAGCAGTTTCGTGATGGCCTCTGCGTTGCGTGCCCCGACACGCATGATATCAGTAGCATTGGCAAAAGCAAACATCTGCGCGCCACCAGCAATCTTGGCCACGAGGCGGCTGCGCACAGCACCTAGTTTCAAGACATCATCAAGCATGAGCGGTAAGCCCGTATCAGCAAATTTCGCAGGGTTGTCACTGGCTCTGGCCTGTGTACTATCCGGCAACATAATGTGCAGGAGCCCGCCCACTTTTAGTTGCGGATCGTACAACGATACGCCAATGCAGGAACCCAGTCCATAGCTGATCAACGTGGCAGGTGCTTTGCCCACTTTGTAGTCCGCCATGCCGACTCGAATAAGTTCTGGCATATCATTCAACTCCTACTGCGGATATAATCGTTTCCAGGGAACCAGGGTCAGGCACTAGGAAGAACTGACCGCTGATCCCATCGTCTTCGGACAAGAACTCCGTTTCGATGACCAAAGCCTTGTCGCCCATCTGCCCCAACTGCACGAGAACCACGTTCAGGATGGCGCCAGCCATATCCATTGCGAGGGCGGGGATGGACGGGAGCATCGTGAGTTTCGTGAACGTAAAGAACGCATTGAGATAGGCCCCCGTCAGGATATTACCTATCTCCATGAGTGCTGATTCATCCATGGAATCCAGCTTGGTGGTCTCGCCATGTTTGCGGCCCATGAGTTTGTCTACCAGATAGAACGCGCTCTTCTTGGGCAGCAGGAACAAAATATTGCTGGGTGCCTTGCCGTACACCCGCAAGAAAATGCCCACCACAATGGCATCAGGTCCGCCAACCAGATCTGGTACAGCTTCCAAAGGAACCAGATCCACCCGCGGCACATTCATATCAATGCGCCGGCTGATAATCTGCGACAAGGCCGTCGCGGAGTTACCCGCACCGACATTGCCAATTTCCTTAAGTGCATCCAGCTGGGCGGCGCTTAAATTCAGTTCGTCATCTGACATAAGCAGTCTCCTCATTCAGTATGCTTAGCTAGATATGCAGGATGGACGTACCACCTGGCACGTCCCCACTTGCACTTTATAACACGCTTTTATTTGTTTTCTTTACCCAGCTCGAGTATCTCCTGCAGGTTCAGCATGATGATGAGCCTGCCATCTACATTGCCAATACCGCTGAGGTACTTCGTGATTTCCTTGCCGCTGATGGCCTTTTTGGGGTCAACCGGCTTGCTGTTGATGGTCAATACCTCAGTCACCGCATCTACGAGCATGCCCACATGCAGGTCACCCACCGTTACCGTAACGATACGCGTATCATCGGTATAGGGTGCATCAGCGAGGCCGAGGCGCTTTTTGAGGTCGATAACCGGCAGCACCGAGCCGCGCAGGTTGATAACACCTTTGATATAGTCCTGGGCAAAAGGCACACGCGTGATATCGGTCAAGTTGCGAATCTCCTGCACGTTCAGGATACTCACGCCATATTCTTCATTCAGCAGTTTAAAAGCAACAACCTGGATGCTTTCCTGCTCTTCGTTTTTCGTTTCTTCGTTAGCCATCGTATTTACCTCCTCTTACTGCATCATAGTCGCTACATCAAGAATCAGCGCTACACGGCCATCGCCAAGCACCGTGGCACCGGAGAACATCTTCAGGCCGGTGAACAGGCTGCCCAGCGTCTTAATGACGATTTCCTGCTGACCGATGAGGTTATCGACGACGATACCGGCTTTTTGCTCACCAGCATGTACGACGACCACGAAGAGGTCTTCCGCGTCTTTGACATGTGGTACTTGCAACTGCTCCTCCATGCGAATGATGGGGATAATCTCGCCGCGCAGGACGATGACTTCTTTGTTCTGAATGGTCTGGATATCCGTCGGCTGGATGTTGATGGTGCTGTCGATGGAGCCGAGAGGAATAGCATACATCTCTTCCTGCACCTGCACGAGCATGGCCTGAATGATGGCCAAGGTCAGCGGCAGTTTAATCTTGAAGATAGAGCCCTCATCGACCTTCGTCTCAACATCGACGTGGCCGGACAGAGCCTCAATCTTACTGCGCACAACGTCCATGCCCACGCCACGGCCCGAGATATCGGTAATCTTCTCTGCCGTGGAGAAGCCAGGCAGGAAAATGAGACGTACCGCATCGGCATCGTCGAGCTTATCAGCCTCTTCCTGGCTAATCATGCCCTTTTCCACCGCTTTGCTGCGGATTTTATCGGCTACAATGCCCGCACCATCATCGGTAACCATGATGACGACGTTGTTGCCTTCGTGACGGGCGATGAGGCCGACCTCACCAGCACGGGGCTTGCCTTTGGCCTCACGTTCATCCGGCATCTCGACGCCGTGATCGCAGGAGTTACGCAGGAGGTGCATGAGCGGGTCGCCAATCTCATCGATAACTGTACGGTCGAGCTCGGTCTCCTCACCTTCGATGGTCAGGTTGATTTCCTTGTTCAGTTCCTTGGCGATATCACGCACCATGCGCGGGAAGCGGTTGAACACGGAGCTCACCGGCACCATGCGGACTTTCATGACGATGTTCTGCAAATCCGTCGTCACGCGGTCCATCTGCTCCAGAGTCTCCGTGAGTTCGGAGAGACGGTGCGTCTGGCCAATCTGCTCGAGGCGAACCTTGTTGATGACGAGCTCGCCCATGAGGTTCATCAGCGTGTCGAGTTTATCGATATCCACACGCACCGACTGGCTCTTATGCGGCTTCTTGTGGTCGCCGCCAGCCGCTGCCGGCTTCTTGGCAGCCGGTTTCGCTGCGGGCTTCGCCGCCGGTTTGGCTGCCGGTGCTGCCGCAGCTGGTGCAGGAGCAGGCGCCGCCGCAGGTGCCGGTGCCGCATCGGGGTCGACGACGTTCACCGTGAACTTCTCAATCTCCGAAATGGAATTGACTGCATCCTCCACAGCTTTCGTGTCCGAACCCGTAACGACAATCACATCGAATGTATGGTCGAATTTCTCCTGCTCCAAATCCTCAGCCGACGGCACGGATTTGATTACATCGCCGAGTTCATCGAGCGCATTCATCACCATGTAGGAACGGGCCGATTTCAGCAGGCAGGTCGAGGCGAGCGTGACCTGCACATGCACGGCGATGAGGCCTTTCTCCTTGGCCTCGCGGATGACATCTTTATCGACATCCGTGAGCTCGATGGACGGCGTTGCCGGTGCGGCTGCGGCCGCTGGCGCAGCCGCGGCTGGTGCAGCCTCGCCCTGTGCCTCTGGGACATCGCCCTTGGAGATTTTGCTCAGCTGCTTGACGAGATCCGTAACATCGACAAGATCCTCGGGGTCGCCGTTGCCTACGTTATCAATCATCTGCGTGAGGGAATCCACGCATTTAAAGAGGATATCGATGATGTTCTCATCGAGCTTCAACTGATTCTTACGAATCAAGTCGAGCACATCTTCCATCTCATGCGTCAGCTCAGCGATTTTGTTATAGCCCATCGTGGCCGACATGCCTTTCAACGTATGCGCATTACGGAAGATTTCATTGACTACCGAGGTATCCTCCATATTATCTTCCAAGCTCAGCAGGCCATCATTCAAAGACTGCAGATGCTCATGCGACTCGTCCAGGAACATGTCCATGTACTGATTGGTATCCATTCTGTATTCCCCCTAAATTACTTTTTGACCGCTTCAACAATGGCTCTGGCTATATTCTGGACGGGGCGTACCTCATCTGCCAGACCTGCATCTACTACTGCCTTTGGCATACCGTAGACCACGCAGCTTGCTTCATCCTGCGCAATACTGTAGCCGCCATTGGCCTTGATTTTTTTCATACCCTCGCAGCCATCACAGCCCATGCCGGTCATAATGACCGCCACGAGCTCACGCCCGATGGGCGCGACCGAGTCAAACATGACGTTGACTGCTGGGCGGTGGTTCCCCACTGGTGGGTCCTGCCCGAGTACTATCTTGCGCTTGCGCCCCTCTGAGGCAATGCGCATATGATAGTTGCCCGGTGCTATATAAACCTGACCCGGCTGAATAATCTCGCCATCCTCGGCCTCTTTGACCTTAATGGCCGAGATGGTGTTCAACCGGTCGGCTAATGCCTTGGTAAAACCGGGTGGCATATGCTGTACCACCACCACCCCGCAGGGTAAATCCCCCGGCAGCTGCGTAATCACGCTTTGCAAAGCCTGCGGCCCGCCCGTCGACGTGCCGATAGCTACCAGCTTCTGCCCAGCCGGTGCACCACTCGCACGTACGGCATGCGGCGTCAACACTGGTTTCTGCTGCTGCCGCCGGAGGAGCGGGTTCCGTACGGGCGTAGGCGCTGGTGCCGCGGGCTTGGCACCATGCTGTAGCGGCAACGGGATGTGCTTCATCACCGGCGCCGCAGGCTTTTTAGGTGCGGCCTTAGCCGGTGCTGCATGCACCGTTTTGTGCACGTGCGCCTGCGCCGCGTTACGGCATTTGGCGAGGATGTCGTCCTCGATGGTATCGATACGGGAAATGGAGCCGCCGGCCTTGCTGATGAAGTCCACGGCCCCGAGCTCCAGCGCCCGGATGGTGGCCTCCGTCCCCTCCTGGGTCAAACTGCTGAGCATCACCACCGGCGTGGGGCACTCATCCATGATGACCGCCAGGGCGTTCAAGCCATCCATCACGGGCATGTTGACATCCATCGTCAGCAAATCAGGCTTGAGCTTTTTCGTCAGCTCGATGGCCTCCTTGCCGTTTTTGGCTGTGGCCGCGACCTCAAAGTCTGACTGTTTTTTGAACAGATCCGATAAGACCTTACGCATGAAGGCTGAGTCATCCGCAATTAAAACGCGTATCATCCTGCTCACCTCATTACCCTGCACCAAGGGAATCAGGTTATTCCTTGCCGATACCCTTGGCAATAACCTCACGTTGCACCATGAAGATGTAACGCACTATTTTGTTGGCAATACCGCGGGAAAGATGTTGAAAAGCTGCGCCGATTTGGTAAACATAATCCGTCTCATCGCGCTGTACCGGCGTGCAGCGCACGACCTGGCTCATGATTTCGAGCGGGCCCACATCGGGAATCTCATTGATTTCGAGCCCCACCTGTGTGCCGATTTTCACCGGCTTGGGCCAGGCAAAGCAGATGCCGTTGCCACTCAAATCCACGACAGGAACCGTCACCGGCTCGGCGATACAGCCCTCGTCATCGACGAACCGCACCTTGATGTGCATGTTCACCTTGACGCGCACGAACGCCCGGTCTTGGAACTTCTCACAGGTATCGGGGAAACTCAACCGCCACACGGGCAGGTTCCCCTCCTGACCAGTTCCCAAAAACGTCGTAAAGAAACGGTAACGGCTGCTGCCGCCAGCGGCTAAACCATACAAGCTCTCGCCCTGCATCGGGATAATCGGCACGCGCTGCTCATCAAAGGGCATCGCCACGATGAGCTCAGTGCCACGGATATCCTCGATACGGCTATGCAGCCGCTCCTCCCGGCTGTCCAAAAAGACATCCAGGCGCTGACCTACCTTCAACACATCTCCTGCTTTAAATATTTCGCCTGTCATAGCCAAGTTCCTCCATGTTTAACGCGAAAATTGAAAAATTTGCTGGAGAAAACCTCTCCACCCCCGCTTGACAGACATTGCACGTCCATAGAGCAGGCTGTCCGCCAATGCCTTGACGCATTGTGCGGCCATAGAGTCTGGTGCGGCCACCATAAAAGGTATCTGGCGTCGTACGGACTTCCTCACCATATGATCGTCGAAAATATACCCCAGACAGCTAATATCAATATTGAGAAAGCGCTGTGCCGTTTGTGTGAGCTTGCCCGCCACCTCACTGCTCTCCTCCACATCGTAGACGCGGTTGATGATAAGCTGCATGTTGGCCTGCTGCGCATACATACTGTAAGCCTTCATCACGGCGTAAGCATCCGTTAGTGAGGTGGGCTCCGGCGTCGTAACGAGCAAAACCTCGTCTGCCGCTAAGATAAAATCCATAACCGTGTGGCCTAAGCCTGCCCCTGTATCAACTAAAATCACATCGGCCAAACTGCTACAGGCGGCCAGCTTCTGCATGAGCTGCTGCCGTCCTGCCTGCGCAATACTGAGAGCCTTTTCTATACCCGAGCCACCGGAAATATAGTTCACACCATAAGGCCCCTGCACGATGATATCTGTCAGTTGTACCTGTGGCTGCAAAAGGTCGCTAAGCGTATGTGCCGCCCGGCTGCCCAGCACCACATCCACGTTAGCCATGCCCAGGTCAGCATCGATAATCAGCACGCGTTGACCGCGCTGGCTCAGCGCCACGGCTAAATTGACGGTGAGATTGGTCTTGCCTACGCCGCCTTTGCCACTGGTGATGGCAATTACCCGCGCCCCACCCGGCATACGGGCAGGTGGCGTCTCCTTTTGGTCATCTACCAGTTGGCGCAGCCTCGTTGCCTGATCTGCCATTTTTGTTCGTTCTCCCGTATCAATCACTCTCGCAACAGCAACTCAGCCAAGGCCTCGGGCGTAGCCGGTACGATATCGTCCGGCACGCTCTGCCCGTTGGTGAGGAACGACAGCGCTATATCCTGCTCGTACAGCAGGTTGGGAATCAGCCCCACACTGCTCGTCTCATCCGTCTTGGTGAAAATCACGCGGTCGGGCTTGCAGGCGGCGAACTTCGTCAAAATGTCCTTGGCATCCTGCTGTTTCGTCGTCGCGCTCAAGACCAGATGTTTCTCGATATGCGGCGCCGCCTGCAAGAACTCTTGCAGCTCCTGCATCTGGTAGGCATTATGCTGACTGCGCCCCGCCGTATCCACGAGAATCAAATCCTTGTCGGCGTATTTATGCAGGGCCACGCGCAACTCATCGGGCGTATAAACGATGGTCAAGGGAATGCCGATAATATCTGAATAGGTCTTGAGCTGCTCCACGGCCGAGATACGATAAGTATCCGCCGTGATGAGTGCCGCATCCACATTCTGTTCCAGCACGAAGCGGGCGGCAATTTTCGCCAGTGTCGTCGTCTTGCCGACACCAGTCGGCCCGATGAGCGCCACGGTGCGGGGCTTGCGCCCCCGCAGGTTGATGCCCTTGGCACAGCGCACATGCTGTTTGAGGAAAGTACTGAGTACCTCCTGCGCCTGCGGGTCGCGGCAATCCAGGAGTGCCTCCCCCGCCGAGGCCTGCGCGGCCAAATCTTTGCGGATGTCCTCTGTCACTTCCTGCCGCTGCAACGCATCGAGCAAGGTCACCTGGTCAGCGCCGGTCTCCTTGTTCATGACCTGCGCCAGCATGGCTTTCATCTGCGCCAGCTCATTCTCGAGGCGGTCGATTTTCTCCTTATCTTCGGCCTGAGTAGGTGACGGCGTGGCTGGCTGCTGGGCCACTGCTGGCATCTGCGCGGCTGCGAGCGGCTGCCCGGGCTGCATGGACGGTGCCGGTATCACCGGTGCCGCCGGCTGGGCATAGGCCACCGCTGGTGCCTGTGCCGGGGCAGCTGCCGGCTGTGGCATAACCGGCTGCTCCAGCTGCTGCACGGCGGCCGGGGTACCGTTCGTCTTATATTGATTGAGTACCTGCCGCGGTTGCGGTGCCGGTTGTGCCGGGGGCTTTGCTGGCGCCTCCTTGCGTTTGGCCGGCTTCCTCTCTGGCTGGTCCTCGATTGCCGCCGTTACCTCGACGACCTCAGAACTGCCATAACCGAGGAAACCACCCTCCCGGTATTTTTTTGTGTGCAGAATGACGGCATCAGCCCCTAGTTCAGCTTTGACCTGAGCCATACATTCCTTCATCGTATGTGCTTTGAAAACTTTTATTTGCAATTTAGATCTTCACCACCCCAAGAATTTGCACTTCCACCGACTGCTCTATTTCAGCATGGGAAAGTACGACCACGCCGGGCACAGACCGCTCCACCAGCTTGCGGAAATACGGCCGCACGGCGGGGCTCGTCAGCACAATCGGCTGATAGCCCATATTGGTCAGTTTCTGCAACTCGGTCTCGAGTGCATCCACGAGTTTCTGCATCGAATCCGGGTCCAGCGATACATAAGAGCCATGCTCCGTACGCTGTACCGCACCCGCGATGCGGTTCTCGAGCGCCGGGTCGAGCGTCACGCAGGGCAGGACCCCGTTCTGTACGTTCTGATGCGTAATCTGGCGCGCGAGCGCATGACGTACATACTCCGTGAGTACCTCGGTGTCCTTCGTGGCACGGCCATAGTCGGCCAGCACCTCCATAATCGTACCCATATCGCGGATCGAGACGCGCTCGCCGAGCAGGTTCTGCAACACCTTTTGGATTTCGCCGATATTGAGCAAATCCGGTACCACTTCTTTGACGAGCGACTCGTTGCTCTTTTTGAGGTTGTCCACGAGGTTCTGCGTCTCCTGACGGCCGAGAATCTCCGCGGCATGCTGTTTCACAACCTCTGTGAGGTGCGTCGCGAGCACGGAGACCGCATCGACGACCGTGTAGCCATTGAGCTCGGCCTGCTCGCGCTCACTCTCAGGAATCCAGAGCGCCGGCAGGCCAAAGGCTGGCTCCGTAGTCTCGATGCCCGGCACTTCCTCAAACACCGTGCCCGAGTTCATGGCGAGATAATGGTCGAGCATGAGCTCACCCTTCGCGATTTCGATACCCTTGAGTTTGATGATATAGGCATTCGGTTTGATTTGGATATTATCGCGGATACGGATAGTCGGCACGACGAGGCCGAGCTCGAGTGCGCACTGCCGACGAATCATGACGATACGGTCGAGCAGGTCACCGCCCTGCCCCGTATCCACAAGCGGGATGAGGCTGTAGCCGATTTCCAGTTCCATCGGGTCAACCTGCAGGAGCGAGATGACATTCTCGGGCGAAGCCTGCGCCTTCTTGGCCGCTGTTTTCGTCTTGGTCTTTTGCGAGGCCGCCGTCTGCTGTACCGCCGCCTCGTGCGTGCGTTTGAGGTTCATACCGATGAGCACGCAGACGATGGACAGGCAGAGGAACGGGAAGCCCGGCAGACCAGGCACGATAGCCAGGAACACCAGCACACCGGCCAGGATAAAGAAGATACGCTCGTTACGGAACAACTGCTTCGTGAGGTCCTGCCCCAGATTGCCCTCGGCCGCCGAACGCGTCACGATAAGGCCCGTAGCCGTCGAGATGAGCAGCGCCGGAATCTGTGAGACCAGACCCTCGCCGACGGTCAGCAGCGTATACTGCTGCAAAGCCGTCGACGCATCCAAACCACGCTGCACCATGCCGATGACGAAGCCACCGGTAATGTTAATCATCATGATGATGATGGCCGCGATGGCATCACCTTTGACGAACTTGGAAGCACCATCCATAGCGCCGAAGAAATCAGCCTCACGCTGGATTTTCTCACGACGGCGCTTCGCCTCGGCGTCGGTGATGGCGCCCTGATTGAGGTCGGCATCGATGGACATCTGCTTACCAGGCATAGCATCCAAGGTGAAACGGGCCGAGACCTCGGCGACACGCTCCGAACCTTTCGTGATAACGATGAAGTTGATGATGACGAGGATGATAAAGACGATGAACCCGACCACGGCGTTACCACCGACAACGAAGTTACCGAAAGCCGTGATAACCTCGCCCGCGAAGCCGTCCAGCAAAATCAAGCGCGTCGAGGAAATGTTGAGCGCGAGGCGGAACAACGTCGTAATCAACAAGAGCGACGGGAACACCGAAAGGTCGAGTGCCTCGACATTGTAGATGGCCGACATGACCACCAGCAAGGCAATCGTGATATTAAGGCAAATGAGCAAATCCAGCAGGAAGGTTGGCAACGGAATAATCATCATAATGACGATGGTCACGATAGCCAGCGCGATGAGCACATCGCTATACCGCTGGATGAACGTGGTGCCCGATGCTGGGGCAACCGCCTGTGATGCAGCCATAAACCAATCTCCTTAACTAAACTAAAACAGACCTACCCTCACGCCCGGCGCCGCTTGCGTTTGAGCCGGTACACATACGCCAGCACCTCGGCCACAGCCTGATAGAGCTCCTGTGGCACGAAGTCGCCCACCTGCACCGCCGCAAAGAGCGCACGGGCCAGAGGCCGGTTCTCGACCAGCGGCACATCATTTTCCCGGCCGATAGCCTTGATTTTCTGTGCCACGAGGTCCTGGCCTTTCGCCACGACTTTTGGGGCCATCATCCCCTGATGATAGACCAGCGCCACGGCGAAGTGCGTCGGGTTAGTGATGATGACATCCGCCTTCGGCACTTCCTGCATCATGCGGGCCATCGCCATCTGACGCTGCTTCTGGCGAATCTTGCCCTTAATCTGCGGGTCACCTTCGGTCTGTTTGAACTCATCCTTGACTTCCTGCTTGGACATTTTCAAATCCTGCGTCGTCTGCCATTTTTGGTAGGCATAGTCGAGGATGGCCATACAGAAAATCACGCCGCAAATCTGAAAAGCCATCTTAAAGATGACATTCTCCATCTGCGTCAAACTTGTGAATAAATCTAGATATATATACTGGGGCATAATGAGTATCTGGTCTTTGAGGAACAGATACAGGAACGCCCCGATGATAGCGATTTTAAAAAGTGACTTGACCAGTTCTACCAGCGAACGCTTGGAGAAAATACGGCCAAAACCACTGATGGGGTTCAGATTGTCCAGTTTCGGCTCCAGCTTTTCCGTGTTGAACATCAAGCCCACCTGGAAAAAGTTGATAGCAAGGCCGATAACCATAATGGCCAACATGACCGGCAGTGCCGTCTTCACCAAAATCACGAGGATGCCTGAGAACAAATTCATCACGTTGGCCGCATCGATGCTTTGGTTCAGGTGGCCGTAAATGTAGGTGGTGTAGTCAGCAATCTGGTTGTAGATATAATCTGCCAAAACCTTCAGCGTGAAAAAGCCCACCGCCAGCACAAAAGCCGTGTTCAGCTCGGTACTGCGTCCGACCTGACCCTTTTTGCGGGCGTCCTGGCGCTTTTTGGCCGTTGGTTCCTCAGTCTTGTCATCGCCGGCAAAAAGCTGCAAGTCAAAGACAAAGGGCAGCTCATATGCTGGGGCACTATGGCTGTAGTGCCCGCAGGACAATGCCGACGTTGCCATACATTTCATTGAACACCACATCCAAAAAGAGCACATAGAACGGCAGCAGCATGGAGAGCACCGTCACACCGATGAAGAGCTGCATAGGAATGCCCACGACGAAGATATTGAGCTGCGGCATCGTGCGGGCGAGAATACCCAGGCCCACATTCGTCAGCAAAATCGCGAACGTCACCGGCATAGCTATTTTCATCCCCGTGAGGAAGATGCCCGTCGTGAACTGCTCAATGATAAACGGCAGGGAGAGATTCGGCGTTATCGTCAAGAGCGGTACCGTCTTGAAACTCTCCACGAGGGCGGCGATAATCATGTGGTGCCCGTTCGTCACCAGAAAAATAATAATCGCCAAATTATAAAGAAAACTTCCGATAAGCGGCATCTGCTGACCGGAAGTTGGATCCAACACGTTGACGATGGCAAAGCCCACCTGCATATCCATAATCTTGCCTGCCATCTGAATCGCCGCAAAAGCAATGTATGCCACAAAGCCGATAAGCCAGCCCACAAAGAGCTCGCCCAGCACGGCTATGGTAAACATCAGTACCGTCGGCGGCGCCGCGATTGCCCCTAGAGCATCCACCACGGGGAACAACACGGCCGCGAAAATGGCCGCCGTAGCTGCACGGAAATAAATGGGGATGTTCATACTGCCAAAGAAAGGAGAAATGATGAAAATACCACTGACTCGCGTCAAGAGCAGCAAAAATACGGCGGCATGCGTCTGCATCAGCGTAAAGAAATCCATGCTGACCGTATCCTTTCTTTTACTGCCTGCCTCAGCCAATATAGCTGGGCAAATTGACGAGCAGGTTGGTCAAATACTCCACCATGATGCGCAGCATCCACGGGCCGAAAATCAAAATGGCCACGAACACTGCGATAATTTTCGGAATGAACGCCAGCGTCTGCTCCTGAATCGAGGTCGTCGCCTGAAAGACGCTGACCATCAAGCCCACGATGAGGCCCAGCCCCAACATCGGTGCCGAAACCAGCAGCACCACCCACAGGGCCTGCTGCCCCAACTGGATGACAAGGTCACCAGACATCGACACACCTTCCTTCTACGTGCCGCTACTTAAAGCTGACAATGAGCGACTTGATGAGCAAATGCCAGCCATCCACCATGACAAACAGCAGTATCTTGAACGGCAGGGAAATCATGACTGGTGGTAGCATCATCATGCCCATCGACATCAAGGTACTCGCGACAATCATATCAATGACGATGAAGGGGATATAAATCATAAAGCCGATTTGGAAAGCCGTCTTCAGCTCGCTGATGACGAAAGCCGGAATCAGGGTAAACGTAGAAACATCATCCTGCGTCTCGGGCCGCTCGGCATCTGACAAGTTGACAAACAGCGCCAAGTCCGCCTCGCGGGTCTGCTTGAACATGAACTCGCGAATCGGCTCCACCGTATTGTTTAAAGCCTCCTCCTGGGTAATCTGGCCGTTCAGGTAGGGTTGTATGCCCTCTTGATTGGCCTGTCCCCAGTAAGGTGCCATGATGTAGAATGTCAAAAACAAAGAAAGCGCAATGACCACTTGATTAGGCGGTACATTCTGCGTGGATAACGCATTGCGTAAAAAACCAATGACGACGACAATACGCACAAACGATGTCGTCATCATCAAAATACCCGGGGCCAGCGAAATAATCGTCAGCAGGGCCATGACTTGCAGCGTCACCGCCACATCCTGCGGCCCTTGAGCCGTTCCCAGCGACACATTCACCGCAGGCAAGGCTGTATCCGCCGCCCAGGCTGTTTCCGGCCAGCCCACCAGCATAAATGCTGCCGCCGCCAGCAGGAATAAATACCCCCGACGTTTCAAGCGCCAACAACCCCTTTTCAAGCTTTAGTGAATTGCAGAATCATTTACGGAAACGTGGTGGTATTTTCTGCACCAGGTCACCTAACGCGCCAAACTGCTTAGCGAACATATCTCCGGAAAGCGGGTGTTCCTCGCTTTCCCGCTTTAAATGCGCGATAACCTCTGGGTCATCCAGTTCGGTGAGTAACGTGATATTATGCTCGGTAACGCCCAGCATAAAACATTTCCCCGCCATCAGCACTACACAAATAGAGCGGTTCGGCCCCAAGGGTAAATGTGCGATAATCTGTCCGCCCGTGCCCGTGCGCTGCTGCGCGAAATGCCCGCCGAGAAATCTGGCAGCAAAATATGCCATCCCCACCACAAAGGCAAAAATGGCAAATAAGCTGACAAGATATGCTGCGGTGGACCACCAGGAAATCGCCGTTGGCTGCGGTTCTGTATTCTCATAGCCAGCCAGATAGCCGCCCCCACTGGCCGTTTGCTCGGCCGCTGACACGGGGTCAGCAGCCACCAGCAACACAGCCAGCATCAGCAAGATGCCTGGCAGCAAAACACGCTTTCCTGTCATCAGCCTACTGCTTTGCGCACAGCCTCCAGAACACGGTCGGCCTGGAACGGCTTGACGATAAAGTCGCGTGCACCGGCCTGAATGGCCTCAATGACCATGGCCTGCTGGCCCATAGCGCTGCACATAACGATTTTGGCATTCGGGTCAACTTTCTTGATTTCTTTGACCGCGCTAATACCATCCATCTCTGGCATCGTGATGTCCATCGTTACCAAATCCGGTTTGAGTTCCTGGTATTTCTCCAGAGCCTTCATACCGTTCTCGGCCTCGCCTACGACTTCATAGCCGTTTTTCGACAGGATATCTTTAACCATCATTCTCATAAATGCTGCGTCGTCAACGACTAACACTCGTACTGCCATGTTTCATCTCTCCTCATCTTTAGAAAATATTTCTAAACATTGTTGACATCATTATATAGGAAAATCCTGTGTGAGACAAGCGACGTTACTGCAATTTCGCAGCGCGCTCCTCAGGACTTGCTATCTCGGTAATGCGTACACCGAAGTTCTCATCGATGACTACAACCTCACCTTTGGCCAGGAACTTGCCGTTGACCTGGATATCCACCGGCTCACCAGCCAGTTTATCCAACTCGACAATCGAGCCATTCGTGAGTTCCAAGATATCCTTGATCGACTTGCGGGTACGCCCCAACTCGACTGTGACCTGCAAAGGCACATCGAGAATCAAGCCGATGTTGGCATCGTTGACCTGTACCGGTGCCGTGCTGAGCGGCGTGAACTGTGCAGGCTGTACCGGCACATTCGTTGCCACATGCGGCTGCATCGGGGGCGCGGCATAGCCATAACCTGCCGGTGCCATGGGCTGTTGCATGGGAGCCGCCTGCATCGGTTGCTGCATGGGCGGTGCCATCTGTGGCTGGGGGGCTGGCTGCGGTGCCGGAGCAGCCGCCGGAGCGGGGGCTGCAGCAGCTGGTGCCGGTGCTGGAGCCTCCTCTTGTTCAGCCGAACTTCCTGTCAGCGATTCAACCATCTCCTGCGCTACATGTATCGGTAAAATCTGCATAATCTCACTATCGATGAGGCCATCGACTTCCATGCGGAACGAGATACGCACCACGGGGTCATTGTTGCCGACGATTTCGGTAACTTTATCCTCCGTGCCAAGGTCAATGAGGTTGACCTTGGGTGGTGAGATATCGATTTTCTTATTGAACATCGTCGAGAGCGAAGTCGCCACGGTGCCCATCATCTGATTCATGGACTCGCCCACGGCGCTCATGTGAATCTCATTGAGCTCCGCATCCGACGTCGTGCCGTCGCCGCCCATCATCAGGTCAGCGATAATGGCTGCATCCTGGGCCTGGATGGCGAGGATGTTGTTGCCCTCGATACCGATGGTATAGCCCACCTCCACGATGAGGTAAGGCATGGGGTAGTGCTCCTTGATGACACTCATCGTCGAGACGGCCACCGAGGGAGTCGTGATGGAGACCTTATGTCCCAGGAGTACCGACAGGGTCGTAGCCGCACTCCCCATAGAGATATTACCGATTTCCCCCAGGGCGTCCTTCTCCACATCCGTCAGCACATCAGCAAACTGAGATGAATCGTCTCCGTCAGCCTCAGCAGGTGCTGCCGCTGGTTCAGCAGCAGGCTCTGCCTCAGCCGGTGCGGCCTCAGCGGCAGGCTCCTCAGCCGGTGCGGCCTCACCTGAGTCCGAATCTCCCGCCGGTGCATCTCCGCCGCCAATGCCATTCAGCAGGGCATCAATTTCCTCTTGCGAGATTTTATCGTCACTCATCCGTTTGTTCATCTCCTTCAAGTTCTTTCTGTTTCTCCTGGCTGATGACCTTAGTTATTTGGACTGCCATCTTTTTGCCTGAGGTACCCGGCCTGCAAAAGAACTTCGGCCGCTTGCCTACCATGCACTTCAAATCATCATCCACTTTCGTATCCAGTTGCAGGACATCGCCAAAGCCTAAAGTCAGGAACTCGCGGATGGAAATATCTATCCTGCCCATTTCCACAATCAGGGGCACCTCGGTGTGTCTGATTTTGCGCTGCAAAATCTCCACAGCCTCAGGGTCATCATCCTTGGTCACTGACGAAGCTACCCAGAACGTCGTGGTCAGTTTCGACATGATAGGCTCCAGTACCAGATACGGTATGCAGATGTTCATCATGCCTTCCACATCGCCGACCTTCATCTGGATGGTGACGATAACCACCATATCCGTAGGCGGCACAATCTGGGTGAACTGCGGATTGGACTCTGTCGCCTCCAACGACGGCGTAAACGCAATTACGTTGGCCCAAGCCTCCCTCAGCTCGTCCATCGCCGTGTCGATGAAGCCGCGCATGACCACTTCCTCGATATCTGTCAACACCCTCGGTTTCACCGTGCCCTTGCCCTCACCGCCGAATACACGGTCGATAAAAGCAAACGCTATCTCGGTATTGATTTCCATGATGATGTTGCCCTTGAGGGGCGGCACCGCCAGGATACTGATAACCGAAGGGTTGGCCAGTGACTGCACAAATTCCTGATAGGTCAGCTGCTCCACAGAAGCAACCTCGACCTTGACCATCGTGCGCAAATGCGTCGACAGGTACGTGTTCAGCAGACGCGAGAAACTCTCGTGCAACATGAACAACGTACGTATCTGGTCTTTTGAGAACTTGTCCGGCCTGCGGAAATCATACGTCTTGACTTTCTTTTGTTCTTCTTCAGCCTTGACGTCATCAGCAGTCATTGAGCCATCAGATAAAGCGGAGAGCAGTTTATCTATCTCTGATTGGGACAGTACATCCTCTGCCAAATTTTATCCTCCTCCCTGCTTGAATCAGCTTGCCTTATTGCAGCAGGAAGCTTGTGATATAGACATCATAGACTGACCCCTGCCCCAACTTATCATTGAGGGCATCCTTCAAATTCTTCTTGAGCTCCTCCTGCTTGGCCGCGCTGAAATTCTCCAGCGGAGCTTTACGCAGGTACTCCATCGTCGTGTCGAGTACCTTGGTCTCGGCCGCCGTGGTGAGCTTGCCATCTTTGATATTGTCGGTCTTGCCCGGATTCATCTCCAGGACAATGCCCGCCTTGAGGAACTTGCTCTGCTTGCCCCCGCCGACATTGACCAGAATACCTTCCTTGGCATCGCCCAGCTTGATAAAGACGCCGGGGTCGTGGTTCGTCGACGCACCGCCGTCCGATGAGACCGTATTGGCCATCATCTTGGTGGTCACGAAGAAGGAGATGCCGCCTGCCAGGACCAGGCCAACGAGGACCAGCACCACTACCAGGATAATCGGCGACTTCTTCTTCGGCTGCTCCTCAGGGGCGGCTTCTTTGCTCTTATCTTCCTCAGCCATTAAAGTTGCTCCTTCCTTAATAACTACATCCCATTATATCAAGTGCAGAGGAAAAGTCTACTTTAAAATTGCCGCAGGGCACGGCGGTATTTCATCACGCGGCGCACCACCTCATCCATCGGTTCCTCGACGATGAGTTTCTTTTCGTTGGTCAGCGTGATCACCGTATCCGGCGTCTCCTCAATCATTTCTATTATTTCGGCATTCAAGACAAATTCTCCTTTTTTATTTGTCTGTGAATTGAACCGCGTCAGCTTGATCATCTTGCTGCATCCCCTTCTGAACACGCCTGGCTGTTCCTCGTCGTCCGGCGTTTCCCCAGGCGTGGTCACCGGTGGTTGTGCTTCTGACTGCGTGCCATGTATCGCAGACTCATGCTCCACATTGTTATCTATTTTCGTCATAGCATCGCGATTTTCCTCTTTATTTTTAACGATTTTCTGCAAAATGCCAAAAAAACTCATAATAATCCTTCTTTCTCCTCTTTTTTTAATTCAACGGCGCAAAGACTAGGACGAAAAAGGCTGTGCCTAGGGATATAGTACCCCGACACAGCCAGAAAGACAAATTATAAATCAATTACCGTTTCATATTGATGAGCGTCTCCAGCATCTCGTCAGAGACCGTGATAATCTTCGAGTTGGACTGGAAGCCGCGCTGCGTGATAATCATGTTGGAGAACTCCGTCGCGACATCGACGTTGGACATCTCGAGGGCGGAGGTGGAGAGCTTGACGCCGAGGTCAGTGTTGTTGCCCACAGTCAGCGTACCGGAGTTGTTCGACTCCTGATAGAGGCTGTTGCCGCTCTTCGTGAGGCCGGAGGCGTTCGTGAACTGTGCCACGGCGACCTGGCCCTCAACACGCTGCACATCGTTCGTGTAGCTGCCGATGATGCGGCCCTGATTATCGATGGTGACGCTGGAGAGCGTACCCGCCGCGTTACCATCGCTCGAACTCGTCACCGTGCTGCCGCTCGCGTACTGCGTGAGCTTCGTGAGGTCGATGACGATGCTCTGGTTGAGCTCAGCGCCGTTGGAGAGAATGAGGTTCGTCGAGGTCGAGCCCGAGGTATAGTTGCCGTCTGTATCGAACTGCAACGTCACATCGTTCATCGTCGCCTTCGTCGTCGTGCCATCTTTCTCTGCGATGGAGGTGGAGCCACTGCCGTCCGGGTTGATGGAGACCGTCCACTGGTTGCCGTTGTTACTGTCGGTGCGCGTCTTCGTGAAGTAGAGCGTTACATCGTGCTCGTTGCCCAGCGTATCGTAGGCCTTGATAGTCGTGGCCACCGGCATGCTATAGCCGATATTGTAGGCACCCGTCGTCTCCGTCACCGTGCTGCCATCGCTCATCACCAGCGTGACCGACTTCGGGCTGGAAGCCGTATAGGTGCTGTTCACCTTGTAGGCGCCCTTATCGGAGCTGCTGACCGTGATGACACTGCCGTCCTCATCCGTCAGAGCAAGACCGCTGACCGTGAGGCCCGTAGAGGCTTTGATATAGGCGCCAGAGGTCTTAGTATCGAAGCTGTCCACCGTGCCATCAGCGGAGGTTACCTGACCGGAAACCTCGCTCACCGTAGGCGAGTCATTAGCCGTAATCGTCGAAACACTGGACGTCGGCAGACCTGTGAAGCTGGAAATCGTCGTCGTCGGCACCGCACTGCCCGTCGTATAGTTAGCTGGCGTAGAGGTAGTAATCACGGAACCATCGGAGAGTGTAACCTGGCTGCCCGTGATGGATTTAACCGTCAGCGTAGTAGGCAGAGCCGAACCACTGGTATAGGTAACTGACGAAGTCGAGGAAATCGTCAGCGTGTCGCCATTAGCGAGGGATGCTTTGTACGTAGTGCCGCTGTTGTTCGTCAGCACATCAGTGTTGGACAGCGTCACCGTAGAGCCCTTAATCGTAGACACAGCGATACCACTATTAGTTGAAGCAATTCTGCTGGCTTTCTGATAAACGCTGCTCGTACCATTGACTGCGATGGTATCGCCGTTGTTCAGCGTCACCGTGTAGGTGCTGTTCGAGTTGTCGATCGTAGAACCATCTTTAAAAGTAATGTCCGTACCAGCACTGGTATCAATCTTCGTGATGGCCGCATTCGGCGTCGAGCCAATCGTATACTGCGACGTGGACGTATTCGGAATCTTGACGACATCGCCATTGCTCAGAATAGCCTGCAACGAGCCGGAGACGATGTTATAGTTATCGCCCATCGTGTACTGGCCATTAGCCGAACCGATCGTGATGTTGCCGGCAAAGCTCACGTCGACGTTCTCGATGATAGCCGAATGATCTTCGCCCACAGCCCACTGCGTGCTATCCGTAGCGTTGACCTTGACCGTGTTGCCGTTGCCATCGAGCACGTTCATGCTCTTGATGGTAGCGGCGGCAGAGTTCAGGTTGTTCGTGTAGGTCGTCTGCGTCGTAGCCGTCGGGTCCATCATCGAGCCCGCTACGAGCTGCAGCTTGCCCATGTTCGCCTCAGTCGTGCTCTCAGGCAGGGAGCCTTTCGTAGCCGTCCAGCCCTGTACGTAGAGGCCTTCGCTGTTGACGAAGTTACCGGCCTCATCGAACTGGAAATCACCGTTACGCGTGTAGTAGGTCTGGTCGCCCTGTTTCACGACAAAGAGGCCATTACCCGAAAGCGCCATATCCGTGTTTTTGCCCGTAGACTGCGTGGAGCCGTCCGTGAACAGCAGGTCAATGCTCGCGACCACGGAGCCGAGACCGATCTGCTTCGGGTTCGTGCCGCCGACCGTACCGTTGCTGGAGGAGGCCGCCGTCAGTGTCTGCGAGAACATATCGGCGAAAGTCGTACGGCTGGACTTGAAGCCCGTCGTGTTGACGTTGGCGATATTGTTACCGATAACATCCATGCCAGTCTGATGAGCTTTCAGGCCAGATACACCAGAAAAAAGTGAACGCATCATAATGAATCAGTCTTCCTTTCCGAAGATAGAGTTATGATGCGCAGCAGGGGACGCTTCTGTCATTCTGCATCCCTGAGTTTCCTGCAATAGGTCCAACTCAAATAATTGCTGCGCTGTCAATGTTCATAAAAAGATTGTCTTTTGCACTCGTGCCATCCATGGCGGTAATCACAGTCCTGTTGGTCACACTGACCACCAGGGCAATGTCATTGAGGTAAATCAGCGCTTCCCGCGCTCCTTTCTGCGCCAACCTGTCGACGGTGTTATCCAGCTGCGCAAGCTGGTTAGCATCCAATGACAAGTGCCGCTCCAGCATGCGCTGCTGGGCGTGCTGGGAGAAAGCTACCTTGTCTTGTTCTTTCGACAGAATGCTGGCGAAATCCTGCTGCTGCCCTAAGCGATTGTACTGAGAGCTGGCAGAACTGTGATTATCGACTGGCAGGAGTGGCTGGGAAGGGAAGAAAATCCGCTGGTCAGCCAAAATCCTGCACCTCCATTATTCCTTAATTTCCGTAATACCGCTGCTGACCTGATAGGTCTGGTTGCCCGAGGTCACCACGAGCACCGGCGAGTTGTTCACCATCTTGACGCCCGTGACCTTGCCCGAGAGCGACTGCGACGTCGTGTTACCGTCGCTGTTCGTGCTCGAGGTCGTCCAGCTGACCGTCTTGCCGATGAGGCTCGCATACTGCTGCATGGCGAGCGACGAGTTAATACCCGATACGCTCGTGGAGAGCGTGGACATCGTCTCGTTCAGGTTGGTCATCTGCTCCAGCGAGGAGAACTGCGCGAGCTGCGACATGTACTCCGTGCCGTCAGCCGGGTTCAGGGGATCCTGATAGCGCATCTGTGCGACGAGCAGCTGCAAAAAGGCATCTTTACCGAGACTGCTGTTGCTCGTAGTCTTCTTCGTTGCATTCTGTACCGCCTCATAGTCGCTGACGGTCTGTGTCTTGCCATCGAGCGTGATGGTATTGAGACTCGTAGAATCTGCCATAGAAAAACCTTCTTTCTGTATAACCGCAGGGATTTTACACGCGATAGTCAACGCCAGATGCCGACCCGGCCTCAGCCTGCTGCGCCGCCAAAGCGGTGTTCAGCTCAGCCTCATCCGCAAAGGCCTCGGCACTCTCCTGCGTGCTGTGCATATTCTGCTGATTGCTGCCCTGCTGCTGCCAGCCCTGCTGGCTGCTGTCCTGCTGAGGCAGCCCGCCCTCGAGGCCTGCATAGACATCGACGTTATCGACGCGCAAGCCCTGATTGTTGAGCTCCTGCCGCAACGCCGCCAGTGAGTTCTGGATAATCGTGCGCACCTCGGCGTTGTTGCTGTGGAACGAGGCGTTAACCGCGCCATCAGCACCTACTGCTACCTTCAACGTCAAGTCGCCCAGATGCTCAGGCTTCAGATGGATAACCATCTGCGTGTCTTCGCCGCGCCGCAAGAGCCGCGCCTGGTCGACGATTTGCTCCGGCACCTGATAGTTCTGCTGTACCGGCGTCTGGGGCTGGCTGACCTGCGGCGTATCCGTCGTCTGCTGGAGCTGCTGGGCAAAAGCGCTGATGCCTGCTGCCGCACCTGCATCACTGCCAGACATCGTGCTGGCCGTCTGGATGTTCGGCAAAGGCATATTGAGCGACTGCCCGTTGTCCTGCGGCTGGTCCTGGCTCTGACTGTCGCTGGTGAACTGCTGCCCACTGACCGTACTGACCACAGGCGCTTGCGCCGTAGCCGGCTGGCTTTGGTTATCAGCCGTGGCATTAGGCGCAGTCTGTGTGGTCTGTGCCGTCTGCACCGGCACCGCCGCGGGAGCCTGTGGCACCGCCGTCTGTACCTGCTGTGCCGCGGTCTCACGGGCCGTCGCAACAGTCTGTGCCGCGGCAGTCCCTGTCCGGGCCTCAACTGCTGGCGCAACTGCCGCCGTCAACGGTGTCTCCGCTGGCGTAACATCGGCAGCCTCGGCCGCCACAGTTTGTACTGCCGTCTGCTGGGCCGTTTGTGGTGCCAGCAGCGCGTCATCCTCTGCCTGTGTGCCATGCTGGAGCAACGCCTGCAACGTCGTCGCCGAACCGCTGGCTGCTGCCGCCGGCTGAGCCACCGTAGACGTCTGCTGTAGCGTCACCGTCTGCGGCAAAGCTGCCAACAGCTCCGCTACGCCCGACTGCGACGTGCTCTGCCCCGTCAACGCCTGTAACAGCTGTTCCGCTGCCACCTGCGGCGTCGCCGTCTGGTTAGCCGTAGTCGTGGGGAGGAGCTCGGCGAGAGACTGAGCCAGCTTGCTATCCGTCGGTACCAACTGCGTGAGCAGCTGCGTTACCTGACCCGCGTCGGTCTGGTTCAACGCTTGCAACACCGCCGTCACTGTCTCGGGCTCACTCTGCTGCCAAGCCGTCAAGAGCGACTGCAACTGCCCGCTGCCCACCTGCGACAACTGCGTCATGAGTGACTGCCCAGCGGCAGTACTCTGCGCCGCCGTCTGCCCCATCAGCTGCGTAAGCAGCTGACTGCTCGGCGACTGCTGACCGGCTGCCGTCTGCGCTGGCGTATCCTGCGGCGTTAACAGCTGCTGCACCAAAGTCATGAGCTGTGCCCAAGGCAGTGCTGATGCCTGCTGAGCTAAAGCTGCCTCATCTTCTGCTGCATCCTGCTCCGCATTTGCCGCCGCTTTAGCCGTCGTCTGCTTCCCTGCCGCCGACTGCACCTGCGACGCCACATTGCTTTTAGCCTGCGTTGCCGTGGCCTGCTGTGTCTGTACGTCAGCACCCTGCGCCTGGCTCTGTACCGGCGTCTGCGCTGTCGTAGCATTAAAAGAGGTTTGTTTTGGGGCAGGGGCCTCTGCGTCCTGCTGGGCCGCTGCCTGTGTTTTGGTCAAGCGCGCCTGAAACGAAACCTTAGGGTCACTGCTCTGCACCGCAACGGTCTTACCGCTGCTGCTGGCTGGTACCGCCTTGCCCGTATCAAGCATCACATTCAAAGTATTCATATAATGCTCCTGACCTCCTTTCCATTGATTTTATCGACATCAACTACACATTTCTTAAGTGCTAAAGTAAAAGCCCGGCACAGCAGCGCCACAAAAGCTGCATCCATGCCAGGCTTTTCGTCATTATTGATTTTGGTTGTTGGCGTTCTGGTCGGCGTTTTGATTTTGATTATCTGCGCCTTGCTGCGTGTCATCGGGAGAAATCAACCGCTTGCGGCGGCCCTCGTAGATTAGCCGCGTGAGGCGTCCCGCCTTATCCGGCGTGAAAGCCGACATGACCTGCGCGGCCTGGTCCTCATCCATGCGTTGCAAAATGAGGATGCAGAGGTCATCATCGAGCGTGTCCATCGCCTGCGCCGCATCTTTTGGCTTCATGGCGTTATAGAGGCGGGCGAGCTTCGAGACGCGTTTTTTCTCTGCGGCCTCGCGCTCCTTTTGCTGCTGCTCCAGCTCCTTCTGCGACAGCTGTAACTCCTGCTGTTTCTGCTGGCTTTCGTCAACCGCCGGTGTGTTCGTATCCGTTGCAGGCGTGTTCTCTGGTTCCTTCGGCGCCGGTTTCACAAAATACTGGCCGATAACAGGCAAATTGTACAGGCCCAGCTTTTCGTTCATCGTCTGCGTATCGAAGATGCGCAGGTAAATCCCCAGAATAAAGCCACCGGCAATGAGTACCAAGAGCAGGATGATGACCAAGATGGCCTTCAGTATCCGTTTGCCCTTGCCTTTCTTCTTTGTCTTTGCCTCTGCCATGTTACTCCTCGCCTTCGTCTATCGGATATGGGCTGTATCTGCTCAACGGTACAAATCCAGCACCTTGTTCACGTAGTTCTGTGTCTCGCTGTAGGGTGGCACACCGCCGTACTCACGTACGGCCTGCGGGCCTGCGTTGTAGGCCGCTACGGCCTTGCGCACGTCGCCACCAAACGTGTCCAGCATCTCGTGCAGGTACTTCGCGCCGCCCTCGATGTTCTGCTGCTCATCGTAGGGATTAACGCCCAGCGCCGCCGCGGTATCCGGCATGAGCTGCATGACACCGATAGCTCCCACCGGCGACACTGCCGACTGTTCGCCACCAGACTCGACCTCAGCCACCGCGGCGACTAGTTTCGGGTCAACGTGATATTTCTGCGCGGCCGTCTGCACGAGCTCGTTGAGCGTCGCATTCACGGGCGGCAAATCCGCCGTGATGGACGGTGTGCTCTGCGTGCCCTGCGTCCGCTGCTGTTTGGCGAGCGGCACGGAGTTCGCATCCGTCTGGTGCACGGCCTTGCTATCTGCTTTGTCCATCGCTTTTTGCAGCGTGTTCTGGAAATCCATGCCCGGCACGCCGCCAGGGATACCAAAATGCTGCTGAATCTGGGCAATACGCGTCTGTATTGCTCTGACTTCCGAAAGATCTATCATACGGCCGCTTCCTTTCTACGCATGACGAGTTGCTGACCTAGTTCATCGAGCACCTTTTGCTCCTCGTGCATCGCTGCATCCTTATATTCCTGCAGCTTACGCTCGCGCAACTGCTCGATACTCTTGACATAACTCATAATATCCATGAGCTCTTGCAGCTTTTTCTGCCGCTCGCCGCGGCGCTGCAAGATGACCTGATTCTGCTGAGCGATTTGTTCACGCTTGTAGTTGAAAAAACTATGATAGGACACGATGCGCTCCATCGGGAGCTTGGCGCCCGCCTTGGTCAGCTCGTCGAAACGGCGCTGACTGCGCTGCATATCCGCGAGCATGGCGTCGAGCTGCTGCCGCGCCTCCTCCAGTTTACGCGAGGCATCGGCGAAAGCTACCTCGGCGTCCTCGCGCTTCATACGCGTGACCTTGAGCAGTGTTTCCAGTTTGAACCTGAACTTTTTCATTCAGTGACTCACCCCGAAATCTCCAGCAGTTTTTTCTCCGTGTCTTCATAGGTATCGACTTCAAAAATGCCTTGGCACAAGAACTCGTTGATGGCATCGATTTTCTCGATAGCCTCATCGATTTTCTCACTGGAGCCTTTGACATAGGCCCCAATATGAATGAGGTCCTCCGCATCGTGATAGACGGCCATGAGCTGACGCATGCGCTGTGAAGCCTGCAAATGCTCCTGACTCACAACCTCGTTCATCACACGGCTCACACTCGCGAGCACATCGATGGCGGGAAAATGGTTCTGTGCCGCGATGTTACGCGAAAGCACGATATGGCCATCGAGGATACTGCGCACAGCATCGGCAATCGGCTCGTTCATATCGTCGCCGTCGACGAGTACGGTGTAGATACCGGTGATGGAACCTTTGTCACTCGTGCCCGCCCGCTCCAGCAGACGCGGCAGCATCGCGAACACCGACGGCGTATAGCCGCGCGTCGCCGGCGGTTCGCCGACCGTCAGTCCGACCTCGCGCTGGGCCATCGCAAAACGCGTGACTGAGTCCATCATCAAGATGACCTTGTGCCCCTGGTCGCGGAAATACTCCGCAATAGCCGTGGCCGTCATCGCGCCTTTGATGCGCACCAGCGCCGGCTGGTCGGAGGTTGCCACCACGACGACCGCGCGCTTCATGCCCTCGGGCCCGAGGTCGCGCTCGATGAAGTCGCGCACCTCACGGCCACGCTCGCCCACGAGCGCGATGACGCTGATGTCAGCCTCGGTGTTGCGGGCAATCATGGAGAGCAGGGTGGACTTGCCCACGCCCGAACCGGCCATGATGCCGATACGCTGGCCCTCACCCATCGTCATGAGCCCATCGATGGCCCGCACCCCTACATAAAGATTATCGTGGATACGCGGCCGCTGTAAAGGGTCAGGTGGCGGTGCCTGCAAAGGGTACTCGCGCTTGCTGAGGATAGGCCCCTTACCATCCATCGGATTGCCGAGGCCATCGAGCACGCGGCCCAGCAGCTCCGGCCCCACCTTGACTTTGAGGGTTTTCTGCGCCGAGACGACCTCACAGCCCGGGCCAATGCCCTGCATCTCGCCGACTGGCATGAGCATCACATAACCATCGCGGAAACCAACCACCTCAGCGGGCAGCGGCTCAACGCCAGGGAAATGCGAACTCACATAGCAGAGCTCGCCCACGCTGACCGTTGGGCCCTGAGACTCAATGACGAGGCCGATGACCTGCGTAACCTTGCCCGTGAGCTTCACGGAACGGCAGCCGGCGATGGCATCTTTGAACTTTTGGGTGTTAACTGCAAATGCCTCACTCATGACATAACTTCCTGCACTGCATTCTTGATGAGCTCGAGCTGCGTGGCGAGCCGGGCATCGACACTGCCGTTCGGCGTCTCGATGACGCAGTCGCCGGGTTTCAGCATCTCATCCGTCTGAATCTCCAGCGTCGCATTGGCGCCCGTGAGCAGGTTGCGGAACTCATCCCGCGCCATGAGCACGAGGTCATAGCTGGCTGGCGGTACATGGATGACGACCTGCTGCTGGTCTTTGACCTTTGCCAAAGCCTGCTTGACCAGTGGCAGAATCACCTGTGGTGCATCGATGAAATGCTGGGGCAGGACTTTGTCCACCACCGCCATAGCGATGGAGACAATCTCCTCCTCGCTGCGCTGCACATAGTCTGCCGCCGCGATATCCGCATCATGCAGGGTCTTTTGCGCCTGCTTGGCCGCCTGCGCTATCGTCTGCTGCATTTCCTCACGGATTTGGGCCTCGCCATCCTGCTGGCCCTGGGTATAGCCCTCATCGTGACCAGTCTGGCGTGCCTTCTCCTTGGCCGCATCTATTTTCATCTGCGCGTCTTTGATTTTCTGCTCATAGTCGTCCTGGGCCTGCTGACGCGTGACATCAGCCTGCACCTGTGCTTCTTTGAGCATTTCGGAGGCGCGCTGCTCCTTGGCGGCAATCTCTGCCAACATATGCTGCTGAGCTTCGGCATCGAACCCTGCGTCCTCTGCCTCGGGCTTCGGCGACTGCGCCGGAGCCGGCGTGGCAATCGGATGCGGGTCCTCGTTCCAAAGAGCAGCCCTGATAACCCTAGACAATCATCTCGTCTCCCTTGCCACGCGACACTACGATATCGCCCTTGTCCTCGAGGTTGCGGATGACGCCGACAATCTTCTGCTGCGCCTCCTCTACATCGCGGATCTTGACCGGGCCCATGAACTCCAGTTCCTCACGCAGCATGTCGCCTGCACGCTTCGACATATTCTTGTAAATCTTGTTCTTGACTTCGTCGTTCGTGGCTTTGAGGGCCAGCGAGAGGTCTTTCTGGTCGACCTCACGCAACACGAGCTGCAGCGAGCGGTCGTCGAGCTGAACGATATCCTCGAACACGAACATGAGTTTCTTGATATCCTCGGCCAGCTCCGGATTGTCCACTTCGAGCTGTTCGATGATGGCTTTCTCGGTAGTGCGGTCCACGACGTTGAGGATATCGACGATGGCCTTCGTACCGCCTGCCACCGTGAAATCCTGCGTGACGAACGAGGAAAGTTTGCGCTCGAGCACGCGCTCTACCTCGCGGATAATCTCCGGCGAAGTGCGGTCCATCGTCGCAATACGCTTGGCTACATCGGCCTGTGCATCAGGCGGCAGCGAGGAAAGTACCGTCGCTGCCTGGTCGGGGTCGAGGTAAGCCATGATGAGGGCGATGGTCTGCGGATGCTCGTTCTGGATAAAGTTCAAGAGCTGACTGGGGTCGGTCTTGCGCAAAAAATCGAACGGACGCACCTGCAAACTCGTGGTCAGGCGGCCGATAATCTCGCTGGCCTTGTCGGCACCCAGGGCTTTTTCGAGTACGTTCTGCGCATACTCGAGACCGCCCGTCGAGATATAGTCCTTGGCCATCGCCATCTGATAGAACTCGCTGATGACGGCCTGTTTCTGCTCGGCACTCACGTGCTTGTGGTTCGCGATGCCCAGCGTGATTTTCTCGATTTCGTCATCATCCATGTGCTGGAAGAGTTTCGCAGAATACTCCGGGCCCAGGGCAATGAACAGCACCGCCGCTTTTTCTTCGTTGGTGAGCTCAGCGCTGCTATCACCGGTATCGTACATATCCATGTTTATTCATCCTCCGATAGCCAAGTCTTGATGAGCATTGCAACCTCAGCCGGTTTCTCATCGATGAGTTTCATGATGGCTTGCTTCTCGTCAAGATGACGCTGCTCTTCCTCGGTGAGTTCGCCGTCGTCCAATTCACCGTTAGCCACAGCATTCGCACGGATTTCTGCCAAACGGGCTTCCTCCTCCTGACGCTGACGCTCGGCCTCGAGACGGGCTTCCTCCTCCTGCTGCTTCTTGCGACGGTAGATATAAATGGCCCCGCCAATCATGGCGAGCACGAGCAGGATAGCGGCCAACTCCATGTAGAAAATGCGGTCCTGTTTATCCTTTTCGGCCTGACGGGCCAGTGCCTCCTGGTCACGGAACTCCGTGCTGAACGGCAGCGGCTCGACGGAAACCGAATCGCCACGGTCCTGATTGATACCAGCGGCACTCGAAACCGTCTGCATAATGCTGTCCTGCTGGCTGCTGATGGAGTCATCCACCAGCACGGCCACGTTCAAGCGCTTAATGGAACCGGGCGAGGCGATGATTTTCTCCTTCTCCTCGTTGATTTCATAGTTCTTGGTGGCTTCTTTACGGGAGTAGTCCGCATTCGCATTACCCGTCTGAGCTACATAGCCCGGTACATTGGACTCAACACCTGCGGCACCACCGGGATTGGTTGACGTGCCCTGATAGGTCTCGTTGATGTTCTGCTCACTGCGAATGATGCCCGAGTCATCAACTACCGGCGTGAACGTCTGACGGTCGGTCTGATGGTCATCAAAGTCCAGCTCTGCACTGACGCGGGCCACAGCTTTGCCCTTGCCCAGCGTCTGATCGAGCATCGTCTGGATACGATGCTGGATATTATCCTCGACCTTTTTCGTCATTTCGAGCTGTGTCAGCGTCTTGGCGCCTACGCCCTGCTCATCCTGGTCGTCAGGGTCATTGAGGATACGCCCCGTCTCATCGACGATCGTGATATTCTCCGGCTGCAAGCTCTGGATGCTGTGCGCCGTGAGGTTCACGATGCCTTTGACTTCTTTCTTCGTGAGTTCCGCATTGGGTTTCAGGCGCAGCATAATAGAGGCCGTGGCCGGTTTCTCGTTTTTCTTGTAGAGACTGTCCTCCGGCAGCACGATGTGCACACGGCACTTCTCCACCGCGTCAATCTGCTCAATCGTGCGTGTCAGCTCGCCCTGCAAAGCCTGCAAGTAGTTGACCTTGTTCTGGAACTCGGTGACGCCCAGCTTATTATCATCGAAGATTTCAAAGCCTTTCTGCCCCCGTGGCAGGTTGTTCGTGGCCATGTTCAGGCGTTCATCGTGCACTTTGTCGGCTGGCACCAAGATGGTCGTACCTTGTTTGTTTTCCTCGACCTTGTAGTCAACCTTGTCCTCTTTCAGCTTAGCCGCTACCTCACCGGCATCCTTGGACTCCATATTGGTGAACAAAGGCACCATGTCCGGCTTGCTGCCATACCAGAAACTGATTCCCAGTATTGCAATGAGGAGTGCCAAGGCGGTACCCAGCATAATATAGCGCTGGCGTTTACTAAAGCGTGCCAGCAGCTTTTGATACCGCTCTTTCCAATCTCCCATACTTTCCATCCCTTCGCGTAATCACTGTGTTCCAACCTATGCAGCGTATCATCACACCTGCATGCGCATGATTTCCTGATAAGCGGAAACGGCCCGGTTACGAACCTGCAAGGTGAGCTGTAACGCGATGTCTGCCTTCTGGCTGGCTACGACCACCGATGAGACATCATCGATACGTCCCGCTGCCAGTAAAGCGTTCTTTTTATCCGAATCCAGTTGCAGGCGGTTGGTCTCTTTCAGCGCATCTACCAGATAATCGCCGAAACTCTTCGCGGCCGCTGGCGGCTGGGTTTCGCCCAGGTGGCTCTCCGCAGCCATCGTCACCGGCGTCATTTGCAAAGCTTGAATTTCCATGCTCTATTCCTCTCCGCGTAAATTATTTGCCGATATCCAAAGCCTTGGTCACCATAGACTTGGCTGCATCAATGGTCGTCGTGTTGGCCTCATAGGCGCGTGAAGCCGTAATCATGTCGACCATCTCCGACACCATGTTGACGTTGGGGCGCTCGACATAGCCCTGTGCGTTCGCATCGGGATGCGAAGGGTCGTAAACCAGCGGTCCCTGCTCATTGTCCGTACCGATGCCGATAGCGCGCACGCCCGCACCCGGCTCCAGCTTATGGATGGACTTTTGCAGGAAATTCTCAAAGGTACTGCTATCAGTCGCACGTGGCTCAAAAATCACATATTTACGATGATAGGCCCCGCCCTCACGCGTACGCGTTGTGTTGGCATTCGCGATATTGTTGGAGATGACATCCATGCGCAGGCGCTCGGCTGTGAGGCCTGAAGCCGCCGCATCAATCCCTAGAAATATACTCATAGCTTACTCCTTATCCCTGCCTGGGTTACTCACTATCCCGTTAATCAGCTCTGACCACTCGTAATCGTGTTCTTCATCCGCTGGATATAGCCGTTGAGCGAAGTCGCCATCGAGTTGTAGTACAGCTGGTTCTTCGCGAGGCCAGCCATCTCCGAGTCTATATCCACGTTGTTGTTATCGACACGCATCGTCGTCGTATCATCGCGTTGAATCTTCGGCATCACCGGCGAGAACTGCGCAATCGGCAGATGACGGTCATGCGTGCGTACGATGGCCAGACGGTTCGGTACATCATCGAGGTGCAGCTCCTTGGCCAGCAAATCCTCGAACACCACACCGCTGCGTTTGAAATTCGGCGTATTGACGTTAGCGATATTGTTACTGATAACCTCTTGCCGCAACGACGCCGCCGACATACCACGGGACATGTAATTCATCGTTGGGGCATTCATAATCTGATCCAACAACATGCAACTATCATATCCTTTCGTCCAAAGGGGCAGACTACGCCCACGCAAATTCATTGGCCTTATGCAATATCTTCTACAAAAATATCATAAACCCTTTAAAGTATTCTATAAAATTTAGCAGTTTTTCTGCTTTTTTCTGTCCAGCGGTCCCAGACACAAGCGCGCAACCGCCCGCCCCGCAACGTAAAAAGCACTGCCAGCCGTTATCTGACAGTGCTCAAGCGATGCTTCAAGCTTCATCGCGTAATCTTTCGATTTCCTCGAGCAGGTACTCATTCTTCACTTTGATGTGCGTGCCCTTCATGCCCAGGGAACGCGACTCAATGACACCCGCAGACTCGAACTTGCGCAGGGCATTGACGATGACGGAACGGGTAATACCGACCTGGTCGGCAATCTTCGAGGCGACGAGCAGGCCCTCGCTAGCGGGCAGAGCCGTGAGGATGGCGATAGCCGCCTTGCGCTCCGAGTAGGAGAGCGTGTTGATGGCGATTTGCACCGTGGCCTTCTTGCGCGCCTCAATCTCGATTTTCTCCGCGTGGTCGCGCAGCATCTCCATGCCGACGACCGTTGCCCCATACTCCGCGAGCAGCAGGTCATCGTCCGTGAACTCCTCGTCGTATTTCGCCACAATCAGCGTGCCGATACGCTCGCCGATGCCAAAGATGGGCACCACCGTCGTGTTCTTGCCGTTGAACATGCACTTGGTGCCTTCCTCGTAGGCACACATACCAGTCTTGGAGCGCAGGTTGGCCCGCGTCTCATCAATGCGCATGAGCCAGTTCACATAATGGCGGGGGAACTCCCCCCGGTTAATGACCTTGTCGAGCATGAGGTCGCACTCAAAATCATCAACGAAAGCATAGCCATAGACCTTGCCCTGGCGGTTAGTGATATAGACGTTCGCGCCGAGCACGTTGCTGAGCACGCGGGCAATGCCCTTGTACTCCACATTTTCCGAGCGTTGCAACAGGCGGTTAATCTGCCTGGTTTTACTCAATAAAGAACCCGCTGGCCGATGCTCCGTAAAGGACGGGCCAGTGGGTTTAGCAGTAGTTGGCTCCAATAAAGATGCCATGATTATTTCTCTCCCTTTCGTATATCAAAACAGCCATTTCCCCAGCTGTTTACTTGTACAAATTACTGACGTGTACATATACGAATATTTTATCATACTTTTCAAAATAATCAAAGACATCTACACAATTCAGAGAATATATTGCGTCAAATCGCGGTCTACCACGATATCGGCCAGCTTCGTATCCACATAGGCCGCATCGATGACGACGTGCTTGTCCTGCATATCCGGTGCCTCGAAGCTCACATCCTCCAGCAGTTTCTCCAGCAGCGTGTGCAGGCGGCGGGCACCGATATCCTCAGACTGCTCGTTGACGTCGCAGGCGAGTTGTGCCAGACGGCTGATAGCCTCGGGGCGGAACTCGAGTTCCACGCCTTCCGTAGCCAGCAGGGCCTGATACTGTTTCAACAGCGCATTCTGCGGCTCCGTGAGGATTTTCTCGAAATCCTCCTTGCGCAAGGACTGCAACTCCACACGGATAGGGAAACGACCCTGCAACTCAGGGATGAGGTCTGACGGTTTCGCCAGATGGAACGCACCCGCCGCGATAAAGAGCACATGGTCCGTCTTGACGGGGCCGTACTTCGTCATCACCGTCGTGCCCTCGACGATAGGCAGGATATCACGCTGCACGCCTTCACGTGATACATCGGCCCCGCCATTGCCATCGTGCACGGCCACTTTATCAATCTCATCGAGGAATACGATACCACAGCGCTCCGCGACCTGGCAGGCCTCCTCCGAGACCGCATCCATATCGATGAGTTTCTCGGCCTCCTGCTGGGCGAAAATCTTGCGTGCCTCAGCTACTGAAACCTTGCGTTTCTTGTGCCGTTTCGGCATCATGTTGCCGAGCATATCCTGGAGGTTATCCCCCATGCCCTCGAGGCTGGAGCCGCTGAACATACCAATCATCGGACGGCTGGACTCCTCGACCTCCACCTCGATGAGCTCGTTTTCCAGTTCGCCTTTGGTGAGACGTTTTTTCACCCACTCGCGGCCCGCCTGATATTTCTTCGGCTCCGTATCTGCCGCAGCCTCGCTGTCCTCGGCCGCACCGAACAGACGGCCCAACGGATTTTGCGTCTTTTTCGGCTGGGGCACAAAGACGTCGAGGATGCGCTCCTCAGCCAGCTGTGCCGCCTGTTCCTGCACATCATCCATACGCTGCTGGCGCAGCATGCGCACAGCGGCCTCGGCCAGGTCGCGCACGATGGTCTCGACATCGCGGCCCACATAGCCGACCTCGGTAAACTTCGTTGCCTCCACCTTGACGAAAGGAGCCTTGACCAGTTTCGCGAGGCGGCGCGCAATCTCCGTCTTGCCGACGCCCGTGGAGCCAATCATGAGAATATTCTTTGGGATGACCTCATCCTGCATCGCCCCCGTGAGCTGGCGGCTGCGCCAGCGGTTACGCAGGGCAATGGCCACGGATTTTTTGGCCTCATCCTGACCGACAATATATTTATCCAGTTCCGCCACAATCTGGCGCGGCGTCTGCTCGTTGACACCAAAAACCGTATTTGCCATTAGTCCAGTTCCTCCACAATGACGTTATGGTTCGTATAGACACAGATATCGGCCGCGATATTCAACGCCTCCTGCGCAATCTCCGCCGCACTCATATCAGTATGCCGCACGAGCGCCCGCGCCGCCGAGAGCGCATAGAACCCGCCCGAACCGATAGCCGCTGCCTCGCCGTCCGGCTCAATGACCTCACCGCCGCCCGACACCATGAGGATGTGCTCCTTATCAGCCACGAGCAGCAGCGCCTCCAGCTTGTGCAGCACCTTATCGGAGCGCCACTCCTTCGCCAGCTCAACCGCCGCCCGCTCAAGATTGCCGTGGCAGGCCTCGAGTTTCGCCTCGAATTTCTCAAACAAAGTAAAGGCATCGGCTACACTGCCGGCAAAACCGGTCAGCACCTTGCCGTGATAGAGGCGGCGCACCTTGCGCGCATTGGCCTTCATAATCGTATGCTCGCCAAACGTCACCTGCCCATCACCGGCGATGGCCGTTTTGCCATTTTTGCGCACCGCGCAAATAGTCGTCGCATGAAAATCATACGCCATGCTATATTCCTCCTGTCAGTTCAGGACATCAGCCAGCACTTGTGGCTTGCAGGCCTCAATGGCAGCCAAAGCACGCTGTGCCAGCCGCAGTTTTTTCTCTTTCTTGTCGCGGATACGCTCCCCGAGCGGCGGCAACAGGCCAAAATTCACATTCATCGGCTGGAAATGCTTGGCCTCACTCGTCGTGATGTAGTGACAAAGCGCCCCGTGGCAACTCGCCTCGGGGAAAACCAGCGGTGCCTCGCCCCGCGCCAAACGCGCCGCATTGACGCCCGCGACCAGTCCCGAGGACGCCGACTCGATATAGCCCTCCACGCCGGTCATCTGACCCGCAAAGAAGAGCCTGTCCTCCCCGCGCAGTTGCAGCGTGGGCCGCAGATAACGCGGTGAGTTGAGGAACGTATTGCGGTGCATAACCCCATAGCGCAGGAAATCCGCCTGCTCCAGTCCGGGAATCATGCCGAACACGCGGCGCTGCTCCGGCCATTTCAAATGCGTCTGGAAGCCTACGATGTTGTAGAGCGTAGCACTCGCATTATCCTGGCGCAGCTGTACCACCGCGAAGGGCCGTTTGCCCGTGCGCGGGTCATCGAGCCCTACCGGCTTGAGCGGCCCAAAAAGCAAAGTGTCCTCGCCCCGCGCCGCCATAACCTCAACCGGCATACAGCCCTCGAAGAATTTCTCTTTTTCAAAGGCATGTGTCGGCGCTTTCTCCGCATGGACGAGCTCCTGCCAAAAGGCCCGGTACTCCGCCTCCGTCATGGGGCAGTTGATATAGTCGGCCGTGCCCTTGCCGTAGCGCGAAGCACGGTAGGCTTTACTCATATCGATAGACTCCAGGCTCACAATAGGTGCCGCGGCATCATAAAAATAGAGCCCTGCATTATCGCCCGCGCGCTCGGCAATATCCTCCGCCAGCGCTCCCGCTGTAAGCGGCCCGCTGGCCACGATGGTGACAGCATCCTCCGCCAGTGGAATCCGCTGGACCTCCTCATGCACCACCGTAATGCGCGGATGGCCTGCAACATGCTCAGTCACATAGCCGCTGAACCCATGCCGGTCCACTGCCAGTGCCCCACCCGCAGGTACCCGCGTAGCGTCGGCCGCCGCCATAATAATCGACCCGAGACGGCGCATTTCCTCTTTGAGTACGCCCACCGCATTTTCGAGTCCTGCGCCACGCAGCGAGTTGCTGCACACGAGCTCCGCAAAATCCGCCGTTTTATGTGCAGGCGTAGATTTCACCGGACGCATCTCATAGAGCGTCACCTGCGCACCACGCTGCGCGGCCTGCCAGGCCGCCTCGGCCCCAGCCAGGCCAGCACCGACTACAATCACTTGCTTCATATATGTTTATTTCTCCGTCTTTTCTGCGGCGGCTTTCTCGGCCGCTGCGGCTCTACGCGCCTCCATACGCTTCTGGATTTTCGCCAGTTCCTCATTGATGGGGTTGTCCACCCGCGTCTTGCAGTCCGCATTGCTGCAATAGAGCAGCGTACGTCCATTCTTGAAATGATGTTTCAGCATGAAAGCGCCACATTCCGGACATTTATCCTGCAAAGGCGCATCCCACGTCGTATAGTCACACTCCGGGTAGTTTTTGCAGCCGTAGAACACCCGCCCGCGCCGCGTACGGCGCTCGACGATACTGCCACCGCATTTGGGGCATTTGACCCCGGTATCCTTCAGCAACGGTTTCGTATTGCGGCACTCGGGGAAGCCTGGGCAGGCCAGGAACTTGCCATAACGCCCCTGCTTCACCACCATCATGCGGCCGCAGAGCTCACATTGGACATCCGAGACCTCCACGGGCAGTTCAACATGCCCGATGGCCTCATCGGCCTTTTCTACGTCGCTCTCGAAAGGCCCGTAAAAATCCCCCAGGAGTTTATTCTTCTCAACTTTGCCTTCGGCGATTTCGTCGAGCTCATTCTCCAGCTCTGCCGTGAACTGCACGTTGACGATGGCCTTGAAATACTCCTGCAACATATCGACGACGACGAAACCGAGTTCCGTCGGCTGAAAATGTTTATCGATACGCTGCACATAGCCGCGCGCCTGGATGGTCTCAATAATCGGCGCATACGTACTCGGGCGGCCGATTTCTTTCTCCTCGAGCGTCTTGACGAGCGAGGCATCGTTGTAACGCGGGGGCGGTTCCGTAAAGTGCTGTTGCGGCAGTGTCTTGTTGAGCGTCAGAGTATCGCCCGCCGTCAATTCAGGCAACACGACATCTTTTTCCTTCTTCGTACTGTCCGCCCCGGCATAGACGGCCGTGAAGCCGGGGAATTTCAGCGTTGAGCCCTTGGCACGTAACGTATAATGCGGCCCAGCCGCGATATCGACACCTACTGTATCATAAACCGCCGCCGTCATCTGACTGGCGACGAAGCGCTGCCAAATGAGACTGTAAAGCTTGAACTGCTCTTTGCTCAGATATTTCTCCACGCTGGCGGGTGTACGCTCAACGCTCGTGGGGCGGATAGCCTCATGGGCATCCTGCGCCTTCTTGCCCGCCGCGTAGATGTTCGGCTTTTCTGGCAGATAACTGGCACCGTAGTTGGCCTGAATGAAACTACGTGCCTCTTCCTGCGCGAGTGTGGAGATACGGGTCGAGTCCGTACGCATGTATGTGATGAGGCCGGCTGCACCACCATGTCCGAGCTCGATACCTTCATAGAGCTGCTGCGCATACATCATCGTGCGGCGGGAGGTAAAGCTCAGCTTGCGCGCTGCATCCTGCTGCAGGGAACTCGTCGTGAACGGAGCGGACGGTTTACGACGGCGCTCCGTCTTTTTCACCGCGCTGACCGTGAGCGGCTGCTCAGCGAGGTCTGCCACGACCTGCTCCGTCTCCTGCTTATTGTGCAGGTTGAGCTTCGCACCATCCATCTGCACAAGCTCCGCCGGGAACAGCGCCGACTTCTCATGACGCAGCTTCGTTCCTACCGTCCAGTATTCTTCCGAGTTAAAGGCCTGAATTTCCTTTTCGCGGTCACAGATAAGCTTCACCGTCACGGACTGCACGCGTCCCGCCGAGAGGCCCTTGCGCACTTTGCGCCAAAGCAGCGGTGAGAGCTTGTAGCCCACGATACGGTCGAGCATCCGCCGCGCCTGCTGGGCATCCACCTGGTCGAGGTTGATAGCCCGCGGATGCTGCACCGCCTCCTGGATAGCCGGTTTCGTGATTTCGTTGAATACAATACGGCAGTCCGAGGCGGGGTCGATACCCAAAATATAGGCCAAATGCCAGGCTATGGCCTCCCCTTCGCGATCAGGATCGCTTGCGAGATAGATTTTGTCCGCCTGCTTGGCGTCTTTCTTCAAGGCCTTGATGAGGTCGCCCTTGCCACGGATGTTGATATATTTCGGGGCAAAATCATGCTCCACATCGATGCCGAACTGGCTCTTCGGCAGGTCGCGCAGGTGTCCCATCGATGCCCGCACCATATATTTACGACCGAGGTATTTCTCGATAGTCTTGGCCTTGGCCGGTGACTCCACGACGACAAGCGTACGTTTCAGCGTACGATGCTTTTTCGTGGTAGTTTTCTTCTTTGTAGTTTTGGTCTTTTTCTCTGCTTCCCTTGCAGTTTGCGCAACAGCCAAACCTTCACTCCCTTTCCGCACGCCGATAGGCATGCAGTTCATTCTCTATGACCAGCCCCTTGAACTCCATTTGCAAGAGCACAAAAGGCAGATTAGGCATTTCTCCCTGTGGCAGGCTCATGATGATTTCATCCATCGACAACGGGTGCTCAAAGGAAAGCACCTGCCAGACCTGCCGTTCATCCGGATTGAGTGCGGGGCGTTTTTTCCGCGCGGGCTCTACGGCCTCCACGCCGAAGTCCTCGAGGATATCACTGGCCTGCGTCACCAGTTTGGCCCCCTGCTGAATCAAATGGTTGCAGCCGGCACTCGTACCCGACCAGATACTCCCCGGCACCGCATAGACGTTGCGCCCCTCCGTGAGCGCCATCTCCGCCGTGATGAGCGAACCACTGCGCTGTGCGGCCTCTACGACGAGCGTGCCCTCAGCCAAGCCGCTGATGATGCGGTTGCGCGCGGGGAAAAAGGCCGGCAGCGGCTGGGTTCCCGGCCCATACTCCGAGATTACCGCCCCGCCCTGCGCCACAATCTGCGCAAAAAGCGCCCGGTTCTCCCGGGGATAAGCGATGTCGATGCCACAGCCCAGCACGGCAACGGTACGGCCGCCCTTTAACGCGCCCCGATGGGAGCAGGTATCGATCCCCCGCGCCCCGCCGCTGACGACCGTGAGGCCGGACCGTGCCAGCTGTTCCCCAAACTGCGTGGCCACCCCCTCCCCATAGGGACTGAGCCGCCGCGAGCCTACCATAGCTACGCGCCGCGCATCTGGGATAAGCTCGCCACGCACATAGAGCACTGCTGGCGGGTCAAAAATTTCCTTCAATATTATGGGGTAGTCTGCCTGCTGCCAGTCCACGACCCGCACGTGCAGCCGCGCACAGGTCTCTGCGAGCTGTGCAGGCGCGTCCGGCTGTTCCCGCACCAACGTCGCCAGTGCCGTAGCCAGCCGCACGGGCAGTCCCGCCTGCACGAAATCCGCGGTCTCGCCCCGCCACAGCTCCTGCGGCTCGGGACAAGCCGCGAGCAGTTGCTGCATATAGCGGCTCCCCAGCCCCTGAACACGGGCAATTACCGCCAAATAATAAGGGTCCAGGGGATTAACCGAGCTTGTTTCCACTGCGCATCGCCCTCCTACGCCCTAAGCTCAATCACTTCTCTATATAATATACAAGGTTGCCTGTGCAAATCAAGTTTTTTCTAGCAAATAAAGCAAAATTGTCTTAATTTACCAACAGATAACATCATTTAGCCGTAGCAAAATAGCGCCCCGCACGACCCGTACCGGCCTTGCAAAGCGCTATCAATAATCAACTTAGTTGTTGTCTGCTAAAATTTAAAATTCTGCAACGAGCCCTGCAAATCCTGCGCCAGGTTGGCGAGGCTGCTGCTGGCACTGGCGATTTCCGCTGCACTGGCCGACTGTTCCTCGGTAGCCGCCGAGACGGTCTCCATCTCCGCGCTGACCTTTTTACCCTGTTCACTGATGGTCGCTACCTGATGCGTGATATTCGTGGCATCGTCATCAGCCGACTGCACGGAGGTATTCATCGCCTTGACCTGCTGCGTTACCTCATCAACGAGTGACTGAATCTGCGCGAACACCTCGCGCAGGGCATCGACACTCACCGCACCATCTTCAACAGCCTTGCGTCCCGTCTGCATAGAGCTGACCGCCGCCCCGGTATCCTGCTGGATACCTTTGATGAGGTCGGCGATTTGCTGCGCCGAATCAGCCGACTGCTCAGCCAACTTGCGTACTTCATCAGCCACAACGGCGAATCCGCGTCCATGTTCACCAGCCCGTGCCGCCTCGATAGCCGCATTGAGCGAAAGCAGGTTGGTCTGCTCAGCGATACCCGAAATCGTCTCCACAATAGCGCCAATTTCCTGCGACCGCTGGCCCAGCTGGTCGACAATTTTCGCGGAGTCTTTGACATTCTGCGCCGCCGACTTGATTTTATCGATACTCGCATCGACCTCCTGCGCACCACTGGCCGCATACTGCGTAGCAGTCTCGGAGCGCTCGGCTGCTACACCAGACTGCGCACGCAGGTCATCTACGCTATGACCAATCTGCCCCACAGCATTAGAACTGGAGTCCACAGCGTCCTGCTGCTCGATAACGGCCCCTGCCGCATCCGTAACGGACTGCGCCACCTGCGTCGATGCCTGTGCCGACTGCTGGGAACTGGCCGTGAGCTCCTCACTGGCTGCCGCAATTTGCTCCGCCGTCTCATAGGTCTTGTGCATGAGCGCATTGAGTTTATCACGCATATTCACAATGACGTCCGCCATCTCACCGAACTCATCGTGACGGTTGACCTCACGCGGATGTTTGCGGAAATCGCCCTCACCCAGTTTCGTGCAGGCCGCCATCATATGGGCAAGTGGCCCCGTAATAGCACGTGTAATCCACACCGTGAAGAGCAGGAGCAAAGCCAGCGCCACAACACAATAAATAACCATGAACACACTCGCCCGCGTTGCCTCGGCGTCTACCGCCTGATAGGTAGTTTCTGCCGAATCGCGTACACGCTGCTGCTCAGCCTCCATTGCCTCACGCAGATTCTGCGTATCCTTGCCCGTATTCTTCGAGTAATACGTTGCCGCACCTGCCTCATCACCAGATGCCTGGAGGTCTACCACGTGATTGATGGACGCATCGAAGGTCTGCCACAGTTTGTTAATGTCCGCAATATGCTGGCTGAACTCAGGATTGACCTCTGTATTAGACGCCTCGTAGGCCTGCATATTCTCAGGAAACTTCTGCTCAATCTCCTTGATGTTGCCGCGCAAATCCTCAAAACGTGCCTGGTCATGCGCTGCCATCGCCAGCGCAGCCCGCGACTGCATATCGCGCATCATGTACTTTGCATCACCGATACGGTCAATCTGCTGCAACTTTTCTTTATACACCAGTTCCAGACCGCTTTTCGACGACTTAATAGTCGACCAGCCCATAAAACCAATTGCGGCCATGCCTAGTGCGGCCACTACCACCAAAATGAGGATTTTGTACAAAACCCGTAAATTTTTCAGCCAACCCATAAGATTTCCTCCTCTGTACTTCCCTGCAACGTAATGTACAGGTTTACAGCTGCGTACACACGCATAATCCCCGTAGTGTATACAGATTTATCTTTTGTTTATGGGTTCGCCATGACAGCGCAAAATCCTTGTAAAAAGTATAATATTTATAAGTTTTTAATTTGAAATCGTTTACCCGGTCCCATAGTTCCCATCGCTTTGACTAAATAATGATTTTTAGGCAAAATAAAAATCGCCAATGCAGGTATTTAATCCCTGCATCAGCGATATATTAAAAATCAATCTGCATATACCTGCTGGAAGAAAGCTGCTGCCCCGAGCAAGTTAGCCGCGTTCCCTGCCTCGCAGGCACGCAACAATGGCCGTACGTGGGCAATTTGCACCCGTGCCAGAATGGCATCCACATGCTGCTGAATCTGTGCCACCAAATCCGCGCGTGCACTCACGCCACCACCAAGCAGTATAACGTCCGGGTCCAGCGCATATTGCAAATTATATGCCGCTACAGCTAAATACTCGCACATGGCTGCAATCTCCCGCTTAGCCACGGCATCGCCAGCCTCGGCCATAGCAAAGACTTTCTCGCCATCCATTTCCGTCGCCGGCACGCTTTTAGCCGCTGCTACCCGCTCTACCAGTGCCCGCGTCGAACCAGTGTTGCTCAATATCTCCCCTTTATCGTTCATCACCATATAACCGAACTCGCCGCCATGAAAATGGTTGCCACGATAAATACGCTGATTGATAATCACCGCGCCACCAATCCCCGAGCCGATAACCATAAACACTGCATTCTTGAACTCGCGTCCTGCCCCCCAGGTGCATTCCCCCAGACCGGCACAGTTAGCATCATTCTCCATGCTCACCGGCAACCCCAAGCGCTCGGACAAAGCCTGCCCGATAGGAAAGTTATGAATATACGGCACCGCACTGTCGCCACGAATCACATCCGCCGCAAAATCCACCGCTCCGGGAAAACTAAAGCCAGCACCACGTACTGCCACGGGGCACTCCCGGCGTATCCGCTCCACCGCGGTATAAAATTCTGCCAAAGTAGCTGGCGTCTTCACCTTGCCCTGCCGGGAAAGCTCTCCCGTCTCTGACACCACACCGTACTTAATGCTGCTGCCGCCAATATCATAAGCCAAAATCGCCATAGAACTACACTCCATTCATTTTCTTAAATGATATATCATATCTTATATTATAACATACTCCGAGCCAAAAGTAAGCTGATAAATAGAGAATGTAACGATAAATCATTATGCAACAATAAAAAAGGAGTATATAGCCAATTTGTGCAAACACCAAAAAAACGGTACTCTCACAAGTACCGTTTTACTTAATCAGCAACGTCCTATCCTCCCAGCCCGTCTCCAGACAAGTACTTTCGGCGTGCGGATGCTTAACTACTGTGTTCGGCATGGGAACAGGTGGAACCATCCGGCTATCGTCACTGAATATTCATTTTTTCAAGGATTTGTACCTTGAAAACTATACAGAAGAAACTATTTTGTTTACATTCTAGGATTGCGTTATAAGAAAAGCCCTCGACTTATTAGTAGTAATCAGCTTCATCCCTTACAGGACTTCCACATTTACCCTATCTACCTTGTCTTCTTCAAGGAGTCTTACTAGCTTTCGCTATGAGATACTTCATCTCAGGACGGGTTTCACGCTTAGATGCTTTCAGCGTTTATCCCTTCCGGACGCAGATACCCGGCCGTGCAGCTGGCGCTACAACCGGTACACTGGCGGTCCGTCCACT